>Ga0206802_1062_pt2 | contig 27052 bp, 24 predicted proteins | sample Alteio_BWOrgCont_63_FD_152902 | JGI IMG/M metagenome (GOLD analysis project Ga0206802, IMG submission 152902) | Enriched cells from forest soil in Barre Woods Harvard Forest LTER site, Petersham, Massachusetts, United States -... | ecosystem: Environmental > Terrestrial > Soil > Temperate forest >... | reverse complement strand
GGGTCCGTCTGGCGAGTCATGGACTAGAAAGAAATCGGCGTACATACCGGGGGCGAGCGTGCCGACCTTGTCGTCAATGCGGGCGACGCGGGCCGGGATGCTGGAAGCCATTTCGACGAGCTGGCGGCTGGTGAAGAGGCCGTCGAGATGTTGTCCGCTCACATTCCAGGCGTACTGAATTTCTTCCCACATATTGTCGGAGCCGGTGGGCGACCAGTCGGGCGCTAGGGAGATCGTGACCCCTTCGCGAAAGGCTGCGCCGATGTTGGCGGTTGCGCCGTAGAGCTCGAAGTTGCTGCGCGGCGACCAGACAATGGAGGCTCCGGCTCGATGCACGCGCGCAAGCTGCGAGGGCGAGAGACCTACGGAGTGGATAAGCGCGGTGTGCGGGGTGAGCAGGCCGCGGGCTTCGAGCATGTCGAGCTCCTGCGCGGACTCGGCATCGGAGGGCAGGCCCTCGGCGATGTGGATGCAGAGCAGATCGAGTGTGCCGTTGGCGAGGCTTTGCGAGTACTGGGCGGCGAGGCTGGCATCCATGTCGCGGGGCAGGATGCCGATGGAGTTGGCAATACGCTCGTGGTCGAGTTTGTGGCCGTAGAAACCGGTGTAGTGGTCGAGGTTACGAGCTAGGCTGCGCAGGCAGTCGGGCGATGGATGGTCCGGATTGCTGGAGCCAAGGCCAATCATCGAGGTTGTGCCGCCGATGAGGGCTTTGACTTCTACGTATTCATCGATGTCGCAGAAGTTGGCCGGATCGGCTTGGAGCGTGCGGGCTTTGCTCTCCAGTTGCTCCTGGTAGAGGTTCCAATCGCGCCAGGCGTAGCGGTTGGCGAATTTGTGGGGCGGCGTCCAGCGGGGGAAGACGTTGAAGGCGGGGTGGTTGTGCAGATCGATGAAGCCGGGAAAGACGAGGTCGTTGGTTTCAAGGATCTGTGCGCCGGGGATGTCGGGCTTGTCGTGCTCGATGTGAAGGATGCGGCCTTTGGCGATGTCCAGCCAGCCGTTGCGGATGACGCCGTCCGGAGTGACGATGTTACCTCTGAGCAGCAGATGGGACGACACTGTTTGTGCGGTTATCGAAGGCCCGAGCAGACCGATGACTAGCAGGGCGAGGATCGTGATTCGCGGCATCGTTCTCTCATGATGCCACATGGTTCTGCACGCGCTGACACTGTCACAGATGCTGGACTGATGGGAGGTTTCCTGTTGCTTGACCGGCGTGCTATGGTGGATCGCGTTTCCCAATCCAAACTGGAGTCATGCCGATGTGGACTTTTGAGCAGTCGACGGGCAGTCTTTACGATCCTACGAATAATCTGGTTGAGAAGGGATACTCGGGCAACGGAGTCTGGAAGGACGATCCGGCTTCGCAGTCTGTGAAGGACCATGGCCCGTTGCCTGCGGGTCTTTACTCGATTGGCGCGGCGATTGCGGATGGCGGGCATCTGGGGCCGTTTGTTATGCCGCTGACTCCCGATCCAACGAATGATATGTGCGACCGGGGCGGATTTTTCATTCACGGCGACAATATTACGGCTCCAGGGACGGCATCGGATGGCTGCATCATCATGTCACACACCACGCGCGTGGCGATCAACGCGAGTGAGGATAAGCAGTTGACTGTGGTAGCGACGTTTAACCAACTGGAAGATGTTCCGAGTGCCGATCAGACGGTGAGCGGGGCCTGAGGCTAACCGGCATGGGGGCGCGGGTCTGGTTACCTTGCACAGCGCATGACGTGAAGGGACGGCGCCATGCTCTCAGCGAAGAGAATTGCTTTTCGTGAGCTTGCTGGCACTGAGTTCTCCCACCCCCTGGCCACAACCACCCGAGCGACGAAGACCTGTCCTTAGGGATTCAGGAAGACAAAGATGCGGCGGGGATGGGGCTTTTAGGCGCATCTAGTACTTGACGATGGCGGAGAAGGAGTCGGGCTTGAGGCTGGCTCCGCCGACGAGCGCGCCGTCGATCTCTGCTTCGCAGAGCAGCTCGCAGGCGTTTTCGGGCTTGACGGAGCCGCCGTAGAGGATGCGGATTGCATCTGCTACGTTCGAGCCGAGGAGCTCGGTGATTTCCGCGCGGACGATCTGGTGGGCTTCCACGGCCATTGCGGGCGTGGCGGTTTTGCCGGTGCCGATGGCCCAAACAGGCTCATAAGCGATGACGATAGGAGCAGCGGCTTCTGCGGCGATGCCGGCGAAGGCTCCGCGGAGCTGGGTGCAGAGGACTGCCGAGGTATGGCCGGCTTCCCGGTCGGCTAGATGTTCGCCAATGCAGAGGACGGGGATGATGCCGTGCTTGAGCGCGGTGTGCAGCTTCTTATTCACGACTTCGTCGGTCTCGTTGAAGTACTGGCGGCGCTCGGAGTGGCCGATGAGAGTGTGCGTAGCTCCGACGGCCTTGAGCATGGCTGCGGAGGTCTCGCCGGTGTAGGCGCCTTCTTCGGCGAAGTGCATGTTTTGCAGGCCAGCGATGACGTTGGAGCCGGCGACTGCGGTGACTACCGTGGCCAACGAGGTGACCGAAGGGAATAAGGCGATTTCATCACGGGTGTGGCCGGCGACGAGGGGCAGAAAAGCGTCGATGAAAGCCTTGGCTTCGGCGGGGGTTTTGTACATCTTCCAATTGGCGGCGATGAGTGCTTTGCGGGACATGTTGTGTTGGTTTCCTCGACTCTGATTTTAGCCGACGAAATCCGACAGCTCGTTGAAGCGCTACGAGTTGGCCCTACGCCTCGATATCAGGAGGGTAGCTCCTGGGCGGGGAAGAAATCGAACGCGCCGGGGCCGATTTGGATTTCTTCCTGGAGTGGAAGAGCTGGCGGCTCGCCTTGCAAGTGAATGAACTTCCCAATCTGTTGGAAGCTGAAAGCGCCGAGCCGGTGGAAGTCGCGGAAGGTGGTCATGATAGCGACGAACTTGCCATAGTCGCAGAGCTCTGCGTGATGGAATGCGGTAAAGGGATGCTGCGCCTGCAAGCTGCATAGATAGTGATCGACGCGTAGATCGTAGACAGGATAGGCCTGCGGATTATGGAGGCTGCAGTACTTGGTAGCGAAGGAATAGAGGTTGTATTTCTTGCCCTGGATGGCGAGTTTCGCAATCTGATGGATGACTTCGGGCGAGCCTGAGGCAATAGCATTGTCGATGTTTTCGATGTCCGCGCGGATATGGCGCGCGACGGCATCTACGGCGAAGATGTGGGTGTGTTCGAGGGCGTTGACGGCGACGACTTTGAGCAGGACGTGGCGCGGGTCGCTGTTTTGGGGATACTGGCGGACGAGCTCTTCGAGGGATTGCTCGATCAGCTTATGTTCGCGGTCGTATTTTTCGCACGCGGCTTTGACTCGCTCTGCGCTTGGTGTCTCAACTGCTGGATTCATGGCGGCCATTCCTAGCTTGCCCCGTTTTATGCGGAGATCCGAGTGAAGTTTTCGGATGGGCGCAATTTTACACCTGACAGCTGGCTCGCACATTCTCAATCCGCATTAGGATCTCTTTGTGCTTCACGGATAGCTTCTACGTCAGCGAGATCGCGCATTCTCCCCGATGTGAGCTTGTTCTGAATCAAGTGCTCAGCTGAGATGATGTGTGCTGGAACGCCAGCAACCGAAGCTTCCGTGCGTTGGTTCCAGGCGGGATCGAAGTCTACGCCGTCTATATGTTGCAAGATATCGACGCGGGCTGGAGGCTGGCCAATTTGAAATACGGAATGCGGGTCGTCGCGGAAATCGGCGGGCGAGAGTCCAGCAATCGGTGCCCCATAAGCAGCCAATGCGCGATAGATTGCTTCGCTATTCTTAACCTCGGAGCGAATAAAAAGATCGAGATCTTTGGTCGCACGTGGCTCAGCATAGGCACCGACGGCGTATCCTCCGACGATCAGGTATTCAACCTCGTGTTCGTTGAACGCGAGCAAGAGTTGCCGGAGATCTTCGGGTAGCATCGTAGTGGGTTCCCTTGAAGGCGTAGGCGGCGGCTGTGGCTTCCCAAACGGCTTCGAGGCGCTCACCTGGCGTTTGGGTTGCCCAATAGCGGTTTACCTCGGATTTTTGCTCGGCGTGGCTAGAGAAGCGCCTGATTGATTTAGCGATGCTCACACTACGATTGTAATTCGGATCATACCCAAATTGGTGTTTTCTTAGGCTCTTAGGGCTTCCGCGTTTCGGAATCGGGCCAGAATCATCTCTTCGATTGCTTTGAGCCGGGCTTCAAGAAGGAGGGCATTTTCTTTGGTGGCTGGCTTGTTCACTGGAATGGCTTTGGATGTCGATTTGCCAGATTTGGCGAGTCTCACCCAGTTTGACATTTCGTCGATGTAACTCTGCAAGGCAAGAGAGGGGCTTAGGTTGTCATCGATGACCAGATAAGCCGGAGGGATGTCGCCGACTACAACCCAGAGCCACTCGTCTACGTCTGGTTGCCCGGGTTCAATGCGGAATAAAAAGACTGCGACTACAGAGCCGACTCCATCGCCAAAGTATGAGCTTTTGACGGACTTACACCAGGCGAAGTTTTGGATGTAATCGTGAGCATAGTGCGCCATTGCTTGAAGAAGCCTGGTGTCTTCTTCATCCTCGCCAAAGAGTTGGTTGATTGGAATAACGCCATTCACCGGAATGATGCTGTTATCCATTTTCTCGCTTATCCTCTACGGTCTTGACGTGAAACTGCCGAGGGGCCGAAAGGCCCCTCGGAGAAAGCATGATTGAAGATTTGGAAGCCATGGCGCAAGCCTTGCCTTACCTAAAACGTTGTTGACCGATGCAGTGTTACTCGTCCGTCAGGGCTTCGACGCCGGGGAGTTTTTTGCCTTCTAGGAACTCCAGGCTGGCGCCGCCGCCGGTGCTGATGTGGGTGATTTTGTGGGCTACTCCGGCCTGGTTGATGGCGCTTACGCTGTCGCCGCCGCCGATGATGCTGGTGGCTGCGATGTTGGCTGCCACGGCGTGGGCGATGGCGTTGGTGCCGATGGCGAAGGCGGGGAACTCGAAGACGCCTGCGGGACCGTTCCAGAGGATGGTCTTGGCTTCGGAGACGATTTCGGTGATTAATGCGATGGTCTTCGGGCCGATGTCGAGGCCTTGCCAGTCGGCGGGAAAGTTTTTCGAGCTGTCCCAGGGCTGGGTTTTGGCGTCGGGGGCGAAGTTGTCGGCGAGGATGTTGTCGACGGGCAGGACGATCTTCACACCGTTCTTTTTTGCCTTGGCGAGAGCTTCTTTGGCGATGTCGATCTTGTCTTCTTCGACGAGGGATTTGCCGGTGGTGACGCCGAGGGCGCGCTGAAATGTGTAAGCCATGCCGCCTACGATGATCAGCGTGTCCACCTTATCGAGCAGGTTATCGATGACGTCGATTTTACCGGAGATTTTGCTGCCGCCGATGATGGCTACGAAGGGCTTTTCGGGCGATTCGAGGGCCTTGCCGAGGTAGGTCAACTCCTTTTCCATTAGCAGGCCCGCGGCCGCCGGCTTGAGGAAGTGGGTGATGCCTTCGGTGGAGGCGTGGGCGCGATGGGCGGAGCCGAAGGCGTCATTGACGTAGAGATCGGCCAGCGAGGCGAGCTGCTTGCTGAAGGCTGGGTCGTTGGCTTCTTCCTGTGGATGGAAGCGCAGGTTTTCGAGAAGGAGGACCTGGCCGGATTCCAGGTTGCTGGAGAGCTCGGTGGCGATTTCACCGACGCAGTCGGGCGAGAAGCCTACGTTGACGTCGAGCGAGACTTCTTCGTCGAGCAGTTCGCGCAGACGGTCGACAATGGGGCGCAGCGAGTATTTCGGATTGGGCTTGCCCTTGGGACGGCCGAGGTGCGAGGCGAGGATGACCTTGGCATGGTGGCGCAGCGCGTATTCGATGGTGGGCAGCGTGGCGCGAATGCGGGTGTCGTCGGTGATCGCGGCGCCGTCTTCGGTGAGGGGGACGTTGAAGTCGACGCGGATGAAGACGTGCTTGTCTTGGAGATGGAGATCGGTGATCGAGAGTTTGGGCATTTTTCTATTGGCCTTCTGCTGCGGGAATCAATCTTGCGGAAGAACCGCATCGAATTCGATTTCCACGCGCCATTGGGGATTGAGGAGCTGAGCCACAACGACCATCGTAGCCGCTGGACGGACTTTACCGAAGTATTCGCCGTGGACGCGGCCTACTGCTTCCCAGTCTTCGGCGCGGGTGAGATACATGCGGGTGCGGACTACGTCGTTCAGAGACGAGCCTGCGCGGGTGAGGACTTCGGCGGCGATCTCGAAGATGCGGTGAGTCTGGGCTACGACATCAAGATCGTCTGCGCCTACTGGACCGGTGCCGGAGACGTAGATGGTGCTGCCGATGCGCACGGCGCGGGAGAAGCCAATGATGGGCTCGTAGGGAGATGTACCGGGAAGGTTTTGGCGCATGGATTTTGCTCGATGAGGAAGGTCTGACTAAGATTTGCGGTATCCCATCCTTGAAGCAAACTACGCTTCAAGGATGGGATACCCAATTTTGTTGTCTGGTTGAGGAGGACGAAAGCAGATCCTTCGCTTCGCTCAGGATGACAAGGCGTTTTGATAAGGCGGCTTAGAGGCCCTTGCTGACCAGGAATCCGATGAGGTCGACTACGCGGTTGGAGTAGCCCCACTCGTTGTCGTACCAGCTTAGTACCTTGACGCTGTTGCCGACTACCTTGGTGAGCGGCGCGTCGACGATGGAAGAGAGCTTGTTGCCCTTGAAGTCGGAGCTGACCAGCTCACCCTCTTCGAAGCCGAGGATGCCTTTCAAAGCGCCTTCACTGGCGGCTTTGAGGGCGGCGTTGATTTCCTTGACGGTGGTGGGCTTTTCGCTGATGAAGGTTAGATCGACGATGGAGACGTTAGGGGTAGGAACGCGCATGGAGAAGCCGTCCAGCTTGCCGTCGGTCTCAGGGAGAACCAGCTTGAGGGCCTTGGCGGCGCCGGTGGAGCTGGGGATCATGTTGATGGCGGCAGCGCGGGCGCGGCGCAGATCCTTGTGCGGAAAGTCGAGGATGACTTGGTCGTTGGTGTAGCTGTGGATGGTGGTCATGATGCCGCTGACGATGCCGAAGTTTTCGAGGAGCACCTTGACGACGGGCGCGAGGCAATTGGTAGTGCAGCTGGCGTTGGAGATGATGTTGTGCTTTGCCGCATCGTACTTGTCCTGATTGACGCCGAGGACGAGGGTAACGTCTTCGTTGGTGGCCGGGGCGGAGATGATGACTTTCTTCACGGTCTCGCCGAGGTGCGCCTTGGCCTTAGTGGCATCGGTGAAGTGGCCGGTGGACTCGACGACGATCTCGGCCCCAGTGGAGGCCCAGTCAAGCTTGGCGGGGTCGCGCTCGGCGAAAACCTTTATCTTCTTGCCATCGACGGAGATGAAGTCTTCGCCGGCTACTACTTCATTGGTGATGTTGCCTAAGATCGAATCGTGCTTGAGAAGATGAGCTAGGATAGCGGGACTGGTGAGGTCGTTGACGGCAACGAAATCGATTTCAGGGTTACCCAGAGCTGCGCGAAAGACGTTTCGGCCAATGCGGCCGAAGCCGTTTATGCCAACCTTGACTGCCATGTTGTATCTCTCCTTAGAAGTGTCTACGATTTGCATTTACGTTCAGAAAAAGGAATCAAACAACAGTCGCCAGGATCTCCGGCATAAGCAGAGTCGGTACCCGGCGGGGCCTTCCACCAAACCCATCAGAGTACCACTGTTGTCAACAAGAAACAAAAGGAAAACGGTGAACTCGCGGGCCGGTTTTGAAACCGAAGCTGGGGTGAGGCGTATTGTGTGGCAAGCGGGGGTAACCGGAGGTGCACACTTTGCGGTGCGCTGGATAAGTATGATAACGATGATGTGATAATCGAAAATTGAGGCGGATGTTGCCGAAAGCATGAGAAGACGTTCTAAACGAGAGCCCAATACTTCTGAGTCGACCGGGAAGATCGGTCACGAGCTGCCATCCAACCAGCCGCGCCCTTTGGTGCCTAATTATCCGGAAGACTTGCCGTCCAGGCCTGCCGCTGCGCCTGTCGGCCAGTCAAAGCCCGAGTTTCGGCCGGAATCGAGGCCTGTGGCGAGGCCGCATGTTTCTCGTCACGCGCCTGCGGCGCCTTCTTACGCGGACGAAGACGCCGGAACCGGTCGGTTGGAACTGGAGACGCAGCCGGATATGCCCTCGCTGCCTCCGCAGGAGAACGAGGCTGCCGGCCGCACGCCGCAGGACCCGAAGGGCTTTGTAGTCCTGACCATTGGGCTGCCTGGATCGGGCAAGACGACGTGGTACAAGCGGCGTGGGGTGACTCCACTGTCGAGCGATATGTTGCGCACGATTCTCTTTGACGACATTACCGAGCAGCGCTACCAGGGGCTGGTGTTTTCTACTCTGCGTTCGCTGCTGCGTGCGCGGTTGATCGCGCGCATGCCGTGGAATTATGTGGATGCTACGAATCTCTCGCCGCATGAGCGCCGCCAGTGGATCAAGATGGCCAAGAGCTTTGGGTACGAGGTGCAGGCGGTCTTCTTCGATGTTCCGCTGGAGGTTTGCCTGGATCGGAACCGCAAGCGCGACCGGCCGGTGGGCGAGGATGTGATGCATAAGATGGCGGAGCGGCTGAAGCCGCCGGCGTTCGATGAGGGATTCAGCAAGATCACCGTGGTGCGGGTGAAGAGCACTGCCTAGAGGGCAGGGATGAACCTCGGTATTGCGAAACTGGTGTTGTATCTGGCCGTGCTGGTTGCCGGGCCACCTCCCAGTAGTCAGGTAGCCAGATTGTCCGTCGATACAGGAGAGTGTGGAGGCCCGGTAAGCGCACACATTACTGTAGCTAGGTCGGCGGTTCTTACCGGAGGCTCGCAGGCTAGCCGCGCATATGGACTTATTTCTTACCAGCGCACCTCCGCCGATGCCGCACGCAAGCAATGTCATGTTGTTTACCGTCTTTTCGTTTCGAATCAGAATCACGATTTTGGTGAAGCGAAGCGTCTTGAATGGGATACGGAAGAAGGACAGATTGCAGGCATTGATCTGATTGGATTTTCTTCTAATGGCGGTCAACTGGCAGCTGATTTTTGGCGAGCCGAAGGGGATAGTTGGGAACATGGCCCTGTTATCTACAACATCAGTAGCAAGAAGGCAGTATATAAGCCGCTCGATGACAGAATCCAAAAGCAAATCAATGGGTGCGATCAAGTTGAAGATTTCGTCGGTGTTACGGATGATGGGCAAGCGATTTTTTCAGTGCCACCTAGCACTTACGAGGACTCACCTGAGTGTGGAGACAAGGGTGTGTGGCATTTTAATCTGAGCACGGGCGAAGTAAGACAAGTGGCAAAGGTTTCGGGAGACAAATGGAAGTGAGCGTTTACGTCGAGCCCTGGATGCGCGGAACGCATGAAGATGTTCCGGCCGTCGGCAGGGCTGTGCTTCATGCTCTGGAACTGGCGCTGGACGATATATCCAAGTGGACGGCTGGGCTTACGGATGCTGAGGTTCATGCGCAGCCGCTGGGATTGCCTGCGGTGGCATTTCATCTGCGGCATATCGCGCGCAGCGTGGACCGGATTCTGAGTTATGCCGAGGGAAATCAGCTTACGCCGGAGCAGTTGACGGCGCTCAAAGCAGAACAAATTGGGAACGAGACCCTGGCCGAGCTGATGGCCGAAGTCGAGGCGTCTTTCAGCAATGCGGCGGATCGGGTGCGGGTGCTGGCGACGGCGGATTTCAATACCTTTCGCGGGGTGGGGCGCAAGCAGTTGCCGGCCAGCATTGGCGGGGCGCTGATTCATGTGGCGGATCATACGCAGCGGCATGTGGGCCAGGTGGTGACTACCGCTAAGGTGCTGGTAGCGCTGCGACAGTAGCCGGGCGTTCCGCTCCGCATCTTCACCGAAAAATCATCGGCCACCAATTCCCGCCGGCGGCATCTTAGTAGTGAGAACGAATCACAGATTGCATTGGAGGCACTATGAAGCCCCGTGGATTCACCCAGCCCCTCTATATTCTGCCCTTCGATCATCGCGGATCGTTTGAAACCAAGATGTTCGGCTGGCACGAGCCGCTGACGGCCCAGCAGACGGCGGAGATTGCCGCCGCCAAGCAGGTGATTTACGACGGCTTTCAAAAGGCCATTGCCGATGGCGTCGACAAGGCCAAGGCGGCCATTCTGGTGGATGAGCAGTTCGGCGCGGCCATTCTACGCGACGCTGCGGCCAAGGGATTTCATTTTGCGATGGCGGCGGAGAAGAGCGGTCAGGAGGAATTCGATTTCCAGTATGGCGAGCAGTTTGCCGAGCATATCGAGGCCTTTCAGCCTACGTTCAGCAAGGTGTTGGTGCGGTACAACCCGGAGGGTTATCCGCCGCTCAACAAGGAGCAGGCGCAGCGGCTGAAGCGGCTCTCGGATTATTTGCAGAAGGCTGGACGAGCCTTGTTCATGTTTGAGCTGCTGGTGCCTGCGGAAAGGCAGCAGCTTGAGAAGTTGAATGGCGATAAAAAGGCTTACGATCTGGAGCTTCGGCCGCAGTTGATGATTCGAGCCATTGAGGAATTGCAAGATGCGGGCGTGGAGCCGGATGTTTGGAAGATCGAGGGGCTCGACGCGCAAGAGGATTGCAAGAAGATCGTGAAGACGGCGCGCCGCGATGGGCGGGATAACGTCAGTTGCATCATTCTGGGCCGCGGCGAAGACGACGCCAAGGTGCGCGAATGGCTTGCGACGGCGGCTTCGGTTGACGGCTTTATCGGGTTTGCCGTGGGGCGGACTGACTTCTGGGACCCGCTGGTGAATATGCGTGCGGGGAAGATCACGCGCGATGAGGCCGCTGCGGAGATGGCCAAGCGCTATCGGGAGTTTGTGGATTTGTTTGAGGGAGCGAAGAAGGGGTAGGAGGCTGCTCCTACTGTTCTTCCATTGCTAACGCCTCGACGATATGCCCCATTTTTTCGTGCTTGGTCTTGAGATATTTTTCGAAGGTCTCTTGAGGCACAACCTCAGCCGAGACACGCTCCACGACCGCGATGCCGCCGGTTTCGAGGGCGGCTACTTTCTCTGGATTGTTGGTGATCAGGCGGACGGCAGAGACCCCGAGCAACTTGAGCACTTCGGCGGGGAGTTCGAACTCGCGGCAGTCGGCGGCGTAGCCCAGTTCTTCGTTGGCCTCGACGGTGTCACGGCCATGGTCTTGCAACTCGTAGGCGCGCAGCTTGGCCATCAGGCCGATGCCGCGGCCTTCTTGCTGCTCATAGAGCAAAATCCCCGCGCCTTCCTGGCTGATCTTACTGAGCGCTAGTTCCAGTTGCAGACGGCAATCGCAGCGCAGTGAGCCGAAGACGTCGCCGGTGAGGCATTGCGAATGAATGCGGACCAGCGGCGGCGCGGAGTGGATGTCGCCCATGACCAGGGCTACAAGGCCTTCGACGCGCTTGCCATGTTTTGCCGATTCTTCGCAGCATGGACGCGGAGCGGGCAGGTATCCTTCAAAGCCCAGGATGCGGAAATGTCCCCAGCGGGTGGGGAAGTCGGCATCGGCTACCTTTACGACTCGTTCAAAACTCATACTTTATTCTACGGCCTCGTTGGAAGCGCGGAATTCCGCTCAATCTCATATTGGATGTTTGAAACTCAAGCAGGATGCAGCGGGGCGCGATACATTGAATGCGTGGTAGATGACAAACTCATCCTGATTACCTTGCTGGTGAAGCTAGGCGTGGCAGCTTCGGTTTCGAGCGCGCTGGCCCGGTCGCGCACGTTCCAGCGGCTTCTATTCGCGGAGCACCGGAGCCCCCGGCAGACACTTGGCTTGTTGGCGTTTTTCCTGGTGCCGCTAACCCTGGGGGTCTGGGTACGGCTTAATGTGCCGAACTTCCAGGCTGCGGATATTTCGTTTGAGACGGTGATCCTGCTGGGATTGATCCTGGGACCGGGGTGGGCGATGCTGAGCGCGCTGGTGCTGGCGTTTCCGGCGGAGATACGGCACGAATATCTGTCGGCTCCGTTTCTTTGCGCGGTGGGCCTCATCTCGGGAGTCTTTGGCGCGTGGGTGGAGAAGGACGAGGTTTGGTCGTTTACGCCGTTTGTGGATTTGAGCATCTATCGCTGGGTGCGGCGTAACCTGCGCAAGCCGAAATTCGACCGTCAGATTCTGTTGCTGGTGCTGATTACAGGCATGGAGATGGTCCATGTCTGGCTTTCGAGCGAGTATCCTCACCGGCTTTTTGCGCTGGACTCGGACTCCAATCTTCTGCAGGTGCTGGAGTGGGTGTGCGCGCCGATGGTGGTCGGCATCATGCTCAAGGTGTGGAATGCGCTGCAGGTGGAACTCAAGCTGGAGGAGCAGAAACGGCTGGTGCTGGAGGCGCGCCTCGATGCATTGCAGCGCCAGATCAATCCGCATTTTCTCTTCAACACGCTCAACTCGATTGCTTCGCTGGTGCGCTTTCGGCCCGATCTGGCGCGAGAGATGATCGTGAAGCTGGCCAACCTGCTGCGGGGCCTGCTTCGCGACCACGGAACGTATGTCCGGCTGCGTGAGGAGCTGAGTTTTACCGACGACTATCTTGACATTGAAGTAGTGCGGTTTGGAACCGAGAAGCTGCGTGTGGTGAAGGAACTGGATGAGCGGACTCTCGATGTGCTGGTGCCTAGCATCCTGTTGCAGCCGCTGATTGAGAACAGCATCAAGCATGGGCTGGAACCGCGCATTCACGGTGGCACGATCACCATTCGCAGCCGCGTGCAAGGGGACAGCATCGTTGTCGAAGTGGAAGACGATGGGGTGGGCATCGTGCTCAATCCGCCATCGGCGCTGGAGCGCCGGGGTGCGGGTATTGGCATGAAGAACGTGCGCGAGCGGCTTGAGGTTCTTTATGGCAATCGCGCCCGGTTTACGGTGGTTTCGCGGCCGGGGCGGGGAACGCTGGTGTCGATCGAGCTTCCGGCGGATATGCCGGAATGGAATGGCCAGAACGGTGTAGAGAGCCGCGCTCAGACCTCGGCACGAGCGAGCAGCGACTCGTAGAACTTTACATAGCGAGGCAGTATACGCGTGGAGCAGAAGCGGTCCTGCGCGGTCTTGCGTGCGGTCTTGCGCATCGCTAGGTGACGCTCGGGATCGTTGAGCAGGGCGACCGATGCCGCGGCCATGGCATCCACATCGCCAACGGGAAAGAGCAGACCATCTGCGCCGTCGGTGATCAGCTCGGCGACACCGCCGACGCGGGTTGCGATGGCGGGGGTTTCGCAGGCCATGGCTTCGAGCGCGGCCAGGCCAAAGGATTCCATCTCGCTGGGCATGAGCATCAGGTCGGCGAGCGGGAGCAGTTCGCTTACGCGATCCTGCTTGCCGAGGAAGTGAATGCGGTCGTGGATGCCGAGTGAGTGGGCGAGCCACTCCGCGGTGGAACGATCCGGGCCGTCGCCGATCAAGGCCAGCCTTGCCGGAAGCTGTTGGGCGATGCGCGCGAAGATCTGCACTACATCGGCGACGCGCTTGACGGGGCGAAAATTTGACAGGTGCATAATCAGGAACTCGCCAGGAGCGGCGAAGCGGGAACGAGCCTGGGAACGGGTCTCCGAGTCGCTTTCGGCATACGGCTTGTACACATCGCAGTTGACGAAGTTATGCACGACCTCGATGGGTCGAGTTATGCCGAAGTTTTTTTCGGTGACTTCCTTCAGATACGAAGAAATGCTGGTGACGCCGTCGCTCTGTTGGATGGCGTAGCGGGTGATGGGAAGGTAGGAGCGGTCCATGCCGACGAGTGTGATGTCGGTGCCGTGCAGAGTTGTCGCGAAGGGCAGTCTCTTGCCCCGTTCGGCAAGCATTTGGCGGGCCAGCAACGCGCTTACTGAATGCGGGATGGCGTAATGCACATGCAAAAGATCGAGGAGATAGTACTCGGCCACCTCGGCCATGCGCGAGGCCAGGGCGAGATCGTATGGAGGAAATTCAAAAAGCGGGTAGTTGGAGACTGGGACTTCATGGTAGAAGATGCCGCTCTCGCGGCCGGTGAGCCTGAAGGGCTGGGAATAGCTGATGAAGTGGACTTCGTGGCCTAAAGCCGCCAGTTCGATGCCGAGTTCCGTGGCGACCACTCCGCTGCCGCCGTAAGTTGGGTAACACGTGATTCCGATGCGCATAGGCCTGCAGGATAGGACGGTTTAGAGAGCGGTAAGGATTCGGAGACCGGGTTCAGGAATGAGAATATCTGGTCACAATCCCTGCGCAAGATGGATTCAGGCGCCGCTGCGACCTGCGAGCTGGCCGAAGTGGATGAGTTCGATCTCCGAAGGGAACGAGGTGGCCGCGAGGGTTGCTTCTTCCACCTCACGTGAGGCTAACAGGCGCGTGCCAGCCTGGGCGAGGTCGGAGTCGTTGTATCCAGGGTGCGTGACGAGTTCCCAGGTGCCGTCCGGCATGGCGCGGAGCAGGGAAGCAAGCGTTTTCGCGTCGAGGGTGCCTGTCGCGAGGACGCCGATGGCGCCGTCGGTGGTGACGAAGCCTTCTTCGGCGGCGATGCGGCGGAAGGCCGGTTCGAGGGTGCGCAAGAGTTGAACTTGAAGGCGGCGAAGCCAGGGCGCGCGCGGCGTGGCGCGGATACTCCAGGCCGGCTCGAAGGGGTTGCGGACGGTCTTGATGCCGGCGGCGCGGGCTGCGCGGAGGACGGGACGCAGCACCCTGGGGAACATGTGGGTGTGTTTGTGGGTGTCGATGTGGGTCAGGTGCAGGCCGTGGCTTTGGAGCAGCGCGATCTGCGCGGCGGCTTCGGCCTGGATTTCTCCTTCGAGGTCGGGTTTCGATAAGGGCCAAAACAAAGATTCACGATGCAAGTACAGTAGGCCAAGCAACTCGCCGAGTGTAGGTTTGAAGCGGCCTATCGTCCGGACTGGATCGACAAGCCAGACTAGGTCGCGGCGTGGCTCGAGAACCGATTGTCCGTCGACGAGGACGACGTGGCAGCCGACGCCGAGGCTTGGGCCGACCAGGGTAAGGGCTTCCTCCGTAGCCGAGGCTCGGGCCATCATGGTTGCCGAGGTAAGGCTGCCGTGACGGTTGAGTTCGACTATGGCGCGATTCACTCCGGAAGTCAGGCCGAAGTCGTCGGCGTTCACAATGAGACGCTTCACTCGGTCGAGTGTATCAACTGAGCATTGCATTGGGATCTGCGGCTGCAATCGCTGGTATGATAGAAAAAGGGCCACCAAGCCCAAGTCTGCGATCCAAGCGGGCGGTTAGCTCAGTTGGTTAGAGCGCCTGCCTTACAAGCAGGATGTCGGGGGTTCGAGTCCCTCACTGCCCACCATAGATTAGTTCTAGACCGTTCGAAGAAGTCCGATAATCCAAACAAACCCAATAGAAACAGGGATTCTGTGGATTTTGCCGTTCAAAGCGGTACTATGGAAGCCAAGCGCTGCGGGGTATTTCCGGGGGTATCTTTCTTCCGATCGGGGGGTACTTTCGCGACGATGTTTTCGGAGGTAAAAATGCCGCTGACAGATGTAGAGATTCGCAGGGCCAAGGCGAAGGAGAAGGCATATCGCATGAGCGACGGCGGGAGCCTTTATCTTTGGGTCACTCCAGCAGGTGGAAAACTGTAGCGATGGGCGTACACGCATGAAGGCAAGGAAAAGCTCATGGCCTTCGGAAAGTACGCAGATGTGCCTCTTGCACTAGTCAGGGAACGCCACGCCGAGGCTCGCAGACTCCTCGCTTCTGGCCTTGATCCGATGGTACAGCGGAAGGCGGCAAAGAACGCAGAGAAGATTGCGGCTGAGAATTCCTTCGAGACGATCGCGAAACTCTGGTTTGAGCATTGGCGGGCTGAGAAGAGCGCGCAGCACGTAGACGCGACGCGGAGGCGCATGGATGCAAATATCTTGTCGCTGCTTGGTACGCGCCCCATCACTGAGATAGAAGCCCCTGAATTAGTCACGATGGGCAAAATGATCGAGGCCCGCGGCGCCGCCGATCTGGCCAAGCGGGCAATGCAGAATGTCGGGCAGATCTTTCGCTATGCAATTGCCCACGGATATGCAAAACGCAATCCGACGAGTGAGATTCGACCAGCCGATGTTTTGAGACCAACCCACAAGACAAACCTTGCACGGATCGACGCCAAAGATCTTCCGGCGTTGTTGAGATCGATGGAGGTTTACCAGGGAACTCACGTAACCCGTCTGGGATGAAGCTCATGGCGCTCACGTTTGTCCGCACCAGCGAACTGATCGGCGCCAAGTGGGCAGAGTTCGACATGGAAGCTGCCCGTTGGGACATCCCTGCGGCACGAATGAAAATGCGCGACCCTCACATTGTTCCTCTCGCCGCGCAGTCAATCGAAGTGCTGGAAATGCTGCGCTTGTTAACTGGATCGAGTGACTGGCTCTTTCCCGGGGATCGTAGCAACAAAAAGCCAATGAGCAATAACACTATCCTCGGAGCCTTGAAGCGCATGGGATATAAGGGCCGAATGACGGGGCACGGATTTCGAGGCCTGGCATCCACCATCCTGCACGAGCAAGGCTACGCGCATGAACACATCGAGCTGCAGCTTGCCCATGCTCCACGCAACGCTGTTAGTGCCGCCTACAACCACGCGCTGTATCTCGAGCCGCGCGAGGATGATGCAAGAGTGGGCGAACTTCCTGGAGCGAACTCAAAGAGGCGGAAAGTTATTGCCGCTCCGGGGAAGCGCGGCTTAGGTTTTTGAATGATTCGAGCCGTTGCCAATCTGCTACTACGTGGAGTGCCCGATGTCGGTTGTCAGCCATGCCTCCGGTGCTGGTGGCCTGTAACCCAGCGAGGAGTGAGGTCTGATCGTGTTGTAGTGAACCCGCCAGCGTTCAGCCAGCACGCGCAGTTCTTTCATCGAGTAGAAGATCTCACCGTTGAGGAACTCGTCCCTGAGCTTGGAGTTGAAGCTCTCGCAGTAGCCGTTCTCCCAGGGAGAGCCGGGTTCGATGTACAGCGTCTTTGCTCCTGTCTTTGCAAGCCATTGCCGTAGACCTTTGGCTACGAACTCCAGACCGTTGTCCGATCGAAGATGTTCTGGAACGCCCTTCGACACCATGACGTCGGCCAGCGCAGAGATGACTCTGGCACTGGACCAACGGCGTTCCGCTCCCACCAGCAGGCTTTCGCGCGTGTGTTCGTCGATCAGGTTCAAGATGCGTACGCTGCGCCCATCATGTATCCGTGCGCTGACGAAGTCGTAGCTCCACACATGGTTAGCGCGCTCCGGCCTGAGCCGCACGCACGATCCATCGTTGAGCCACAACCGCCCACGCGGCTTCTGCTTCTGCGGAACCTTCAGCCCCTCGCGACGCCAGATACGCTCCACGCGATCCTTACCCACTCGCCAGCCCACTCGCTGCAGCAACGCCGTGATCCGGCGATATTCGTAACGGCCGTACTGGCTGGCAAGCTGGATGATCGCCTGCGTGAGTGCATCTTCGTCTTCACGCCGTATCGCACGATAGCGCTGCGTGCCGCGCGGCTGGTTGGCCAACCGGCACGCAGCGCGCTCCGTCACCCCAGGCTTCTTTTGTGCATGAGCTGCGGCATCCCGGCTTCCCTACAAGCCTGTGCCGTCGTCTTGCCATTCGCTACGGCCACTTCGATCTGCCGCAACAGATTTACCACCTGCTCAGGCTGATACTTCTTACCTCGTCCCATATGCTCTCCTTGTTCAGTGTCTCTCTTCTCCTCTGGCACATTTCAAGCCCGGCACTCCAGTGCAACGTGAGGGTTTTCCCCCGGCCGTTTCGTTGCTCATCCTTCGCTACAAACTGCAGACGCTGGCCGGGAGACCCTCCTGCCTGTTTCATCCCGGAATCGGGCGAATCCTCGCCGCTGCAGAGAAGCCCAACCTCTACACCGGCCCAACGCGCGGAATTTTCGGGAGTCTGGATACCTGACGGCAGGAAGATGTGCTGCCGGAGGCGTCCCTGGGCAGAGAGAACGTGAACTGCAGTTCATCGGGGTTCCAGGAAAAGGTCTCTGGAGATTGCTGCTCGGCGGCGTGGCCGGAATCAGGAAATGCAAACAGGACTCCGAGACTTGCGGCTCCTGAAGAGATAAGAAATGTTCGACGATCCATGGGCTTTTCCTCGCCGAGGGACACGTCCCTGGCCACGACCAATTACGAAGATGTCCGAAGATTCCGCTAATGAGAGCGGATCGTGTTGCCTGCAACATTCTGCAGGTGCGCCACGTTTGCTCATGCCAGAGTGATCTTGAGAGCGGCTGCGTAGTCTACTTTCGGACGATAGTTCTTTGGAAGCTGTACCTGGAGAGCGTCAGCTCGCTGCTTCCAATCGAGCTTTATATCCGTTCCTACAAGCTCAACTCGCGCAACTTTACCGGGGGTTGTGGCAGCCGATAGTCCGAGTGAATGCACCGCAATCGGCTCACTTGGCCAGCCGAGTACGATCGCGTATACGACAGTATTGGCCTTGTTGCGAGTGAAGCGGATGTCCTTTTCTCCTAGTTTGTTGACGCTTTCACCCTGGAAAGAACCAGCTTTGACCATGTTGGGTCCCTCGCCGGAGATCTTCCAGGGGCGCGTCTCATAGATGGCTTCGCCGTTGACCTCCATCCAGGAGGTGATGCCATCGAGCACCGCGATCTCTTTGCTGTCGATTGTTCCGTCGGGTCTACCGGGCACGTTGAGAATGAACGTGCCATTCTTGCTCACGGTATCGATGAGCCAGTGAATCACTTCTCTAGGATTTTGATAGCCGCCGTATTCACCCGGCTTCTCATACAAGAAATGCAGGTAGTGCCAGGCGCCGATGCAGGTCTCCGACTGCCAAGGGTACTTCATGATGTCAGCAGTCAAGCCGCGCTCATAGTCGGCAACCACTGCTTTGACAAGCCGGTCCGGGACGTCTTTGACGTTGAGGACGGCTTCCATCTTGCCGCCATTTTTCTTGAGGCTGTTGTTGTACAGGTACGCGCCGATGTTCATGCCGGCCCAGCCGAGCGGAAGGAGCGAATCATCGAAGTAGAGAAGATCGGGATTGTGTTGATCGATCAGATCGCGCGTTCGGTCGTAGAAGTTCTTCACGTAGGAAACATCCGGTAGCGCGTCTCCCGGGTGCTTCACACCGTAGAGACGCTGCGGATCGAGCCCTTGCCACCACTGCCCCTTACCCTGTGCCTCAGTAAGAGCGCCATCATACGGAACACCGGCTAGCGGTCCTGATTTATCTGAGCCGTGCGAGGGTTGAAACCACCACCAGTTCCGTGCCTGATGCACGGTAACACCGAATCGCATTCCCTGCTTGCGGGCCGCGGATGCCCATGTGCCGACTACATCGCGGTGGGGACCAAGCGCTACCGAATTCCACGGGTGGTGCTTAGAATCCCAGGCATCGAAGTTGCAATGATGATTTGCCAGCGCCACGAAGATTCTCGCGCCTGCCTTCTTGTAGCGTGCGATCAACTCGTCGGGATCCCAATTGAGCAGCGTCCATTGCGCGCAGAGCTCTTTGTATCCGAAGCGCGATGCTGGCCCGTAGTGATCGAGGTGGTACTTATATTGCCGTTGCCCTTCTACGTACATATTGCGGGCATACCAGTCACCAGCCTCGGGGACACACTGCGGAGTCCAGTGCGCCCAGATTCCAAACTTGGCGTCGCGATACCAATCCGGAGCCTCATACTCAAGCAAGGAATCCCAGGTCGGTTTAAAGGGACCGTCTCCGGCAAGATTGGAAATTGGCGATTCCAGAGGCACATCGTCCCACATGCCGCCCGCAAGTTGCGAGGGCGTAGGGCTGTAGTTCCAGACCGGCTGTTGCCAGTTGGACTCGTCCAGTTTTGTCTCGACGATCTTGCCATCGGTCACTTTGTAAAAGACCCTCTTCTCTGGCGGCAGCGCACAGAAGGCCGCGTAGTCCTGCGTGTATTGATTGAACCCTGGCGGCAGGTCGGATTGACCGCTGGTGGAACTCTGGCCATAGGAGGGTAGAGCCGTCGATGTGGCTGCCATCGCAAGGGATTTGCAAAACTGTCTTCTCTGCATAGACTCCTTCGCTTTTCGTTGCACGATTCGGCGAGGTTACGGCGATTAGCGTAACTGGGCTCATCGCTGGTGGGCAATGAGCCTCGGGCTCGCTATCGAGAAAGGGTAGCCGACTGAAACAGCCGCGGTGCGAAGTCTTTCAGGTCGCGCCGCCAGGTCTGCCATTCGTGGTCGGTGCCGGGCGACTCGTAAAAGACATGCTGAACGCCTCCCGCGTCAAGCGAATTGTGCAGGCTCTCCAATCCAGACTTCATGCGTTCAGGCTCATTCGTGCCTACGCCGATCCACAGCAGATGCACGCGATTTGCGAATGCGGACGGGTCGGCCAGAACTCCGTTGTACGCGGTCTTGACGTCGAACTTGGCGCCGGTTAAGAAAGGATTGCCGGCGCCGCTGAAGCCACCAATGTAGGAGAAGAGGTCCAGGTGATCGAACGTGACCTGGAACGTCTGCATGCCCCCCATGGAGAGGCCGGCCATGGCGCGATGATCGCGATCGGGAATGGTGCGGAACGTCTTCTCGACAAATGGGATCAGCGCCTGGGTCATGTCGTCTTCGAACGCGCCCATCCGCTCCTGCATCACTTTCATGAACTCAGGCCCAAGGAACGGTTTCCCTGACAGGTCGGGCACGATATAGCCGGCACGGGTGGCATAGCCATTCGCCATGACGACGATCATCGGCTTGGTGCTGCCGCTGGCAATCAGGTTGTCGAGAATGAAATTCGCCTTGCCCTGACGGATCCATCCAGTCTCGTCCTCGCCTCCGCCGTGCTGGAGGTAAAGGACGGGATAGCGCGCCTTCGACGTGTCGTAATCGGGCGGCAGGTACACGAAGGCGTCCCGCCAAGTCCCGGTCACGCTGGAGTGGTACCAAATCTGGCGCACCTGGCCATGCGGCACGTCCTTGGGCAGGTAGTAGTCGACGCCGGCTTCTGGCACCTCGACAGCGCTCGCCCATTTGCTGCCGCCGAAGTAGGCCGTGCTTCCGGGATCGCTGAATTCGGCGCCGTCGACAACGATGGAGTAGTAGTGAAGGCCGGGCGCCATGGATTTTGAAGTGAAAGTCCAGAACCCATCAGGCTGCTTCTCCATGTCAGCTTTTTCGCCGCTCCAGAAATTGACCCGCACCTTGGTCGCATCGGGGGCCTTAAAGCGAATTTGGACACGCGAGCTGCTATCGACCTGCGGAAACTGGGCGTCAAGAACGTTGGACGAAGCGGGCTTGAAATCACTCGAGCCTTGGGCAAAGCAAAGGCTTGCACTTAACAACATCACGATTCCGATTGTTCGCATTTGGCACCTTTGACGGAAAATGTTTTCACTGCCCTTTTCCTTTGGGAAACTGAGGCATCGGAATCCTACACCGGAATATTTGCTTAAATAAAGCGATTTTTTAGCTTGTTAATGTCGTCCTGCCCTTTGTATAGTCGGGTGGTTCAATTTTTTCGGAACAGCGACGCGTCCTAGAACGACCCGTGAGCAAACAACTCGGAAAGCGTTTGCTGAAGTGCGCGTGGGGGAGACATGTTCCGTTTGGGTTTTGCTGTTTTCAAATACCGAGGGGCAGCTCCTGTGATGAATTGGTGCATCGCTGCGACACCCCTGAAGATGAATCCTGTCTTACGCGCTTGCGCAAGTTCGTCGGCAGTGGTGATTGCCGCAGCTGTAATGTCATCTGCAGCGATCTCTCAGTCGCATCCGATAACCGCTACGATCGACGCGTCGAAGACGGGCGCACCTATTTCCAAGAACATCTATGGGCAGTTTCTGGAGCACGGCGGAGACATCGTCAACAACGGCATCTGGTCAGAGATGCTCGTCGATCGCAAGTTTTTCTATCCGGTTGCCTCCAGCGCGCCCACACCGCCGCCGGTGATTGCCAATGCTGGAGGCAATCCACGGTTTCGGCGGACTCCAATGCGCTGGTGGGCGCCCGTCGGCGGCGACAGCGTCGTCACGATGGATACAAACTCCCCATACACTGGTGAGCACACTCCGCTCGTCAAGCTGGACGCGAAGGAAGCGCATGGGCTGAGCGAGTCAGGTATCGCTGTTCGAAAAGGCAACGCCTACACAGGACGCATCATCCTGGCCAGCAGTCCCGGCGCAGTCGTTAAGGTTGCGCTCATCTGGGGAAAGGAAACTGCCGATCGCCAGGTCATCACCATCCGGCAACTCGGCTCCGCCTACCGGAAGTTTCCGCTGCATTTCACCGCAGCAGCTGACAGCGATGACGCGACGCTTGAGATCACGGGCACAGGCACGGGCTCATTCCACGTGGGGACAGTTTCATTGATGCCTGCGGACAACATGGACGGATTCCGCGCCGAGGTGATTGCGGCGCTCAAACAGTTGCGCTTCGGCGTGCTGCGGTTTCCGGGCGGGAATTTCGTTTCCTCGTACGAATGGCGCTATGGCGTCGGTGACATCGACAAGCGGCCTCCTATCTTCGATCCGGTCTGGTCGGCAGTGCAGCCGAACGACGTGGGCACCGATGAATTCCTCACCCTCTGCCGCTTGCTTGGCGTCGATCCCTACATTACGGTGAATGCGGGCTTCGGCGATGCATGGTCGGCGCGCGAGCTGGTCGAATACACCAATGGCGACGCCACCACGCCCATGGGCAAGTGGCGCGCGGAAAATGGCCACCCTCATCCGTACGGCGTTAAGTTCTGGGGTGTAGGCAATGAACCGTGGGGCGACTACCAGATGGGGTCCATGTCGCTACCGCAATTCGAGCTTAAACATAACCTCTTCGCCAAAGAGATGCGCAAGGTCGATCCTTCCATCAAGCTGATTGCCGGCGGCGCAATGCCCGATGTGATGGAGGGCGCAGATCAAGCGCGCCGCATCAACGGCCAATATGTGCCTGACTATCTATCCCCGGCCGACTGGACCGGACAGTTGCTGCTGAACTGTCTCGACAACATCGATATGGTCAGCGAGCACTACTATGCATCGGGCACACAGCACACCGATATGAAGCTTCAAAAGAAGGTGACCATCGAACCGCCGCTTTCGTTCATCGAGTGGCAGCGCGCTCCGGCAGTGCAGGTTCGAGCGAAGTATGAACATTACCAGGAGTATCTGAAGCGAATCCCCGCGTTGCGCGCCAAGCCGGTTCCGATTGTGATTGATGAGTGGGCCTACTTCGGCGGCGGCCCCAACTCGTACAAGACGGTGCCGGCCTACGCGTGGGCGTTCCACGAGATGTTCCGCCACTCCGACATTTTCCAGATGGGCGCCTTGACCTTTGCGACTGCAACGATGAGTTCCAATCGCACCGAGGCAATCCTCAACCCCACCGGCATGCTTTTCAAGATGTACCGCGATCACTTCGGCACCATCCCCGTCGAGGTCACGGGCGACTCTCCACAACCGAAGCCTGCCTTCCCGGCCGGCGGCGACCAGCCGGCAGTCAATCCGGGCAGTCCGACCTATCCGCTCGATGTAGTCGCGGCTTTCAGTGAAGATCGAAAGTCTTTCTCCATTGCAGTGCTCAACCCTTCGGACTCCGAGCAGAGCATCCAGCTCAAAATCAACGGAACGAAACTTGCAAGTGCCGGGAAATTGTGGCGCATGGCTCCAGACAAGATCGACGCGACTGTGCAAGTGGACAAGACGCCCGAGGTGCAGGTTGAGGAGCAGTCGCTCGGCTCTCTGCCGGATGTCGTTACCGTTCGCCCCTTCAGCGTGAATATTTACTCCTACCCGGTGCAATAGCCCGGCGTGCTTTGAAAGAGACAGAGATGAGAACAACGAAATTGATCCTTGCCTTTGCGATCGCAATAGCGATTGCACCCATCGCTCAGCTTCACGCGCAGGTGCAGACTATTGTTCCCGAGCCGGTTCCGGGTGCAAAGCCCGTCACGGTGGAACACATCAAGATATACGGCGCGGCTTTGGAGGGAAATCTCGAAGGCGAAGTTGTCGATCGTGACGCAATTGTCTTTTTGCCGCCGAGTTATGAGAAAGACAAGAAGCGCCGTTACCCGGTCGTATATGCGCTGCACGGCTATTCGATTGGAGCGGAGCAATGGACGCATGAAATCCACGTTCCGCAGACCGCTGAAGGAGCGTTCGCGCAAGGAGCGAAGGAGATGATCGTCGTGCTGCCCGATTCCAAGACGATCTACAACGGCTCAATGTATTCAAGCTCTGCGACGACAGGTGATTTTGAGAACTATGTCGCGCGCGATGTTGTTGCCTACATCGACGCGCACTACCGCACCATACCGGATAGGCAGAGCAGAGGATTAGTCGGTCACTCCATGGGCGGGTATGGTGCGTCGCGCATCGGCATGAAGCATCCTGATGTATTCGGTGCTCTCTACATCATGAGCCCCTGCTGCCTCTCTTCCATGGCTGGCGGCGGACCAGGAACCGCGGATCAAATCAAAGAGCGAGCGGTGGCGAGCGAGAAGAAAGTTGCGGCGGCCAAGTCTCCAGGCGATCTCGCCGCGCAGTCGCCCGGATTTCAATCGGCGCAATACGCGACGGCGGCGGCTTGGGCTCCCGATCCTAAGAACCCGCCGCTCTACTTCGATCTGCCGACTAAGGATGGAGTGCCTGTGCCGGAGGTCGTGGCGAAATATGCAGCCAACTCGCCGCTGGCTTTTGTAGACCAATACATCGGCAATCTCAAGCGGTACCGCGCCATTGCGATGGATGTGGGCGATCAGGATGGCCTTCGGTTCGATGCCACGAAGCTGCACGAAATCCTCGATAACTACGGAATCGCAAACGGTTTCGATATCTATGCGGGTACGCATGTCAGCGCCGTAGCCGATCGCTTCCAGAACCATGTGATGCCGTTCTTCAGCAAGAATCTCTGCTTCACCGAGGGCTGCCGCTAGCAGGGCAGAACCTCTGAAACAGTAGGTCTCCGTTAATGGTTCTATTTGGAGAAAAAGCATGAAAAACCATGTGACGCGAATCATCAAGTGCATCTTTGCTTGCTCTGGGCTGCTTATCTCTGGCTCGGTCCTTCAACAAGCAGTTGCCCAGGATTCAGAGCAACCTGCTTATCTAAATCCGCAGCTCTCGCCCGAGCAGCGCGCGACTGATCTGGTGCACCGCATGACGTTGGCGGAAAAGGCCACGCAGATGCAGAACAATTCCGCCGAGGTTTCAAGGCTGAAGATTCCTGCCTATCAGTGGTGGAGCGAGGCTCTGCACGGCGTCATCAACGACGGCGTCACCGAATATCCGGAGCCTGTCGGCCTGGCGGCCACTTTCGATGCGTTGGGCGTTCACACCATGGCAGCGCAGATCGGCATTGAAGGCCGCATCAAGCATGTGCAGAACTTGCGCGAGGGGCACACCGGCATCATGGGCGGCCTCGACTTCTGGTCGCCCAATCTCAATATCTTCCGAGACCCGCGCTGGGGCCGGGGACAAGAGACCTATGGCGAGGAACCTTTCCTCACTGGCCGCATGGGTGTTGCGTACGTAACCGGTTTGCAGGGCGAGGATCCGAAATACTACCTCGCTATCGCAACGCCAAAGCACTATGCCGTGCATAGCGGACCGGAACCCACACGCCACTTCGCGGATGTAGACGTGAGCAAACATGATGAAGTAGATACCTATGAGCCTGCATTCCGCGCTGCTATTGTGGAGGGCAAGGCGGGATCGGTGATGTGCGCCTATAACGCGATCAATGGCGAGCCGGCGTGTGCGAATCAATATCTGCTGCAGGATCAGTTGCGCGGCAAATGGGGATTTCAGGGGTATGTCGTCTCCGACTGCGACGCGGTGAGAGATGTAGCAGCGAATCATCGCTACCGACCAACACAAGCACAAGGCGCGGCGATTTCGGTCATCCGCGGCATGGACAACGAGTGCGTTACATTCACCTCGCGCTTCGGCGATCCGGTAGAGAAAGCCTATATCGATGCCGTGCAACAGGGGTATCTGCCCGAAAGTACGCTCGACAGATCGCTGATTCGCCTTTTCACCGCGCGGATCAAGCTCGGCATGTTCGATCCCCCGGATATGGTCCCTTACACGAAGATCGATGAAAAGGAACTAGACAGCCCCGAGCACCGTCAGCACGCGCGCAGGCTCGCAAACGAGTCCATGGTTCTGCTGAAGAACGACGGCCTTCTTCCACTGAAATCCGGAATCAAAAAGATCGCCGTTGTGGGACCGCTTGCCGACCAGACTCGGCCCCTCATCGGCAACTATGCCGGTCAGCCCACGCACATCGTTTCAATCATGGATGGGCTCAAGGCGGAGTTTCCCAATGCGACGATCACCTTTGTCCCCGGAACGCAATTCCTCCGTACGGATGGAACGGCAGTGCCCGACGCTTTGTTGACGACTCCCGACGGCAAGCCCGGCCTGAAAGCCGACTACAACGAAGGCATGCGTGGAGGACCGGGTTCTGAGACTAAGCCTGTCCCTCTTGTGAGCCGCACCGAGCCCAATGTGAAGCTCACCAAGGAAAGCCTGCCGTCGCAGGTGGCTGAGAGGAAAACATTCGGGGTGCAATGGTCAGGCTTCCTGACGCCTAATGAATCGGGTGACTTCCTTCTCGGCATTCGCTGCAAGGGTTTTGGCCGTCTCACAGCGGATGGCAAGCAGGTTACGCTTACATTCGGCGGTGGCAACGAACCGGTTTCCCAAGTCGGCCGCATACACCTGGAGAAGGGCCGCAAAGTTGCGCTTGAATTCACTTATGGAGGCAGAGCGCAGTCAGAGTTGATCTGGACCAAGGCAAACAATGCTCCATCGCCTGAAGCGATCACCGCTGCAAAGAATGCGGATGTCGTAATTGCCGTTGTGGGCATCACAAGCCAACTCGAAGGAGAGGAGATGCCGGTCAGTGAACCCGGATTCCTCGGGGGAGACCGCACCAGCATCGACTTGCCTCAGCCGGAAGGGGACCTGGTAGAGGCGGTAGCCTCGACGGGCAAGCCTCTCGCTGTGGTTCTGATGAATGGCAGCGCCTTGGCGGTCAACTGGATCAACGACCACGCCAATGCCGTTCTCGAGGCGTGGTATCCAGGCGAAGAGGGCGGCGCGGCTGTGGCTGAGAC
>Ga0206802_1061_pt1 | contig 27561 bp, 10 predicted proteins | sample Alteio_BWOrgCont_63_FD_152902 | JGI IMG/M metagenome (GOLD analysis project Ga0206802, IMG submission 152902) | Enriched cells from forest soil in Barre Woods Harvard Forest LTER site, Petersham, Massachusetts, United States -... | ecosystem: Environmental > Terrestrial > Soil > Temperate forest >... | reverse complement strand
CGATCATGCCGATATTGGCTCCATCGGGCAGCGCGGCGTTCTTCAGGTGGGCGCTAATATGCCCTTTCGCCACCCCATTATAGGTGTATCCGCCATCGACGTCGATCCAGTTGTAGGTCGCCATGGTGGTCAAAACATCACTGTCGCCCGTGCTATTCAAGGTGGCGCAAGCCGTTAACGGACGATCGGACAGCGGCCCAATGGGCACCCCTCCCGCCTCGGTGAAGTAACCTGGGGTGGAAGTCGCCGATAGCTTTTGGTTTGTATTGGTAGCGAACGGGCCGCCATAGGCCGCAGTTCCAAAGAAGGTCTGCGCGTAGCCTTGGACTCTGAATCCCGAACCCGGCACCGCGTTCGGGTCCGGGTAGGGAGCACCAAAGGTCCACAGCGAAGGCGTTCCACCGGGTACATTGCCGTATGGAACGGTGCCAAACCAATCGGTCTCAGTAAACTTTGGCGCAGTGCCGGGATCATACCAGGTCATCGGTTTCGTCCCAGAGGCGATCAGCACGTTCGCCAACGCGGCATCCATGTCCCAGCACCAGTTGCCGTTGGTTCCGTCAGGAAGATAGTCCTTGTAATCCCCCGCGTACATCTCCAAGGCGATGATTTGTTGCCTCTCGTTGTTCATGCACTGCGTCTTGACAGCTTGCAGTTTAGCCTTCGACAAGGCCGGCAAAAGCATGGCGGCTAGAATCGCGATGATGGCGATGACCACCAGCAACTCAATCAGAGTGAAGCCGCGTCTGCTCTGGTTAATGGTGGTCCTGACTGGCATAGCTCAATGATTCTCGAGACGGTAGAATTGCGCCTTGGCGCCGCGGCTGACGGTCACTTGAAAGTATTGACCGACTGTTGTTGGTGTCGTGGTAACCTTGCTCCAGCTGGCCTGCGAGTCAAGGGAGGCGCTGGAATAAAGATAATAGCCGCTGGCGGACGCAGGCCAGGAGACGACCAGATTGCTGCCGGAAATAGTCGCAATCAACGGGGCGAACGAGCTTACCACCGAGGGCCCAAAGGACTGGTTCAGCGCGACGTCCGCACTGGAGAGAGCTCCATTATAGATACGAAACTCAGTGAGATTCAGATCTTCGTGGGGATCGCCGGTATATAGAGAATGGCAAATGAAGTTGGTGACATCGTTTACGTAGGACATTGGAATGTTGATGCCGGTGTTTTGCGAAACGAGGACGCCGTTGGTGTACCAGGACTCAACGCCCGAGGGCGGATCAAAAACGGCCGTGAGATGAACGGTGGTTGCATTCGTGGTAAAATTACCCGCACCCGTGCAACCTTCTTCGCCATCATAACCAGGATCCACCCCGGCAATGGCTATGCGCCCGCCCTGTGGAGCGCAGAAGATGTAATTTTCTCCAGCGCCGGTGGCATCTGTGTTTCCGAACGCCCACAGCATGCAATTGACCGGGGCTGCATCCGGGAATACGCACCACATATCCACCGAGACAGCCGGGTAATTGCTCAGGATGCCGGAAGGCAACTGCACGTACTGAGGACCGGAACCGAGCAATTGCAGGTTGGTGCCGGTAAAGGTGCCGCCACCGATGACGGCGCCGTTCCAGTTTGTCCCTCCGACTGAGTCCGCTGCGTTCGTGCTGCCCGGCGCGTCCAGGAAGCTATAGCGATGGACCAGCACGGGACTATGCACAACGGTTATGGCCTTGCTGTTTGTCTTGCCTTGATACAGCGCGGTCAAGGTGGCGCTACCAAGTCCGACGGCGTGAACGAGTCCATCGGCACCTTGATAGACAACATTGGAAGCGCTTGAACTCAAAACCAAGAGCGGCGAAGTGCTATTCGCAATCAAATCGTCATTGGTCAAATTGGAATAAGTCGCGGCCATGCCGCCAGCAAAGATATCGCCCAACTGCATCGTCGAAGGAACCGTCACCTGGACTGACTGGAGAGCCCCGACAACAAGGTTGGTGTTATTCGGTCCCAGGGCGTCAGCCAGCGCGATCTGCTGCGGCGTCAGCACGCCATTGTAAACGCGGAGCTCGTTAATGCTCGCTGGCAGATAAGGATCACCCGACCCGGCCGGGCCCGCGCCGGTCCACAGTGAACGGCCAATGTAAATGAGGTTGGTCGCAATATTGCTAAGGGGCTGGAAATCGTTCGTGGCATAGCCGCTGAGAACACCATTGGTGTAAACGGCCAAATGTCCGGTCGGCGGATCAATGACCGTGGTGCAGTGAACTGTTTCCCCCGCAAAATCTCCGAGCATATCGATAACCGTTTCCTGCGCGGGAATGCCGTTGTCATCGATGCGATGCCCGGAATTGCCGTTGCGCACGACGTTATGAATGTAATTGACTCCAGCGGCGGCGGGTGAATTGCCGAAAGCCCATGCATAAGTCCAATTGCCCAACGCGCCAAAGGTAGCCCAGTAATCAACCGTCGCGGACTGGTAGCCGCTAATGATGCCATCGGTCGCATATGAATTGGATGACAAATCAACATAACAACCAACACTGCCATCCAGCACGACCTGGCCGTTGGTTTCCACAGCAGTGCCCATGAGGTTGCCATTCAGAGTGCCGACCGAGTCCAGCACGACGGGTCCGGGATCGCTAAAACTGTAGCGGTGCGCGAGCACGGAAACCGGCTCGATGACGCTGACAGAAACGGAGTTGCTCTTGCCGGAAAGAAAAGCGGTGACCGAGGTCGTGCCGATTCCAACACCATGGATTCCACCATTAGTATCCACCGTAAGGATGTTCGTGTTCGCGGACGAATAGGTGCAAAGAGTGGTGACATCCACCAGGTTCGTAACGAGCGAATACTGGCCCAGCACGGTTGAAAGCACAACTCCCCCTTGAACCACTGACGGCGAAGCGGTAGAGAGTTGAATTGCGGTGATGGTGCCGGGATTCGTGCTTATAGTGGATGGGCCGCTTTGGTAACTGGCTGCGATTTGTTGACCCGTTAGCGCGCCATTCCAAATGCGAAATTCGTCAAGGCTCCCGACCATCGGCGTATCCGGCCAATTATCCTTGCCGATGAAATTGCTGGCGTCCCAAACGCCTGGGGTGATTGTATTGGTAACACCCGTCAGTTTTGCCGCCAAGACGCCATTAGTATAAATGGCGATATAACCGCTGGGAGGATTGAAAACGGCCGCCACGTACGCACCCACCAGTCCAGCGAGGGGATCATCTACCCCTTGGGGGACAACGTAACAATTTTGCCGATTTACGTTGGCATCGTCAAAGTCCGAAATGGCAGCGTCCAGGTCGCCCGTCGTGCCCGCCCCGGTATGCACACAAAACGAAATGCTGTGGGAGTCAGCTTGCCCCGGCGCGTCCGCGACCGAGGGCGCTCCGAAATCGAATAAATTCCCCCACCCCGATTGACCCGTGGCTGGATAGTCTCCCCAAACTTCAATGGTCACAGCATGATCATTGGTAATGACGCCCGCGGGAAGTTGCACATAGGCATTTCCATCTAACTGTAGTTGGCCGCCAGTGATCACCGCATCGTTAAAAAGCGTCCCATTGAAGTTCGTGCGAAGCGAATCAACCGCCATCGGAGTGTTGTTAGTGGCGGCAAAAAAACTATAGCGATCTGTCATGGTCTGTGCCATGGAGGAAATTGTTGCGCCCAGCATGACTGCGATGGCCGAGAAGGAACAAGCGGTATGGAGTTTTTTCATAGTTATCGATGATTTAACTGGTCGAGGAGCCAGCGACGAGCCGGTTAACAAGGTGATTCATACAGGGAGTTTATTTCTCGCAGGAGGAAGCTACAAACCCATTTTGCGCATCAAAATCACCAAAATGCGTCGCCCCTTCTTGGAGGCACGGAAGCCAACCCTTTGTTTTGGCCTACAAGGCGTGGCGAGCGAACCTTTTGCGATAGGCCAGCGGGCTCATCTTTTTGGAAGAACGGAAATAGCGCGCAAAATGCTGCACCTCAACGAAACCGAGTGCTTCAGCGATCTCACCGATGGAAAGCTGAGTTTCCACCAGCATTCGGGCGACGCGGTCAGTCCTCACACGCCGGATTTCATCCAAGGCGGAACAGCCCAATTCCCGCCTGAATCGATTTTCCAAAACGCGTCTCGAAACTCCCGCATAGGCCGCGATGGATGCCACATTCAATTGGTCTTTCGGTCCCGCGTCGCGGATGTAGCGCAACGCTTTGGCCAAGTTGACGTCCTCCACCGCAACAACATCAGTCGAACGGCGAACCACGACATGAGTCGGCTGCACGAGGATGCGCGAGGGAACTTTCTCGCGCCCCCCCATCAATGCAGCCAGGGCCGAAGCCGCCTCGTAACCGGCCCGGTCGAAACTCAGGGCCACGCTGGAGAGAGGAGGGTCGGAGAGGCCGCAAACCACCTCGTCATTGTCCACGCCAATGATCCCCACCTCCGAGGGGATGGAAATGCCGGCCATTTTGCACGCCTCGATGAGTTGCGTCGCTTGATCGTCGTTGGCGGCCATCAAACCCAAGGGTTTGGGCAAGGACTTCAGCCACGAAGCGGTTTCCCGGCGTTGATGGCCCAGAAAGGAACGTTTCGAAAAACGGGGAATGGAAGAGTTGGCGCAAGGCCAGCCAGCTCGCCGGATGCGTTCAATGAACGCCTTTCCGCGCACTTGTGACCACGGCAGGTCTTCTTGCGCGGCGCTGAACCCGCAGTAGGCGAAGTTCTTGAATCCGCACGCCAGGAGATGCTCGGCGGCCATGTGGGCGATTTTTTCCGATTCGGTAACAACATTCACCAGGCCAGGCACTTCGGTGCGCCGATGGCCAATCACCACTGTCGGAACACCAAAGGCCAGCACCTTGTCCAATTGTTCGACGTCTCGCATGATGATTCCATCCACCTCCGCAGCCTTTAATTTCGGCCAAGCCTCTTCCAAGCCCGCCGGCTCCCAATAGCAGGTCCACGGGCTGCAGTGGTGCATGTAGCTCGCGATGCCTTGCAGCAATGAACGACCCGAACCGCGCGAGGATTCGACCAGCAGCAGCACTTTCGGGATTTTTGAGAGGGGCTTTTGTTCCGTGTCCATCATCGCTCTAGTCGCCGGTCTCAATCATCGTGCTTCACTCGGTTTCGCAACCGAGTAGAAGGACTGTGAAGGAGTTCGGCGGGAATTCATACTGAAAATCGGGTTTTGATTCGGCTAATGCGCGATGCACTGGGGCGGCTTGCTCGTCGCCAAGATTATCGCTTGAAAGAGTCCAAGCCGAGGAATCGGGCCACAGTCCACTGACCCCATGCAATTGAATCCTGGCGGGCGCGCGATCGCCGGTTGCATTGACGACTTTCAAAATCACGCTATGGCCTTTGGCCGCACGAACCGCTGAGACATAAAATCGAGGCCCTGCGCCTTCGCTGGTAACGGGTAATACGTTGTCGCCGCGATTGACGCTGAAAAGCTGCTGGACGTAGTAATCGGGAGTCAGGTGGACGCTCAGGCTGTCACACAAAATAAGGTCGGGCGTCCATTGCCACGCCTCAGTATTGGAAAAGAGCGGAGCGTAAGAGGCCATTCGCACCACGTCGGCGTTCCGCTCCAGGCCAGTCATGTAGGCCGCCTCAGCCAAGGCGCATTCCAAAGTGTTCCGGTTTTTCGGCCTGACGACCCCAACGCTTTGCGCGGCATATTCCCCCATGAAAACTTTCGGTCCGTTCCGGTCGTATTGGTCGTAACGATGACTGTTATCGAAGAACCAAGCGGGATGATCGTAGCAATGTTGATCGACGATCTCGGCATGAACCGCGCACAAATTAGTCCACAAAAACTGAAACCGTTCGTCGCTTAGTGATGGGCCGGCGTCGGAGACCAACATGATTTCCGGGTGTTTTTCTTTCAGCACTTTTGTGAAGCGCGCGAACCGCTCCAGGTATTGCGGGCCCCATTGCTCGTTGCCCACCCCCATCATCGTGAGCTTAAATGGAGCTGGATGGCCCATTTGGGCCCGTTTGCTTCCCCAAGGGCTATCGCCGGGCCCATTGGCAAATTCAATCAGGTCCAGCGCGTCCTGAATGTACGGCTCAAGCTGGTCGAGCGGACATAATTCTCCGGAATTAAACTGGCAGGCCATGCCGCAGTTGAGAATGGGCAGCGGCTTGGCGCCAATGTCCTCGCACAATTGGAAGAACTCGAAGAACCCGAGGCCGAATGTTTGGAAATAGTCGGGCGTCGGCCGGTGAACGAACTCATAATTCCAGCGATTAATGGTGAGCGGTCGTTCGTCGAGGGGAAGGATCGTGTTCTTCCACTGGTAACGGCGATCCAACTGGCTGCCTTCCACGATGCACCCGCCTGGGAACCGCAAGAATCCGGGATGGAGGTCGGCCAAAGCCTGCACCATATCGGCCCGCAATCCCCCGGGACGGTTTTTCCAGGTGTGTTTCGGAAAAAGCGAAATCATGTCCATATCCACCGCGCCCTTGTGATCCAAGAGAACGTCAAGACGTCCTCGTCGCTCGGTGGAATGCGAAGTCAGGTTCGCCTCCACCTTGCCCCAAGAATTCCGCGGCGGGATTACCTGTGCGGAATCGAGCACGGTGCCGTCGTCACCCACCAATTTAACGGTCACTGGACCATCGTCATCGCCGGCTTGCCGCGCCCATGCGGTGAAATGATAGCTTTCGCCATCATGCAGCCCCATTCCGCGAAAACCTTCGTTGGAGATGCCAAACGGCGCGCTGCCTTGAGATTCCATGCGGATGTAATGCGGATTTGAAGAATTCAACGGTTTATCGGTACGAACAGAAAGTTCGCCCTTCGCGAGGCTTGGAGAAATTTTTAGCCAGCCCATCATCGGGTCTGGAAATTCAAAGGAGCGGTTCTTTACCAATTCCGCGTACAATCCCCCATCCGCGCCAAAATTGATGTCCTCAAAAAAAACTCCCCACATCGCCGCATTAATGGCAGCGCCCGGAGCGCTCGCATCGACCTTTAACTCAATTGCCGCGGTTGCGCTCTTGGCCAAGAGAGTACAGATCAATGCCAGCATGGGCGCTTTCTTACGGATGGGTTTCATAAAATATCATTCGGCGGATATACGAAGTACAGGCGAACCGTCAGCCTTTCTTTGTAATGGGGTAAAACCAAACTCGAAGGGGCGCCAATGCAAAACACGGTCACGGCGCCCGCGAAGGCGCGGCTGGACGACGCCTCGGGCGAATAATCGATGAAGGCGAATTTTAAGACAAAACGGGCCAAGTGAATAGTGGACTCTATCCATTCAATGAGTTGTTGCGCAAGGCCAAATTGCGCCGATAAATCACCACTTTGCGCAAAATCGTGCGCCGCGGCATTTTCCAGCCCGGATTGCCAGAATTACTACGGCGGGTGATGCCTATTCTTGGGTCGCCAAGCGCAAAACGGTGAACGAATTCCCCGGAAATTCTCGGGTTAGGCTTGTCCCCTTAAACTGAACATCTTCCGTTTTCGGCGAAACTTTGAGCGGGTTGTCCAAACTATTTTCGTCTGTCGAGCTTTCCGATGTAAGCACCGTCGCCTTCCCTTTGCCCGAAAGCCCTTTCGCGGCCTGAAAATTCAATTCCGTCGCCACCGGGCCGGCGCTTGTGTTGACGACTTTGATAATAAGATCGCCCGAGCGCTCGTCCTTCGCGCTAGTGGCATATAAACTATCAATCCGGCCGCTCGCCTCGAAATCCAAATCATGCGCCAGCTCCCCGTCCAGCCAGCACCTCACGCGTTGGCCAGACACTTCCAGTTTGATGTCGTACCAGCGTCCGGTCTCGATCTCGCGTGGCTTTGAGTCGAGGGTGCTGCCCGCCTCGATTCCATCCTGCGTATTGTTCCAACCACCGATATTCCACCAAGTGCGGTCTTCGTTGCCGTTGATGCGAAACAAAATGAGAAACCCTTCCGCCCCGGCCACCTTTCGTGCTTTCAAGGTCAATGTATAGTCCTTCCACTCACGACTGCCGGCCAGCGCGCGAATGAACTCCCGCTCCGCCGTTTGCCGCAGGACGCCGTCCTGCGTGCTCCACTTCGAACCGTCACCCAACAATTGCCAGCCTTCCGTGCCCTTACCGAATTCGGATTGGAACAATGTCTTCCCGTCAAGGGCGGTTACCTTGAGGTCCTTGAATTCGGCCGAGGTGTTCCATGTTCCGACCCCGATTTTGCCTCCCTTTACTTCCGCCGCCGCCGAGGGGCTATGAACCTCGGTGGGCAAATAAATGTCGCCACGATTTTCAGAGAAGAGCTTTTGGACGTAGTAACTCGGCAGCCCATACCAGCGTGAGCTGTCAAAATTGATCAGGTCAGGATTCCATGCCCGATGATTGAGGTTAACCAGCAATGGAGCATAGCTCGCCATGACGACTTCGTCAGAATTGCGTTCCAGTCCGGTCATAAAGGCCGCCTCGCCAATGGCTCCGCGCAAATTGCCCAACCCGCAATCCTTCGTGACGGCGTACTCGCCGACGAAAACTTTTGGCCCATTGCGACTCTTCTTATCGTACTGATTGGCGTGCCGCGTAAACCATTCTGGTGTATTGTAGTAATGGTCATCCACGATGTCCGGCTGGCAATCGCCGAATGCATCCCACCCATCTGCCACGAGCTTGATGTCGGGGTACTTCGCTTTGATCTCGTGGTAAAATAGTTTCCAATGCTCCACGTAGCCGCGAAAGCCCTCGTTCTCGTTGCCTATTTCCAAGTATTTCAAATTAAACGACTCGGGGTGGCCGGCGGCGGCGCGCAAACTGCCCCAAACCGAATTGGTGGGGCCGTTGGCGTACTCTATCGCGTCCACGGCGTCCTGCACCCATTGCCCCATGCGGTCCATCGGAACCGTTTCTTTGTGCGACATCCCAATGTTGACGCAAAAAAGCGGCGCGGCGCCCAGGTCTTCGGCCAGTTGAAGGTACTCGTGATAGCCGAGTCCCTGCGTGGCGTAATAATTCCAAATATTCCAGAGCGGCGTTCGCACATCGGTCTCGCCAATCGTGTTCTTCCAATGATTCATGTGCGCAAAGTCGTCCCCCTCCACCCAGCAGCCCCCCGGAAAACGCATAAATTTCGGGCGCAATCCATTAAGGGACTCCGCTAAATCCGTTCGCAATCCATGGTTGTTCCATGTCTTCTTGGGCATAAGCGAAACCATGTCGATATACAACACCCCCTGGCCGTCCCCGGAGATTTCCAATTGCCCCTTGGGCTCTCCGCCCTGGGCCGTCAAATCCACTGTGTGGTAACGCCAATTGCTGCCGATGGATGACACATCGGCGCTGGCCAGAATTTCGCCCCGGCTGCTCAAAATCTTAGCCGCCAACTTGCCCTGGAATTTTACTCCGCGCACGGCCAGCTTGAGCGTGTAGCTGTCGCCGGACACAATGTTCATTCCCCAATAGCCGTCGTTCCGCAGCGTAAAAGCGCCGTCAACCTTCACCCGGAGCGATTTGCGGTTAAAAGCATTCAAAGGCTGCACAGGCGGCCGGGCCTGCACGTTGGCCTCAACCACCGTGGCCTCGCTTTGGCCGGAGCCGACATTGGCAAACTTCCAATTCTCCGGCGTGTCCGCGTCCTCGAACGATCTATTGCGAACGAGCTCAGGATAAATGCCACCGTCGGCCGAAAGGTTGATGTCCTCAAAGAAAATTCCCCAGAGCGTCGGCGAAATGGCGTGGGCTGGATGCCCGGCGTCGATGGTGATGCTGGCTGGCGCGGCCTCCAGTGAAATAACGGAGGCCACGAGCAGGGCGGCAAAAGAAAAAATCGGTTTCATTTGAATGGAAGTTTCACGTTGTACTTGGATCTGGCATCGCGAACAAGACGATAATCGCAAGCGACCGGAGACGCTAAGATATTCGCGGGCGCCAATGCGTTTTGGGGAGGCATTGATGGGTGGCGGAGCCAGGGACAGCGCATATCGAACAAAGGGGGTCAGCCTTGTCGCGCGCCATGGAGCGAGCGTGTGCCGAAAACGTTGCATGACAGTTGAATTCAGAGATTAGCTTTTAAACGTGGCGGAGAAGTCCGACAAACCCAAATTGCGCACGAAAAACACCATATTGCGCAGCGGCCCAACGGAACTCCCAGGGGTCTGTCGTTTGTGGGCAATTCTGGAATCACCATGATCTGATGGGCGAACTCGGCACCAGATCGAACCCGGTGCCAAGTGTTTGAGCCTTTCCCATCATCGTTTGTTTATCCGCTGTCGTCCGCAACTCAGCGCAAGCCACGATTGGTGTGGCGGGAGAGGGGCCATCGCTCTTCAGAAGTAGGTGGAGTCCTACCAGATTGGCCAAGGTTCTTGGGATAAGCTTCCTAGAGTGGCACCGACATTCCGGAAAAGAGCGGAAGGTTGCGCGTGGTTTAACGCGGCAGGCCGTGCAAAAAGTCATGGGCTTAACAGCTGGGTTGCGGTTCACACAGTGAAAGAACGTGTGCGAGCCAAAGCCAGCGGCATTGTGGCTGCTTAGTAAGGAATGGACGGACTGTTACTCAAAGGAGAAATTGCTATGCTATATACACTCGCACTTGTTCTTATCATCTTATGGTTGCTTGGATTTGTGTCAGCTTATACAATGGGCGGCTTCATTCACATCCTGCTGGTGGTCGCCGTTGTGCTTATCCTCGTCCGGCTGATTCAAGGCCGGAGCGTTTAGGAGAAGCGCATGGAACCTACTAACATCCTAAACCACCACCATATCGTTCGTCGCGTGGTAACGGTGGACGCGCCGGAAGCACCGAGACAATTTTTATCAGAATTAATGCGGTTGATCGTGAGTCTTGCGGGGGTGTTACTGCTTTTCTATTTCGCCCGCTCGGTGGTGCTGCCGGTTTTGTTAGCCTGGGTGGGCTCCATGGCCTTTAAACCTCCCGTAGCATGGTTGCGCCGACGCCATGTGCCTGCTCCAATTGCCGCCGGGCTGGTCCTCGCCATTCTGATGTCTGTCCTCGCTTTCGGGTTGATTCATTTTGGTCGGCCGGTCGCGGACTGGGTGAAATCCGCGCCTGAAACGCTCCCGCGTCTGCGGGAAAAATACCAGCGTTTGTTTGCTCCTGTCTCACGCCTCTCGGCGGCCTGGAACGGCCTCGATGGCAGGGCCAATGATGATGCTCACCCTCCGGCCAGCGCGACGCCGGTAGTAGGCGGCGGACAATTTGCCGGCACGCTTTTCTCGTGGACCGGCAATGTGCTGGCTGGCGTATGTGAAACCGGAATATTGTTGTTCTTATTGCTGGCTTCTGGCGATGGCTTTATCCTCAAATTCGCGGGTGTGCTCCAAACGCTCGGCGACCAGGCAGATGCGATGGAAGTTTGCCGCCAGATTCAACAAAACATCTCAGCCTACCTATTCTCGGTCAGCATGATTAACGTAGTTTTTGGAATCGCGGTCGGGACCACCCTGTATTGGGCCGGGCTGCCCAATGCGGCGATGTGGGGCGCGGTTGCGACGGTTATCAATTTCGTTCCATACTTCGGACCCGTTTTGGGGATCATGGCAGTGGCGGGCGCCGGTTTGCTGGCCTTTGATACAATCGGCCGCGGCTTGCTGCCGGCTGGGGTTTATTTATTGTGGCATCTGCTGGAGGCGGATGTCGTCACGCCCTACCTTTTGGGCCGCAAATTTAAGATGAATGCTTTTGTTATTTTTGTGATGCTAATGTTTTGCGGCTGGCTCTGGGGTGTGTTGGGCATGCTATTGGCGATGCCTCTGTTAGTGACTCTAAACGTGGTGTGCAGCCGGGTGCCGGCATGCTCTGTGTTCCGCGAGTTTCTTTCGGCCTGAGGATGGAATCCAAGCCAATCCACTTTCGTTTGCGATAAAGCGTCGCCTGATTAATTCCGAGAGTTGCCGCAGCCTGGGCCAGGCTATCCAACGAAATCAACGACCCGAACTTGCCCTCCCCTGCCAAAGGGGATCCAAGGCTTCGGACGTTTTGCAATTCAGCGGGAAGATCTCCAGAGGACTGATGCCGCCCCGTCGTGGCGACCGCGATTCCGCAACGCTCAGAGGTGGCCATACGAACTACAGAAAGGATTTCAATACCGGGTTGACAATCGCGTGTTCAACAAACCAGAATGCTTCCATAAGTGAGTCGGCCGCGCAAAGATCTGTATTACCTGTTCCCAGTAGGAAGAGGAGGAGGACGCAAGCGATATGTTCGCAACTTAATTGTTGCGGTTATTGTTGGCTGCGTCACCTGTGGAGTGTTTGCCTGGATTTGTTACGTATTTGAACGATAGAGAGCGTATTTCGCCGATCCTTATTTCACCACAGCAGCAGCGGTCACGGGCTCGTCGTCGCAGAATGGAATATATTCTTGCAAGAAATTAATTAGGACAGGATTACCGATATCGTCGTGGTCCTTCATAATCTGTTTGGAAACAGATACGACCACAATCGGATTTCTGGGCCTATAATTTGGTTTGGAGGTCAACATGCAGTTGCCAAAGACATTCGTTGATAGCTGCGTAGTTGAAGCACGCCATAGGCTGCGCTGGGAAATGATGTTGCTGGCCGCTCCAGTCAGTTTGTCCCGGGTTCGAAGTCCATGATTTGCGGTAACTGGACTTGTGCTGGCAGTCGATGAACCAGGGGCATTGGTGCCATAATTCAGTTCATGAGTGACAAACGGCTCAAACCAGCCAACCGAGGTCAAGTTCGCTTTTTTCTGAAAACCGGAGCGATGCCTTTGAAATATGGTCGCAATCCTCTGTCCGATGGGGAAAAAGTCGTGCGTCGCCCAATCACCCTCGGATTGAAAAACGCTCAAAACCGGTCTTTGATTAGGCGCATAATCCGTTACGGATCGGGCCAATTGTTCCAAATCATAAAATCTCGCAGCTTCGAACGCTGGGTTGAGCAAAATGACCTGATCTCCCAACGGTTTGAGAAGTTCACCTGGCGACTGTTTTATCGTGTCCACAAACCTCTCGGTCACTATCTGTGAGAGAGCGTTATAAACCGCATCTGCTCCTAAACTATGGCCGACAATAATCAGCTTGGTCTTGGCCGCGTTGGTTGCCAATGAATTATTGCTCGTCTTTTGGACCGCTTCCAGATCCATCAATAATTCGGTCATGGCACCGTAACCTCCCACCCTTTGCGCCGCGATCTTTCGACTCCAAATCGTTGTCTCTTTGCCTAGCGGGATGGGGAAATAGTCAGATTTGATCGACAATCCTCGCCAACCTGCATAAATGCCGACCAATTTGCGCGCAGGCCGGCTCTCCTTTTGGCTGAATACACTTTCCAAATCATTAAGTTGCTTCAGCACCGTCCTTAATGTCTCCACATTGCCATTGTCGAACGCTGCATTATTTTTCCAACCATGCACAAACAGCACCATGATCACCGCTGATTCCTGTGAAGCGCCGATGCCGCATTCTTGACGAATCAATTGCTCGACAGCCTCCTTCTGTTTCGGTTCCCAAAACCAACCTTGATCATCAAATTCGACGAAGCCCATTTTATAATCTGGTGTGACCTCGATGACGGTATTGGTGGGATCCGGGCCGGGCTGTGTTGGATCTGCGGTGTTGAACCCGGTTCTGTAGGGCCGGTTACCCGCGCACCCAACGGTGAGTCCCAAAACCAAGCATATGATGACGATTCCAGTCAAAATTGAATAAATCATATTTCTTGTGCCCTTTCTGTTTCTGCCAAAAATCATGCGAGCTAGCTTAACGACTACACGCATTGATCAGGGCAACGCTTTCCGAGAAACTTCCACGACAAACCCGCTAATTGCCTCATCTCATACCGCGTAAGAGTTGAATTTATTTAAATTCTGAACCTCTTATCAAGAACTATCACCCGCACAAAGAACGCAAGTTCCTTCGGCCGAGTATGGTGAAGTAAAGTCCACCATTGTAGTCTTCTGGTGTCATTTGCCTCGCGTACACGGTTGAATCGCCCAGCCTTCGAGCCACCGCTTGGGAATGCCGGCAGAGCCGCTGCTCACCTGATGAGAACGACTTTATAAAATTGGAACCAAGCACTCGAAGCCGCAAAGAAGGAGTGGTCGTGCTCCGAAGTTTTACGAGATTTGACAAGGGCTGTCCCAAATTTTTAGCGGAGTTGGAGCCGGAAAAATTGAATTTGTGGTGTGGAGCCAGGTGGAATGGTCTGAATTTGGAGGGGTTGATTGGTTGACGAATAAAAGGAGCTCAAGTTTGTCTGGCTGGTGGCGGGGATGGTAAATGATAGCGGCGTCCAGTTTTTCAAGTCAGACGAACCGGAAGCAGTGTAGGTGTGACCGGCCATGCTCGTGAACGCCAGCACGGCGGCGCCCGCGCTCTGGCTGACGATGCTGACGCTAAACGCATTGGTCTGGTATGGATAGTTCCCCAGCACATACTCCTGTTGCAAGGTGCGGCCATCCGGGGTGTAAACGGCGTACGGATTGATGCTCCCGGGAGGGATGTTCAATCCGAGCGAGGCGACGAACGCCTCGGCCCACTGCAAGGGGACACCAGATGCATCAAGCCCCGGGCCGATGGTCAAATTTTGCGCCAGCAATTGCGACGGAGCGCCGAGGGTCAAATGGGTGCCTTGCATTTCGATGGGCAGGTTCGTGACTGAGCCGACAATGAGAAACATTTGAAATGAAGTGCCCGAGATAAGTGCGTTGCTCACATAGGGTGGAGGAATGGTTCCTGAATCCATCGGGACTTGCATCGCATAGTTGACGCCGATAGCGAGATTCGGCTGGATATTTGCCACGATCTGCGTGCCCGAGGCTGTTTGCAGAATCACAAGATCGGCCGGGTTGATCAGCGGATTTCCGTTTTGGTCCTTGGCCATGCCGTAGATCAAAATGTCTGGCGCGGGCGGATAAGCCCAAACCGCTAACCGAGACAGGAGGAGGGCTAGCAGGGCCAACATTAAAGGGCTGCATCGGCGTTTCATTTTCATGACATACAGAAATTTAGTTGCCAGCGTACGAATAGGTGACGAAATACAAATGCACGTCTTTGACCGTGTTGATAAAGCGGGCCAGGCCCTGGTTTGGGTCGGCCAATAGCGCGCGTCCGGGAATGATAAGTTTCCACCGGCTGTTCCAAACCGAGCGTCCTATCAACCGTTGGTTCGTGTACTGCGACGGTTGCAAAGAGCCGGTGGCCCCGTAGATGCTCGTGGTGAAGGCAGCGGTCGTCGAAACCGGTCGAAATGCTTGTTGTTTGCGCACCGCAAAGAGCGGTTCGGAAAGCGAGTCCGCAGCGGTATAAAAAGGCGCCGATGAGAAATCAGAGGCGCCGATATTGAACGGCAGCGGAATGGCAACATCATCGACATTCCAACTACGAATCGTGCTGGTGTCCCCAAGCGGGGGGCTGCGCATGGAATCGGCGCCGCACGGTATCAGATAAACATAGGGAGTAGCCGCGAGCGCATTCGGGTCAGTCGTGTTCCCCGCGCCGTTGGTTCCGCTATCCGTTGGGTTGTCCATGCCGATATATCCGTCGAAACACACGCCCACGGCGAATATTTTCGTGGCAAAGGAACTGGAGCTGTAGCTGTGGTCACCCGGCCCGAGGATTTGACCGAAAAGGTTTTGGCCGTCTGTGATGGTCGTGCTGAAAGTTAATTCAATACCCGGCACGGCTTGTCCGCTCCCATTGTCAATTTGCAGACAATTATTTTCCACGTCCGAATCGGCTCGCAGATCGGGCAGAACGCTTTGGTTAAGCAGTTGCTGCCATTGCATGTCGCCGGTGGCGCCGGGAAGAATGCGATAGTTTTCTGAGCGGAGTGAAGCGATGGTGCCGTAGCCATCGGGGTTGTTAAAGCCCAGGCGGCCTTTGAGCACCTGCCAATCGGCATTCATCTCCGCCAAAGCGTTGGCCAGCCCCGGGTCGCCTGTATCGGTGCCTGAGATCTGCGGCTCGCCGTTTTGAATGACGCCCAACGCGCAGGAACTGACGATTTGATTGAGATAGGCCTGGCCTGCGGGCGTATTGAGCAAACCGGTCTCATAATCATAGGCATTGGCCGCCATGTAGGCGTATTCGGCCGCCAAATTGAAGAGCGTGGTGTATCTTTCCAAATCTTCGTTTTGGAAGATAAGGAAGGCGGCGTCGGCCACCGTGTAGCCCTGGACTTGGGCGGCAGTGTGCTGCCGAAAGGTTTCGCGCTCGGATTGGATGCGCGAGCCCTGCGCCACCAAGGTCTGATAATTGGCCAGGGCGCCAACCACCGCCTGCGCCGCCTGATCAATATTGGTAAAACCCAGTTGCACAGCCTGCAACTGCTGCCCAAGACTCAGCACCGAATTATCAAGATTGGCCGTGAAATTGTTGCTGGAGATGTCGTTATTAGCACTCTGGATATCAGAACTGTAAACCGCCAAAGTCGTGCCCACCGCAATTGAATCAGCGATATACAGGCCTGTAGCTACACCGTTGGCGGTGACGAAGGTGCTCATCAAGGGCAGTTTTAGTATCGCTTGAAAGTCCCCGCCGTTAGCTAAACCAAAGATCGCCGTGCTGGGAGTTGCGCTCGCTACGACCATGAGAGCGTTTTGGTACGCTTGGCTCGCTGAGTTATGTATAGCTGCCAAAACCGATTCGGTTTCATTTGCTATGGCAATGGCAGTTTGGTATTGCTGAATATCACCGGTTTCAGTGACATTTGCCCCCGCGAGGGAAACCTGCGCGTTGAAACCGGCCACTGCCTTATCAAAGGACTGCAATGAGGTCTGCGAGTTAAAGCACGCCTGGCGATATTTATCCTCCGCCGCATTGACAGCCATCGCCGCGTTCTGGATGCTGCCGGTCGAAGCGCGGGTCTCCGTCCACCCAACCGGCTTGGTGAAGCCGTCGGGACCTACATTAAATGTGACGACGAGGTTGGTGTTGGTATAAAATCCAAAGCTTGTGTACATGTTCGATGGCCAATCAACGGGCAACTGCTGGATGTCAATTGTAAAATTCGTACTGGTCAACGCATCGGGCAGGATGCCGCCGAAGGTGTTGGTGTCCGCGTTGTCCACATACATGAAGTGAATGAGATCGGGACCGTTGTAGCCGTCAGGATAGGTCCCGGCTGGTCCAATGTCCTCAGGATACGGTGTGCCGTAGAGTTCGATCAACTGATCGTTGTAGGCCAATTCTTGCGCCGCCACAGAGGCCTGAAGGTCCGAAAGCGAATTCTGCTCCTGGCGCAGATCCTGGGTGACATTCTGGGCGGCGTTAAAGGCAACCACGGCGTTATTGAGCGCCTGCACCGCGCGCGCATAGATCTGATCAAAGTGAGTTTGCGGATCGGCGCCAGTCACTTGCTGAGGATTGATATCGAACGGAATGGCGTTTTGAGAAAGCCCCAGCGGCGTAAAGCCCGCATTGGCATTGTCCATGTCTGCCTCCAAGGCGGCGGCCGTCGTCGGCAATTCTGATAATTCCGGCACCGTCTGCCGGTCAACGATCTGGACGCCCTGGTCATTCGGATTGGGGTCCGTGTAGGGAACCAGCGAGTTGCCGACCACCCAATTGAAGTAAGTTCCCTGGCCCACGCGCGCGGCCCAATGATCCATGCCCCAATAACCCGTCACATGTTGTGTATGACCGTTGTTATCAACATAAGGATATTGGCCCACATAGTTGGTCGAGAAATAACTCCAGCCCGAGGCCGTGCCCGGGGTATAATCCTGGCGCCAGGTGAGATCAAAAATTTGGCGGCCCGTGCGCGCCAAAGCCCCGGCGGCCGAGGCAAATTTTGTTTCATTTTCGTAATTCACCGTCACCGCGGCGCCCAACACCAGCACCGTTTGCGCTTGCGGCACCCAATCGAAATTCGGGTTCATCAGCAATTTGTAGTAATTCATCATGGCTGTGAGGTAGTGGCCATAGGCGTCACCGTGACCTTGCGGGAACATGATTTCCGCATCTTCCGCGTTGACCACTCCGTCCCCGTTTTGATCAGTAATGTTATAATTTAGCGCGTAGATGACTTCGCCGGCGTTAATTCCGTACGTATAATTCCAGTAAAGCCGATTATAGACCGGCGGCAGGTCCACACCCGGCGATAAGCTATCATCGCGTCCGCGCAAGAAGCATAGATTCTGCTGTAAGAGGGTGGGAACTTCGCCCTCGAAACAAAACGAAGCGGTGGCGACCGACCCATAAGTCGTGTTATCGGTGCCGAAACTAATCGTGGGATTGAGCGAATTGGCCCAGGCGGCATTCCCGAGCGTCATGTAGAGGTCGTTCAAATACCCGGCCGCCGTCAGCAGCGCCTGGTTGGCCGGCCCATAATTGATGCCGGCATTAATGCTCAAGGACTCGCCCATGTTGAGTACCGTTTCATAGAGGGGAATCAAACCGCTGTTGGTCAACGAGGATGGATTCAGTGGCACGTTGCCATTCCAGCGCGCGCCGGCTTCTTGAATAAGGCTGGCGGTGGTGTTGGCTGGATTTTCGTAGAGGTTCTGCGTTTGGCCGGCGATGGGATCGATGGCCTGCGTCACACGCGTGATCCAGCCTTCAGCCAGGATGGGATTCGCCCAAGGCGACCAATTGGTGGAAAGGGCGCCGGTGTTGTTATTGGACTGGAGATAGCCATAGCGCATCGAAATGTAATTATCAGAGATACCCTGGATGCCGGACGCGCCGAAGTCCAGGACCGGCCCTGGATTGACTTGGGGCAATTGCGTCCAACTCGCCTCCGAGCCGAGCGGCGGAGGCTGGCCATCCACCGGCGGTTCAATGCGCCAGTCATAAAAGTAGCCTGCTGTGCGTCCTGCCATATCGGACGTATGCTCGAAAGTAATCACCTGACTGAAGGGGTCACCATTACCGTTATTGGCCACGACTAACGCACCTGCAAAGAGCGGCAAAGCAACACGTGTCACATAGACGCTAATCGGGTCCCCCGCATACACTGGGTTGTGACCGTTTGCCACGACGTAGCTGACGTAGCCCAAGCCCGGACCACAAGCGCTTAAGGCGTAGGAATCGACCGCCGTGTCCGAGTTGGTCACTTCCACCAGGTCGCCCGAGAGACGGTTCAAGGTTTGGTTTGTATTAATCGCATACGCGCCAAAATTATTTATGTGGAAGGTGTATTCGGGGGTGGAAAGGTTATTCACGGCGGTTACCCATGCCGTATAAGCTGAATCATTCGTCGAGCAAAGGGCCACGACCGCCGCCAGATCATCGCCGCGCAGCACGTTTAGCATGACATAATCGCCGTTCACAGGATCGGCGACGAACTGACCCGCGAAATTCAGAGTGACTTCATTGGGATCGAACCAAACCCGGCTGATCAAATTCGGCGGCAAGGTGGGGAAGTAATAGAAGCCGTTGTTCGGATCGGTCTGCACACTAGTCGGGAGGCCGTTGAGGGCGGCTAGACTGGAGGATTTTTGGACCGTCGGATCATAGAGCACGACGCTGGAATCAACGCTGGCCGCATGCAAACCATTTGTGGCAATCGATTGTTGATAGAGCACTTGAACGCTATCCTGGCCGCGCACCGCCGCCAACCCGTTGATGGGTGTGGTCAACGTTTGGCCCAGCGACATCGTTGGCAATGGCTGCCCGTTCTGCAACTCGGGCCAAACCGGCCGATAGACGATGTCCAGACTTGGCGTGTTGGATGAGGCGGGTGAACCAACGAACACCCCATTGGACAAGGGCCGCAGATAAGGGACGATCGAGCCAACAGCTGGCCAGTTGCTGGCAGTTCCCAGGCTAGGCCAGGCGAAGCCCGGCAAAGTTTTGTAGTAATACCGCATGGTAAAACTGTTGCTGGTCCCCGCTGGTTGCCCCAGCGCGGGGGGGCGGTTCGAGTAAACATCCACCTGGCTGGAGTATTTGTTGGTGCTATACAGAACCAACGGCCCAAGCGTAGAGACTGTCCCTGAATTAATCACGTTGATCAGCAACGGCAGCGTAATCATGCTCTGATCCGCCGTATCCGTAATGGTAATAGTCACGGGGTAAGACCCGGTGGCGGTTGGGCTACCGGCAATGCTTAAACCGTTGGTATCGCTTTCCTGGAAAGCAAGGCCCGGCGGCAGATCGCTCATTCCCACTGTCAGCGAATCGAGAAGGCGGGAAACATGAATGAAATAATTGAAATTTGAATTCACGACGGCGGTCGCGGTCGGCAAAGGGTAAAAAGCGCCAGTATTCGTGTCGAAGCTACCCGCCTGAAGCGGTGGCAGGCCGGCATTAAGCCCCCGATACACCCAAAAGTTATTTTTCCGGTCTTGGAATGTGAAGCCGCTATAAAGCGCATAAGCTGCGGTAGGATCGGAAGCCGCATTCCAACCCACTGGCAGGTCTGCGGACGTCGCAGACGGTTCGGTGTCGTAATTGGTTCCATTGGCTATGGGTTGCGCCAACAAGGGCAGTGGCATAGGGGCTTGCAACTGGGTACCCGCTGCGACGACGTAATCGAAATAAATGCCAGCCGCCGGGTTTTCGCGTTCGACTTGATAAACGCTCATCGCCGGACGGCCATCACTGCCAGTATAGGCGAGCAATACAAAGGGCGCCGATGAGTAACCATTAAAGGGAAGATTGGTGCTGATCTCGTTCGTTACATTTAAGTCGTCCCGCAGCGCGTAGGCTTGCCCTCCCAGCAGGACGGCGTGCTCTTCATTGGGATTATACCCGGGTTGAGTCGGATCATTTTGGTAATAGATGCTGCCAAACGCGTGGAGGCTGTCCAGCGGACCGCTGCCCGCATTGCCCGCCAGGACGATCGTTGGCGCCGAACTCGGCCATTGGATAGTGTAGTCTGCAACGACCGATGGCCAATATACGGTCTGGAAGCCGGCGGCATTATCGGCCCCGTTAGGCCGGTACCACCAAACTTCCAATTGGTTATAGCCGGGAATAGCGTTGACTGGAATGATCGCGCCTTGGTTGGCCGCAGTAAATCCATTGGCAAATGGGTTGATATAAGCAAAAGAATCATAAGAATTACCAATGTGCGGATTAAAGAAGGTCGCATTGGTATTGGTGTTGATATAGCCCGCCCAATAATCGCCGGTAATTCCGTTGGTATATTCACCAGGTGGAGCGGTGATTTGATCACCCACGTTGACGGTCGCAGTATAAACGTAGGGCGGATTATAGTCGCTGACGTAGTTAGTAAGAGTAGAATTGGCCGCGTTCCAAGCAGTTAAATTTGTCACTACCGACTGGTTGAAAATGGCATTGTTCTCCAAACCCTGGGCAAGATATGAAAACACGCGCTCATAACGAATCTGGCCATTCGCATTAAAGCGCAGCAAGGCGCGTTGGGCCGGGTAACTCGCGGTCAGCCAGGTGTAAAACGCCGCGCTGCTGCTCAAAAATGCGCGCGGCTGGTCCAGCGGATCCTGGTAATCAATGCTGGGATCCTCGCCTTGGTCCAATTGGACGGCTGTGAGCGCCGCCTGAGCCTGGGTCGCGGCTACGGGACGCAAATAGTAGCTGTATTGCGATGGATCGCTCGGCCAGGCTAAAACGCAATCATTGAAAACATACGGCCATTGAAGGCCGGCGACCCCGGTAATCAACCAATAAAGCTGCAAATCTGTGAGGTTTACGGTGGCCTGATCCGCCCAATAATTGACCCCGTCGAAATAATAGAATTGCTTGCCCAGGCTGTTAATGGGCGATGGGGTCAGGTTGGCACCCTCGCTTGGATCCTGGTAGGGCGTCAGAAGGTCGCCGAGGTAATTGGTAACGGTTGACGGTATTGGCGCCTGTTGGACATCCACAATTTCATAGCCGAGGTACTGGTTGTTGCCGTTGGCGGTTGCCTGGCCCACCAACTCGACAAACACCCGGCCCGTTTTATTGAATGCACGAATTACATCGTGCACCGAGTCATACCAGAGCGTGTTCAAGTTCGTGACTCCCGAAACGCTTGAAGAATAAGGCGAGCTGACCGAAGGGGGAATCTGCGTGTTGTAAATGACGTTGAGAGCGGTGATTTGTCCGGTCGGAACCTCGACCGGATGTCCCGTGTTGGCAAAAATGTCTTCCGTCCAATAAATGGTTTGGGGCGCTTTGACCGGACTAGCCGAAATCAAATAGTTCTGGGTGTAAAGCAGGGAAACCGTATTATCGCTGTTGGTGATATAGTTCGGGATCCCCGCAGTGGCCAGTCGGTTTGTGTAGGCGGGAATGTTGGTGGTGTAACGGGTAAACGTGACCCAGGTAACGCTTATGGGGCCGGGTTGGGTGGCGAAGACGGCCCCAGCGTTTGAACTATAATAGAAATAAGCATTCGGGTTGCCATTGGTATAATTGAAGTAGGGCGCGGGTTGGGCCAGCCAATACGACGTGCCGTTGGTCAAGGGCATTCCGTTGGCATCGGTTGATGGCACTGGAATCACGCTGCCGAAAAAATAACTTATCGCCTGGCCGATATACGGCGCCCCGACCTGAGCCCGACGCATAATGAATTGCACCCCGGTGGAATCCGACCCCATAGGCAACTGCATGTTTTGCGCCACCACCGCGGAGAAACCATTCGTCCCTTGCAGGTACGGATTGTTCGTTTGCAGAATCAGGTTATTGGTCGTGGCCGCGCCACCGCCGAACGAAATCAACCCCGCAAATTGTCGGGCGGTCAAATTGGCCGCCCCACCCGACGAGGAATCCACTGTCGGGGCCAATCCATCGGAACCGATGCCGGTATTGACCGAGGTTGAAATGGGTTGCCCGCGCTGGGATTGCAGGTTGATGGTGGCGCCATTCTGCGTAAGTTGGACGGCCGTAATCGTTTGAGCTCGCGACCGTCCTGCCCCACCCAGCAGAGCCACCAGGCACAACCCGGCACAAAGGTTCCGTTTCATTGCCTTATTAGTAGAGTGCGGGCGCATCCGTTGGGCGATTAGTTTGGCTCCGGTCCAGACAGGAGCCGTGTATTAATGTTCCAGGCTGCTGGTGGCGAATGACACTTGCGTCGCGGCCGGCGTGTGAGCCGGCAGCGGCGTCAGCTTGGCTTCTTTAGCTGCCAGGGCCAGTTGCGTCACTGTTTTCTTAAGGTCGGCTAATTCCTGCTCCAGCGTTTCGACCCTCGCGGCTTTTTGCTCCAGCTCGGCGAGGCGCGATTCACGCGCTTCCAATTTCCCCAGTCGTTTGGCCAATTCCTGCGTGGCGGATACGTTAAGCATGCTGATGGCCTCGTAATCCACCACGCGAAAGTCTTTCACTTCCTTGCCATAGACAAAGGCCTGGCTGATTTTGCCCTCGAATTTGACTTCAAAAGCAACGTCCGAAACGACCTTGCTGACCACGCTCTGCGTCACGGCGCCCTTGTCATCAATCCATTTTACTTTTTCACCTGCGCGCAAGCCGTGCGGCTTCTCCATGGTGAGCCGCAACGTGTCCTCCTTCTGTTCCATACCCGTCGCCAAGGCATAAATATCTGGGACAAAGTTGATCGTTTTATTTACGGCCTGCGGATATACCTGCTCCAATTCCTGCGCGATCACTTTCTTATGAACGCCATTGCCCATGGCTACTTTGTCAACGTAAATAAAATCCGTGACTTTGATTTTGTTTAACAGATCCAGATCTTCAGATGGATTGCTTTGGTGGAGGGGCTTTTTAATGCGGGCGTCAGAATTGGCCAGGAAGGAGGGGGCCAGCATGTAATCAACCGCATGAATGGAAACGTTGACGTTTGCACTGTAACCCTCGTTAAGGTAACCGCCATCGCCATAAGCGTAACCGCTTGAACTTACAATAGTAGAGCTACCCACCTCCAGCGGAAAGCCAGGCGTCTGCGTGCCAATGCCGACATTGCCTCCCTGCGTCACCGTCATGACATTTCCCCCTGAGGTATTATAAAGCAACGCGGTGCCACCGTTGGCGTACCAAGTCCAAGTCGGGTAAGAGGTGGTGGTGATGCGATCGTAGAAATAGTAACCTCCTGTGACGTACAAATCGCCCGTAGCCCCGAGAGTCATGGGCGTACTAAAAGATCCAATATTTCCCGAGGTCGTATCAGCTCGGAAATAAAGACTGCCGCCGCTGCCCCAATCAATGATCGCGCCGGCATTATTAAAGATCAGGTGCTCTCCAGCGGCTGCATCAATCTGCAAGTTGCCGTTTACCTCCAATGCGACAGCGGGGCCGGTGGTGCCGATGCCGACGTTTCCGTTGGCAGCCACAGTTATAGCATTGGCAGAAGTCGAACTGTTGTAAAGATTTGCAGTGCCTCCGTTGGCGTACCAAGTCCAAGTGGGGTAATTGCCGCCGGTGCGATCGGCGAAAACGTATCCGTTCCCGGAACCGGTGAGGTTCAAATTGCCGTTAGCCAAGAGCGACATAGGAGTAGTATAACTTGCTATATTTCCTGCAGTCGTATCAGATCGGAAATTCAGGGTGCCGCCGCCAAAATCAATGACCGGGTTGGCTGCATTATAGATCAAATGCGTCCCCTCCAACTGGATGTTGCCATTCACGTCCAGCGGAGCGCCGGGGGTGAGGGTGCCGATGCCAACATTGCCACTCGCGTGGATGTTGCCAGTCACGTCCAACGGGGCGCCGGGCGTGGTGGTGTTGATGCCAACGTTTCCACCCGTCCGGTAGATATTAGTGTTTGAAGTCAGCCAGACGCCCAAGTTCGTGGCTAAATTGGACACACTGATAACATTGGCGCCTGTAACATTTAACGCATTGGCAGCCTGAAAAGCAAAGGGCGAGGAAACCAACTGCAGACGCGGCAAAATGGTGATGAAACCGCCGGTGCCGATCCCCAGCACGGTCACTTCCACATAGCGGGATAAGGCGCCGCTGTTGGTGAACACGGTGGTCAACGGGACATGCAACGTAGGCTCGGCGGAATAAGCCGTGCCCTGGCCCAACAGCACGCTGAAATAGCCGTTGTCCACCGTCACCGTTTGCAATTCGGAGAAAAGTTCGTTCCCGCCTGTCGCCGCATCCCACATGCGGAAGACCACGTCGTAAGCCTTCGGCCCGGTGTTGGTGCTGCCCAAGGCATTTCCGTTGCCGTCCGTCAAAAAGCCCTGGTACGACATGTACTGCGACGTCTGGGCTTGACTGCCCGTGGGCGCCAGCGCAAAGGCAAGCAACACGAGCAGCAGGCCATGGCGGGTCGCTTTACTAAGTATCGTTTTCATAATTTTGGCATTCGAATGTATTGATGCATTGAGCTCACTGAGTGGTCAGGGTAGAAATGGTGCTGATGCGTTGCAGCGAAAACGTCCCGGCTGTCTGGTAGATCTTCGCAAAGCCGGCCAGGCCTTTGAGCGAAATAGTTTCGTTGTAAGTGCCGACCAGGCTGCTGTTGGCGGTAGTCAGACTTATAAAATCATTCGTGGTCGCGGTCGGCGCAAGCGTGATCGTGCGGTCAATCTCATAAGATTCGCTGCCAATGGGCAATTCGTGCGGCGGTGAGGCTGTATCCAGGTTGTTATGGTCGGGATGATACGTGTGGAGAAAAGGATTGGATGCCTGGTCATCGTATGGCTCCGTGACCGTCGTCGTATAGCTGCCGCCCGGGGTCAGAGATCCACCGCTGAAGACCCAGGGCATATTCGTGGGCGCCCATGGCAGGTGCGTGGCGGTAATGCGCCGGGCGACGTTTAGATGCGATGTGTCCAATACGCTTTCCGTCGTGGCCACGACAAGATTGGTGTTCTGGCGGAGACCGTAATAGACGCGCTGAAGCAATGAGCAGGTGCCATTTTGGTCGTTGAAAACAATCAAGCGCAGCGGGTAGGGCGCCACGACTGCATCCAGATTCGTATTGTGCGCCGTAATCACATAATTGCTGACAGACGAAACCAGCATATTGGTGACAGCCACGACCAACGAGTTCGTATTAAAAACAAGAGACAAATTCGTATAAGTGGCAAACGTGGTATTGACTGGAGCATTGGAAACGTAGGCAAAAACCACGTTGGTTGAACTGCCGGCCAGATTGGTGGCATTGCTCGTGACTGTGTAACTATTGCTGATGACCACATAGTTGTTCGTGTAGGTGGTCAAAACCATGTTTGTCACGGAATAGATATTCGTCATCACACTGACAGCGATCAAATTGGGCGAATTCGTAAACACGTACAAGGCCGGGGCGGGGAACTGGTTGGTAGTCGCCGACATTGAGACGTTACTCGTTATAGTAGAATAAGCATTGACAGTGAGTGGATTGGTCACTGTTGAAACGGTCACCGTCAGATTCGTCAGAAACCCGTTGTAAGCCGCATTAGTTGTAATTGAGAAATTAGTCACGGTGTAATTGGCGCTTGAGAGCACGTTGGTCACGGGGCTTGAATAAATGGCGTTGGTGGTCAGCAGGCTCTGAACGGTGTAATTGTAATACAGGATGTTAGTCACCGTGACGGGTGTTCCGTTGGTCGGAACCATACCGATTTGGTTTGTAACAATAACCTGATTCGTAACCGGAGTGGAGGTGCTAATCGTTACGTTGGTTGTATTGGTGGTTTGCCATACCAGCAGTTCCCCGTTATTGGTAAAATAATAGCCAGTAACGGAAGTCGCGATATCGGTGTTTGTAATATAACTAAACTCCAACATGAGATTGGTGCTGAGGACAAAGCCATCGTTCGTGATGGAGGTCTCATTGCTGGTATAGGTGTTAACGATCTCATTTGTAACCGTAAAATATGTCGTGAGCAGATTCGAAGTTACCTCGCTAGCGATCACCGAATTCGTTACCAATCCCAATGTCCCGGCGCTGTTCGTTAGCAACGTGACCACCGGGTTTGTCACAACCGTCGAGACGTACGAACCGTCGTTGTTCGTAGCGTAAGATTTAAGGTCGTAACTCACTTGGCTGACGTTGGCCTTTCCCACCCATAAGCCTGTGTTGGCAGCGACATTGGCTGAAACCGGCACGTTTAATTGCGAGAATCCGAGCGAATCGGTGAATTGCAGGATCCCGGCATACAATGCCCCGTTGGTGCCGGACATGGCAAAACGATTAACGCCCAAGACAACTGCCATGTCAGATCCCGGCTGCCCATAAGGTGGAAGAGTCCAGCTTGTTGGTGAACCATTTATAGTGGTGTAGGCATAGGTTAAGTTGGACGGATTCTGTGCGCCCTCCAGTAACAAAGGCGGCGGGGCCACAATCGGTGTTTGGCCGAATGGCGGGGTTTCCGACGGCAGCACCGACATGGAAACCGTCAATGTGTTGGGCGTAATGTTAACAAGATGGAACGCGAACTGACCACTCGTCGGGCCAAAAGAGAGACCTGCCGGGTTGGGCAGGTTTACCTGGAACGGGCCGAAATAGGTGTTGTTCACATTTGACGAGCCCACCCAATAGGCCTGACCGCGATTGACGGGCGTGGAATTAAGCAAAATCACCTGGGCGGGATTAAAATTTGGCGGTTGGGTGGAAAGTGGGCCGCCAGGATATTGATAGACTTGGACGATGTTGGCAATGGCGGGCGCCTGGGCAAAATAGCTGCCAAAAGTCGGCGGATTGGACGCTGGCGTTGAAAAGCCGATTAAGTTCAGGCCTGTCAAATCCCAAACATAATTCGGCGGAACCGGTTGGCCTTGGATGGCCCAGGAGTAAGTCCCGGGGCCGCTCGAATGAATCAAGTAAGCCGCATTGGGAATCAGCGCTGCCAGTGAATTTTGGCTGTTCGT
>Ga0206802_1058_pt1 | contig 27874 bp, 27 predicted proteins | sample Alteio_BWOrgCont_63_FD_152902 | JGI IMG/M metagenome (GOLD analysis project Ga0206802, IMG submission 152902) | Enriched cells from forest soil in Barre Woods Harvard Forest LTER site, Petersham, Massachusetts, United States -... | ecosystem: Environmental > Terrestrial > Soil > Temperate forest >... | reverse complement strand
CAAAAGATATTACAGGATGCGGAACAAAAAGTTCAAATTCTGTTAAAAAATCAAAATACCCAAGAAGATGAATTGCAAGATTACGAGAATGATCAAGAATGAAGCTTGTTTTACAAGACTTACAAATTCTTTGCCAGCAAAGAACTCGCGATATCTTCAAACACTATCTAGAAAAACTGGCGACTCCCGCTCCTCTGCTGCAACAAGCAATGTCTTATGCCATTGTTAATGGCGGCAAACGATTACGTCCTTTATTAATCTATACGACAGGTTACGCACTTGGCGCACCATGGGAAAATCTAGATGTTCCCGCTACAGCTATTGAAATGATCCATTCTTATTCTCTGATTCATGATGATCTACCTGCCATGGATAATTCGGATTTGCGACGAGGCAAACCAACATGTCATAAGGTTTATGGTGATGCGATTGCCATTTTAGCGGGAGATGCATTGCAAACACTGGCTTTTGAAATATTAACTTCGCATCCTGCTCCGCAACTTTGGCCTTATCAAAGATTGGCCATGATCCAAGCGCTTTGTCATGCAAGTGGCTTACAAGGAATTGCAGCGGGACAGACGCTTGATATACAAAAAATGAATAACCTTTCTGAAATAACCGCCATGTATCAACTTAAAACTGGGATTTTACTTTCTGCTTGCATCAACCTTAGTCTGATTGCGGCGAATGTCAGTGACCCGCAAATAATCTCTTCCCTGGAAAATTTTGCTCACTGCATTGGGCTTGCCTTCCAAATTCAAGATGATTTACTTGATATAGAAGGTGAAGTTGCCTTGACTGGCAAACCTAACGGTATTGATGCAGCCAATCAAAAAGTAACTTATGTTTCGCTGGTCGGTATTGATCATGCCCGGCAAAAAATTAACGAGCTATTTGAATCAGCTATTACTTCTATTCAAATACTCGGCGAAAAGAGCGTTGTACTACTGGAACTTGCCAATTTCATTTTACAGAGAGAAAAGTAATCATTTTTCTTTTGGGAGATGCTTCTGTATACTGCTAAAAACGGAAAAAGACTGCTCTTTCAATGAGATGAATTATGTACTGCCCATTTTGTAATGCAAATGATACGAAAGTAACCGATTCCCGCTGGATTCGCGAAAACAATCAAGTACGGCGCCGTCGTGAATGCTTGATTTGCAAAGAACGGTTTACCACCTATGAAGTGGCGGAACTTTCTCTACCACGTGTTGTTAAACGTGATGGACGACGAGACTCTTTTAGTGAAGATAAAATGCGCGGCGGTATTTTACGCGCATTGGAAAAACGCCCTGTCAGCGTGGAGCAAATTGAACGTGCGGTCAGTAACATTATCAAAAAGGCACGCACTGCCGGTGAGCGCGAAATTACTTCAGAGCAAATCGGTGAATGGGTCATGGAAGAGTTACGCGGCTTGGATCAAGTAGGTTATGTACGCTTTGCTTCTGTTTATCGCAGCTTTCAAGATATCAAAGAGTTTCGCGATGAAATTTCCCGCTTAGAAAAACACACAAAACAAACCACAGAATAAATAGAGCAACTATGAAACCAATCGCAAGACATCATGCAAGAGAATACGCAGTTCAAGCCATGTACCAATGGCAATTATCAGGTGCGCCTATTGCCGATATTGAGGCACAATTTCTAGCAGAACATATTACTGAAGAACTAGATCTGGAGTATTTCCAAGAACTCATTCGCCACATTCCCAAAGAAACCGAAGAACTCAATCAACACATGCATCCTTTCCTAAAACGTTCGTTTAAGGATTTAGATCCGGTTGAATTAGCTATTTTACATATTGGCATTTATGAATTATCCAAACGACCTGATATCCCATATCGCGTCATTATCAATGAAGCACTAGAACTCACAAAAAAATTCGGCTCAATTGAAGGTTATAAATTTGTAAACGGGGTCCTTGATCAAGTAGCGCGAACATTGCGGGCACATGAGATTGCTGCAGGAAAAAAATGACTATCGGTGAATTTGAACTGATCGAGAAATTTTTTGCTACGCAAACCAAGCAACGAAATGATGTTGCATTGGGTATCGGCGATGATGCTGCCATTGTCACTATTCCAGATGGTCAACAACTCGTGATTACAACAGATACCCTTGTTGCAGAAGTTCACTTTTCTGCAATAACATCGGCATATGATATTGGTTATAAATCAATTGCTGTTAACTTAAGCGATTTGGCTGCGATGGGAGCAACACCTAGCTGGGTCACTCTGGCACTCACCTTACCTTGTGTTCGTGAAAATTGGTTGCAAGAATTTTGCCAAGGATTTTTTGATTTGGCGGCAGATTATCAAATCCAATTAATTGGCGGTAATCTTTCACAAGGACCGCTTAGCATCACCGTCGAAGCATTTGGATTCATCCCGTTTAATCAGGCATTAATGCGTAATCAAGCAAAAGCGGGCGATTTAATTTATATAACAAACTCATTAGGCGATGCGGCTCTTGGCTTGCTTAACTTGCAAGAAAAAGTAACGCTTTCAGCTTCTGACAAAAAAATTGCATTAGCAAAGCTCAATCGACCAGAACCGCAAATTGAAATCGGTAGTAAGCTTCGTGGAATTGCCAGTGCTGCTATTGATATTTCGGATGGATTGCTTGCAGATTTAGGACATATTCTTGCAAAAAGTAACGTAGGTGCCCTCATTCAACTCGAAAAAATACCCATCGGTGCATCGCTACTACATACTCTTGCAAGCGATGATGCATTAACACTTGCCTTATCGGGTGGCGATGATTATGAGCTCTGCTTTACTGTGCCACAAGAAAAACAGACAGCCTTAGAAAAAGCGCTGCCTAAAAATCTATACCACCTTACATGCATAGGTACCATCACTTCGCAAAAAGGATTAGACTTGCAATATCAAAATGGCAAGCAATATTCTGGGGAGCACTATGGCTATCAACATTTTCAAAAATAAGTTTTCAACTCCACGACCCGCGGTACCAGATGCTATTTGGCAAAACCCACTTTATTTTATTGCATTTGGATTTGGCAGCGGCGCACTACCATTTGCTCCTGGCACATGGGGTACTCTCATGGCCATTCCATTTTATCTTGTCCTTCAATCTTTGCCGCTAGGGATTTATACCATTGTGACTGTTGCAGTCATTATCGGCAGTATTTGGCTTTGTGATAAGATCACTCGCGAAATCAAAGTCCATGATCACCCCGGCATGTGTCTAGATGAAATTGTTGGCTTTTTGGTAACCATGATTGATGCACCCTACGGTTTCAAATGGATTGTAATTGGCTTTCTGTTATTCAGGTTATTTGATATCTGGAAACCACAACCCATCCGTTATATTGACGAGAAAGTGGGTGGTGGATTAGGTATTATATTAGATGATGTGGTTGCAGGGATTTTCGCGTGTGCCGTGCTACATCTTTTAGCTTGGTTTTTTTAAGGAAAGCAACATGACAAGTTGGTTGCCTGCGACACTTATTTCATTACTTAGTTTCGGCTTGTGGGGTTTATTTACCAAGCTGACTGTTTTACATATCGATTCCAAAAGCGCACTCATTTTTCAAACGGTGGGTGTGTTGATTATTGGGATTATCACGCTAAGCATGCTGAATTTCAAACCAGCCACTGATTCAAAAGGATTGTTCTATGCAGTATTGACGGGTGCTGCTTATGGTGTTGGCTGCCTTTTTTATTTTATTGCAGCTAGCAAAGGTAAGATCATTACCGTCGTGACACTCACTGCACTTTACCCTATTGTTACTATTTTGCTGGCCTATGTTTTATTAAAAGAAGGTGTCAGTATAAAACAATGGCTAGGGGTTATTTTGGCAATGGTCGCCATTGTACTAATGTCTAGTTGAAAAAGGGAAAACTGTCATGGAAGACGACTTACCGACGCTATTAAAATCTTTCAAAATTTTTTCTTCTCTTGATGACGATACCATACAACGATTAACTGGAAAGCTTGAAAAAATCGAACTCAAGCAAGGGGAAGTATTATTTCATCAAGGCGATCCCTCTCACTGCATTTACTTATTAGTAAAAGGTAAGTTATCTGCCATCCTCACTTCCGCCTCTGCTGAAAACAAACTAATGGGTTATATCAGCGTAGGCGAAACAGTCGGTGAAGCAGGTGCCATTATCAATGAACCGCGCTCTGCAACAATTATGGCTGTCACTAATTCGGTTTTGTATCAATTTTCTAGCAAAGACTTGCTAGAACTTTGCCATCAATTTCCTGCTGTGATGTTTGCTGTCATCCATCCTATCATTGCTCGCTCACAAAGAGTGATGCAGATGTTATCTGCAGATAAAGTTAAAAAATACATTGCGCTAGTACCTGCTAATAGTGAAGTCACTCAAGCACAATTCATAGAAAAGCTGACTGAATATGCCAGCAGCTTTCCCAATATTATTATTGTGTCGGACTACAGTGCAGATATAAAAGATTTATCACAAGAGGCCGTAGCAGAAAAATTAACGCAACTGATGCAAAGCAAAAAAACAAATCAGAAAATTTTATATCTACTCAAATCATACAAATCACCCCTGGCTAAAGCCTGTATGAAAAAATTAGATATGCTCTATCTGATTGCAAATGCCAATTCTACCCCCAATATTGATAGCGCAATTTTAGAAAATATTGATATTCGAATGCAACACCACAAACCAAGTCCTGAGCTAATCTTATTGCATCGCAAAGATACGCTAGCGCCTAAAAATACTTCAAGGTGGTTGGAGCTTGCTCCATTTGCGCTACATCATCACATTCGAGTGGGTGTCAATGCTGACCTACATCGACTAGTACGATTTATTCGCGATAAAGCAGTGGGCCTAGTACTAGGTGGTGGTGGCACTAGAGGATGGGCACATCTTGGCGTGATTAAAGCTTTAAAAGAAGCAAAAACTCCGATTGATATTATTGGTGGCACTAGCGTGGGTGCTATTGTCGCAGCTTGCTATGCCATTCATTTATCCTATGAAGAAGCCTATGAAAGATTTTATAATATCGTCAAAACATCTCGTAACAGTGTCTCATGGCGCAGTTTTACCTGGCCTGCTATTTCTATGTTCGATGCTAAATATTTTACCTTATCGCAGCAACAAGCTTTTGATAAAATCCAAATAGAAGATCTCTGGATTCCTTATTTTTGCATTTCTTCCAATCTTGCCAACAATTCAGAAGTCGTGCACCGCAGCGGCACTCTTTGGGAAAAAACTCGCAGCAGCTCTTCCATTCCAGGTGTTATTCCACCCATGGTTTTAAATGGTGAGCTACATTACGATGGCGGTTTATTAAATAATTTGCCAGTGGATGTGATGAAACAAATTATTGGCACCAAAGGTAAAGTGGTTGCCTCTGAATTAACCACTAATCATGCTGACACTAAATATAATTTCCCCCCAATTTTAACTTTTGGCCAAGCCTTTCTGGCAAAAATAGGATTGGGTTATAAAGATTACAAATTCCCGCCGTTTATTGATGCCTTCCTTAAAGCAATTTTTGTTGGGTCTTTATTAAAAGCAAAACAAAATAGTTTATCGGCTAATTTATTGGTTAGCTTAGATCTCTCTGAATATAGTATGTTGCATGCGGAATTGAGCATTGCTGATGAGCTTGTTGAGAAAGGTTATACAGAAGCGCTTAAGCAAATTGGGTATCGGAAACAGGATGATGAGGCAAGCTAACGAATAGACTAACCTAGCCTTCTTCCTGACGGCGCAAAACTACCATATGAAGCTCCTTTTGATTCTACCAATAAAGAGGATGCTTCTGTGGCTTTTTCATCGCTGTTGATTTTTTTACGCTCTTGATCTTTGGCATCATCAGGGCCAAGACCTAAAGCTGGAAGCTGTGCTTGCAACGGCGGCAATGCAGCCGTTATTCTGTCGTGTATTTGACGCAATGTATAATTACCATGCACCATCATCGCTATATATCGATCATGCCCAGCTTTTAACTCTATAGTTTTATGGAGTTCAGGACACTCTTGAATAGATATATCAAGCCCAGCAAAAGGCGCAACTCCTACAAGACCTGCTCCTGATAACCTAACCAAGACAACTCCCACAAGATTTTCACATACAGCTAGCGATTGGGCATAGCTGAGGGCCCCTGTATAGGGGCAATAATTGGGGTCCTCAGGATAAAGCCAGTGAGTACGCATGGTTTGGCATTCCTCTGCAGCAGAAGGAGCCCGAAGGAATCTAAAAATACCATCAACTAATATTAAGATAGCAACAGTAATACCTAACATACTAAGTGTGCTAGTGCATCTTCTAGACGGATACCCAGGACAGCTATTACTTGCTGCATAATTATCTATTTCAAGTAAAAGTTCGTTCAGATTTTTAATTTTTTTAGGTAGCATCGCTCGCTCTTGATCTTGCTCTTCTTTCAGCACTCTTGCTCGCCTCTGTTTTTCTTCTTCCGCTTCCTTCCGCTTTTTTGCCTCATCCATAAATGTAGCCTTAAAGAAACGAGATGCTCGAGAAGGGATGACTGAACAATAAAAACGTTGTGACACGCCAGCTGCGCTTGCACTACTCTTAGGATCTAACCAATCGCAGATCAGGCCTAGAACCATATTGGGTAATGCATTGATTGGAGATTGTTTTATTTCAGGAGGAATAGGCCCTGATTGTGGCATATAAAAACCATTACATAATAAAGATTCTGTTAACTGTCTTCTCTGAGCAAACTCCTTTAACGTTTCAGTTACATCTCCTTCGTCTGGGTTTAGTAATAGCGGAACAGTATAAGCCAAGGATCGTGATCCTTCGAATGCATCATGCATCGCAAGCAAACTTAGATTTAAAAATCGTTTTTTTATTTTTAGTGGTCGGCTATCTTGAGTAACTTGGCAATCCTCAAATAGAGACAAAAAATTTGGTAGTCCAACTTCTACTGTATTTAATTTCTTAGTACGTTCAGAAGCTTTGTGGAATACCCGAAGACTAGTCAACGTTTCAAGAGATAAGTCTATGTGCTTACCTCTTATAAAATTACTATATAATTCTTCTGGACTCATGCAATGATTTAACAGGCTCATAGGGGTCGTAAGACAGTGCGGGGCTTTAGCAAAGCTAATAATATTAGCTGGTGTGAGTTGCTTAAGTAAGTGTTCATAGCGGAAAATGACTAGAAATTGCAAAAAAGATTTGTCTAGTTCTGCAAATTGTAAACAACTAAGCAATTCTACGGTTCGTTCAGGTAGCTGCTCAGAAAAAGTCGCTCCTAGTTCAGACATAACCTCGACGTAATCTCTTTTCTCCCATGCATCTTTTATTCCTTTTGAAAAATCAGCGTTGCCATCTCCGAGGATCAAACTGCTAAGTTCCGCTTTCACTTCTTTAGATACTTTCTCCTTTATTTTTCCAATACTCCATTCTTTTTCTGTTTTTGGATCAAGTACTAGCTGGCATAAAGCACTCGCTTTTTCCCGAGGGTTGCGGCAAACTTTGTTTACCATGTAAGAATTGCCATTCTCCAATGCCCAATAGCCCGCACTTCTTACATCGCTGCGGTGCAATGGCTCTCCGACAGATAATAATTCATCAAGAAAATTTAGGTTAGATTGATTTGCAGCTAGTTCAATTAAACCAGCAATAGCAGTTTCTCGAGGGCCCACCTTACTTTCATCACCTGCATCTGCTTTTTTATCTTCATTCAAAGTACTATCGATGAGTATTTCTAAAACAGGTTCACTTATCAATCTATAAACGAGTCTTCTATATTTAGAACCAAAAATGGCTACAAGGGTGAAGGGAAGTTCTGGGTCTTCCTGTAATGCTTCTAGCTCCTTCCCTACATCTTGATTTTTGAATTGGATCGCTAACTTGAGCGCGTTCCCCTTGTCAGCACCAAACGCTAATAACACTTGGGCTGCGAGTCGATGACCTCGTTCCATGGCTAGATAAAGCGCTGGGCATTTTGTTTGTTGTTCAACAAAGGGATTATCACTTTTAAAATCGCCAAGATGGTTTACTTCATCAACTTCTGCGTCATCAGCTAGGATGCGAACAATCTCGGGGATAGATCCGGTTTTGGCGGCGAGCTGTAAAGGGCTTAAACCGGTTTTTACGACTGTGTTGTGCTCGCTTTGCATACTTTATTTGATCCCGTTTTGTTCTATCTGTATTTATTATGCGCATTTTATAGCAAAAAAGCGTTGCGTACAAGGCCTAAAAAACACTTAAAAAACAATAACCGCTGCTATCCTGGCTGAACAATTTCCATTCCTGGAAAATTCTGCGCAAGAACAACTTTATTTTCTGCAAGAAAAAGCAATTTCAAATTAGGACCAGCATCTTGCGTGAAATAAACTGGTAACCCTTCGCTACGCAGCCGCCAAATCTTTTGCATCAAAGCAAGTGTTTCAGGCGTTGAATATTGAATCGGTGGTTGAGTAGTTAACATCATGGCATGCATCATTAATGCATTAGACTCAGTGGTCTTGCCTAATAGTTCAAAGTTTTTTTCATTGATTGCAAGCTTGATTGCAGCTAAATCTTTAGTGACTTTTTCGGGCCAACGTTGGTATGCCGCATTAGTTTCTATGGTGCGTTGCATCGCTTCACGTGAACTGACTTCTTTTTCTTTTTCGCTCACTAAAAGTAGACCCACGCAAAACTCTGGCCAGGTTGCTTGTAATTTTTCACCAAAACTATCCATTCCATCAGCACGCACACCGGCATGCCATTCAACAAAACCATCCCATAGTGAGCGGCATGCGCTGCCGCTGCCTAATCGCGCTAAAATTGATAACTCTTGAGTGGATAAATTCCACTGATACAATTCATTCAATGCTTTCACCAAAGAAGCGAAGCCAGATGCAGAAGAAGCTAAGCCTGCGGCAATTGGGATATTGGCATGAATGATAATGTCGAATTTATCACGCGTTTTTCGGAATAAATTTAAAAATACTATTAAGCGCTTGCCGAATGATGAAGCGAGATCAATTTCTTGATCATTTAGCGAGACATGATCATGAGCATCACTCGACATCCGTATGATAGTAGTAGCACCTTTATCACCGAGCGAAATAGAAAGACTGCTAGTCACCGGTAAATTCAATTCTTGATCGCGCTTGCCCCAATATTTGCATAAAGCAATATTAGTGGGCGCAAATGCTTTGACAGATGAAGTCGCTGGCGTATTGTGTAAGCGTTCTCCCAATATGCTTTGGGCAACTTCAACCATTTTCACATTCTATTCCTCGTGTAGAAATTGATGCAGGTAAGACTATAATTTCTGGGCTCTGAAATTCTATTGTTTCCACTGTCCCTAATCCCACTGCGCAATCGCCCAATCCTGAACCTGAAATTTTGGCGCCTAGAATATCGGGTTGTTGCCGTAAATTCTCAATGCTTTCATTTAACTTGGGTGTACTCACTCCCAACTCGTCCATCAAACGCTGCTGACTATTCATCACCTGACCTAATTCATACCATTTTTTTTGCTTGATGTAATTTATTCCCAGCTCAGCACAAGCACTAATTCCATGACAAATTTCTTGAAATAATTGCGGTTTTTCTGCAAAAGAGGCTTGCACATATTTGATGGCATCTTCTGTTGTCGTTTTGTTGCCGGAGTAAACAATAGTAATTGGGAAAGTAGCCGGCAAAATTTCAACGGCAATTGGATCCATTCGATAAGCTACTACACCACCCAATACACAAGCTGCAACATCTGAACCAGATCCTTGACCTTGTACTTTTTGCACCACAGTACGAGCTTGATCAATCAATTGCATAGTATCAAAATCTTGATTGAGCCATGTTGATAAAGCAGCAATCGTTGCAACCGTCACTGCCGCAGAAGATCCAAAACCCACTATATGTGAAAACTCAGACTCAATCGTGATATCACATCCCGTTTTAAGCAATGCCTGAAACTGATTAATCGCTGTTAACACAAATTGAAAGGGGGATTGAATAATGATATTAGTTAAATCACAAGAAAATTTCCCTAGGCGAGATGAAATTGAAATTTTTGTATCTGTACGCGGCGATAAATAGATTGTCATTCGTTTGTCGATCGCGCAAACCAATGCTTGGCCACCCTGCAAAACTGCGTATTCTCCTAATAGCATCAAACTGCCAGGCGCAGATGCTTTAAACCACATGTACGCCTCGTATCTCACCAGAAACTGGGAGCAGAGAATAATGATATTTTTCACATGTTTTTTTAAGCTGTACTTCATCATCAGCTAAAACAAGCATCACACCCGCTTGTTCACCTGATATGGCACCTGCACCACAAATTTTGGCGGCGCCGCCTACTTGTTCTATTTCAGTGATAAAGTTTTTAACTTGTCTGGGGACGACACCAATACTAACCAATAACTGATGATTCTCACTCACCATTTCTTTTACTGTCTGGGATTGATTGGCTTGTAACGCTTGATCCATTTTATCAGTAACAAATTCAAATTCTTTCCAAATAGAGCTAGTCTTGAATTGAGAAGCAACAGCAGCAACACACTCACCCGTCGTAGTTTGCGGTGTGCCGGTATTGACTAGATAAAAAGTCATACTGGGGACTGGGCGAGATAAAATAAGTCCATCTTTAAGATAGAGACAACCACCTTGCAATGACACTCGCAAATCAAGTCCACTGGAATAACCATGCTGCATATTTTCTGCTTCTAACCCTAATCGATAAAATACTTCTGCAGGAAGGTCAACACCTACATGATGCGCAATCGCATAGACAATACTTAAAATAGTAGCGGCCGATGATCCCATGCCACAGCCAATCGGAATATCTGACTCCACATGAATCTTGATTCCCTGGCTCAACTTTATATTCAATGCTTCTAGAAATAACATAAAAGCAAATTGCGCAAGCTCCACTGGCTTTTGCAATACTTCGCGAATTTTGAATTCACCTTGCATAAACCGTTCATATTTTCGTTTTATGCGATCTTTCAATTGTCGTAAAGTAGTAAATCTAAATCGATGTTCATAAGCTAAATCAGCTAAATTAAAAGAAATGAAAGGAGAATGCTGTGAAATGGCCGAAGCCGTTACATAACGATTCACAGCCATTGCAAGCGCAGGCTTCTCGTAAACAACTGAATGTTCACCCGACAAAATTAATTTACCTGGGGCTAGTACTTTCATGAGACCGTTTCGTAAATACGTTTATGATCTTGAATCGCTGCCAAACGGAAGCGCCCTAATGTGTAACGCGGTATTTCACAGTTTGTGCCATCTTCTGGATAAGAAAATGTGTAAAATGTTTCATATTCAGCATAACTCAGCGGTGTTCGATCTGCTAGCATTCGCTGATGGTATTCTGTATCTAACATTTTTTTATATCCCGGTTGCACTGTACCGCTAAAATATTCTGCCACACAACCTGAACCATAACTATAAAATCCCACACGTTTTCCAGCCATATCATCTTTGGCCAAATCCAACAAAGATGCCAAACCAATATAAAGAGAAGCAGTATAAGTATTGCCAGTTTGACGGCCATACTCCAGTGAATAATGAATGTGATCGTGTAATAAATCTTCAGCTAAAGCGCTATATCCGTTGATCTTGGCTAAATGTAAATGCGCCTTCTCCACCAGTTTTGGAACGGGTGTGTGATAACAATAATAGGCATGATCTGTAAAATTTCTGCCTGAAAGTGCCTGATATTGTTTCCAGGTTTTTTCTAGCATGGATAAATAAAGTTTACTCGAATACTTTCCTTCGACCATGGCAGCATTAGAATAGTTAGGACGCCAAAAATCCATCACATTGGCCGTCACTACACCATATTCTGAATCAAATGCCATGATGCGTGGGTTAGCCGATAATACCATGGCAATCGCCCCACAACCCTGAGATGACTCCCCCGATGTTTCCAAACCATAGCGGGAAATATCCGATGCGATTAATAAAACTTTTTTATCGGGATGCTGGCGTAAAAAAGGTAATGCTAGCTGTAAAGCCAGTGTTGCACTGTAACAAGCTTGCTTTAATTCAATCACTCGGCAACGCTCAGGCAAACCCAATAAATCGTGCACATAAATACCCGCCGCTTTAGATTGATCAACGCCAGATTCAGTTGCAAACAATAACATTTCAATGGAGTTGATATCGACATGTTGGATAGCACGCAACGCTGCATTCGCAGCCATAGTAATGATATCTTCATCAGGTGCTGCGACTGACATTTTCCGCTGTCCTAAGCCGACATGATACTTGTTCAAATCAACACCGCGCGTCATCGCCAGGGTTTCTAGGTCCAAGGCATAATGCGATGTATAAAACGACAATGTATCGATACCCACTTTAAGCACTATTTTGGTCCTCTTGGCGCTGATGGCGTTCTAACTTGAGATGACTGCGCATTAATTCTCCAGGATTGGTCTGAGCAGCCAGCAATGATAACTCCCCACACAGTACGGTACAAGCTGCAATAACTGCCAACCGCCGGGCATTTTGCCCAGGCTCGCGCTCATCTAGGCAACCTAAAAGGCGTAAATTCTCACGCACAAAATCAAAAGTTTTCCCACTACCCACTGTCCCAACAATAAGATTGGGAAGCGTTACAGTAAAATAAAGATGCCCATCTCGCACACACGCATAAACCATACCCTGCGAACCTTCAATGATATTGGCCGCATCTTGACCAGTAGCCAAGTAAAACCCTAGTAACATATTGGCAAAATGCGCATTCGCTGTGCGCAGCCCTCCAGCGAGGATATTCCCTAACATATTTTTTTTGATATTGAGTTCGACAATTTTCTCTGGGGTAGTCTTTAACAAGCGACGGCAAATTTCCGGAGAAATACTGACTTCAGCAACTACATATTTTCCTCGACCCAAAATACCATTTACTGCAGAAACTTTTTTATCGCTGCAATAATTTCCGGAAATAGAAACATATTTCAAATCAGGAAATTGAACCAAAATCCATTCTAGTAACCGATCTGTGGCCAAAGTAACCATATTGTGGCCCGCCGCATCCCCGGTATTATATTCAAAACGGGCATAAATCAAATTACCCACGATTTGGGTATGAATATCAAGCAAGCGTGCATAACGGCTGGTTTCTGAAATAATGGCTTGCATCACTTCTTTGTGTTGCTGAATATTAATGACGGCTGCATAAGCTTCAACGACACCTGCTGTTTCAAGTAAAATGGAACGCGTCATCCTCTCATCAATGACCACAGCCTTGATTCCACCCGCGTGCAGACAAGCCTTAGCCCCCCGATGCGTGGATGGCCAGAGAGGCGCCTCAAAGGTTGCCAGAGGCACCAACACTTCAGCCTCGACTTCTGACCCAATGATTTTAATCGGGCCTACTAACCGCATGGGGATAGTTGCAATCTGTTCTGTAGTTTGCCAACGCATAATGATTTATTTCCCTTCCGGTTTTGTGCTATAAAAAGCGCACCATTTTACTGGAAAATGACTCATGACAGCAACCGAACAAGTTATTTTGGTCGATTTAAATGATAATCCGGTCGGAATAGCCGAAAAAATCCATGCGCACCAGCATAATTTATGCCACCGGGCATTTTCTGTGTTTATTCTTAAGATGGTTGAGACTACCCCCCAAGTCTTGCTTCAACAACGTGCCAATAGCAAATATCACTCTGCTGGCCTCTGGACCAATACATGCTGTTCACACCCTCGCCCAAATGAAGACACTTTAGTTGCAGCGAAACGGCGACTCATGGAAGAAATGAATATCGATACGCCACTTGAATCACTAGGTTGGTTTCACTACATTGCTCATTTTGAAAATGGTCTAGTTGAAAATGAAATTGATCATGTCTTAATTGGATTCGCCAATGAAAATCAAATCATCCATCCCAACCCTGCTGAAGTACAAAATTACCGATGGATAAGTATCAGCGAATTAAAAAAAGAATTAGCAAAGCATCCAAAACAATTTACTCCATGGTTAAGTGAAGCACTGCAAATGGTAGAAAAACATTTCGCAACACCCGCGCTCTGATTAGGGCAATCCCTAATAATGATTACTACCATATTTGTTTATACTATGGGCGTGAGAGTCTCTCTTAAATTCGCAAAGGAGTTTAACAATGAAAAAATCAACAACAACACGGAAAGCTAAGAAAACAATTGCTAAAACTAAAACTACCAAAAAACGTCGTACCTTGAAGAAATAATAATAGTTAATTTAAATTTACTATTTAAGAAGCATTCCTGGAAACAGGGATGCTTTTTTATTGGTAACAAATTAAGGGCGTTTTATTTTAGACTGCTTTGCATCGTGTAATGGTTCATCCTGAACTTGTTCAAGTTTGTCTGGTTTATGAAACGTGGATAACCCTGTTTCAGACAAAGTAACTGTCTTACGCTGTTTAACAAATACTTGCGATGACTCGGGCGTTACATTTAAGGAAACCATCATCTCTGTTTGATTACTTAGCTTATGAACAATGGCTATCACATCGGGATCAATTTGGGGAGATAAAGCTGAGCCTGCTTTTTCTTGTTTATGTTTTTCTAGTAAACCATAAATATAACCACCTGCTGCACCTCCTCCAAGACCGAGGATAATTGGTGCTGCAACAATTTCTTCAAAATAAGGTACTGAATCTGGTAATAAATAAGTTAGTAGAAAACTTGCAGCAACTCCAACTCCAAAACTAATTTCAGCGCCAGTCATTGCTGTCATACGAGGGTCTGTGACCGGCTGAGCAGCTTTTCTGGTAAGAGCTTCATTTTTTGCTGATTCACTAGACATAACAAAACGCCCCCTTACTTCCTGTAAGTACATACTTAAAGTATAGGATAAGAAAGCGAATTTGCTGGTAGCACGTTAAACATTTGAAAAAATTAGGATTTAGCAGCCCCTACGGTTTTCGTAATGCCAGAATAAACCGGAAACCGACGACAAAGATTAATCACTTCACCACGAATACGCTGAATCAATTCCTGATTTCCTAAATCATCCAGAATGTCACAAATCCATCCTGCTAACTGCTGGCATTCAGCTTCCTTGAAACCTCGTGTTGTCACAGCAGGAGTACCAAGTCGCAAACCGCTGGTAATGAAAGGCGATTGCGGATCATTCGGCACTGCATTTTTATTGACAGTGATATAGGCTTTACCTAAGGCTGCTTCTGAATCTTTGCCAGTAATATTTTTACCAATCAAATCGATTAAAAATAAATGATCGTCAGTGCCACCACTCACCACTTTGTAACCACGCGCAATCACGATCTTTGCCATTGCACGAGCATTATTTAAAATTTGTTGTTGATAAATTTTAAAATCAGGTTGTAGTGCTTCTAAAAATGCAACCGCTTTAGCGGCAATCACATGCATCAAAGGACCACCCTGGCCACCAGGGAATACAGCCGAATTTAATTTCTTTTCTAATTCTGGATTGGCTCTTGCCAAAATCAAGCCACCGCGAGGTCCACGTAACGTTTTATGCGTAGTTGAAGTGGTGACATCTGCAATATTGACTGGTGATGGATAAAGTCCTACTGCAACTAGTCCTGCTACATGCGCAATATCCGCCATTAAATACGCACCCACACTGTCAGCAATTTCACGCAGCCGCTGCCAATCGACAAATCGTGAATAGGCAGAAAATCCGGAGACAATTAATTTAGGTTTGTGTTCTTTAGCCAGACTTTCAACTTGCTCATAATCAATTTCACCAGTTTCTGGTTTTAAACCATATAAAAATGCGCGGTAAAGTTTTCCTGAAAAATTAACTGAAGCACCATGGGTCAAATGACCACCATGGGCCAAACTCATTCCTAAAATAGTATCGCCAGGTTTAATCATGGCAGCATAAGCTGCAGCGTTAGCTTGCGAACCAGAATGCGGTTGGACATTGGCATAATCTGCACCAAATAATTTTTTAACACGATCAATGGCTAACTGTTCAGCAATATCAACAAATTCGCAGCCACCGTAATAACGTTTCCCCGGATAACCTTCGGCATATTTATTGGTTAACACGGATCCTTGTACTTCTAGTACCAATGGGCTCACATAATTTTCTGAAGCAATTAATTCAACGTGATCTTCTTGACGTTGCGCTTCATCACAAAGCACTTTGGCAATTGTAGGATCAAAATCTTTTAATGAAGTAGGCTTAAACATAATCTTATCCTTTAATGTGCGTCTCATCTAAAATTGATTGCGCTTGTTTTTCTCTGAAATAGGTTATGGCTTCACGATATTCGGGGTGGGCAATACTCAAAATACTAGCTGCAAAAAGAGCTGCATTAGTTGCACCTGCTTTGCCGATGGCCATGGTTGCAACTGGGATACCCGCTGGCATTTGTACAATAGACAATAAAGAATCCATGCCATTGAGGGCTGACGTTGGCATAGGGACACCGATAACCGGTAAGATAGTTTTGGCAGCAATCACACCAGGCAAATGTGCTGCACCGCCCGCTGCACCAATAATCACTTTAATCCCGCGGCTTTCAGCACTCGCAACATAGTCAAACAAGGCATCGGGCGTACGATGAGCGGATAATACTCGCGCTTCGTAAGCAATTTTTAATGTATCGAGAACCAGGCCTGCATTTTCCATGACTGGCCAGTCAGATTTTGAACCCATAATAATGGCAACTTGTACTGTCATTGTGGTTTACCCCATTAGTGCTTAAAGCAACGTTTACCCGTCAAGATCATCGCAATGCCATGTTGATTACATGCCGCAATGACTTCCTCATCACGCATCGAGCCACCTGGCTGAATAATCGTGCGAATACCTAAATTTGCAATGCGATCAATACTATCACGAAATGGAAAAAATGCATCTGAAGCCAATACTGAACCTGGCAAGTTTTTGGCCGCCTTGCGAACGGCCATATCAACTGCATCGATGCGTGAAACCAAACCTGCGCCAATACCCACTGTGCGATTTTCTTTTGCAATCAAAATAGCGTTGGATTTGGCATGCTTGACGACTCGCCAGGCAAATACTGCAGCATCGATTTCTACTTTGTTCGGTTGCAGTTGCGTGACTACTGTTAAATCGCTGGGTGAAATATGATTATAATCTTTGTCTTGCAGCAGCACTCCCCCTTCAACAAATTTATATTCATGTAATGATGCTTTATGCATCAATTCAGGTAACTCTAAAACACGCAGATTAGTTTTTGCCGATAGCATTGCTAAAGCGCCTTGAGTGTATGCAGGTGCAATTAATACTTCAAAAAATATTTCGTTGATTTGTTTTGCGGTTGCCTCATCACAGATTTTATTCAGTGCGATCACTCCACCAAATGCAGATAATTCATCCGCTTGATAAGCCAGAGAAAATGCTTGCTGGATGTTACCACCTATGGCCACACCACTTGGATTAGCGTGTTTGACAATCACACAAGCGGTTTCAGAAAACTCACGTACGCAACCCACGGCAGCATCAGCATCAACAATATTATTGTATGAGAGTGGCTTGCCTTGATATTGTTTTGCAGTCATAACGCTAGGGAAATATTCCTGAAAACGATAGGCACATGCTTTTTGATGAGGATTTTCTCCATAGCGCAAATCCGCCTGTTTTTCTGCTACTAAGTATATTTGTGATGGAAATTCTGATGATTGATCAGTATCAGTTTTTTGTAAGTAATGGTGAATCAATGCATCATAAGCTGATGTGTGCTGAAAAGCTTTTGTTGCCAAAGATTGTCTTGTCTTGAAACTGATAGCGTGATGCTCGCGTAACTCAGATAAGATTTTCCCATAATCATTGGCATCCACTACAACCGTTACCCATTGCATATTTTTTGCAGCAGAACGAATCATAGTTGGGCCGCCAATATCAATATTTTCGATAGCTTCATTCAATGTTACATTGGGTTTTCGAATGGTATCTGCGAAAGGATATAAATTGACAACGACTAAATCAATCCAAGGGATTTCCTGCTGTTTAGCGATCTCAGCGTGAGCATCGCGCTTTCCTAAAATACCGCCGTGAATTTTTGGATGAAGGGTTTTGACACGACCATCCATCATTTCGGGGAATTGAGTTATTTCTTCAACTTCACGAACTAGAATATCGGCTTCACGCAACAAATTGCTAGTGCCACCCGTTGAAATAATTTCAATGCCCAGTTCACGTAATCCACGAGCAAATTCAACCAGACCTTGCTTGTTCGAAACCGAGATAAGAGCACGCTTAATGGTAACTGGATTTGCTTTCACAAAAACCTCATTTTTTTAAATAGTATGACGAATGACTTCGATCAATGCTTCTGCTTCTAGTTGCTGTACACGCTTTTTTAAACTTTCCACTGTATCATCAGCAAGAACTGCACATTTTTTTTGAAGTAGGATAGGTCCCGCATCTACTTTGTCAGTGACCCGATGAATGGTGCAACCTGTTTCGCTCATACCCGACTCCAACACCGCGCGATGAACATCATGATTCATTCCGCCAGCAAATGCTGGCAAAAGAGAAGGATGCACATTAATAATTTTATTTTGCCATTCTGCAATAAAGCTTGCTGAAAGAATTCGCATATAACCTACCAATACAATCTGGTCGATCTTAAATTCTTGCAATTTCACTGATAACTTTTGATCGTATTGCTCCCGAGTCAAATCGACTGAATCAATAAAAAAATGGGGCAGTTTATGTTCTCGCGCACGCTGCAAAATTAACGCATCATGTTTATTACTGATCACCACTTCGATACTAGCTGACAAATGTTTTTGTTGGATAGCATCGATCAATGTTAATAAATGCGTTCCACGGGTTGAGCCCAAGACAGCCAATCTAGATTTCATATTCCACTTTCCGTAACAAAATCATCTGGCGTATTCGTTGATCAATCAATTCTCTTGTACCAATATCTTTGCGGTGAAAGAGTGGACCTGTAATGCGATTAATTTCTTCTTCAGCGAATTGTTCCGCCTCAAAAATATTACTCGCCACACCTAAAACAGCAATCGCACGCGAACCAGTTGCATATAATTTTCCGTATCGTTCATCGACTGCGGCAAAATAAATTCTCTCCGGATGCAAAACCTGAGAGATATCAATTAACGCATTTTTCACAGGCTTGTCAGGATATCCTTGAGGAACAGCATATTTACAAACTGTTGCCAAATTGGCAAAACAAACTTGTTCACTGGAAAGCGTTCCTGCAATCATCATTTTGCACACAGCAAGAAAATCTGATTCCAGTATTGCCAGTACATTCATCGCTTCAGGATCACCAAAACGCGCATTATACTCAATTAGTTTCACGCCATTTTTAGTGGCAATAAAACTTCCATATAAAATACCTACATATTTTTGCCCTGTTTCAATGGTTAAGGCTTTGATAACAGCTTCATTCATATCAAGTGCAGTTTGGATATCAGCGTCAGTTAAAAATGGCAATCGATGATCGGTATCTGAATAACTTCCCATGCCGCCCGTGTTGGGACCTTCATCATTAATGAAGGCACGCTTATGGTCTTGCACGATGGGCATTGGAATTAAATGTTCGCCATCACAAAAACATAGCAATGAAAATTCCTGGCCAATTAACTTTTCTTCGATTACAAAAATCTGATTGGCATCGCTTAACTCTTCGCAATATTGTAAAGCATCTTGTAATGAATGGAGATGATCACCAGCTACTTTGACTCCTTTGCCACTCATTAAACCATCTGCTTTGATCACATAACCCATTTCACCTAACTCTTGCAAATATTCTTTGACACCAAATAACTGGTTAAACACTCTATAATCGGGTGAGCCCGGTATTTGATATTTATCCATCAATGTACGTGCAAAAGACTTGCTAGTCTCAATGCGTGCTAATTTTTGTCTGGGCCCTATCACTGCTATGTTGCGTTCTAATAATGCATCGGCAAGACCCTTATCTAAGGGAGCTTCAGGACCGATGATGGCCATGTCAATTCTCCAATCCTTGGTCAGCGTCACCAATTCTTCAATGCTGCAAATATTCCCCACCCAATATTGTTCAGTGTATTGCTGTATTCCTGGATTATTGCTAGTCCCACAACAAAAAAGCGTGGGATGTTCTGATGAAGCATGCAATGCTCTTGCTATCGCATGTTCGCGCGCGCCGGAACCTACAATGAGAATATTCATACGCCTGCCTTTTCATTTTGACGACTACATTGCAGTTGCTGGATAGTTTTTTCATCCAGGCCACCCGTTACATAACAACCATTCATGCATGCCATACATGGTTTTTCAATTTGATGATTACCGCGACGTGTTACTGCTTCAACCAAATCATCCAAATCTTGATAGAGTAATTTATCAACGCCTAAAAATTCCCGAATTTCTTCGTGAGATAATTTCGCAGCAATTAATTCATCGCGCGTTGGCATATCAATTCCATAAAAACAGGGATTAATGATGGGTGGACAAGCAGAAGTGAAATAAATTTCTTTTGAGCCGCATTCTTTAACCATTTTGATGATTTCACGACAAGTGGTTCCGCGCACAATGCTGTCATCGAGAACCAATACTTTTTTATTTTGAATTTCTGTTTTTTGCGGAGTCAATTTGTAACGCACACTACGGCTACGTTCTTTGCCATTAGGCATAATGAATGTGCGACCGATAAAAGGATTTTTGTATAATCCTTCTGAATATCGAACTCCCAGTTCATGAGCAAATGATAATGCAGCGGTATTCGAAGTGAATGGTGCTGGAATCACGACATCAGGAATAGTATCTGGATATTTCTTTTTCCATTGGCGTGCTAGATTTTGTCCCATGCGCAATCTTGCGCGATAAACACTCACTTCATCGAGTGTGGAATCAGGACGGGCAAAATAAACATATTCAAAGATGCAGGGTGAAAATTGTTTTTTATTAATTATTTTTCGAAACAACTTCCCAGAACGATTCACAAAAACAACTTCGCCAGGTTGTACATCACCTTTGGATTCAAAACCTAGTGCGTGAAACATAGTTGTTTCTGAAGCAACAATATAATCTTTTGTGCCATTTGGGTTGCCTCGCTCACCAAACACTAAAGGGCGAATTCCATGTGGATCACGAAAGGCAAGTAAACCTTTACCAATCAACACACTAACAATCGAATAAGAACCTTGTGCTTTAGTAAAAATAAGTTGGACAGCATCACATAATTTTCCAAAGAATATTTCTTCGTCATCAGCAGTATAAGTTAATCCATCTGCCAATAAATGCAGCAACACTTCTGAATCGATGGTTGAATTCAAGTGACGATGTTTTTGTTGGGTGATTTCTGTGGCTAAAGCAGCGTAATTCACTAAATTGCCATTGTGTGCTAACGCCACACCAAAAGGACTGCCAATCCAGAGAGGTTGTACATCGGTAAGGGAGTAACCACCTGCTGTTGGGTAACGAGTGTGGGCAATCCCCATATTGCCATGTAAGCGGACGATATCTTCTGAATTAAAAATTTCTCTGACCAACCCAAGTCCATGTTTTACAAAAAAACGTTCCTGGCAGGTCAATATGCCTGCTGCGTCTTGGCCCCGATGCTGCAAATGAATTAAGCTATCATGCAGTTCTGCTGCAACGGGTTCGTGGCTGAAAATTCCTACGATACCGCACATTTAATTCTCCAATATTAAGCTCCGCATTTTAGCACAAACATCTTGCATGACATAAATATTGTGAATACAAGCCAAATGACAATAAGCCATCGCTTGATTTTTATATAGATAGTGCAAATAAGCGCGTGGAAAGGTCTGGCAAGTGTAACACTCACAACCTTCCATAATCGGGGAATTGTCTTTGGCATAAATGGCTTTTTTGATGAGAATCCGGCCCCGATCATCATCGCCTGTAAACTTTAGCCAACCATTATCTTTAACAATTTGCCCACAGTATAACGTCCCATGCCGTGCATTTCGGGTGGGGGCGACACAATCAAAAATATCAGCGCCTCTTGCCACCACATCGAGCAAATCTTGCGGGCCTAAGCCAACCCCCATCGTGTAGCGAATTTTGTTTTCAGGCAACATGGGTGTTACCCAATCCAGTACTTCGCAAGTTTTTGGCATATCAAAACCAATGACTTCTCCACCAATACCTATTCCATCTAAATCCATACTGAGAATGAATTCCGTGCTTTTTTCACGTAAATCACGGTAACTACCACCCTGAATAATTCCGAATAATGCTTGTGGATATCCATACGCTGAATTCGGTGATTTTTCATGGACTTCTTTTGATTGCGCTAGCCATCGGTGAGTTCTATCGAGGGCTGCAAGAGCTGCCTCTCTTCCTCCTTCTTCTGGCGTACACTCATCAAAAGCCATAATAATATCGGCGCCAATAATTTTCTGGGTTTCAATTGAAATTTCCGGCGTAAGATGAATAATTTTGCCGGTATCCGGATGTTTAAAATGCGCGCCTTTATCATCAATAATGCAAATTTTGCCATTTTTAGAAAGACTTAATACTTGATAGCCACCACTATCAGTTAGCATGGCTTTATTCCAACCCATAAATTTATGCATGCCGCCGACCGCTTGGATAATTTCCATCCCAGGTGCAACCAACATGTGATAAGTATTTCCACCTAAAATAATTTGGCTACCAGCTTGATGTAAATCATAGGGTGCTAAATAATTTAAAACGGCGCGAGTGCCTACTGGCATAAAAGCGGGCGTCAACACTTCACCATGGGTTGTTGCCATTTTCATGACACGCGCATTATTGGTTTTACTTTTTTTAATGAGTTCAGATTTAAACGGATTAGACATTAGCTAAAAACCCTGCTGTATTGCGCATGATTCTGTTACTCACTGCGGTTTCTAAGGATGGAAAATGAAAAGGATGGCCTGTAATCATTTCGTATAATTTAATATAACGTGATGCTAACGTTACAATTAAATCTTTGGGTGCTGCTGGCAATACTGCATCTTTATAGGGATCGCAATTTTCTGCAAACCAAAGTCGTAAGAATTCTTTATCAATATTTTCTGGTTCAAGACCTTGAGCAAGGCGTTGTTCATAACTTTCTTTCAGCCAATAGCGGCTGGAATCGGGGGTATGAATTTCATCGACTAAAAGAATATTGCCTTCATCATCTTTACCCATTTCATATTTGGTATCGACCAGGATTAATCCATGTTTTTCTGCTGTTTGCACGCCAAATTCATATAATTTGAATGCGGCATTCGCTGCTATTTCCCATTCTTTTTGCGTCATCAAACCTAATTCAAGAATTTCGGCGGGACTTACGGGATGATCGTGTTTTTCATCTTTAGTGGTGGGAGTTAAAAGTGGCTTGGCAAGTTTTTGGTTTTTACGCAAACCTTCAGGCAATGGATTACCGCAATAATTGCGCACGCAATTATTGTATTGCGTCCAAAGTGCGGTACTAGTAGTCCCAGTGATATAGCCACGCATCACAAATTCCACTGGGAAAACTTTACATTTTTTCGCAAGTGTCACATTAGGATCAGGAATAACTAATACATGATTGGGAATAATATGTTGGGTTTGTTCAAACCACCATGCGCTAGTTAAGTTTAACACTTGGCCTTTGAATGGCACTGAAGCTAACACACGATCAAAAGCACTTTGTCTATCGGTTGTCACCAACACTAACTTATCACCGAGATCATAAGTATCACGTACTTTTCCGCGATATTTTTTGCCAATTTTAAAATCAGTTTCTGTTAGGCAAAGGGGCAATGCCTGATGGATCAAAGCAGAATAATCATGCATATTCATAACACTCGTGGGCAATTGGGTTAGATAAAATGTGCGTTTCTAAAATTTTTTCTATGATTGGATTTTCAGCAAAAACATGCCATAACACACCGCGACGGATGGCATTAATACCCTCAATACCGAAATGATTTTTTAGTAATTGCATTTTTTCCAATCCATATAGATCTTCTTTAGAGCGAATCAGGAAAGTTTTGTGTTGCGTCGTTGTTTTTTTTGTTGGGGCCAAAACAAATTCTTTGCGGTCATTGTACAGCACACCACTTGCTTTAATCATCTCAAAAGTTTCGTGAGAATCGCAGCTGATTTCCCAATGGACTTGACGCTTGACGGTCACTGGCAAGCCGCGGTGTTGCAATGCGTTTTCAACTGAGAGAGCCTGGTTATCAGTGATAATCAGTTCAACAACAAGCTCATGATTATGTGGGGAATTTTGGTATTTTTTCGTCTCTAGTGCACGTGGATAATAATAAAGCGGCTGCACCCGTTGTCTATAACCTTCTGAAATATAATCACGCATCGAATGAAAAATCATATCACCATTCGTAGTCCGCTCAGGATGTGGCATGATCGCCATCACATTGCCCGCTTTGTTGGAAATAGCGGCGATGTTATCGATCGAACCATTAGGATTAACTGGGAATTCATCGATTATTTTTCCTGACTCGCTGCAATATTGAAAAACATTTAAGCCATTTTCTTGGATTTCTTGTAAAAGTGCGGGTGGAATAACAAATCGTCCTTCACCGTGCGCAACAGGAACTCGCATCACATTTTCGGGGGATAAAAATCGGGTGAATGCATTTTGCTGATATTCATCTGATAAGCGGATATTGACCCAGGCATTATAATATCCCGTACCTAATACCTTTCCTTGTTTAACGCGCTTGTTATCAGTGAGTGACATTCCTACTTTATGATTTTCAATGCCGGGCACTAATCCGCTTTCGACCAGGATTTGTGCGCCATTGCAAATGCCCAAAATGGGTTTGCCTGATTCACTTTGCTCTTTTAGCACGTGCATCAAGGGATCAAGCGCTGCAATTGCCCCAGCACGCGAACGATCTTCATATGAGAATCCGCCTACAATGATATATCCATCGCATTCCATTAACTTTTTTTTAGGTTCATTCCATAAAAACTCTACGGGAGTCATTCCGGCACGATTGACCGCAAGCATAGTTTCACGTTCACAATTGGAACCAGGAAATTGGATGATGGCGATACGCATGGTCAGCTTTCCTATCATGATAGGGATTACACAATAATAAATTTTCTTTATTTAAGCAAACTTTGCGCAAAAAATCTGAAACATTTTCTTTTCGATTGCCTTTTTATTTTTGTGAGCAGTATACTCTCGCCATGTTTTTAACTCACAACCATGGAGATCAGTATCTATGCAAAGAAAAATAGAGCAAGTACGGCATATGAGATTTGAAAGGGAAGCTGCACAAGTTAAACGACAAGAAGAAAACAGCCTTCCTGGTCAAGCAAAACGTATGGTAAGCAGCTCAGCAAGCCTAGCTAAAAAATTGACTGTGGGAGTGGCTACTGTAGTTTTGAATGCAGCAGCTGCGGCTGCAGATCATGTACCAGGTCATAATATTAGCAGCTCTGCGACAGCGACAGGATCTGACTTTAGCTCCTCTGCTGGGGCTACTGCACAGGCAATTGCTGCAGAAGCTAAAAGCGGTATGTCTACTGGTACAGGTGTCATACTCGGCGTTAGTTTTCTCATTGGTGCGGGATTTGGTTTTTGGAAATCTGGTGCTGGCCCACAATGCTTAAGAAAACTCAAAGAAAAGCTCAGAGGAGGGCCGCTATATGAGTCTATTGATGACGATGATCGTGATCTAGTAGACAATATAGAAAATGCTAGTGATGGGACTACGCTCACCACCATCCATGGCGAAAGACCACGAAAAGCACCATAGGGCGCAGCACAGGACTCTAATAACTCTTATAATCATTGAAACAATCAGATCCAATGTCATCCCTGTTTTCTTTCACCAGGGATGACTGGTTCTTTATCGCAAAACAACCGATTTATCACCTGCAACTACTTGCCCAATCTCATACATTTTAAATTCAGAAAAATCAGTTATTAAATCTTTAATCTGTTTAACATCTACTTCATCCACCATCATCACCAACCCAATTCCCATATTAAACGTTCGATACATTTCGTTATCGTTTAAATGTCCTATTTCCCGCATCAAAGAAAAAATCGGTAATTCTGGCCAAGTCCCTTTTTTAATTTCAACCTGACAATGGTTTGGCAGCACCCGCGGGATATTTTCCAAAAAGCCACCGCCAGTAATATGCGCCATGCCTTTGATATCGATTTGGTTTTTTAACAAATGTAAAATAGGCCGCGTGTAGTTAATGTGTGGCTGAAGTAAAGCTTCACCTAGGGTGCCATTTAATTCAGGAATATTTCGATCAATACGCCATTTGGCAACATCAAAAAAAAGTTTTCGTGCGAGTGAATAACCATTAGTGTGCAAACCATTGGATGAGAGACCAAGAACAATATTGCCTGGTTTAATATTTTTACCCATGATTGCTTTATCTTTCTCGACTACGCCGGTCACGATACCGACAAGATCATGCTCGCCTGGCAGATAAGTCCCTGGCATTTCAGCTGTTTCACCACCGATCAAAGAAATTTCATTTTCGCGACAGGCTTTTACCATTCCTAATACAATTTGTTCAATGATTTCAGGTCGTAATTTGTCATTCGCAATATAATCTAAAAAAGTAAGCGGTTTAGCACCTAAAACAATAATATCATTGGTCGCAGCACTTACGACATCGATGCCGATGGTATCGAATTTATTCATCATGCGTGCAATGATGGTTTTAGTTCCTACTCCATCAATGCTTTGCACCAACACTGGATGTTGGTAGTCTTGCAATAGTGATTTCAAATCATAAAGTGCACCGAAAGCGCCAATTTCAGTTAAGACATTTCTTGAAAAAGTACTTTCAACAGATTTTTTGATACGTTGAATGGCTTCATTGCCGGCGTGGATGTTGACACCTGCTTCTTTGTAATCGATCATCGTCACAGTAATTTCTCCCTTAAACCATTTTCCCATGCGGTTCTTGCTTCACTCACTGACAAATCAATGCGATTTTGCATCTGCAACCTAGACCCAGACACTGTATTACCTAAAACAAAAATCGGTATTTTAAAAAGCTGCTGCACTTTAGCTAAATTTTCCTTAGTCACTTCTAATACAAACCCACCTGTTTCACTAAATAATTTTTTATCCTCAGGTAAATCACCTGGAACTTGAATATTAAATCCAATTTGATTTCTGAAACTCATTTCAGCAAGTGCCGTCGCAACACCCCCTTCAGAAATATCATGCGCGGATAAAACCAACCCTTGTTGAATGGCATCTGTTACTGCGTGAATTTCGCGAGAAACGGTGGTCAAATCAGGCTTCGGAACATTGGCACCCAACTCATCAAATAAATGATAATAAACACTGCCGCCACATTCATCTTTTCGTTCACCCACTAAAACTAGATAAGATCCTACTTGTTGCAGATGAGATGAGACCGCTTGTGTCGCATCGGGCATACTGCCAAGACAGCTAATCATTGGACTGGCTGGAATGGCGCCCTGTTTTGATTCATTGTAGAGCGACACATTGCCTGCAATGACAGGCAATGAATTTTCGGGAAATTCTTTTAACCCAACGGCACGGCAAGCATCAGCAATGCCACGCACCGCTTCCGTTAATTCCCACATTTGCTCTGGTTTTTCTGGATTGCCAAAACACAAACAATCCGTAATCGCTTGCGGTACTGCACCTACTGCTGCGACATTGCGCGCTGATTCAACCACAGCATTCACTGCACCCCAATAAGGATCAATTTTGTTATACCGTGGATTATGATCAAGCGATAAAGCAATGCCAACTTTGCGAATTTCTTCAGGATATTTTTCTTCATTGAAAGGTTGCAACACTCCCGCATCCGCTTCTCCCGCTTCAATCAAAGTCCTACCTTGCACTTGCTTATCATAGGTTTCAATAATGGGTGCTCGCGAAGCTATATTTTCATGCGCTAGCAATCGCAATAAAATTCCACTTAAATCCTTACTAGATTTATCTAAACTTGGCTCGAAAAATTCCAGTCGTCGCGGCGAATAAGGGCGATCGTAAACAATTCCTTTGGTAATATCTGCAGCACGAGCATTCACTAACTC
>Ga0206802_1057_pt1 | contig 28247 bp, 21 predicted proteins | sample Alteio_BWOrgCont_63_FD_152902 | JGI IMG/M metagenome (GOLD analysis project Ga0206802, IMG submission 152902) | Enriched cells from forest soil in Barre Woods Harvard Forest LTER site, Petersham, Massachusetts, United States -... | ecosystem: Environmental > Terrestrial > Soil > Temperate forest >... | reverse complement strand
TACAAAATTTGACATACCAGAATGTGACTACAAATTTGTCATCCCCGAATGTTCCGCCAGGGCGGGATCCCGCTGTGGGGGTGACTTTAGTCGGGAATCCACAACACATCTACCAACAATACCTCCAAGCCTTCAAAAAAGGCGTCTTTAACTACATCAAAGAAGAGCAAGATCCCTTGACGAATCAAATCATTCCGAGAAAATATTTTTCGGGAGGGATTAATGCCCAGCAAATATTAGTAAATATGGCCATGGTTGGCCCAAAACAAGTTTCTCAAAAGGATTTAGCCCAAGTAGGTTCAATTATAAAAGTTGATGGTGATTTTAGTTTCATTAAGTTAGCGGATCAGGCAATGACAGATCAAGAAGCAGAGTTGAATACTGCTATTGATGATTATCTTAGGAATATGAGGACGATAAGTCTTATTGTGGGGCATCGCAAAATAGAAGAATCTTATGATAAAGATATAGTGACGATGATGGCAACGCTTTATTATTCATTATTTCATTCAATCGACAATTTTCTTAAAGAAATAAATGAGGGGGAAGTTTATTATATTTATCCTTTTGCCGGTCCTGATGTTATGCCCAATATGTTTAGCCAAACATTTCGTATAAATGATGACGCGCAAGATTTTTTAATGGGGAAAAAGAGAATTATAGAATTATTAAAAGATGTCCCTCATTTAAATATACCCCATGTAGGTATAACTCGAGAAGCCAATAAAAAGTTTGATGCTTATTCCATAAAAAGTTATGAAGACGTACTAGAGAATTCACCCAGGGGGAAAAGAGTGCTTATTCTAAAAAACTTTGATTGGAAATCGAATGCTTTGAAAGCTATTTTATTGCTGAGAAATCTTTTATCACGGTTATCCAAGGGGGATAAAATATTAATTCTAACACTGAGAGACAGGAGTTTTGAAGAATTAATACAAGAGTATGGATTTAGGAGGGTTTCTGGAATTACAGCAGGACAAAATATTTTAAGTACATTTTCAACCAGTCCTATCATATGTTCCGCCAAACTATTAACATTACCAAATTCCGTTCTTTTATTAGAAAAAATCAGTGATTCTGCTCTAAATAAGCTAACAGATGCGGTAATGAACGTTGAGCAGATTAAGGAATATACACGCCAAGTCCTTATGCAGGCATTAAGAAAACCTTCTTTAAATAAGATCAAAGTTTTTAATCAAAAACAATTGATCCTTCCAAGTCCTTCCTCAGGTGTGATATCCATATCGCCATTCTCATTCAAATATTTATTTGGCGAAAGAGATTATTTTGTGCGCATAAGAATTGATGAAAATGAAATAGTATGGATAACATTTATTGATAAAGAGAAGGGAATAAAATTTCCTTATTGGATCGATAAAACTACATATAGAGTACACGTTCTAAAACGAACAAGGGCTGAAAGGGAGGCGATAATAAAGAAAATGGGTATACGGGATCGTGCGATGAAATCGGAGCAAGAATTACAAAATATTTCGGTAATGACATTAAGAAGGGCAATGGGTAATAAGACCAATATAAAGCAAATAGCCGAAGCTCTCGCGCAGGCCCTGATCGAGCCTTCTTTGGCGGTAATTGATAATTTTAATCAAAAGAAATTAACTATATGGAGCAATAATTCCGGGGCAGTATACATTAAACCATTTACACATCATACGGTGATGTTTCAATACCTATTTGCTAAAAGAGAATACGTAGTATATTTAAGTATTGATGAAAATGGAAAGGTATGGGTAACATTTATTGATAAAGAAAAAGGTGTACCGTTTCCTTATTCCATTGATGATTTTTATTTTAACCCAGAGGCTTCTAAATTAAATATATTTCAAGGACATACCCCAAAGCGTAGTAAGGCCCAACAGAAAGAAATAATAGAAAAAATGGGGATACGGGAGCATGCGATGAATGGCGGGATTGATCTTAACCCTGCGCAAATGAGCATGCAGGTTAAAAAGCAAGGTGATGATTTTAAATTTGATTTTAACGGCACTCAAATCGATGCCGCAGGAATTGCCGGTGCTGCTTTTACCATCCGCCAGATGACACCTGTGACAAACCTTCCGCAAACTTTAGGCTTAGAGCGGCAGCCCGCCTAATAGTCAAAAGAATTCGTCTGCTTGTTGACGTCGGTAATATTAAGCCTATAATAAAATATCTAGTGTGATTCTTTTAACATTTAAGGGAGTTATCTTATGGCCTCATTCGAGAAAAAGTCCGTTGCAAAGAAATTAAAAGTCGGCCCGTCCCAATTTACCATTTATTCCCTGCCCCAATTCGCCAAAGCACGAAATCTTGATATAACTAAATTACCATTTTCCATCCGTATCCTTTTAGAAAGCGCTTTGCGTAATTTTGATAATTATCAGGTCACCGAGAAAGATATCAATATCATCGTCAGCTGGAAGCCCAACGAGAAAAAAGATGAGATCGCTTTTAAACCAGGCCGTGTCATCCTTCAGGATTTTACCGGCGTTCCCTGCGTTGTTGACATGGCGGCCATGCGTGATGCGATGAAAAATTTAGGCGGGGATATCAAGAAAATAAATCCACAGGTGCAGTGCGATTTGGTCATTGACCATTCCGTGCAGGTGGATGCTTTTGGTACGGCCAAGGCTTTAGGCGAAAATGTTACTCTGGAATTTGAACGCAATGAAGAACGCTATGAGTTTCTCAAGTGGGGGCAGAGTGCTTTGCAGGATTTTAGGGTAGTGCCGCCGGCCACGGGTATTGTTCATCAGGTCAATCTGGAATATTTGGCCAAAGGTGTTTTAAAGAAAAAAATGGGTAAAGAAAATGTTGCCTATCCTGACAGCTGTGTCGGTACTGATTCGCACACCACCATGATCAACGGCCTTGGTATCGTCGGCTGGGGTGTGGGCGGGATTGAGGCTGAATCAGTCATGTTAGGCGAGCCTATTTATATGCTGATGCCGGAAGTTGTTGGTTTTCGTATTAAAGGGAAATTAAAGGACGGTGTCACTGCGACCGATTTAGTTTTGACAGTCACCCAAATTTTACGTAAAAAAGGGGTGGTTGAGAAATTTGTGGAATTCTTTGGTGAAGGATTACAATATTTACCGCTGCCTGACCGGGCCACCATTGCTAACATGGCACCGGAATATGGGGCCACCATCGGTTTATTCCCTGTTGATAATGAAACGCTTAATTATTTAAAACTATCCGGGCGAAGTGCCGCGGAAGTTGCCCTTGTGGAGAAATATTATAAAGCCCAAGGTATGTTTTACACCACCAAAACACCTGAATGTGTTTATTCAGATGTTCTGGAATTAGACATATCCACGGTCGAGCCTTGCCTGGCAGGCCCCAAGCGTCCGCAGGACAGGGTGCCTTTAAAAGATTTGAAATCTAATTTTCTGCAATCCTTAACCGCAGACATTGCTTCTCGTGGTTATGGTTTAGCCCAGGGTGATTTATCCAAAACAGCCACGGTGCAAAACGGTGGAGTTGAAATTTTGGGTCATGGGGCTGTTGTTATCGCGGCCATCACCTCTTGCACTAACACCTCAAACCCATCGGTGCTCATAGGTGCCGGTCTTTTGGCTAAAAAAGCTGTTGAAAAAGGATTGATGCCTCCCCACTATGTTAAAACTTCTTTTGCGCCGGGCTCTCAGGTGGTCGAAGATTATTTAAAAACAGCCGGCCTTTTGAAATATTTGGAAAAAATCAGATTTAATATCGTGGGTTATGGATGCACCACCTGCATTGGTAATTCCGGGCCATTGCCGGAGCCTGTTGCAAACGCTATAAACCAAGGCAATCTGGTGGCAGCTGCGGTGCTTTCCGGTAACCGTAACTTTGAAGGCCGCGTGAATCCCTACACTAAGGCTAATTTTCTGGCATCTCCACCGTTAGTTGTCGCCTATGCTTTGGCCGGACGCGTGGACATTGATTTAAACAATGAAGCTTTGGGAAAAGATAAAAAAGGAAAAGCCGTATATCTCAAGGACATTTGGCCGACCCATCAGGAAATCGCCCAGGCCGTGCGTAAATTTGTCAAGGCTTCGATCTTCCGTCGATGTTATAAAAACGTGGATCGCGGCAATAAAAATTGGAACGCCATTAAGACCACTAAATCTGATCTTTTTAATTGGGATAATAAAAGTACCTATATCCAAAATCCACCATATTTTGTAGGAATGAAATCAAATATTGATCCTATCAAAGGCATCAAACAGGCTAAATGCCTGGTGATGGTGGCTGATTCTATTACCACAGACCATATTTCTCCCGCGGGGGCCATTGCTAAGGATTCTCCGGCTGGGAAATATCTCATGGAGCAGGGCGTTACGGCAAAAGACTTTAATAGTTACGGTGCCCGCCGCGGCAATGACCGGATCATGACCCGGGGCACCTTTGCCAATATTCGCTTGCGCAATCTAACAGCGCCAGGCACTGAAGGCCCGTGGACAACGTATTGGCCTTCCAAAGAAAAAATGTTCATTTATGACGCGGCCATGAAATACAAAAATACCAATACACCATTGATCGTCCTGGCAGGTAAAGAATACGGCACTGGTTCTTCCCGCGACTGGGCAGCCAAAGGAACCACCTTGCTTGGTATCCGCGCGGTCATCGCTGAAAGTTTTGAACGTATTCACCGCAGCAATTTATGCGGCATGGGTGTTTTGCCGTGTGTCTTTAAGCCAGGTGAAAATTCCACCTCTTTAGGATTAAAAGGGGACGAGACTTTTGATTTTATTAATTTGGACGACACCTTAAAGCCCCGTCAGGAACTAACCCTTGAAGTGACCTCATCTGACGGCAGTAAAAAGAAATTCAATGTCATTGCCCGTGTGGATACTCCGGTGGAAGTTGATTATTTGCGAAACGGCGGTATCTTGCAGACTGTTTTAAGGAAATTAGCTAAGTAGAATTTTATGAAAATGCCGTTTTTCCCGATTTTTTTGGTGCTCGTTGTTTTTTTAAATCTATGGACCATTAAAGACGGGCATGCTTGGGGAGATGATTTTGCTCAGTATATCATCAACGCGTGTAATATTTCTGAAGGAAAGCCGTACATGTCTGGTATTGCCCTGGAAAACACCTTCGTTTATCCGCCTGGCCTGCCATTGATGATCGTACCGCTTATAAAAGTATTTGGTTTGGACCTAAGGATTTTAAAAATGTTGATGGTAGCATCCTGGTATTTATCTATTGTTTGTTTATTTCTTTTATTTCGCGATAAGAGCAGGCGCTTGGCACTGATGGCCGCGGTTTTTTTGGCATCGTCGTCTTTTTTCTTTCTTTTCAGGCAAAATGTCATTTCTGATGTGCCTTTCTTTTTATATGTTTGCTTATCTTTGTATGCATTTGAAAGGTGGAACAATAGTCCAAAAGGGCAGGAGAATTTATTTTTTACAGCTTTTCTTTTTTCTATCTCTGGGGCCTTGTGGACAAGGTCTGCCGGCGTTACTCTGTTTATTGCCCCGTTATTTTATTTTATTTTGATCAAACGTGATATAAAAAGATGGCTCACGGTCTTGATGGTGTTTTTGGCCAACGAAATGGTCTTGTTTTTTTGGATGGGTTGGCAGCCTGGTATTTCGGCCGCAGTATGGCAAATGCCGGGGATTGTCCTGCACCATATTTCTTCTAATTTTTCTGTTGTTTTTCAAAGTTTATGGTTTTTCTTCTGTCCCGTTCAATCCATCTTTTCACAGATCCTTTTTAATTTTATTAACCCGTTAGTTCGCCTGGCCGCTGTTTTTATTTATTCAGCGATGCTTTGGTCTTTTATCCATGGATGGCGAAAGAGGGATTTATCCTACCTTGAATGCTTTTCATTTATATATCTATCTTTCTTTATTTTTTGGTCGGGAATAACCCCACCCTCGCCGCCCGAACCTTTTACCCGGTATGTCTTACCATTGCTGCCGTTTACTTTTATCTGTATTTGGCGACTGTTTTTGTTTCTGAAAGAACGTCAAATAAATTTATCCGGGTGCTTAAGGGTAATCTTTTTGGTGTTATTATTAATGAACGTGACTAATATTGTCGTCAATTGGGAGCATAACACTGATGTTTTAAATTTGAGGGAAACCAGGGAATTGGTATATTGGGTCGATCAAAATATGAAGCCAAATGAACATTATATGTTCTCAAATCCCAGGGCATTGGCCCTTTTGACTAAACGGGTGGGGACTTTTCCGTGGATCACCATTGATCAGAACAGTCGGTTCATTCAAAGGGTCAAAGATTTAAAAATAGCGTACGTTTTTTCGATACGTCACAATGATTCATTAGGTCTTACTGCTCAACTGGAAAAGAGCAATCAATTCAGGTTAGTCTGGGAAAACAGCGCGTATGTGGTCTTTAAATTTATACCATAGGGATTTTTTATGCGCATACTTTTAACAAATGACGATGGGATTTACGCGGAAGGCATTCACGCGGCTTATAAAGAACTCAGCAAGATTGCTGATGTGACGGTCGTGGCCCCGGATGCTGAGCAATCTTCCGTCGGGCATGGGATCACTCTTTTTTATCCGCTTTTTGTCAAAAAAATCTCTCCGGAGAATCATTTTGACGGTCACGCCGTCAGTGGTAAACCGGCCGATTGTGTTAAATTTGCCGTAGGCGTGCTTTTAAAAGGAAAAAAACCGGATCTGGTCATTTCCGGCATTAATTTCGGCGGCAATGATGGCTGCAGCGTGTTTTATTCCGGAACAGTGGCAGGGGCGCGTGAAGGCTGCTTGATGGGCATTAACTCTTTTGCTGTTTCATTAGATTGTTTTGATAGGCCCGATTTTGGCGCGAGTGCCAAATTCACAGCTAAAATGGCCCAATGGGTCTATAAAAATGGATTGCCCGCGGGCACCTTTTTGAATGTGAATGTTCCGCCTGGAAAACCAAGGGGTGCTCGTTTCACCCGCCAGGGCACAGAACCCATTCACGAAACTTTTGAAAAACGCTGCAGCCCCCATGATAAACATTATTACTGGATGGGGGCCAAGATGCCGGATCATAAAAATGATAATAAAATTGATACCTATGCTTTAAAAAATAAATACATTACGATAACTCCCATACATTCGGATTTGACGGATGAGGGTTTTTTAGATAAAGTAAAGACCTATGATTTCTGATGAAAAAATATTCGCGGGTAAAATCCTTATCATTGATGATAATGTTCTCAATGTTCAAATCCTCAAGAAAATCCTGACCAACGCCGGCTTTATCAATATCACCACAACAACGGATTCCACTCAAGCGCTTGCCCTTTATAAAGAAATTCAACCTGACTTGCTTCTTCTTGATTTGGTCATGCCCCAAATGGATGGTTTTGCGGTAATGCTTCAATTATCCCTTCTTAATCCTGATGATTATCTTCCTATTTTGATATTAACGGCGGAAGAAGAATCTATCCGTTTTAAAGCATTACAAGCCGGTGCCAAAGATTTCTTGCATAAGCCTTACGAACATCTGGATGTGCTTTTAAAAAGCCGTAACATTATTGAAGTACGGCTTTTGTATAATCAAATCAAGAACCATAATGTTTCGCTAGAGCAGCAGGTTAATGACAGGATCAAAGAGATCAGAGACACCCGGCTTGATGTCATTCAGCGCCTGGCCATAGCCGCGGAATTAAGGGATGCGGGTGCCGGGAAACACATTTACCGTATGAGTCGATATTGCCAACTTTTAGCCATGGCCATCGGTTTCTCAAAAGAGCAGGGGGAATTGCTTTTAACAACTTCTCCTTTACATGATATCGGTAAAATAGCCATCCCAGATTCTATTTTATTAAAACCCGCGGCCCTCGAACATCATGAATTTGAAATCATCAAAACACATACCACCCTGGGAGCTAAAATGCTTTCAGGAAGTGATTCTGTTTTTCTAAAAATGGCGGAAACTATTGCTTTGACCCATCATGAAAAATGGGATGGCACAGGTTATCCGAACAAGATCAAGGGAGAAGATATTCCCTTAGTAGGTCGCATCTGTGCGGTCGCGGATGTATTTGATGCTTTAACTTCTGCCAGGCCCTACAAGCAGGCCTGGACTATTGAAAATGCCTTGCAAGAAATAAAATTTTTGAAAGGAACGCATTTCGACCCTAAATTAGTTGAAGCTTTTGAAGATATAGCTAATGAAGTTAAGGTGATTCATGATCAGATGTAAGCGTTGTATAATTTAAGTATCGCCGTCATTCTGAGGCGAAGCCGAAGAATCTAAAAGCGTCTTAAGATCCTTCGCTTCGCTCAGGATGACAATAAGAGGAGACACTATGGCAGACAATGTTCAGGTCAATATCGACGGAAAAGTACTGGAATGTCCCATCATTGTCGGCACAGAAAATGACAAGGCATTTGATATTGCTAAATTACGCGCGCAAACGGGCTACATCACCATGGACCCTGGTTTTGGAAACACGGGTTCCTGTAAAAGTGCCATCACCTATCTCGATGGGGAAAAAGGTGTTTTACGTTACCGCGGCATTCCCATTGAACAATTGGCTGAAAAATCCACCTTTGTTGAAACTTCCTATCTTTTGATTTACGGCAAATTGCCTAATCAAAAAGAGCTGGACGCTTTTTCCGATGCTTTCAGCGAGCATTCGATGATCCATGAAGACATGAAGAATCTGTTTGACGCTTACCCGTCTAGCGCGCATCCTATGGCCAGCCTTTCAGCAATGGTTTGTTCCATGTCTGCGTATTACCCGGAATTGATAAAAGAAAATCCCACCAAGGAAGAAATAGACCGTATTGCAATCCAATTGCTTTCTAAGATACGCACGATCTGTGCCTTTTCACATAAAAAATCTATTGGTGAAGCTTTTGTATATCCCCGGCATGATCTGCGTTATGTGCCTAATTTTTTAAACATGATGTTTTCGTCCCCGACAAAACCTTACAAAATTGTTGATGAAGTGGTACGCGCCATGCAGGTTCTTTTGATCTTACATGCTGACCATGAGCAAAATTGTTCAACATCCACGGTGCGTTTAGTGGGAAGCTCTCACGCGAATTTATACGCGTCCATTTCCGCGGGAATATGCGCCCTATGGGGACCTTTGCATGGCGGGGCGAACCAGGCGGTTATTGAGATGTTAGAAGAGATCCAGCAAAACGGCGGAGATGTCCAGAAATACATCGCCAAAGCCAAAGATAAAAATGACACGTTTCGACTGATGGGGTTTGGTCATCGGGTTTATAAGAATTTTGATCCGCGGGCTAAAATCATCAAACAATGCGCGGATGACCTGCTTAAAAAATTAGGCATTCATGATCCTTTGCTCGACTTGGCAAAGCGCATGGAAGAAGCCGCCCTTAAAGACGAGTATTTTGTGGCGCGCAAACTATATCCCAATGTTGATTTTTATAGCGGTATTATTTATCGCGCCATCGGCATACCTTTAAACATGTTTCCGGTGATGTTTGCCATTGGCCGTATGCCCGGTTGGATCGCCCATTGGAAAGAAATGATCCAGGACCCGACGACAAAAATCGGCAGGCCTTTCCAAATTTACATAGGCGCGCCAGAAACAAATTATGTTCCAATAGAAGAGCGCAAATAAATACAATGTCACCCCCGAATGTTTTAGTCGGGGGTCTAGATTCCCGACAAAAGCATTCGGGGATGACAAGAAAGAGGTTGTAGTGATTTCATTTCGTCCCAAGGCGTTAAATGACAAAGATGCGACAGTCGTCCTTTTAGCCGCTGGTCAAACACATCCCCGGTTCAAAAATGGATTAGAAAAAGGGGAGATATATCCTGTGCTTGATGGTTCTAAAGTTTTTTTATTTGTTGGTTTAGGAAAAACAGATAAATTGTCTCTAACTGATCTGCGCGTGCAGGTGCGCAAAGCTTGTCTTTGCACTTATCTCCAAAAAGCCAAAACTGTTGAGATCGTCCCTCACAGTAAAGAAGATGCAGCCATCATTGCCATCATTGAAGGTGTCGCCATCGGCACCTATGCCTGGGATAAATATAAATCCAGGGATAAAAATGATAAAACTATCAAAGACAAGCAAATAACAATAGCCGTCGAAGCAAAGAAAATATTCACCGATGCGGTTGTCATTTGCCAGGGTGTTAGCCTGACACGGGACCTGGTCAATGATAACGCGGATACGATCACCTCGGACTATTTGGAAAAAGTGGTTCGTGGTCTTATTAAAGGCGCCAAGAATACAAGTTTGGAAATTTTAAACCGCAAAGAATTAAAAGCCAAAGGCCTGAATCTTCATCTGGCCGTTAATCAAGCCAGTAATAAAGAGCCTAAGCTTGTCATTGTCCGCTATAACGGTGCAAAAAAGAATGAAGCTTATACCGCCATCATCGGCAAAGGCATGACCTTTGATACCGGCGGTTTGAATTTAAAGCCTTCCGGCGGCATTGAAACGATGAAAATTGATATGTCCGGTGCCGCGGCTGTTTGCGGTGTTTTAAAAAATGTCCTGGCTTTAGGGATCAAGAAAAATTTACTCTTTGTTTTAGGCATCGCTGAAAATTCCATCGGTTCTGCCGCCTATAAGCCGGGGGATGTGATTACCGGTTACGCGGGAAAATCCGTTGAAATCGGCAATACCGACGCTGAGGGGCGCCTTGTCTTGGCCGATGCTTTTGCGTATATCGTCAAGAATTATAAGCCGGCCAAGATGATCGATTTGGCCACTTTAACCGGTGCCTGTGTGGTGGCCTTGGGGTTTGACTATACGGGTTTGTTTTCAAACTGTGATGAGTTTGCAGGTCAATTGTTAGAAGCTGCCAACAAAACTGATGACCGCGCTTGGGGCCTGCCTGTTTATTCAGAACTCAAAGAATACATCAAATCACCCATCGCTGATTTAAAGAACACCAGCAGTATTAAGGGTGGAGGGGCGAGCACCGCGGCGGAATTTTTGCATCAATTTACAGAAGGCACCACCTGGGCCCATTTGGATATTGCCGGAAGTTCGTATACAGAAGGAGCCGGGCGCATGTATTACGGCTACGGCGCCACAGGAGCCGGTGTGCGTTTGTTGACCCATTATTTGTTAAACAATTAGTTTTGTCATCCTGAGCGAAGCGAAGGATCTCAAAATATAGATTCTTCGCCCTTCGGGCTCAGAATGACAATAAAAAATTAGGAGATTACTATGCAAACTTTTTTAATTCCGATTGGAATTGTAATTTTTATTTTTATATCAGGTATCCGCGTTATCCGCCCGACCTCACGAGGGCTCATTGAACGCCTTGGAAAGTACAATCGTTTTGCAAATTTGGGATTTAATTGGATCATCCCTTTGGTGGAAAATGTTTACATCGTCAATATCACCGAGCAATTGGTCAATGCCGAGACGCAGGAAATCATCACCAATGACAATTTGAATGCCAAGGTCGATGCCCAGGTCTATTTTAAAGTAAAACCAGATGAAGATAGTGTTAAAAAATGCCAATATAGTGTCGGCAATTACCAATATCAGATCGTCAACCTGGCGCGTACCACCTTGCGTAATATCATCGGTACCATGACCCTAAAAAGTGCTAACAGTGAGCGCGGCCGTATCAATACTGATCTACATCAAATATTAGAGCGTGAAACTGCCAGCTGGGGTCTGGAAATTGTCCGCACGGAATTAAAAGAGATCGATCCGCCTAAAGATGTCCAGGAGACGATGAACAAGGTCGTCAAAGCGGAGAATGAAAAAATTGCTGCCATTGACTTTGCTACAGCGACGGAAACAGCTGCTGACGGTCAAAAACGGGCTGAAATCAAAAAAGCTGAAGGCATCAAACAAGCCAGGATTTTACAAGCTGAAGGCGAAGCTGAGGCCATCCGTCTGGTCAATGAGGCCGCGGAAAAATATTTTATAGGCAATGCCCAGCTTTTACGCCGTTTAGAAACAGTTGAGAAATCATTGTCCCAAAATTCAAAAATCATTGTGCCTATTAACAGTGAGCTGGTCAATGTGATCAATGATCTTGCGGGTAGCAACATTGTGCCTATTAAGAAGTAATGTTGTGTCATTGCGAGCGGAGCGAAGCAATCTTTTAAAAGATTGCCACGTCGCTTCGCTCCTCGCAATGACACTAGAAAAGGGTTAATGATGGATTATCGTATAGAAATTGACAGCATGGGTGAAATCAAAGTTCCCGCGGACAAATACTGGGGCGCTCAAACCCAGCGTTCTATTGAAAATTTTAAAATCGGCGGCGACAGGTTTCCTAAAGAGATGATCAGGGCACTTGGCATCCTTAAAAAAGCCGCTGCCATGACTAATCAAGAGCTTGGAATATTACCCGCAGATAAAGCCGCGTTAATTATCCGTGCGGCCCATGAGGTCATCGAGGGCAAACTTGACAATCATTTTCCGCTAGTCATTTGGCAAACAGGTTCTGGCACCCAGACAAACATGAATGCCAACGAAGTGATATCCAACCGCGCCATCGAATTTTCAGGTGGAATCATGGGCAGCAAAAAGCCTATTCATCCTAATGATGATGTCAACAAAGCCCAATCTTCCAATGACACTTTTCCAACGGCCATGCATATTGCCGCTGTTGAAGAAATTCACCGTCGCCTGATCCCCATGGTCAAGAAGTTACGAGATGCCTTACAAAAAAAAGAAGTAGAATTCAAAGATGTGATCAAAATAGGACGCACCCATTTAATGGACGCGACACCTTTGACGCTGGGGCAGGAAATTTCTGGGTATGTGCAGCAACTTAATAGCGGCCTTGAACGTATTGAGGCAGTTTTGCCTCATCTGTATGAATTAGCATTAGGCGGCACCGCCGTTGGCACCGGACTTAACACGCATCCTCAGTTTGCCGTTAAATCCGCGGAAAAAATCGCTCAAATCACAGGCAAACCTTTTAAATCTGCCCGCAATAAATTTGAAGCATTGGCCAGTCATGACACCATGGTCAACTTAAGCGGGGTATTAAACACCTTAGCTGTTTCATTAATGAAAATCGCCAATGATATTCGTTGGTTAGGTTCAGGCCCCCGTTCAGGTATCGGAGAATTGCATTTGCCGGAAAATGAACCGGGTTCTTCGATCATGCCGGGTAAAGTCAACCCAACCCAATGCGAGGCCATGACCATGGTCTGCGTGCAGGTTTTTGGGAACAATACTGCAGTGACGGTGGGCGGCTCAAACGGCAATTTTGAATTAAACGTCTACAAGCCGGTGATCATATTCAATGTGCTAAATTCTATTCGGCTTTTGTCAGACGCCTGTGAAAGTTTTACGGATCATTGTGTTGTTGGTATTGAAGCCAATCGTCTTAATATCAAAAAACATCTCGATAATTCATTGATGCTTGTCACCGCTTTAAATCCACATATCGGCTATGATAATGCCGCCAAGGTGGCTAAAAAAGCATTTGCTGACAATATCACTTTAAAGGAAGCTGCTATTGCCTTGGGATTATTGACAGCAGAGAAATTTGATTCTTTAGTCCGTCCCCAAGATATGACAGGTCCCCAATGATTATCGGCATTCCTAAAGAAATCAAAAACAATGAATGCCGTGTGAGCATTTTACCGGTAGGTGTTGAATCCCTGGTGCGTGCCAGGCATCAGGTTTTAATTGAACACAATGCCGGCCTCGCCAGTGGTATTACGGACGTTGATTATGAGACGGTGGGTGGAGAGATCATAAATACACCGGAAGAGATTTATGCCCAAGCCCAGATGATCGTCAAGATCAAAGAGCCGCAGCCTTCCGAATATAAACTCCTTCGGAAAGACCAAATTGTATTTACCTATTTTCATTTTGCCGCCAGCCGTGAATTAACTGAGGCGATGTTAGAGCGAAAAATCACAGCCCTGGCCTATGAAACCCTTCAGACAGAGGATGGGGAATTGCCTTGCCTGACACCTATGTCTGAAGTTGCCGGCCGCATGGCAGTCCACGAGGGAGCTAAATATTTGGAAGAACCCATGAAAGGCAGGGGAATTTTATTAGCAGGTGTCCCGGGCGTTTATCCGGCGGAAGTGACCATTATCGGTGCCGGTGTGGTGGGCTCTAACGCATGTAAAATGGCGGCTGGGTTGGGCGCAAATGTCACGGTTTTGGATATTAATTTAAACCGCCTGCGGTATTTGGAAGAGATCATGCCTCCCAACGTCCACACCCTGATGAGCAATTCACACAATATCCGTGAAGCGGTACTCAGGGCGGATTTAGTCATCAGTTCTGTCTTGATCCGCGGGGCCAAAGCGCCGTGCCTGATTGACCGTAAATTAGTTTCCCAGATGAAAAAAGGGTCAGTGATTGTTGATGTGGCCATCGACCAGGGCGGTTCCGTTGAGACCTCGCGGCCCACCACCCATGAAAACCCTATTTATGTCGTTGACGGGGTGGTGCATTATTGCGTGACCAATATGCCCGGAGCGGTCGCCCGCACCAGCACCTATGCCTTGACCAATGCCACCTTTCCCTATATCCTGAAAATCGCCAACGACGGCTATAAAAAATGGATCAAAGACTCCCACGAAATCCGCACCGCCCTAAACATGACAGAAGGCCATCTGACCATCAAAGAAGTAGCCGAAACTTTCGACATACCTTATAAAAGATTTTCGTAGGAAATTTTAATCAATTGGATGGATTATTGCCCTAGCCCTAATTCATTGTAAATGACCTGCAGGACATTTTTATCTTCCGGTGATAGCTGGCCGTCTGCTGAGTCTACAAAGAGCAGGCATTGGAATAATAGAGAGCATTGTTGTTTATTAGAAACGCTTTTGTATTGCTGGATGATGGCATGGATATCCATGGGTTGGTCGCTTAAGGTATCCAAGGCGTGTTTGATCCTGGAGAGGACCAGTTCACTATAACCTACCCGTTGAAAAAGATTCATGATAGCAGCGTATTTATTAGGGGTGATGGGGCCATCGGCCCGCGCGGCGTAGATCAAGGCATCCAGCATATTAAATTGACGGGTGGTAACCTTGTCCATTTCTTGTTTGAGATCCGTTTGGTCACGGACAATGGCCTTGCCCCAAATCAACCCAATGACCAGACCTAAGCATAAACAAATAATAAGAGGAAGCCGAAGAAGGACTTTATTCATATAATTGAGGATTATAAGTAGGGTACCCATGAAAGTCCAGGCAAAATTCTTTAAAAATCGGGATAATTGCATTGACTTTGAAAGGGGGGAACTATATAATTTTTTTTATTATATAAACCCCGAATCATAGGCTAGTTTTGAATTATCCCTACATTTTAGAGTCTATTTTATTTGCTTTCCTTGGTCTTTTAATAGGCTTATCAATAGTTTCTCCTGCCCAGTGTTATTATATTTTTACTTTTGCCCCGCAAACCCCAAGGGAAGTATTCCATGGTTTTACTCCCCAGGTCATTCTTATCTTTATAATTGCTTATACGGCTGTCGCTTGGTTTGGGTATCAATTGAGTAAGCCTTTTTATAGAAATATAGCAGGGGCAAGCAGGCCTTTGCGCTATATGGCCAGTTTTTTTATTGGGTATTTGTGTTTATTGGGACCTCTTCGTTTATTTTTGCTGTTTTTCCCTTATCCTTGGATTTGTTCCTTTGGGGCGGTATTTTTGTTTGCGGCCATCATCCTTTTAACCTTTTGTTGTCCCCAACAACCGCGTATTTCAGTTCCTGATGGCCAGACACCTGCTGCTTGGTGGCAAACGACATTGTTGGTACTGATCTCGATGGTTGTCTTAGTTTCAGCCTTGCTGCTTTTCATCAGTCAGGGTGATTTTAGTTTTAGCGGGCACGGCTATACACAATACGCCTACCTGTTAGATGAATGGAGATTGCATAACCCCGCGCATTTTCCGATCATTCTTCAACATTATGATGAACTGCTGTTTAACTGCTGTTTAACTTGGGCCTTACCTGTGGAATTTTCAATTATTTTGGCCTGGTGGCTGACTTTAGGTTTTTTCAAGATGTCCATATTTGCTTTTTTATTCCTGCTTTTTCGTAAAATGAATTTTTCTTTTATCATGTCTTTGATTTTTGTTTTTTTTATATTCGCGGGCACGACATCTTTGCTTCCGGTCAAATATTATCTCTTGTTTGATTCTTCCAATATGCTGTATTTCACCGCGCATTGCGGCAGGATCGTGGGTGTTGTCTTTATTTTTATGATGATCGCCGACGCGTTCTTTTCTTCCGGCCAAAACCGCCTGCCCGTGGTATTCTTTATTTTGAGCGGCTTGGGGCTGGCAGCCACGCCATTGTCTAACCCGTTATGGTTCATTATCATTTACGCCGCGTTGATCATTTATTCTTCCAGGGTGTATTCATCGGGCAAGAAATTCTTTGATTCTAATGGCACCGTGCTATGCTACGCGGGAGTTATCAGCACCATGATCTTGTATACCCTTGATTTTGAAAACCCGACGGCTTATAAATACAGGACAGGGGCGGTTGTATTGATGATCGTCATGGCCTTGTTACGTTTATTGCCGCGGGTGGATAAACTCGGTATTAGAACAGAGAATACCCAAAAAGGACGCTTGATTAAACAAGGGGCCTTGCTTCTCGGCGGCATCTTGATCGGGCTGATTTTTTTAGGGAATATGCTCGCCAGTAATGCGATAGCAAAGGCCTTGATTAATAAATTAGAGCCAATCATCGGTGCCGTTGAATTTAAGAATCTTCCGTCCGTCAAAGGAGGCGAGATATTTTCTCAAGGGGGAACGTTTGCCATTGGCGATCACCGTGATTTGACGGGGGGGTTTAACGAATATTGCCATGGGCTTATCCAATTTGCTGATTATTACGGCCTTATTTTAATGATGATCTTAATGACCAATTATTTTTTTATAAAAACCCGTGTTGTTCAAAGGGAATATCTTCAGGCGGAATTTGTTTTGTATGAAATCTTTTTGATCGCGGTGGCATCCCTCCCGTTTTTTTTATTTTTTACCGATTTTGTGCAATATGCCAGTCAAGCATGGTTAAAAACGCGCTTTTTGGAAACCCCGGTTTATATCATCTTTTTTGTCTTTCTTTATTTTGCCAACCGTTATTGCACGGCAAAGAAGAAGATTTTCTTGGGGCTGGGATTGGTTATTTATACCGTTATTCCTTTTGTGGCAACAGCAAGACCGCAACAGATTCTATATAATTGTGGAGCTTTCTTTAGGCCGGTATTGGGGCATGGTTAAAGAAATGATTTCCGTTTATTTAAGGTAGGATTCTTTGAATATGGCAAGCTCTTGTGGCGTTCCTAAAATATAATGCTCTTCTACAAAATCAAGGATAAATTTATTACCTTTTTCAATGAGTTTGTTATATAAAGGGGCAATATAAAATTCACCCTTTGTTTTTTCATTATTCGTGATGGCTCTTCTAGCTATTTCCAGATAATCAGAAGTTTTCTTAAAGTGATAGAGCCCTGTCAGGGCATTCGTTGAGATCGGCTCTTTTTCGACGACCCTAGACACATGCCCATCAGGGCCCACCGCGGCATAACTAAACCTGTCAGACCTGTCATTAAACGCACCCAAAACCCCGTCGATATCCGGTCTTAATAATTTTCCTTCCAGTGTTGAAGATTTAAAATAAGTATCGATGTTAAAGATCAGTATCGGATTTTTTATTATAAATAGATGCTCCGCTTTTAAAACCGTCTCGGCCTGACCTCTGGTAGGTTCCCCCAAGAAGAGAAACTGCACAGGGAATTTATTTCCATATAATAATTTTATTCTGGCCGACAGATGGTGCTTTTCTTCGTGCTCTTTGAGGCCGATAAAGACCAGATTTGTACAAAGTTTAAGTGGCAACGAATCAATGCTCCATTGTAATAAGGTTTTACCATGCACCTCTATAAGCATTTTAGGTAATTCATACCCGGCTTCCGAAAATCTCCTGCCATATCCAGCCATTGGAATAACAAAATTCATTTTTTCTTCTCTTTTTTGCTTTTTTCATTGGATAAAGGAAAGCTTGAACCATCACCATTTATTTTTTCCCAATTTTCAAATCTTACGGCGTTATCATCCAAATAGATATCAGCCCAAGGTTTTCCAAAATATATTTCATCATAAGGAATTTCGTGTTTCTTTAACCAGGAAAGGGTAGTATGGCCGACTTTTTCCATGACTAAGCCCGTATTCCCGCTACATGTTTTCATATGCCTGGCAGTATGCAAAATGACATAATGGCCATTTTTTCTAAGGGCTTTGATCTTTTCTTTTGCCCCACGTATTATTGCAACATCGGCATATGTTTCACCTTCTTTTTTAAAGTCAGCCACAACACCATCTAAATCAATGCATATTCTCATTTCTATCCTTTTTTACTCTATACTTTCATTGAGTATCTTTATGCCGTGTAAATACATAACTTTCTGGCGTTCATAAGAATCATTATGCAAACTGGCCATTGACACAAAAAGCAACCCTACAATAAACATAATATCCTTCTTTTCATACCCCATTTGATCGACAAACTTCATACACAATTCAGTTATATAACCTTGCGCTTCCCGTTCATTAATATAATACTCATAATCCAATCCCACATTTTTCAGTTGAAATAAATCGTTTACGAAATAATCATAATACCCCATTGCAGAATGGGCTAATTTTGCAATATCATATTTCCTGTCACCGTAAATCCCCACACAATCATGCCCAAAGCTTCCCCGGGGATCAATTAAACGAACAATGCCCGTGGGTACATCGAAAAGTATATTATTAAAGCAAAGATCTCCATGCATAATACAAAAATCTTTTTCATTGTAAAGATCGAGAATTTTCTTCTCAATAAACGCGGCTAATTTATTAAAAGGGAGGCATTTCTTGTCATTGATAAATACTTCGGAATCGAGCCATAAACATTCTTTTTTGGAATCTTTCAAATATTTACGAAAATCTTCCACGCGCTCGATTGTTTTATGAAAATAAAATTTAGTATACGCGTTTTTCCCTATAGAAAAAGAAAAAGTGGAATACTCTTTTAATATTTTTTCCAGTCTATCGAAGATCCTTTGCCAGTTTTCATGGCTTAAATTCCAGTATAAAAAATATTCCGATAAATTGGGGTAACCGTAATACTCAATCTCATAACAATTTTCTTTTTTATTATTCGAACACCCTTTAATCACCCTTGGGTAATATATTTTTAATTCGGGAGGGAGGGCGAGCATGTATTGCTCTTCAGCGATCAACTTAAGGCCATTTTGGGAACTTTTTTTAAGGATTCCTTTTTCCGGAAAGACTTCAATCCTGTTAAATGAACGGCTGGAGATCAATTTCGCCCGCGCGTCATAGTATTTCAGTTCATGCCCGCAATCAACCCACTCAGATTCTTTAAACTTTAATGCTTCCAATTTATTCATATTTTCAACAACAGAGAGCAGGTCATCTTTAATATGCGTAAGTTTCAATGCTTCTTCCAGCAACTGCTTCGTCACCCTAAATATACCAATAAACGCGTTTCCTGGTTTTCTATGGTTCTTATTTTTTCCTAAGAATTCAACGCCGTCATCTTTAACAATGATCGATGACCATACATTAGTATCGGTTTTTTCATTTGATATCTGGACTTCATTTATTGAAGGAAAAACTTTAGGAATCGTTGTAACAAGGTTTATTATGACGTCATTTTCAATGGATAATTTCTTTAACGCCTTCTGCAAAGTATCCACGACACCACTTGCGTTAGAAACGGTCACTATATTAAGATATGACGCGTAGTGGATTAATTCATTACTGACATTTTTTAACTGATTTTCTTCAATGATGAGGGATATCCTGACATCCTTAAATTGTTTATAAAAATCAATCGTATACAATACAAGGATGCGGGAGCTGACCGGGATCAATGCCGGGCTTATATACCTGCTTTTTATAAAATGAAGCTTCCGGCTGATGTCGCCACCCGCCAATATAATAATATCAGTCATACGATATCCTGTCACAAATTAACCCATTCAAATCAATGGATTATGCCACCAAGTCACTTCTAATTCAAGGGTTTGTTATTGAAAAAGCCCGATGAAATTTATTCATTTTATAGACGCTTGAATAAAGGTATGCTAATCTTAATCAAAAGTCACGGATAAAAGAGCCAAGATTTTTGAGGAATGGGGATAGTGCCTTAACTATAAAAAAGGGGTCTATGAACAAAATTGGAATATTTATACCGTGCTACAATGTTGAAAAAACAATCAGAAAGGTGTTTGATTCTTTTTCAACCGAAACCTTAGCTAAAGTTGATGAAATCCTTGTTACCGACAATTTAAGCAAAGATACAACACTTGCCATCTTAAAAGAGCTTCAAACCACATCAAAATTCTTTCCTAAGCTGGTTATCATTAAGAATGCGATGAATTATGGGTTGGGAGGCAGTCAGAAAATTGCCTATCAATACTTTATTGATCATCAGTTTAGCCATTTCATGATCATCCATGGGGATAATCAGGGGAATGCCAACGAAATAGCCACATTTTTCTTTGAAGTATTCAATAAAAGTCCTGATGTTGATCTGATTCTGGCAAGTCGTTTCCATCCAATGGCTAATACCACCCAATATAGCGGGATGAGGCGCGTCGGTAATCATTTTTTTAATTTCATGACCTATCTTTTGACTGGTCATAAAATGAGCGATGCCGGCACGGGAGTTATGTTTATCAAAACAGAAATCCTAAACCAAACACCATTCTTATATTTAACTAATTCTTTTCAGTTTAATCCTCAATTAACTATTTTGTTATTCAACATAAAAAATTTAAAAACTGAAGAAGTCCCTCTTAACTGGCGTGATTCGGAAGCCGGTTCTAATATCAAGTCACTTGAGTATTGTTGGACTCTTTTAAAGATTTTAATTAAATACCGCGTTAATAAATCAATTCTTAGAAAACCAAACCGCCAATTGTTTGTCGGAAGCGTGGAAGATTTTCAGCCAAAATTTGTGGTAGATAAAAGAAAATAAACTTTTATGTCACCCCCGAATGTTTTAATCGGGGGTCTCCTTCAAAATAATAAAGATATTGACGGAAAAATTATAGAAATTAGAAATATTCCCTGTTGCTTGCTTTGCAAACCTGAGTTAGAATTACGCTATGACATCCTTTGAAGAACGCCGCGACAGTATAAGGGCCAAACGTATTATCACGGTGCGCCATCGTTTGGTTAAACACAATAACCGCAAAGTGAACTCCATGTGGCAATTGGCAACCACCGAGAACATGTCGCTGAGCGGTCTTCTTTTTGTCAGCGCGTTGGCCTATCATGAGGGGGATATCATTGAATTGCAAGTGGTCATGTCAGGACTTCTTGATATTTTTAATGGTTACGGCAAAGTCGTCCGCTCCTCCCGCAATAAGGCTGGTCATTTCCATGTGGCTGTCAAATATGTGGATTTAAAAGCCAAACGCCGCCCAGCTAAAACTCTCCTTGCTTCGCGTAAATAATGAATAAGAAAATCTCTCTTTGCCTCTGGGGTATTCTGCTGTTGGAATTCCTTTATATTTTTACTTTTCTTTTGAATTATGATTTAGCCTGGATGAATTCCGAGAAATTTGGCGTGCGCAAATGGATTTTATCCAATGGCCCGCAATGGAAAGCAGAGGATTGGTCTAAATTCCTTAATATCGATGTGATTGAATGCAATCCGTATCGTTTATCCCGCCCCTTGTCTAACTTTGTCGAAGTCGTGGATTCCAAATGGCGCGCTTCTTTTTGGAATAGCATGACACCGCATCCCGCCGTATCCATACAATGGCCGTTCATGTTTATCCTTCTGCCATGGCTTTTATATCAAACGTTTGTGAACATGGGATGTTTCCCTTTTGTCGCTTTGACAGGGGTGGCTGTTTATGTGGCATCGGTCGGTTTTTTGGGGCCGTTGGTGATGTTATTTCATCCAGCTAAGAATTTAGCTAATTTTTTTGGCGTGCTTTCCATGTTTTTCTTTTCTTTAGGGTATAAGCAACTGCCCATTGGGGAAAAATCTGGGACCCTGCCTAAGGTGAATGGGGGAATATTGTTGGCAGGGTTCATGGCCTTATTTTTAGGATTTTTCTCTGATGAAACAGGAATTTATCTATATATGGTTGCTGTTTTATTGTTTCATCGTTTGTGGCTGCAATTGTGGAAGATCAAGCGTTATGTATCCCTATCAGGATTATTGCTATTGCCATTGCTGTATTTTTTAAGCATCAAATTTTTTCTGCCTTATTTACATTGGCTATACAAAGGGACATGGATCCACTTAAATGATTATGAATCTTGTCCGTCCTTTAAGACCTTACTTTGGCCGAATTGGGATTTCTTTTGGCAAAATACAAAATACCTGTTTGCCGATCATCCCCATCTTTTAATTAATTATAAACAACTATTAGCGTACCCATGGATATTGAGCATTCAGGTGATTTATGTGATGGCGGCTTTATTAATGATATTCTTATTTTTTAAAGCGCTGTTTAAGAGTGATGGGCGCAGCGAGAATTTTATCCCCTTGATTGCCGCGGGTATTCTGCTTATGGCTGGGTACTGTTTTTTTCAGACATTTCAATTGTCCGAAAATGTTAAAGCATGGGGGATTTGGTGGTATGGCAGCCTTTTTTCTTTTATTTATGTCTTTCCCATGGTTTTTTTCCTGCAATTTGTGTTTTCACATTATCAAAATCTGCAGAAATGGATTGTGGTGGTGGCTTTTATATTTGTCCTTAATGGCCTGGCTTTCGGCACCTATCGTTTAGCAGTTTTCAAGCTTCAGAATTTAAACCGTTCGGCGTATAGTTTTATGGGGATATTTAAAGGCACGGTTGATCCCTATACGTCATTTACTTTTCACAGGGCCCTCGAGCGGAGTTACTGCAAAAGAATGTATGCCCATTTATATTGGCGGCATTGGAAAAATCTTCCTGAGGACGTTGATCCTGTGCAAAAAGACAAATGTTACTCTGGTGTTTTAGCCGCTGATTTTTATTTTATGACCGAAGAAAACGGATATTTACCATCGGAACTCCATTAAATTGGGCATGGGATTACCCAGGAAATCCTTCAAAGAATTCATTGATGCATGAAGAATAAATATCCCTTTTTAGATGGCCTGAGAATAATAGCTGTCCTGATGGTCTTCTCAGAGCACATTCACAGCTATATCTTGCTTGATAATTTCAAGCCCCTTGACAGTCCCTGGTTGTCGAATGTTTATTTTTATCTTCTCAATAAATGGCATTTGGATTTTACGGATTTTTTAATATGGTTTAATAATTTTAACCACCGGCCATCCATGGGGCAAGGGACCTTAGGGGTGGATTTATTTTTTGTCATCAGCGGATTTTTAATTACAGGGCTTTTGATACGTGGCGGTGATGGTAACCTTAATGTAGGCCGTTTTTATATACACCGATTTTTAAAAATATACCCTTCCTATTTTTCTTTGATCATCGTTACATTCTTATATCTTTTTTTTGTCAATCATCTGCAATTTTCTTATTTAAAAACAGAACTTCCTTTTTATTTAATATTCTTTCAGAACGGGCATGGGCCTCTGATAGGGGTCCTCGGGCATACATGGACCTTAGTCGTGGAGGAACAGTTTTATTTTTTCTATCCTATCATTGCTTTCATCGTTTTTAAGGCAAGCCCAAGTGCTATTGTCCGCAAGAATTTATTAATGTTCCTTGCCGTTATTATTATCGTGATAGCACCTATCACCCGGTATCATTTTCATTTTGAAAATAACATGGCCATGGCGACTTTTTATCATTTTGATGCCTTGGCCCTGGGCTGTTTATTGGCTTTAAACGAAAAGTTCTTAATTTCAATCCGTCATTTAAAGATTTTGGGGGTTATGTTTTGGACCATAGGAATAGGTTTATATGTGTATCTTACGTTTTTTTTCCAATGGTTGGGGGGATCGACGACTTGGTATGTGTATGATCTTTCAGGATTGGCCGCGATGAATATTTTCCTGGCAGGGTATCTGGGTGTCTCGACTTTATCAAGCATCAAGTTTTTTCAGTGGTTGGGCAGGCACTCTTATGGGATTTATTTATGGCATTTCTTAATCTTGATCATCTTTTTTCCAGGTAGTGATAAAATGCCTCCAATCCTGTTCATCGTTTTATACGTGTTTGTTGCTCTCTTGGCAGGGATACTTTCTACCTGGACAATAGAAAAATATTTTCTTAATTTACGTAAGAAACTCATCCCGTGATTAATATCAAGATTGATAAATTGATCCGCAGTCATCGTAAAACCATTGGTTTGCAAATAACCAATGACGCCCGCCTGATTGTCCGGGCACCGCATTTTGCTTCAGAAGATTTTATTTATAAACTCATCCAGCGTAAAGAATCCTGGATCAAAACAAAGCAGGATTATTTTAAACAACGGCAAAATAAGACTTTTGTCAGGAAATTTGTTCCGGGCGAAGAATTTTTGTTTTTAGGCCGAAGCTATCCGTTGGTGGTTGTTGAAGACCTTCCTAAGGCGGTGGTCTTAGATAATTCTTTAATGATTTCCTCAGTTGTTTTAAGCAACGCCAAAGACCATTTAGAATGTTGGTATAAGGCCCAAGCTTTAGAATATATAACCCAAAAAGTTGAATATTACGCCCAAATGACAGGCTTAAAATACCAATCCATCAGGATCAATAGCGCGACAACGCGTTGGGGGTCCTGCGGGTATAAAGACACTCTTAATTTTACCTGGCGGCTGATCATGGCACCGCAAAGAGTGGTTGATTATGTCGTCATCCATGAGTTGATGCATTTAAAACAAAAGAACCATTCACGAAAATTCTGGGCAGAGGTGGTAAAAATGATGCCTGATTACAAGCAAGACGAACACTGGCTTAAAAAGAACGGCCATTTGCTGGGATGGAACGATTAAAGCATTTTTGAATCTCTCTTCTATTTTCTTTAATTCTTAGTATAGATAATGGGTTTGATTAGTTATAATAAGAGAATGAAGATCCTTACTGTTTTCGGCACGCGCCCGGAAGCTATTAAAATGGCACCGGTGATCAAAGAGTTGCGTAAATTTCCCGGAATGATTGATTGCAAGGTCTGTGTCACTGCCCAGCACAGGGATATGCTTGACCCGTTTTTGAAACTTTTTGATATTAATCCTGATTTTGATCTTAATATCATGCGCGAGAAACAGAGCCTGGAATATATCACCAGCACTGTTTTAAGCCAAATGGGGTTTATTTTAGAGAAAGAACGTCCTGATTTTGTCTTCGTCCAGGGGGACACGACAACCAGCATGGCCGCGGCCCTGGCCGCGTTTTATCAGCATATCTGTATCGGTCATATTGAAGCAGGCTTGCGCACCAATGATAAGAACCAACCTTTTCCTGAGGAAGTCAATCGACGTTTCATTGATGATATGAGCGATTTGTATTTTGTCCACACCGCTCAGGCGCGGGAGAACTTGATCAGGGAAGGGGTTTTTCCTGGCCGCATCGAAATAACCGGTAATACAGTCATTGATTCTTTATTGGAAATTGCTTCCAGCCCAAAAGAAATTTCCCATCCGTCTCTTAAAAGTATCCCTTTTGAAAATAAGAAAGTAATTCTGGTCACAGCCCATCGCCGGGAAAATATAGGCAGGCCTCTTGAGAATATCTGCCAAGCCCTGCGTATCATTGCGGATAAATACGCGGATGATGTGATCGTCATTTATCCGGTAAATTTAAACCCCAAGGTGGGAGAGACTGTTCATAAATCTTTAGATGGGCATAAGAATATTTTCTGCATTGAGCCTTTGGATTATGCGGATTTTGTTTTGTTAATGAAGAAATCTTATCTTATTTTAACTGATTCCGGAGGCCTTCAGGAAGAAGCCCCCAGCCTTAATAAGCCGGTTTTAGTTTTGCGCGAAGTAACCGAGCGGCCGGAAGCCCTTGAAACAGGTGCTACCTGTTTAGTTGGTACTGATATTAAACGCATCGTTGATCAGGCTTCTTTATTGATCGAAGACCCCCAAGTGTATCAAAAAATGAGTGGGGCCATTAATCCTTATGGGGATGGCAGGGCAAGTCAGCGGATTGTGGAGCGTCTATTAAGAAAGATCTAACAATGCTGTCTCAAAAGCCGCTTGTAAGCATTATTCTTCCCACCTATAACGGTTCCAGTTATATCAAAGAATCGATTAAATCCTGTCTTGAACAAACGTATCCGCACATAGAACTTATTATTATTGATGACGGGTCAACGGACAACACCGCTCAAAAAATCCAATTATTCAACGACCCTCGTCTGAAATATATTCATCTGGATCAAAATCAAGGTCATATTGCCGCGTTGAATAAAGGCTTTGCAGAAGCTAAGGGTGCATATTTGACTTGGACATCAGATGATAATTATTACGATACCAATGCCATTCAAATGATGTTGGAAGAATTAACCGCTTCAAAAGTAGATTTTGTTTATACCAAATATTTTGTCATCGATGAGATGGGTACGATCAGGCGTAAAGGGCGCACAGAGAAACCCTCGTATTTAGACATCGATAATTGCGTGGGAGGCTGTTTCTTGTACACCCGCCGGGTTTATGAAACAGTGGGGGATTTTAACAAAGAAGCTTTTTTAGCGGAAGATTACGAGTATTGGCTCAGGGTACGGGCAAAATTTAAGATGAAGAAAATGGACGCAGCCCTTTATTATTACCGTGATCATTTAAAAAGTTTGACTGGAGTACACAAAGAAGAACGTGTCCAGGAGCAGGTCCAAAAAATCCGTAGCCGATTTCTTCCTTATTGGAAGAAATTGTATTTTTATACAATGAATAAATTGCGGTGTATTAAAAAGAGTTTACTGTCATTCTGAGCGAAGCGAAGAATCTTTATAGAATTAATTTTATTGAGATCCTTCGCTTCGCTCAGGATGACGTGGAGAAATATTATGTGCGGCATTGCCGGGTATTGTTTAAGAGAAGAAAATCTGCCTGCCTTCAGGCTAATGGATAGTTTTTTGACGTCCATTCGTAGGCGCGGCCCGGATGATGAGGGGGTTTGTCTTATTTCCCGATCAACAGGGAAATCTCAAATGTATAAAACCGACCATACCCATCCTGCTTTAAAGGATGCGATGCCGCGTATTGAGGAGGCTAAGCTCAGGCATGATGTGGCGTTGCTCCATTCCCGGTATGCTATTTTAGATTTGAGTGAGAAAGGGCATCAGCCTTTTGTCAGTGCTGATAAATCGATCGTTGGTATTTTTAATGGTGAAATTTACAATTATATTGAACTGCGCAAGGAATTATTATCATTGGGAGTGAGTTTTCGTACCAACTGCGATACCGAAGTCTTGGTCGAAGGCTATTGCCTTTGGAAGGATGAATGGTGGGCTAAAATGAATGGTTTTTGGGCGGTTGTTTTATATGATAATACGAGCCGTTCACTTATTTTTTCCCGTGACCGGATGGGTGTTGCGCCACTTTACTATCGTCAAACGGCCAAGGGAGTTTATTTTTCAAGCTATATAGAGCCGCTCATTGAAATTGAAGGTCAAAGAGCCCGATACAATGAAGACGCTATTTTCGGGTTCGCCCAAACTGGATTTAAAGATATTGAGCAATCAACATTCTATACATCCATTAAATCGGTACCATCAGCAAGTGTATTGCGTTTGGGGCAACACCAGGCCATTTTGTCTGAGGCGCCATCGAAGAAGTATTGGGACCTTCCCTCACAAAGGCTGCAGGAAAAAGATATTTCATTTCCTCAAGCCATTAAAGAGTTCAGGACAATATTTTTTGATGCCGTGGACATCCGCCTGCGGGCAGATGTAAAAATAGCTTTTGAGTTAAGCGGAGGATTGGATAGCTCCTCGGTTGTTGCCGCGGGGGCGTTATTGAATAAGAATAAAATCACCACCTATACCGCTAAAATACAAGACGCTGATGAAGAGCCTTTTGCGCGTTCTATCTTGCAAAAATATCCGGTGGATTACCGGGTCATTGAGCATATGGAAGATAATTTCACACGGGATTATTTGTCATTTTCAAAATTGATGGAAGAACCTTTCGATAATCCAAATGCTTATACCCACCACCACATGTTACAGACCATGAAGGACCAAGGGGTGAAGGTGGTCATGACCGGTGCCGGTGGTGATGAGGTATTGGCTGGATACGAAGCAAGTTTTTGGCCCAAGGCGTATCAAGAATGGAGGGCAAAAGATTTCACATCCTATTTAAAAGCTGATTGGTATGAATTTTGTCGTCGGTATAAAACATTGAGCAGGGCCCGCAGTACAATCGGAAATTATTTACAGGCCCCATTTAGAAAGTTGACGAAAGGAGTATTCAAAA
>Ga0206802_1056_pt1 | contig 28408 bp, 21 predicted proteins | sample Alteio_BWOrgCont_63_FD_152902 | JGI IMG/M metagenome (GOLD analysis project Ga0206802, IMG submission 152902) | Enriched cells from forest soil in Barre Woods Harvard Forest LTER site, Petersham, Massachusetts, United States -... | ecosystem: Environmental > Terrestrial > Soil > Temperate forest >... | reverse complement strand
TGTGACGTTCGATATCGGATAACTTCAGGAGAAGATAACAAATGGACTTGATTCGCTGCAGGGTTGTAGCTGCTATGTTGATGTTGGTGACACTGAATGTCCAAGCGGGAAAAGATCCAATTGGGTGGACGCAATCCGGAACTCTACCGGCAGCAACACAATTGGATCAGAGTTACTCTGTCAGTTTTACTTTGACAAATAACCTGCCTTTCACAATGTCTTCGCCGCTACAAATTTCTAATAATTCTTCTCCTTTGACCGAAGTAACCATGGTAGACACTTGTTCAGGATTGAAGTTAGCGCCAAAGCAGACATGTAACGTTGGACTTTTGCTGATACCGAGAGCAGCAGGTACAAAACAGTTAAGTGTGTATATGGAATATGGGAGTAATAAAGTCCAGATACCACAAACTCCGCTAACTTCGAAAACATTAGCTGCGCCAACTTCACAGCTGCAGGGAAGTGTAACCAATGCGTTACCATCAACCATTCGCAGTAATTCTACTTATACGCTGACATTCACGTTTACAAATAATGGATCGACGCCGCTGAATGGTTTTATATTTTCTCCGAATGCGGGTAATTCTGCCGGATACACTCAGACTAGTGCTACCAATTGCGGCTCGACATTGCCAGTGGGCGGTCCTGCTTGTGTGATCACAGGTACTTTCATAACGGCAGCAACTAGCGGCGTTGTCAGTGTTGGTTATACTGGAAAAGCAGATTCTTTATCAAAGTCATTGACGACTTCTGCGGTTATCAATAACAGCTCTGGCCATGGTACGCGTACTTTTACCTTCGTGAATAGTTGTTCGCAACCCGTCTGGTTTTTTATGGGTGGCGGCGGGCAAAACATTTGGGGATGTACTAGTAATGCGTCTTGTGATTCGTTATCCGGCGTGCCTGGTGCATTCGCTTGTGATCCAACAGCATTTAATGCAGCGACTAACCAACACGGGCAATGCTTCTGGAAAAGTCCAGCACCAGCAAGCGGCAGTTACTATCTAGCTCCGAATGGCGGCACAACTGCAGTTGTCTTGACCGAATATGTCTACAGTCCCACTCCGCCTCAGCCAATTGTCTGGAGTGGTAATATCGCCGGTCGCACGGGATGCAGCCTCACTGATCCTTCCCAGGCATGTGCAACAGCTGATTGTGGTGGCGGTTCAGGAGCTTGCCCGGTTGGGCAAGGTTTTAATCAGCCAGCCATTCAGGCTGAACCAACATTTCAAACAAATGGCGATAGCTATGATGTAACCGGCATTAATGGTCTCAACGTTCCAATGTCGATGCAACCGCTCAATGCTACACCTGATTCATTTAATCCTTATACTTGCGGATCACCAGGAATTACTAGCAACCAGACAGCTTCCGGCGGCACGATTGGCGGCTGCTCATGGACTTTCACACCACCCTCTCTTGCCTACCAATGGGTGGCGAGTGGCGGTTCCACGGCTTGTACCATGAACTCTACCTGCAACCAGGCGGGTGGAGAAGCTTGTGGATTAACATCAACCGCTATTAGCAATAACTCTGCGACCACAGTATGCGGCAAATGGCTCGGTTACTTCACGGCGGATGAAGTATGCGGAATTAATCCCACTTATTCACAATCGCCGTATAACTGTACTTCAGCAGCCAGCGGTGGCGCTACCTTTACAAACATGTATGCTTGTACGGGAACAGAATATAAAACCTCTTGCTATACCAGTGGTAATGTATCAGCTTGTTGCGGTTGTCAAAACTGGCAAGAGTCGCCAACTAATCTTTTACTTCCATCGAATAATGCCATCGTACAACAGTGCGGTGGATCATCTGGCACGTCAGGAAATAGATCTACTAATATGACCTGGATCAATGATGCCCTGCCAACACTTGCATGGTATAAAGCCGGATGTCCTTCAAACTATGTCTATCCTTATGATGATAAGAGTAGTAGTTATACTTGTGCGAATAGTACGACTGCAAATAGTGTGAATTACCAGATAACATTTTGTCCCGGCGGCCACACTGGCGCACCATCTGGAACTGTAGTGAGTTAATCGTAAAAGCTTATCTGCATGATTACTTGATATGAGTAAGTAGTCATGCAGAGAATTTGAATTACTGCCGCCGATACTGATATATACCCATTACACTTCAAGATGCGAACAAAGGCGAGTGCAGAATTTGAAAGTTATCAGTAATTCTCTCTCGTAAAATACACTTCTTTTGCCCAATACTCTTAAGAAATCCCAATGTAGCATCTGAAAATTCAGAAAACTTACCATAATATTTATTGCATCGAACAGATTCGTGCATAAGTTTCCAGACACGTTCTATTGGATTTAAATTCGGCGAATAAGGTGGTAGATAATTCGGTGTAGCTATAACCATCATCAAATAACAGTACAGCTTTTATTCGATCACAAACCCTTTTGTCACGCTCCTTGCGGTGGCGTGTAATTGATTTCTCGCGTTCCTTGGTGGTCAGTAACTTTTCCATGGTATTGTTTTACTATATTATTCGGATTATCGCATCAATTTTCAATGATTAGAGGAGATTGGTATACCTTGTTTAATCTCATCAATTGTTACTTCCAATTTACTGTTATTAGTAATATAAAATATTTTCTTTTTTTGTAAATTTTCGTTTATGTGTATAAGAATATCAGGTTTAACAAGCGCAGGGAAATCCCAGATAATTTTTATTAAGCTGCCAATAATCATTATCTCAGGGCATTTTTCTGGCAGCTCTGGTCTTGATTTAAAAATATATCTCCAATTTCGCCTAAAGGCACGCCAGTAACATACACGCCTTGGATAATCTAAAAAAAGTATTGTGTCTGCCGCTTCAAGTATTGTTTTAGATACCCCATCTACAATCCAAGATTGCATTTTAGCAATTTTTGCTAATTCCAATTCTTTTTCCTCTTTATCAACCAATAACCATCCTGGCTTCCAAACAATTTTATCCAAGCAAATAATATCTTGTCTATTTAGTAGTTTTGCTAATTGATAGCTAAGTGTTGTTTTCCCTGACCCAGCATTGCCGGTAATCATAATCTTATGCATAAAATCTACTACCATCATTAAAAGTCTTCATGGAGTTTTTTACTATGATTTCTGTAAAAATACACTTAATTTCGCATCTTCATTGGCGAGTGGTATAGAAGCGATGTTGATAAATTATATTCAATTTTAATTGCCGAATATAATATTTTATGGATTCCTATTCTTTGAATACAGGGTCAAGTGTTATGTTAACGATTAGTTAATGAGCAAGCGTTAATTAAACCATCCACTAATCAGTACACTTGACTCCTAACGCAGGGTTAGATAACCGTCATCCGCACACTTGACCCTTAACTGTACAATTAACTTGCAAAGCACAAAAAAATCTATATCATGGTGTGACTCAAATTAGACCGGGGGTAGAACTTCGTGCCAAAAACTAAAAGCAAAAACTCTGAACCTAAAAAAACATTAACGAGCAGCAAAGAAAGCAACCCTAAAGATGCCATAGATGATGTTGAAATGGAAAAGAAAGTTTCCAAAAAAGCTAAGTCTGAATCCTCTAAATCTAAGCCCAAAAAATCTAAGCCTAAAAAAGCAAAAGATTCTGAAGATACTGATTCTGATGTAGATATGGAAGATAAAAAGGCGAAAAAATCTTCTAAAAAAGCGAAGTCTAAATCTAATGTTGAATCAAAATCTTCAAAATCCAATCCTGATGATGAAATGGATGATGATGTTGAAATAAAAAAAGAAGATGCAAAAAAGGGTAGGCATCGCGCGCACAAACTTTCAATGAAACAGCTTAAGAAATTTATGGCTTCTCTTGGCAAATACTCTAAGGCTTTTCGTGATGCTTTTAAGGAGGTAGCTGATAACAGAATAGAATGTCTCAATAGTGAGGATGAGGCGATAAAAGCCGAGGCGGAAAAAGCCGAAGCTGTGATTGTTGTACGCGTACTAGAACAGAACATCAGGCAAAGAGTGAAAAGCAATAGGCTTGATCAGCTAACTAAACACGCTGAGATTTTTGAGAATGTAGGTGCTACGGATCAACAAATAGAGGACTGTCTTACATACTTTAAAAACTTGGTAAAGAAGAGAAAGAAAAACGCAGACACGAAAGAAGGTAGGGCACTGAATGGTAAAAATGCGGGTGACAAATTAGCGAAAAAAATAAAAATTGAGGGTGAACCAATGCCTGAAATACCTGCTGATGCATTTAAACCGGGGGATGAAATTTATAATAAAGCTTTAGATGTTGCCTATAAAAATGCTCCATTTTATCCATCACCAGAAATTAAAAAAATACAGAGCTTGGCGTATGATCATCGTCGAAATCCACACAAAAAACGTCTTACTGAAGCAGAACTTAAGGCATTAGATCCAAAAATTCGTGCGAAATATCTTGATATACTAAAAAACGGAAAAACGAGAGTCACTAAAGAGCATGTAGAAAACAAAATTAGCTTTAAAGCGGGTGCTTTATATGCAGACTCGCATCCCTCTTTCCCTCCAGATAGTTATTTTACTGACCCGAAAAGAAAATCAATATCTAAAGTTGAGTTTAAGAAAGGATACGATAATTTTCGTGAGACATATCCCAAGCACGATGTTGAAGGTGCGGCAGGATTAAAATATGCCTATGCTCGTATGCACGCCGGTCGTGGCAAAGTGGGTAGAAAATATCTTATATCTGAGGGGCGTTCGCCGAGATTCATACACGCAGCTCTGAAAGAATTTAGAGAGTTTGACGCTTCTAATTTATCAATGTCGCCAGCAGAGCGACGCATGTGGGACAAAGGTCGTATGTTTGGGGGTAAGATAGATGAACCACCAACAGAAGAAGCTGCACGTAAAATGTATCCTTTAGTAACAGATGCATTGCTAATAAGTGCGTTTATTGATGGTTGTAAATATCGGATAGATAACAGAGAACGCAGCTCTCAGGGTAATAAAGCATATATCGCAGGGTATAATAGACGCACAGTCAATCCTATAAAGCCCTCGCAGAAGTACTTGAAGTTGCTCGGTTATACCGGTCAACTGGCAATAGATTATCTTGAGGGTTGGACAACACGTGATCTTTCTGACAAAAGAAATGGAAGAAATCCTTTTTTGGCCCGCGCTGTGGATCTGGGAAAACTGACAGCCGGTTTTGGGAACTCGCGACCTGTTATCAATGATGAGAGTAAGAAACGATATGCCGAACAAGTTGGCCAAAAAAATGTAAATAAGTTTTTAGAAGTGGTAGTTAACTCATATGATGAGAAAAAAGCAGAGAATGATGCTAAGGGCTTTACGTTAAAAATATTACGCGATAAATATCTCGGAGGAAGACAAGGGTATAAAGATGCTCGCAATGTTGCTAAAAAACCTAGGCTCACGATGGATGATTATGTCTATTCAAGCAATAGCCCATTATGGCGAGGTGAATATGATAGACATTATGAGATGGTTATAAAGGCAAGACAAGCAGCTGAAAAATATCAAGCTGCAGAAGATGCTGGTGAACCAATTAATTTACCTCCAGAAATGAATGTTGATTCAGCATCTTATGATCCTCTCTTTGATCAAGGATTTCGAGATATGCTGAAGATAATAGCAGAATCTAAATTAGGCAAAGATCAAAAAGAGAGTGAAGCCGCGAACGATAGAACAGAAGTAGATAGTGAAGCTGATACGGATCAAAATATTGCGAGTTCGATGGCAATGATGAGAAAAGCTCAATCAGAGAGTGAAGATGGCTCAACAGCCGATTTGTTTGAACTTGATAAAGCTTCATCAAGTCATTCTCACTCTCATGAGATAAAAGCATCTGGTTCTGGTCTGCCGGTAAGCTCATCTTCATTAAAAACTTCTAATAAGCCTATAGTATCAGTTAAACCTGGAGCTAAGAAGCTTACTGGTAAAGTGGTTCCAAAAAAGAAATCAACTTCTTCAGTGAGTGACAAAGCTTCAAAGCCTGTAAGTCATTCACATATGATGGAAGGTTCTGGTTCAAGCCTATCAATTAGCACATCCTCGAAAGATAACACAACGTCCGTTTTAGGGAAACATCGTAGAGAAGGTGATGTCGAATCACAACTAGCTAAAAAACCACGAAGAAAAATCCCACGGCTATCAGACAAAAAATCAGATGTAGAACCAACGCTCCCTGTGAATTCGACGGCGCCTGCGGCTTCTACTGTTACTCAATCAAATATTATAGAAAGCAGTAGCAATTCAGCTTTAATTACCAATGGGTTGTTCTCTCCCTCTGCACCTACTTCTACTCAAACGAATGCGTTAGACTCAATCAATATTGAATCTAAGGGGAATCCTACGGGTAGCGTTTCTTCGCGATGGAGCTCAGCCAAAACTTGGGGTGAGGCCAAATCATTAACAGATACTACTACTGTGGCAATGCCACAAAATTCGATTGCTCAATTTTTTGAGAAACCAAGAGCAACTGATCAAGATGCAATGGTGATGGACACAGAGAAAGATTCAGCTGATAAAAATACATCGATGGAAGTAGAAAAAAACTCAGCACTTAATTTATCTAGGAAACTAATATAGGTAGAAAATGTCGAACACTAACAGAGGCAGAAAGCAGGCTAAAAAAAGTTCTATCTATTCAGTGGAGTCAGAGGAAAAGAATAAAAAGGAAGAAAAGAGCTCTACTAATGACAGAAATCAAAAAAATAAAATTTTGGTAGGTAACGGTTTTAAAGACTCTTCGATAGATATCGAGAGTATGATGGATAAGCTAAATATAACAGATAAAAATACAAGAGACCGTTATCGTAAAGGTGCAGAGAAAGCTTTGCAGTTTGCAGAATCAGCAGCCTTGACTACCATACAGAAAGTAGTGGCTCAAACTGGAAAAACAGAGGATAAAAAAAATTCTAAAAAGATTGTTGGGAAAAATACAGAAGCTAAAGATAAAAAATCTTCTGGAAAAGCTATCAAGCCAACACTTTCCAAAGCAAGTAAAAAATCGAAATCAAAAAATAAAACCAAGCATTCATCGAATGAAGTGCCGGCAGCAGTAAGCCAAATTTCAAAACCTGCTTCTATCAAAGTTGCACCAGCACCATCTTCACTAGAAACGCTATTAGAACAATCGCAATCCGATAGCAAGCAAGAAAAAAATCAGCTATCACTGTCAAGCCAGGATAATCCTCAACTTTCTTCGAGGGAATCAGTTCCAGAAGAGGTAGGACGTTCTCTTTTTAGTGGCGACGATACACACCATATTGTCCCAATCGATGATTCAGATGATGTAGCAGACTCTGTGAACAATCAACAACCCAAAGCTAATCAAGCTGAAAGAGTAGCGGAACAAAAGACAGATTTAAGAGAGATATCATCTGAGAGTAAAGAAATAAGTTCGTTGAGTGCATCAATCGATGATAACGTTAACCAAGTATCTGCTTCTGCCAAAGTCGCACCAGCACTATCTTCACTAGAAACGCCATTAGAACAATCGCAATCTGATAGCAAGCAAGAAAAAGATCAGTCATCACTATCAAGTCAGGATAATCCTGAACTTTCTGTGGGGGAATCAGTTCCAGAAGAGGTAGGACGTTCTCTTTTTAGTGGCGACGATACACACCATATTGTCCCAATCGATGATTCAGATGATGTAGCAGACTCTGTGAACAATCAACAACCCAAAGTTAATCAAGCTGAAAGAGTAGCGGAACAAAAGACAGATTTATTTGCGAGTACCTTGGTGATGGATCTCGATGTACAAAAGCCACTCGAAACAGATAATGGTAAAGAAGAAAAAATTGAGTCCTCTTTAAGCAGGGAACAAACAACAAGCGATCTATCGTCTCAATCTATCACTAATAATGATTCTAAAACTGAAGTTTCCACCTATCCGACTGCTATTGCTTCACCAAATTTTGATTTGGCTGCTGAGATTTATAAAGCGGAAAGGCTTGGTCAAGCGTTTAATGCAGTTAGAGACAATATATTGAAACATATGGAAGGTCCAATGCCTATTGTTGATAAAACTCTTGCGTTTAGTATGTTACAAAAATTAAATATGACTAATTTTGGATTGTCAGGCTCTTCTTCAGCGGTTTTTGCTCCTGCAGTTACAGTCGCAGTCCCATATGCAGTTGCAGTCCCAATCCGAGTTCCATATCCAGTTGCAGTCCCAATCCGAGTCCCATATCCAGTTGCAGTCCCAGTTCAAACTATAGATGCTTCTAGTTTAACTATAGCTATGCCAGGTATAGAAAACGCTAGTCTTGCATCATCTAGTTCTCAAAGCGATAGCATTAGCACGGCAACTACCACTGTTGAATCAAAAGCAATAATAAGTCAACAATCGAAATCTTTTTCTGATTCATCATCACCTGAAACATCGCCTTCTATGGAAGCTGACAAAAGCCCAAGTATTACTTCTGATACTAGTAATGCAATCCAAGATAATAATCGTGCAGCTGCTATCCTGGCTTCAATATGTGAAGAAATGAAGGAAGAAGGTAAAAGAAGAGAAAGCAGAAAAAGAAGAGACAGAAGTCAGCAGTTGAATGAAAAATCAAAAGAAGCTGAGATAACGTTACCAGCAAAAAGACGAAGAACTAACCATGAAAAACAGTCTCAGCAAGTTGTTGTTCGTACTTCAGCGCGAGTAAAACGAAAATCTTATCCCAATAACTCTGTAGTAATTCCAAGTAGTTCTGAAGCTAAAAAAACAAATGTTACATCAAAACAAACTCAGCAACCAGAGGCTTCTTCTATACCAGAATATGATTTATTGCAGATAGAACTTGTCCCTTTTGATCCTCCAAGATCTACTACACACGATGTAGCTGCTGAATTGGCCTTTGGGGAGAGAAAATCGCAAAAGGATAGTATGAAATCGGTCGCCTCAGAAACACCAAATAGAGAAGAAGAAAAATCTTCGAATAAAGATAGTGATGCTGCAGTGGTTGAAAGTAAAAGTGAAGACTTGCCGAAAAATGTCTTAACGGATACCAGTGATATTGATCAAGTACCAGCTGTTGCTCCGATGACGCAAACGCCGGTTTTATCGGAAATACCAATCAGTGAAAAAAAATCAGAACTTTCAATGGAAAGCAAAGCTGATGATACTGAGCCTCTTATTTCTGAAAATAAAGGTGACGTGCCTACATCAGATATAAATAAGCGAGATGATCTTGGTTTAACGGATTTACCGGGGCAGGACGATTTAATAAATGATGATTATGAATTACCGATGCTCCCTGAATTTGCATTTGAACAAGGTAACAATGAGATAGACGATGTTAAACTTCAGTCACCATTTTCTCTTACAGTAAGAATACCATCAAGTATTGAGTCTGTTGCAATAGTCGTTCCGATACCTGCTGATGCTGCTAATTCTATAGTGATAGGCCCAGATTATTTTACCCAACCTGCTTTAAGGCCAGCCGGATCTAGGCCTAGTACTCCACCGGCAGCAACAACAATTTCTTCAGGGTCTGGATCTGGAATATTTGCTGTTCCAACATCTGCATCAGTTTCGCAATCCACTAGTACTTTTTTCACTAGCAGTAGCAATAGTCATTTAGTGGCGCAAAGTGAAACTGCTGAAGAAAAGAATAAGAAGAGAGTAAGGTATGCAACTGACGTTGAAAAATTGCAGAGACAATTTGACGGTGAGTATTGGAAACGGCAACGTAAACGATGATAAATCCGGCAGAGTCAAGTGTTACGTTAACGATTAGTTAATGAGCAAGCGTTAATTAAACCACCCACTAGTCAGACTTGATCCCTAACACAAAAGATTTTTCCTTTAGTTCAGTGTGATAACACTTGACCCCTAACGGCTGCCTAACGACAAACGAAAAACGGTGTCAAGTAACCCCATTAAACTTTCTTTAATGATTAATGGGGTTACTTGACACCGTTATTTATTTCGCGTGAGATCAATTGGCTTTAATAAGCCTATCAACCAAATAATCCACTTGTTCTTTTGTGCTAAAACGTCCCAATGAAATTCGGATAGATCCTTCCGCCTCTTCATGGCTTAAACCCATAGCACGCAATACATAGGATGGCTCAATGCCTTTTGACTGGCAGGCAGATCCGGCTGAAATAGCAATTTCAGGCATTGATTCAATTATTTTTTCAGCTTTTATTCCCTTTATTCGTAAATTGATGATATGCGGGACTGAAAATTTAAAATCATTGTTTAACAACAAAGATTGAGCGGAAGAAATGCGTTGCCATAGGTGGTCACGTAATTTTTTTATGTTGCTTGTCTCGTCTGTCATTTCAGATTTTGCAATGGCGAAGGCTTCGCCCATGCCGACAATTTGATGGGTTGGTAAAGTGCCTGAACGCATTCCCATTTCCTGACCGCCACCTAAAATCAATGGCGCTACTCTCACCCGAGGTTTGGCTCGCACATAAAGGGCGCCCATGCCCTTGGGTCCATAAACTTTATGTGCGCTGAAGGACATTAAATCAATAGACATATCTCCAAGATCAATTGGGATTTTTCCAGCGCTTTGTACTGCATCTACGTGGAATAAAATACCTCGGGAAGAAGTGATATTCGCAATCGCGGCGATATCTTGAATGATGCCTGTTTCATTATTAACGTGCATGATGGAAGCAAGGATGGTATCTGGGCGTAAGGCTTGCTGGAATTTATCTAAATCTAGTAAACCGTTTTTTTCTGGGGAAAGGTACGTGACAGAAAAACCTTCTTTTTCTAGCTGCTGACAGCATTCAATTACGGAAGGGTGTTCTGTTTTAACGGTGACAATATGAGTTCCTTTACGTTGATATAATGAAGCTACACCTCTTAAAGCAAGATTATTTGACTCTGTGGCACCGGATGTCCAGACGATCTCTCTAGGCTCTGCTGAAATTAAATTGGCCACTTTTCCACGGGCGTCATCAACTGCACGTTTCGCATTTTGGCCAAAAACATGGGATGAAGCGGCATTGCCGAAATCAACGTCTTGCGTTAAATAACGAGACATTTTTTCAGCGACTCGCGAATCTACGGGTGTGGTCGCAGCGTAATCAAAATAAATAGGCAGTTTAATCATTATTTTCCTCATTTATACGGTAGCTATTGTATACTATTAGCGCGCTTTCTATAGGGATTTTTATCATGCAAAGCCAACACGTTTATCGTTCATCGCTCCCACCCTTTTTTGTGTGGGGGGTCATTTTGTTATGTTTAAGCTATTTTGGCATTGAATTATTTTTTAATGCTTACACTTCAATAACACTAGATGAATTTTGGTTTGCTGAACATGCTTATCAATTCAAAAATCATCTTCCCTATCGTGATTTTGCGCCATACAAGACTATTCTTGGATATTATCTCTTACTTATTCCGCTGCCAGCAACATCACCAGATATTTTAAAACCGTTAATTGACATCAAAAATTTTATCGCATTGTTGAATACTCTCTGCATGGGAATTGCAGCTTTCGGATTAAGAAAATTTTTCAAACCTGCGGCAATTTTGTTCGCGATGTCTATTATTTTATTTGCTGAATTTTTTATTACTTACTCTACGAATATTCGCGTAGATATTTTTGCTTATTGGCTTTGTCTTTTTGCTGTGTTGCTGATTTTTGAGGAGCGATGGATGCTTGCGGGCATCTTACTCGCCCTAGCATTCCTTACCTCGCAAAAAGCACTTTGGTATATCTTTGCAACTAACTGCAGTCTTGGCATGTATTGGTTGATCACTTCCAGACAATATCATTTAATTAAAAAAATTATATTGCTTAATATTGCTCTCATTCTGGTTGTTATTTCGTATCTGATTTTTTGGTCATTAATGGCCGACCCCAAAACTGTGACAAACAGCGTCTTTGGTGAAGCTTACATTATGGCAACACTAGATTGGTACAGTCATTTACGGTTATTTTTTTGGAGTATTATCGTAACCAACAACCCTTTTCCTTTTTTATTCTGGCCTTTTACATTAGTCAGTTTATTTATTTTTCCAGCAAACGATTCTGAATATAGTAAACGAATTTTCATTGTCACTTATGCATTTGTCATCATGCTAAGCATACTTTTTTACAAACAAGTGTTCCCCTATTATATGATTGCAACACTGCCTGCATTTTTTCTGCTATATGCCGCTCTTGCATCCTGGTTAATAGCACTATTAAAGGAAAAGACTGCAGATTTGCAGTTAATTATTTTTGCCATGTTGCTTCTAGGAGTTCTTTATCCACTTGTCCATGTGGCACTTATTCTCCCAGCAAAAAATGGCGCTTATCAAGAAGCTACGATTGCCTTAACCAACCACCTGCTTGCTGAAGGCGGTGACTATGTGGCGGGGATACCTCTTATTTACAACAAGCAACAACCTATCCCAGGCATGAAACAATTAATGATGCCCGCAATCGATTATTTATATCATCCTACTGAAAAACTACGTCAAATCATGCTGCCTTCACTCTCTGAAACACCTGATACCACACAAGAAAAAATAATTGATGCCTTACAGAAATCAACCGTAAAAATAATTGTGAATAATTATCGCATTCATCTCTTACCACCTAAAATTAAAAATTATCTTGCATCACAATATGCGCATTTATGGGGGAGTGTTTATCTTTATGCGCCAGAAATTTTACCCAACTCGAAATCGATAGCACTTAAGTTTTCAGGGAAATATCGAGTTGAAAGTAACTTTAATTATTTTATTAGAATTGATGGAAAAAAAATATCTCCTAATGCCATTGTAGTATTAAGTGCCGGGATACATAACTCAAAGGCCAATAGCGCTTATCGCTTAAAACTCATGCCTGATAAAATCAAGCATTTTCTTAATCCACTCTATCAAAATGACCAATGGGAAATGATGTCTAACTAATTTTCTTGACTGGGCAAATGAATACATCATCATCTTTTAAGTGAGGTAATTTCTGGCGATCTGATAGTATTTTTTCACATTGATTATATTTCTCATAACCCAACTCATGCGCAGCGCGATATAGCGCGGGCAGAGTAGCCCGCGTTGTCAATAAATAGACATCCCCCTGAAACGATTGAGCCAATCCTTTCACTGCTCCTGGAAGGGAATATTGATCAAACTGAAATGGCACACCTACAAAACGCCACTGCGCTGGAAAAAAGGGAATTAAATAATTCTGTGGTTTTGGCAGCGTGGTTAAAACATAATCTGAGTACGCCGTTAAAACAAGCGCTTGCTCTACATTAGTTATAAACTTAGGAAGTTTTACTCCAAAATAATTATCACCAAATTTCGGCAATCGATCAATCATCAGCAAAGGTTTCACTGTGTAAATTAAAAAAATAAAAATCAATGCCACCATGACTAATCGTATCGACGCATTTTTTATAATCTGATGAATCAACAATATAATCATTAAAGGTGAAAGCATTTCCAATGCTACAAGATAGCGCACATTTGAAAAATAAATTTGCCAGACTAAATAAGAAGATAAGTAAAACACCGTAAATAAAATAAACTGCCTAGAATAATTAGCTTTCACTCCTTTTACTATTTTCTGCATTGATCCAATTACAGCATTAAGAATCAAAAGCAGATAAACAATAGCAAACCTAAAATCTACAAAAGGCAATTCAGATGTTTGACTATTCCATGAAAAATAAAAAGGATAAAACAAAGTATTGAAAAATCCATGCGGGAAAAAACGTGTATCCCGCCAATTTATTGTCATAAAATCAGGAGAATGGAATACTGCATTAAAAAAAGGGAAAAATGGATTAGCATGTTCACGCCATAAAATCAGCATCCAATAACCATCACTCACAAGAAAACCAGTCAATACAGCAGCAAACCACCCTACAAACCATTTAAGATTTTTTTTATAATCCGCACCTAACAATAAAAATGTCGGCAAGAAACCTAATACGAACAATATCGCGGTTAATTTTAATCCTGCGCCAATTCCTAGCATTAGGCCACTTAGTATCATCCATTTTTTATTCGCCAAACACTCTAATGCCATGGCCCACATCAACACAGCCGACAATACAAAGATACTAATTATCAAATCGCCTTGAAACGAACCCATCTCACTAAAAGTCACAGGACCCAAATACCCAACAAAAGCAGCAGACATCGCGGCCCAAAAAATTCCTCTACCAAAATCTCGTTTTAACAATAAATAGGACAGACAATACAGCAGCCAAAAATTAACCCCTTGTATTGCGCCTAATAAAAATGTTGTCGCTCGCGGTGAAAATTGATTAATTAAAAAATAAGTCAAAAAATCCAAGGTCGGATTAAAATAAGCTTGTAGTTGCGAAGGTGGCCAATAATCCCAATGCCGCCGATGATGCAGCCATGCATAAGGATTATAGTAATGATAACTTGCCAAATCCCAACCTAATTCTTTCCCGAGAGAACTGGCAAAAAAACCAAATGTGATCATTGCCAGGATTAACACAATGAGATGAGATAATTTATGCGGCCATGTTTCAATTTTCATATTGATCGACATGAATCGAGTAATGCAAAGTTAAAATATTCATAAAAAAACTGGCAAAAGCCACCTGCATTCCAGCAATCAAGCAAGTAACCGACGGAATAAGAATACGCATAACCTCAGAAGGAATAAGAATGCCAAATTCATGACTCTTCCAAAATAAAAAAGTATACACCGAGCCAAAACCACCGAACAAAATCAACGTCAAACCTACAAGCAATCCTTTCTCTAAGGTAAAATGCTTAAGAAAATGTATTATCGATTTCCTTTGCGGTAATTTCATTTGAAAAATTCCAATGACTTTTGAAAAAACCGAAAAATACACCGCTTGCAAACCAACAATAATAAACATTCCTGCAAATAACATAGTATGAATATCAAAATAGCACTTACCTAGTTTTAATGGTCCTTGCAATAACAATAAAATTAAAATCATCCCTGAAAAAATAAGTGCAATCCCAGGGTATAAAAACAACCATCTTGGACTTAACAACAATAACAACCGTAAATGACGCCAGCCATCACGCCATGGCCGCAAATGAGGTCTGCGCGTCCTACCATCTGGCGATAACACGGTCGGTACTTCAGTTATTTTTAATTGCTGCAGCGTTGCCTTAATAATCATTTCACTGGCAAATTCCATGCCTTTCGCTTGTAAATTTAATTTTTGCATTGCTTCACGCTTAAAACCGCGTAAGCCGCAGTGAAAATCACTCACAGGACTTTTAAAAAACATTTTTCCTAAAAAAGATAAAATAGGGTTGCCCACATATTTGTTTAACCAAGGCATAGCACCTTGCTTAATCCCACCCTGAAATCGATTGCCAACGACTAAATCATTTCCATCGCGTAATTTTTTCATGAAAAATGATAAATTATTAAAATCATAACTATCATCCGCATCACCCATAATCACAAATTGACCCAGAGAAGCTTGTATGCCCGCCATCAATGCCGCACCATAACCACGCATGGGCACTTCAATCACTCTTGCACCATGACTTTCAGCAATCGCTTGCGAACCATCACAGCTGCCATTATCAGCAATGAGGATTTCTCCCAGAATATTTTCCCGCGTTAAAAATTGCTGAGCCTTGTTGATGCAAACAGCTAATGTTTCAGCTTCATTTAACGCGGGCATCAAGATAGTTAGCTCAATTGAATTCATTATTTATGACCATTCTAATATTGCAATCAATGACTGCCCTAACGGGATATGCAACTTATCAATCACCAAACGATCTATCCATTGCAACAACGGACAAATCTTATCAACCCATCCAATCATTTGCGATCCCGCCTGCTTTCTTCGTAAGATATAACCATTTAAATACCACCCCCATAAGCCTACAAAATTAAAGGCTTTCAAGGTCAGGGTCGCCTCAGGTGTAATTTCTTGATGAAGCTCTTTAAACATTTTTTGATTGTAACGACGATAATGGCCTACTGCTTTATCCATGACACCATAAGCCCAGGGATGCGCAGGAATGAAAGTGATTAATCGTTTTTTTCCGTTAGCATGACTTGCACGTAGTAGCTCTGCACATTTTTTTATAACTGACGCATCATCTTCGATATGTTCCAGTACGTTAAAAGAAACGATGGTATCAAAATCATCCTTAGCAAACTCAGCAAACGATTGGCCTGCAATATCTAGTGTTTTCACTTGAATATTTGCTTGATTCGGGAATAACAAACCTAGTCGCGCTTGCAATAATTCTAATAATTGTGGGTCGTGTTCTGTTAGCAACAAATAGTCTGCTGCTGCAAGCCAGCGTGACATATTCCCAATTCCGGCGCCTAGCTCAAGAATGCGTCTACCAAGATAAGGTTTGATCGATTGAATCATCCACTGTTGGTAGTGGGTTGCATTTTGCAAAGCAATCAACTCGAAGGGTAAGCTAAGATTTGAAGGAATTTGACTCAGATGAAAATCCCGTTCCATACCACATTATCCATATAAAGGTATTTTCTGCATCTTAGCAAGCACAGAAGTAAGACGTCAATTCATGAAATTTTCTCAATCGCTATTGATTTCTCTTTTATTATCCATAATATTACAGATTAGAATCAATGGAGAATGAAATGATTGAACTATATGGATCACCGACACCCAGCGCTTACAAAATTTCCATCATGCTTGAAGAAATTGATCTGAGTTATTTGGTGTTCCCCATCAAAAATAACCCCGATCATCTCGAGCTAGAATTTCTTAAAACGACGCCGAACAACATGTTCCCCGTCATACTAGACCGCAAAGGACCCAACGATAAGCCCCTCGCTATTTTTGAGCCAGGCGCAATCTTGATGTATCTTGCCGAAAAAAGCGAAAAATTAATGCCAAAAAACTTCACCAAACGTTTTGATGTGCTGCAATGGCTATTATTTGAAAATTCAAAAATAGGCCCTATCTTGAGCAATGCTAAGCATTTTATGTTTCATGCTCCTGAAGAAGCTTCTTATGCAGTCAAACGTTTCAATAGTGAAACAAAACGTTTGTTTTCCATCGTTGAAAAGCAATTAGCAGAGAATGAATTTCTTGGTGGCGAGTATTCTATTGCAGATATCGCTACTTTTCCTTGGATAAAAGAGTATGAACGTTACGATATCTCATCGAATGAAATACCGAATACGGTGCGTTGGTTGGATGCGATCAATAAACGGAAAGCGGTTGCTAAGGGATTGTTGGCGTTGACGGTTTTAAAAGAATAAATTGCCAATTCAGTCATCGCCATGACTATTGTCATGCCACCAGCAAAGGCTGGCATGACAAAGTTAAGATGATTGCCACAGTTACATTTTCGCGAATAGCAATAATCAGAGCTCGTAACAATTAATGATTTTTACCTTTTTCAACCGCCCCCAAAATCCCACGCAAAATATTAACTTCCATCACATCCAATCGCGCACGATTAAATAACCTTCTAATGCGCGCCATCAATTGCCGCGGCGCTTTAGGATTTAAAAATTCAATTTGTACCATCACACGCTCAAGATGTTGATATAAACCCTCTAATTCTTCACTAGAAGCATATTCATAATCCCATGCGGCTTCTGCAGGCTTTACTTCACTGGCAACACGCAACTCATAAGCCAACACTTGGACTGCAGATGCAATATTTAGTGAACTATATTCCGGGTTACTCGGAATATGCACATGGTAATGACAACGTTGCAGCTCTTCATTAGTCAATCCTGTCTGTTCGCGGCCAAAAACCAATGCGACATTTTTATTTTTTGCTTCACTTACCATCTTTTCTGCGCATTCTCGAGGTGTCAATAATGGCCACGGAATAGTACGAGTACGCGCACTAGTACCTATGATTAAGTGACAATCGGCAATCGCATCATTCAATGTTGGCACTACTTGGGCTGTTTCCAAGACATCGGCGGCTGCAGATGCCATCTCATTTGCCTTATCATGCGGGAACAATTTTGGCGAAACTAAGCATAATTTAGACAGTCCCATGGTTTTCATGGCCCTAGCTGCTGCTCCAATATTGCCCGGATGGGAAGTATTGACCAACACAATGCGGATATTTTCTAACATATTGCCTACGTGACCTATACTGTAACTATGACAAGGTTTTGACGATCAATCTTTCTACAAGGAGTCTATGTCATGAGAAAGATATTAATGATAGCGTTCTTCTGCGTAAGTGTCAGCCTGATTAGTTTATCTTGCAGTGCAGCCAGCGTTGCCAACTGCCCGATTGGCACCCAAGCCAGTACCTATCCCCCACCACCAGGCTGGACTGTTTCCACTGATCCATTAGTTTCTACCTCGATGGCACCTCCAAAAAAAGATGTGCCACGTGAGTACTATCACTTAACTGCCGTTATTTATTCACTCAGCAATCAAGAGCAATATTTCCAAAAGATTTTTTGTCAATATCAACAATCACAAAACTGCGCTCTTGGTAATTGCTCAACCTTTACGTTGATCAGCCAAAGTACCTTTAAGAATGTCACTCCTGCACCTGCCAAAGTGACTTCCCTCTGGTTGCCCTATACCCAACTTGAAAATACGGTTATTTTTACCACTTCTCCCGACAATTTTAGTGCCGTCACTTTTGACAATAACCGGGGGTAATACTTTCATTTTCCCCCCATTCCCGCTATGCTAGTCAGCCATTAATATACTTTGAGCTCTTGAAAATTTATGCGCGAACCATTACTCAACATTGCCATCCAAGCTGCTAGAGCAGCAGGAAATATTATTATTAGAGCAATGGACCGCCTCGATAAAGTGAAAATTACCGAAAAAGCACCGAATGACTTCGTCACTGAGATTGATCAAGCCGCTGAGAGAGAAATCATTTCTATCATCAAAAAAGCCTACCCTAGACATAGTATTCTCGCTGAAGAAAGCGGTGAAACTGAAGGCGATGACTATACTTGGATCATTGATCCGCTAGATGGCACGCGTAACTTTATTCATGGTGTCCCACACTTTGGTGTTTCAATTGCAGTCAGCCATAAAGGCAGAATTGAACACGGCGTTATTTACGATCCTGTTCGACAAGAATTATTTTCTGCAAGTCGCGGTAAAGGCGCACAATTAAACAGCCGACGAATTCGCGTCAGTACTCGTCCCAAACTAGAAAATGCCTTATTAGGAACTGGTTTTTGCTATCGCCAATCAGAAGATTACACCAATGCTTATGTTGATGCGTTACGGGAATTATTACCTATTTGCAGTGATGTCAGAAGACCTGGGGCAGCGACATTAGATTTAGCTTATGTGGCTTGCGGACGGTTTGATGGTTTCTGGGAGTTAAAATTGCGCCCGTGGGATATTGCAGCTGGGGCACTTTTAATTAAAGAAGCGGGTGGCCTAGTATGTGATCTAGATGGCGGCGATGATTACTTAAATAGCGGTAATATTGTGGCTGGGAATCCGAAAGTGCTTAAACTTCTTTTAAAAACACTGAGACCGTATTTTTCTGGTCTCTAAAAATATTGCCAATTTACCGTATTTTCTCGAGATTCATTTATTCCATCTATATCTTATGATATCTCTACAAAATACTGTTTCACCTTAAAATATATTATTTTTTAATAGCATACATAATCTGGCTTGGTTCGTTAAATTGATCAGATTTTCAGCTAGCCTTAAGCTTTCTTTAAGGTTTGACTGGTATTATGTAGCACTAAAGATTAAATTGACTGATAATTACACAAAACTGAGGGTGGTACTTATGGCTGCTTCACATTCTGCAAGACCTGATGATTCCTTACTACCAATACAACCTACGGAATCAGATGAAGAATATGTATGGCTAGATGAGAAAGAACATCAAGCAATACTGCCTAAAGTAGATAATACTGCCTACGTTCATCTCTATAATGGTCTTAAGTTTATATGCCCTTCATACATGCTTGATTTGGAAGAGCAGAGATTTGGCCAAGCCCTTCGATCCCATAAACGCCCAGCTGTTATAAGTTTTCTTAAGGTAATAGAAAAAATACAAAAAGAAGTAAAAGATGATCAAGCTCTTCAAGTATTCACTAAAGCCTTAGAAGATCTTGTTGAGGGAGCAAAACGGGCTCGCAGAGAACACAAATCATATCTCCAAGTGATTTTCCAAAAACTTGGCTTGCTTGTTAATTTTTTTGTACCGGGAATCGCACAGGTAACTACTCCTGTTGCTGACTATTTAGCACAAGTACCCCAAGAGGTTAAAAAAGACGGCGACGAATTAATGGAGCATTTGCTCTCAGCATCCGGAGTGCTAGAACAGATAATATTAGTCACAACATTAGCTTTGCAAGCAAAAAAAGTGGGTGCTAATCTTGTAGAGCTTCAAAGAAAGGTTGGCGACATTAAAGCCAATATGACAATAAAGTACCCTGTATTCAAAGTAAATTTTGATATATATGCAGAACATATTATTAAATTTATGCTGAAAATTGAAGATGAAAGACCAAAGGATAAGGTAATCCAAGCTCCAGCTGCTGATGAAAAAGCTGCTATATCCCTCCAGCAACCACCAGTCGAAGCAAAAAGAATTCCTACACAACATCATCACGATACAACACTTGCAGATAAAGCTGATGCTAAGACAGTAACAGCTCTTCAGGATGAAGTTGCATCACTCAAAAAAACCGTTCACCAACTAAATGCAATTCTCGTGCTGCAAGAGGCAAAACTCACTGCAAGTACGGCAAGCTTTGCTGAGACTATGGCTAACAAAGATAGCAAGATGGCGCTGCTTACGAGTAAGTTAACTTATGTCCAGAATACTGCAACTATCAGGCAGCGTACCGCGACACTCAGAATAGAAAGCACCACGATATCAGCTAACCACCGAACTCTCGTAGGATGGTATGCGGACAAAAAAACATTCTGGCAAAAGACAGCTGCACTTTCATGTGGTTATACAGCCTACGCACTTTACATAGCCGGAGGATTGACTGCAGCCCTTAGCGGACCTCCAGGATGGGTATTAGCCGGTGCAAACATCGTCACACTTTTTAGTAGTTACACCGCATGGCGTCGTGGGAACTGTGCTGATAGGCTTAATAGTCTGGATGCTGCTTTATGCAAGCTAGAGCTCTCTGTATCTAGAGTAGGAGAAATCAAAGGCAATGATGATGCAACAGTTGAAAATGCTATGGCGCACGAAGAATATAATAAGGTGGCACTTACGAAACTTCTTAGATCATTTATATTAAATGTAGGTTATTTGAAAAATTCAGTAAGCCAGAATTGCCTCGATGAAATTAAGTTACTTATTCAAAACTACAACTCTCCTAAAGCAGATCAACCCCTTTCCACTATTAACGGGCTCAAAACTGATCTCTACAACAAACTAACAACCCTCGCTGATAAAGAAAAAAAAGAAAGATATTGTTTGGGGTTGTTTCCTCACGCATCTGATAAAAAATTTCTTGATCTAATCCAGAGGATCTCGGATAGCGAAGTTTTTGCAGATCAAAAGCGCGCGGTGGTGGTTGCTGCTGGTAGATCCCTGTAGTTGAGTAGATTAGGCCTTAACAGTGAAAGTTTAAAACATTAGCTGAGGTATACCATTTGCAGGCTTTGCTCTAGATCCCGCAGAACGACAGCAGCAGGGATAAACCGTCTATTAATTTTTATGAATTACACCATTTCATTAGTTATCGCTATTTTTGCACTCATCTTTTTTATCCAAGGCTTAGCTTTTTCCAATTGCGCTGCCAACTGCAACATCAATAAATCTTCACCCACTCTTCCAGCAAAATGAATTCCAATTGGCAAACCTTGGTGATCCTTAAATAAGGGAACTGACATAGCAGGATTACCAGCAATATTAAAAAGTGGTGTGAATGGCATCAAGGCAAAATTACGTGTTGCTGCAATTCGAGTAAAGCGTTTCAAGATGGCACGATTAGGAATCCAGCGCAATAATTCTAAGATGGCTGATTCAATTTTATCTGGTTTGAATTGACCAACTAAAGGTGGTGCTCCGGCCGTGACCGGTGACATGATGACATCATAATTTTTTAAGAATTCTGCTAACTTCCTACCAGTTTGATCTAATATTTGGATGGCCCAGGAAAAATCAGCAGCGCTAAAATGCTTTCCTGCTTGACTCATCACACGAGTTGCCATTTCTAATTCGTGCGATTTTGGTGCGCGACCTAGAGTTTTACTCAGCATATCAATATCCGTCGCTAATTCAGCTGAAATCACAATCAAGAAAGCGAGCTCAACTTCTGCAACGGGAATATTAAATTGCTTCAACTCCATCTCATGCCCTAACCCCAAACAAAGTTCGGCTGATTTAGTTAATGCAGATAAATAATCTGTAGAAACTGTACTAGGAAAAAAAGGCTGCTCAATGATGGCTATTTTTAATTTTTTAGGCGCTTGATCTAGCGAGCTTAAAAATGAATATTCTGGCTTGGGTATAGCAAATGGAGCACCTAATTCAGGGTCGGATAAAATATCTAGCATGGCAGCACTATCACGCACTGATCGAGTCAATACATGTTGGACCACCATACCTTCCCATTCACGTAAAAAAATCGGGCCAGAAGGTGTGCGCCCTCGTGTTGGTTTAAATCCAAATACTCCACAGTAAGAAGCAGGAATACGAATTGATCCCGCGCCATCACCTCCATGCGCCATGGGCACCATTCCTGCTGCAACTGCTGCCGCTGAGCCACCGCTTGAACCGCCCGTTCCATAATTTTCATTCCAAGGATTACGTGCAGGGCCGAATAACTTAGGCTCAGTAGCAGGGCTTAATCCAAACTCTGGCGTATTCGTCTTCCCTAGCACAACTAAGCCTGATTGGATAAAGCGATCTACAATCTCACTATTGCGGGTTGGAACCCAATGTTGTGCAAAACGACTGCCTTGGCTTGTAGACACTCCGGCATAATCCGCTAATAAATCTTTCAATAAAAAAGGCACGCCTTGAAAAATGCCATCGGGGATGCCACGTTGCACAGTTTCATGCGCTTGATCATACATTTTGTTGATAACTGCATTAATTCGAGGATTTGATTCTTCTATACATTCGATGGCTGCATCAAGCAGCTCGATAGGAGAAATTACTTTTTGTTTAACCAATTGAGCAAGCCCTAGCGCATCAAATGATTCATATTCAGAAAATGCTTTTGGCATGAGGTACCTCCTTGGTAGAAATACAGTATATAATAAGAGCGTAAATTAAAACATGGAGGATTTATGGTTAACAAAAATTCGGATTCTAGTAAGAACTTGGCTTTAATTGTTGGGGGTTTTTTGTTTGCTTTGGTTACTATTGCACATTTGCTACGGCTGTATTTTGGGATTGAGATTATGGCAGCAAATTATGTGGTGCCGATGATGGTTAGTTCTGTTGGGGCTATTATCACGGGATTGTTGGCAATTTGGATGTTTGTGGCGAGTAGAAAATAGTGAATCGAGCATTGCACAAATCTAATTTGTGCAATGCTTAGTGTATTACGGCCTATCGTCTAGCACTTCTTTAGGTGTAGGCAATAAATTCTGCCGACTTAACCCCAACGATAACGCCAACGATCCAGCAACATAGATAGATGAATAAGTTCCAATGACGATACCAATAATCATTGCCGATGCAAACCCATGCAGCATACTGCCACCTAGGAAAAACAAGGCCAACACGACAGTCAATGTCAGTGCCGAAGTCATAATCGTTCTCGATAAAGTTTGATTAATCGATTGATTCACCACATCGAAAGCTTCCGCTTTACGCAATTTACGAAAATTTTCACGGATTCGATCGAAAATAACAATCGTGTCATTTAATGAATAGCCAATCACTGTCAGCACAGCAGCCAAAGCAATCAAATTAAATTCAATATGGAAAAAAGAAAATAATCCCAAAATTAACACTGGATCATGAATCAATGCCACCGTTGATCCCACTGAAAAACGCCATTCAAAACGCAGCGCAACATAGATCATCGTACCTAACAAAGCGATCACAATAGCAAGAGCACCTTTAGTTGCTAACTCTTGTCCGACTTGCGGCCCTATGTAATCGACTTGCTGTACTTTTGCATCGGGCAGCGCTTTAACGACATCACTTACCACTTCATCTTTGCTTGCTTCGATATGATTTTTATCTTTTGGAACCACACTGACTAACACATCATGTGATGTGCCATAACTGATAACTTGTGCTTCAGGAAATCCTACTTTTTGTAGCGCATCACGGATTTGATTCAGATCAGCTTCATGTGGAAAACTCATTTGAATTTGACTGCCGCCGGTAAAATCTAAACCTAAATTTAATTTATTCACAATCAATGAAGCAATTGATAACACGACTAAAGTAACTGAAAGGATTGCAGCCCATTTGCGCTGCCCCATAAAGTTTATTTTTGTGTTATGTTTAAAAAATTCCATGTTAAATCCTCTGACAACAACTAAGCACTACATTCCAATCGAAATCTTTTTCACCGGTCGATTACCGTAGATGAAATTCACTATGGCACGAGTACCGGTAATCGCAGTAAACATCGATGTTACCAAACCAATAGTCAAGGTAATCGCAAAATTCTTCACCGTACCTGATCCCAAACCAAATAACACAATAGCGACAATCAACGTTGTGATATTTGCATCCACAATCGTCATCAATGCTCTTTGGTATCCAGCATGAATACTGGATTGAACACCCAGATTATTACGTAATTCTTCACGAATACGCTCAAAAATCAGCACGTTTGCATCGACCGCCATACCCATGGTCAATACAATACCTGCAATACCAGGCAAGGTCAGTGTTGCACCCAGTAAAGATAGAATCGCAACAATTAAAACTAAGTTCATCACTAGCGCAATATCAGCAATTAATCCCATGACACCGTAATAAAGTGCCATAAAAATCACTACCAATGCAGTACCTACTACCACTGACATAAAGCCCATGTGAATATTTTGTTTACCTAAACTCGGGCCAACTTGTCGCTCTTCGATAATAGTCACCGGTGCTGGCAATGCGCCTGCGCGCAATAACAATGCCAAGGTACGAGCTTCTTCTGAATTTGCTAACCCTGTTATTTGGAAGCTATTGCCTAATGCACTTTGAATAGTTGGAGCACTGATGACATGCCGCTCGGTCGCATAGGTTATGACTTTTTGTCCATTCACTTCTTGTGATTCAGATTTTACTTCGATATATAAAACTGCCATCGGCTTGCCAATATTTTCCGCCGTGGTTTTGGTAAATAAAGCTTCGCCACCACCACCTAAACGAACATTGACTGAAGAACGTCCGCCTTCATCATAACCTGATGATGCGCTAGTGATGGAAGAACCACGCATAATAATTTGGTTCTTCAAAAGAATAGGCTGTCCATTTTGGAAAAAATAAACTTTAGTATCAAGCGGTGTAGCACCAGCCAGTGCCTGACGCGCATCATGTTCGGTATCAACCATATGAAATTCTAGAGTAGCTGTTTTCCCTAAAATTTTCTTTGCTTCGGCAGTATCTTGGATGCCTGGCAAATCCACTATCACACGGGTCGCACCTTGTTGTTGCACCACTGCTTCAGAAACACCTAGCTCATTCACACGATTACGCAAAGTATTCATCGCCTGGTCTAATACATCTTGCCGTGCTTGTTGTAATGATGCGGGGGATAAAGTCCCTTGAATTTCTAACGCACCTTGCTCAAGATTTTTTTTCCAAACAAATTCAGGAAAACGTGAGCTGAGTGAACTATAAGCTTCGGAAAGCACATCTGCTGCACGAAATTGCAAAACAATTGCATCTGCACCCTGACGTGAAATACCTGAGTAACGAATATGTTCAGTCCGTAAAATTTGGCCAATATTATTCAAATCACCTTCAACACGTTGCTTCAAGACTGAATCAACATCAACCTGCATCAAAAAGTGCACGCCACCGCGTAAATCCAAACCTAATTTCATTGGCGCAGCATTGATTGCTCTTAACCAATTTGGCGTAGTGGGTGCTAAATTCAGTGCCACCAAATAATCTTTACCTAATGCTTGCTGCATGACTTCTTTGGCTTTGAGCTGAATATCAGTAGAAGAAAATCTCACTAAAATATTTCGATCTAGCCTTTCAATGGGCTGATGCAAGATAGCAGCATTCTGTAGCGCCTGATCAATTATCTTGACCGTGCTATCATTCACAGCAATGGCTGCATCCATACCTGAGATCTGTACCGCTGGATCTTCAGGAAATAAATTAGGTGCAGCGTAAACAAAGCCCAGTAAAATTACCAGGACTACCAATACATTTTTCCACCACGGAAAGCGATTCAACAACATATTACGTCCATGCCTTTTATATGACTGACTTCATTGTGCCTTTAGGTAACGCACTCACAATCGATGATTTTTGAATGGTGATTTCTACATTCTCATCTAATGCTAATACGAGATATTGGTCTGAAACTTTTGATACTCTTCCAAGGATGCCACCGGCAGTGACAACTTCATCACCTTTGGTAATTGCATCAAGTAGGGCGCGTTGTTGTTTCGCGCGCTTACTTTGTGGGCGCCAAACTGCAAAATACATAAATAGAATAAATACGCCAAACATCATCACTAATGACATACCACCTCCCGCTTGTGGGCCAGCGGCAGGTCCATCTGCATAAGCAGGTGAAATAACGAAATTGATTAAGCTAGAGATCATAAATTTTCCTATTTCAAAAATAGCCCTTAATTGAGTTTAAGCATTGTACATCTAAGGATTTTGATGGCAAACAGTATTTTTTTACGGTTGGATAAACATGGCATCGCCATAACTAAAAAATCGATACTTTTTCTGCACAGCTTCTTGGTAAGCTGCCATCACGTTTTTATATCCAGCAAATGCGGCTACTAGCATTAACAATGTTGAGTGTGGCAAATGGAAATTAGTAATCAATCTATCTACGCTGCGAAACTCATATCCTGGGTAGATAAAAATATCGGTATCACCATAATAGGGCTTTATTTCACCTGAGCTAGATGCTGTTTCTAGTCCACGCACGCTAGTAGTTCCTACTGCAATGACTTTGCCGCCTTTGGCACGGGTTGCTTTTACTTTTTCACATAATGATTCTGACACTTCGAGATATTCTGTATGCATTTTATGCTGTTTAATTTCTTCGCTGCGCACAGGGGTGAATGTGCCGGATCCTACATGTAATGTTAAGTAAGCAATTTCAACGCCTTTTTGACGTAATTGATTTAAGGTGGTTTGATCAAAATGCAATCCGGCAGTGGGTGCTGCAACAGAACCTTTTGGATCAGCATAAACTGTTTGATAACGTTCACTGTCTGCTTGATCAGGTATACGGTTTAGATAAGGGGGTAATGGAATTTCACCGATCGCTTCAATCACTTCTAAAATGGGTCTAGGATCTTCGCATTGTAATTCGAATAAATCTTCAAGCCGCCCTAATACTTTAAAAAGGACTTGGTTCAACACTATCGTGCTACCCGCTTTTGGGCTTTTACTTGCTCGTACATGGGCTAGCAATCGATGCTCATCTAAAATACGTTCAACCAAGGCTTCAATTTTTCCGCCAGTGGATTTTTGGCCCCAAAGACGGGCCGGAATAACTTTCGAATTATTGCAAACTAACAAATCATTGGTTTCTATGAGAGAAGGCAAATCAGTGAATTGCCTGTGTATTAACTTATCTGTTTGTCCATTTAAGCATAGCAAACGGCTTGCACTGCGCTCCGGCAATGGGAAACGCGCGATGAGTTCTGGCGGCAAATCATAGCTAAAATCGCTTAATTTCATATAAATGCTGCTAAATACCTTCAAAGTGGCGGATCATACCAGGTTTCCAATTAAATTGGGAGACTATCACCTCTAAACATGCCCTACTTTTAATATTTCGTTAAGCTTAACCCCGTATCAGATAAAGCGGCTACAAAGCTTCCAAGCTCGCCCAAAAAACCCTATCAACAAGATTTAAAAGTTTCTGCCATATCAAGCAGCTTTTTCTCAAACTCTTCGTCAATAGTTACGAAAAAAGCTGGGATAAACGCTAAGGTTAAGCCCCGCCCTTAAGGCTTTGTTAAGGTTATAAGTGTATCCTAATTTGAACAATTAAGTGTTTAGGCAAAAATAGGTGTGTAATGAGTTTCCATAGAAGAAGCACTAACGACAGCGATATTTCTCATTCTGACAATGATTCAGATGACGGGTCTACCTACAGTAATGATTCTTATTCTGGTAGCAGTTCTGGATACAATTCAAGTGAGTATGGCAGACTAAAACGCCAGCCACGTATTTTTCGATACTTATTTAGCATCCCTTATTTAGCTTTGAAGTTAGGCTACAATTTTGGTCGATGGGTAGCAAGTAAGTATTATGGCGATGAATACGAAACCACCTACGTTGATAACACCCACGCTATGGCGAAGAGCTTTGGAATCGCAGCTGGAGTTATTGCTGGAGCATTAATAGTAGCCGCTATTTTAACTGCTCCAATATTAATTATTAAATATAGTGCTGCTACCGCTGCTGCTT
>Ga0206802_1055_pt1 | contig 28736 bp, 22 predicted proteins | sample Alteio_BWOrgCont_63_FD_152902 | JGI IMG/M metagenome (GOLD analysis project Ga0206802, IMG submission 152902) | Enriched cells from forest soil in Barre Woods Harvard Forest LTER site, Petersham, Massachusetts, United States -... | ecosystem: Environmental > Terrestrial > Soil > Temperate forest >... | reverse complement strand
TTCAGGGTCAGAATGACAGAGAATATTATGAATTATTACATCGGCCTCGACATAGGCGGCACTAAAATCGCCGGAGCTTTGGTTTCAGCGTCAGGAAAGATCCTGACTCGTACCAAAACATCCACCCCCAAAAAGGTCAATCCTAAAGATATTTATGCTTGTGTGACCGATGCCATTGATGAGTTGATCCAGACGGGGGGAGTTAAAAAAACCTACATCAAAGGTATCGGTGTCGGCGTTCCCGGCATCGTGGATACCCGCAATCACCACATTTTAGCAGCTCCGAATATAGCACTTACCGGTTTTCCTCTAAGCGCTTCTTTAAAGCGGAGATATCACATGCGTGTGGAAATGACCAACGATGTCAATGCCGGCTTGTTGGGCGAAGCCTGGCTGGGTGCTGCCAAAGGATTGTTACATGTCATCGGTATTTTCCCGGGCACAGGTGTTGGCGGGGCAGTTATTTGTGACGGTAAATTACTTTTAGGCGCTCAGGGTGCTGCCACGGAGTTAGGCCATGTGATCGTGAGTTTTGACGGGCCCATGTGCCATTGCGGTAATCGCGGCTGTTTAGAAGCATTGACCAGCCGTTGGGCCATTGAACGCGATATCCGTTTGGCTGTTAAAGCAGGGAAGAAAACAATAGTTACAGAGCTTAATGACGGCCGCTTAGATATGATCAAAAGCCGTATTTTAAAAGAAGCCCTGAGCAAGAATGATGCGGTGGTCAAATCAGTCCTGGCCCGTGCTGCCATGGTCTTAGGGAAAACAGCTGTTTCTTTAAATCATACCTTTAATCCCCAGGCCATTATTTTTGGCGGGGGAGTGATCAAAGCCTGCGGGGATTTTATCTTGCCCATTGTGACCAAAGAACTTAAAGCAGACCCATTCTTCAAAAAATTCAATACCTGCCGTATTTTACCTTCCAAGCTGGGTGATGATGCCGTTATTCTCGGCGCCGCCCGCCTAGCTCAACAGCCTTGACAAGAGGTTAATTTTTAAAAAAATTAGATTATTTTTCAGATGATCCATAACTTACTATATTTCAATATATTGCAGAGTTTTATTCCGGTCCATCTAATTTGACAAGCTTAAAATACATGGTATCCTTTCTAAGGTAAGCGTTTTCCCGTCATTATCCATAATTCGTTATTAGGTTGTTTTAATATAATTCTCAACAAAGCACATAAAAAGGGAGCCTCATGTTTATACGCCGCTTACTTTGTCTTTGCATCACCACTACCTTTGTTTCTACTTTAATAGTTCCACCACAAAGCATTTACGCCCAAACCATTTTGGATTTACCTCAACCCGGCACCATGGTCTCCGTCAGCCCCAGCTTTGAGCCTGCCTTGATCAGAGGATTGACCGTGCATCAGGATAATCCATTTTTATTTGATTTTATTGTAGACCCAGGCCAGAGCCTTTCTGGTGTCATTGCGAGCGAAGGCCCTCATGCCGGGCATTCGCAGGTTGCTCCGAAGCAATCTTTAAAAGAACAATCCGACCGCATGATCAAGTATTTCTTTGCCGCCCTGACTATTCCTGATAAAGATATTTGGGTCAACCTGTCTCCTTATGAAAAAGACCGTATGATCCCTGAATCTTTAGGTGTCACCGCCATGGGCCGTGATTTATTAGCCCAGGATTATATGCTCAAGCAATTGACCGCTTCCTTAATATACCCGCAGAAAGCATTAGGCAAAACATTTTGGAACACTGTTTATTCAAAAGCCAAAGAAATGTACGGCACCACCCAAATTCCAGTCAACACCTTTAACAAGGTATGGATAGTCCCCCAAAAAGCCGGTGTTTACGAACACAATCAAACCGCCTTTATCGTAGAAGGCCATCTAAAAGTCATGCTGGAAGAGGATTACTTGTCATTACAAAAACATGTTGCTATCACGAACAAATCCGTCATCCTGAGCGCAGCGAAGGATCTTAAGACGTCTTTAGATTCTTCGGCTACGCCTCAGAATGACACGCACTCGATAGGTTCCCAAGTCATCCGCCAAATCATCCTCCCCGAAATCGAAAAAGAAGTCAACGAAGGCAAAAATTTTGCAACGTTACGCCAGATTTTTTATGCGCAGGTCCTGGCCGTGTGGTTCAAGCGCAATTTAAAACAAGCCCTGCTTAATCAAGTCTATGCCAACAAAGGCACTGTCAAAGGCATTGACCAGAATGATAGTGCCACCAACGAGGCGATTTATCAGCAATATTTAAAAGCGTACAAAAAGGGTGTGTTTAACTATATTAAAGAAGATATCGATCCGGTGACGCAAGAGGCCTTGCCGCGCAAGTATTTTTCCGGTGGGTATGCGGTAGGGAACATTTCCTTTTATCCCGCACAGCCCACTGCTGCCATGATCACTGCAGCTCGGCATGATTTTGATTGTGCCGTCCTTGCCGCCCAGCCAAACGACGCCGCTGCATTAGATTTTGCGATGGCGCGACCATTGCAGAACTTAGACCGAACACAGAGCGTTAAAGAACAATTAGAGGATAAAATTCAAGTGCGTGGTGATGAAGTGATAGTGGAGGGCAAGCCAATAGATAAGCAAGAGGCGAGTAAGGCTTTGGGACAAATGCAAGAACAGGTTGACTCTTTAGAGCGGAATGGCGAGCTTGGACCTAACATTTGGGCAGCTTTATCCCTAATCCCTTTACATTCAAGTAGTAGTAGTGATCCAAAATTTGGTGGTGATTCGGAAGTCAAACTTGATTTGTTGAGGTCTATGAATGGTGTTAATGAGTTAGTATATGATGAAATAGGTGGTAATGAACACATTACTGCTGGGTTTAAGTTTCCTCCTTCCTATGAAGGTCTTATGCGAACATACGCACAAATTAGAGAAGTATTGACAGCAGCTCAAGAGATTGTTGACGCCGTGATGGAAGTTACTGTTCAGCAAGTTGGAGAAGTGCTTTTGAATGGACGAGCGTATCTGGCTCCTGAAGTTATTAGGGTTTTAGGTAAAATGAAAGATAATCTCCTTACACAACGTAAAGGAAATCACATTGCACTACTCTACAATTTTTCTTACAATTCCTTAGATTGGAATATTGCTGTTGCCTATATCAAGGACCCGAAGTGCCCTAAGATAAAATGGGCTAGTGGCGCCTCGGGATTTGATAGTGATGTTGCTCCTATTGATAAAGTGTCCCTTAATCCTTTAATGACCTTCATTGATGATAAGTTGCTTGAAGCTCAAAGTGTCGTTCATGCAAAGAGAGTAATAGTGACTTTGGGGAATGAGTCCTTTGAAGCTTCCAAAGTCGTGGATGTTTTAAAGAAAATGAAAGAAAATTTGGAGAAAAGACAGTCCACAGGTCGACTTTTATATGATTTTAATAGTGGCGGTGATAATAATGCTGTTTTTACTGGCCTGATGGAGGAAAAAGATTTTCCCAAGACGGAAAGTCCTAATCCACCACATTCATATCCAGAAAAACAAATGGCCGTTATTGAAGAAAATGTTAGGACATTGAATTCTTGGATTGAACAAAAAATTCAAGAAATTCAAAGAGTTATTGACGCCAACTTGGCGATGACGGTTACCTTGGCCCAAATTAACCAGGCAATGTCAGCTGACGCGGCGATGGATGTGGGAGAGGGTGTTAAACGGCTTTTCACCATAAAACTGGGAGAAAATGATCGAAGAAAAAAAGGAGCACATTTTAAATTAGTACAGAAAGAAGAAGGTGGCAACTGGGTCCTTGAGCCAAAATATTCACTAATAGACAAAGAATATCAATTGGGCTCAACTTCTGTAGAAGGTGCCTTTTCTAATGATGGAAAATGGTTTTTTGCGAATCGAAAGAACGCGTCTTCAGAAAGTTCAAATCTGATATTATTAAAGGAGACAACGAAAAGTGATCTTAGAGTTCGCTATAATGGGCGAGGTGAGAAAGTGGCGGACAATATATTTTGGGATGAGATGCGTGAGTACGTTGAGTTCGAACCATTATCCAAATTGGAAAAAGATCCTTTGTTAACTAAGGAGGGAAACAATGGCATAAACGTAGAAATAGCAAAAGATAAAATCACGATCAATGTTCGCGATACCTATCATCCATATGATGGCGCTTTTCATAGGAGCTCCCTAAATATTTATTATTCACGTAATCAGTTAGTTATACCTGTCTCTAATGTGCAATACATTGGAAATACGAGCGTAAATCATGGTCAATTCGATCTGATTACAGTAGATGATCACTATACTGCCACTTTGTGGCACCTGGATTTCAGAGAAGCTCGGCGTTTTCGAAGAGACTGGGAAAAAAGCTTTGCTATGCTATCAAGTCCGCAGAATAAAAAAGATGCGGCGATGCAGGTTTTTGAGACTACAAATGTGAATAGAGTATTTTCATATTGTTGGCGAGCACTGACTAGTGATTGGCACTCCAAAGTAGAGGTGACTTTTGATGGTGATGCCTTGGCGGATAATGGCTACTACAGAGGTGTAAATACAGATGGGCCTGATTTTGATAATATTTCTAAGGTTATTAAAGTCAAGTTAACTGAAGCAGTTCAGCATGCTCCTGGTTTAATGTTTCATGTTGGGGAAGAAGGTCCTTTCGGTAATACTAGGGGGCCGATAACGATTGTAATTACTACTAATGTAAGTACAGGAAGTAAAGATAAACCAGCCGTGGCCACTGGGACTGAAGATGATTGGAACAGAGGTGGTATCGAATTAAGCAAGCAGGATGCTGCTGTCGCGGTAACCCCGGAAGATCGCCCTAATGCCATGGTTGATGATTATCAAAGAAAAAATTTTATAGCACATTACGTTTGGTGGAATGTAGCCTATGCCTTGAAATATAGGGGAAAAAATATTACTGCAGAAAGTCTATCAGAGAAGCTCAAAAGTACTGACTATAATGAATCTTTTAAAGTCAAGGAGTTGAGTAAAACGGACGATCCTGAAATTTTTCATTCGGTTGATGCCATTGTTCAGACAACCAATTGGGACCTTAGTGGGATTCAAGATATGATACCAGCACTTCTTGCAGATAGGAATAACCGATTTTTTATGGTGGAAGCAATTTCTAAGAATAATGACGTTCTATATCATATCCTGGTTGTTGATGCGGCAATGAGAACTGGATTAGAGAGTTCTTTTGATGATGATGGTGATGGGGGTATTACAGTAACGAATGAAGAAACTGGGAGGCCTGTAAGAGTTTGGCGTAGGGGTGAAAAATTCTTTGATAGAGATGGGAATAGAATAAGGCCTCAAGGGGATGGTTATGGAAATATTGTAGATGGCAATAGAAATACAATTTCTCCCGATGATTATAGATTAAGAAAAGATCACGCCACATTGGCAACAACTATAAAACCACAAGTTGAAGGTGGTATCGACTTAAGCCAGCAGGATTCTGCTTTGCATGTCACCAAGGACGCCAACGGCGGGGTGAAGGTCACGGTGGACCCGGCCTTGATCGCGCGCATCGAGCGTGAAGGGGGTATGCACGAAGTTGTCCCTGTGATCATCAACATGCAGCTGGCGGATACAAAAGCTTTGTTTGGGACTAGCCTTGCGATGGCGACGCGCTGATTTCTTAAGATTGAGTTGTTTTTAGTATAATGACAGGCATTAATTTCTTTAATAGAAATTAGTGCCTGTCATTTTTTATAATGCACGCGGTGTATTTAATAATTTTACCCAAGGTGGATGATATATGATATGCTTTAATTGGTTACATTTTAAGAAAGGCGGTGCCCAATGAAAGCTGCGGAATTAATCTTTTTGGTTGAAGAAGATCCTCAAGGCGGTCTCACAGCTAAAGCTATCGGCGAGTCTATTTTTACCCAAGGTGAAACTTTAGCGGAAATTAAAGTGAATATAAAAGATGCTCTTTTATGTCATTATGAACGCAAAGAGGATATCCCTGCTTGTATTCGTTTACATGTTGTCCATGAGGAAACATTAACATATGCCTAGAGTTCCAAGGGATATTTCAGGGCAAACCCTCGTTAAGCTATTAAGTTCTTACGGTTATAGAATTACCCGCCAAACAGGCAGTCATATACGCCTAACTGCTCAAGCCAAAGGCAAAGATCATCATATTACTGTTCCAAATCATGAATATGTTAAGATTGGCACCCTTAACAGTATTTTGAATGATCTTGCACAGTCTTTAGGTAAATCCAAAGAAGAAGTTGTCAAAGATTTGTTTTAAATACTGATTGTTTTTATGGGTGTTGACGATGCCTCTTCTTAGGGCTAAAATACTAATTTATAGATAATTGGAGGATACCTATATGAAAGACAAGATCATTGAAGCAGCGGGAAAAACGTGGCGGTATTTGGGGCAAAATGGGGAAACTAATGTCAGTCAATTGGCAAAGTCTCTTCAGGAGAAGGATGAAGTTGTTTTTCAAGCGTTGGGCTGGCTGGCCCGTGAGGATAAAATTGACTATACCGTTAAAAATCGCCGCACCTTTGTTTCTCTGGTGGAAGGGGAATTGCGCGCTTTTAATTCGGTGGTCTATCACATGGAAAACCAAGCTCCTTCTGCTAAGGCGTCTGGTAACGGCAAACCCAGGGCCAAAAAGTAATATTTAGGATGGGAGTTTGCTTTGAATAGATTCGTTTGTATCCATGGTCATTTTTATCAGCCGCACCGGGAAAATCCGTGGCTGGATGAAGTAGAAGTGCAGGATTCCGCCTATCCCTATCACGACTGGAATGAACGGGTGACCACGGAATGTTATGCCCGTAACGCTGCCGCGCGTATTTTAGATGACAATCGCCATATCCTTGATATCGTCAATAATTATTCCAAGATCAGTTTTAATTTTGGTCCCACCCTTTTGTCCTGGATGCAAGATAAAGACCCTGAAATTTACGCGGCTGTTTTGGAAGCTGACCGTTTAAGCCAGCAGTATTTTTCCGGACACGGCTCTGCAATGGCCCAAGTTTATAATCATATCATCATGCCTCTGGCTAATACAAAAGATAAACGGACACAAATCATCTGGGGCATTAAAGATTTTGAGTCACGCTTTAAGCGAAAACCTGAAGGGATGTGGCTGGCTGAAACCGCGGTTGATATAGAATCGCTGGATTTAATGGCAGAACAGGGCATCAAGTTTACGGTTTTGGCACCCCATCAAGCCAAACGCATCAAGCAAGGCGACCAGGACATGCTGTGGCGTGATGTGTCGGTGGCCAAGGTAGACCCGCGGGTGCCTTACCGCTGTTATCTGCCTTCCGGACGGCAAATCAGTATTTTCTTTTATGACGGACCGATTGCCCAAGGGGTGGCTTTTGAAGGCCTGCTTAATAATGGCGAGCATTTCGCCCGGCGACTGACCGATGATTTTAGTGCCAGTAATCCTAATGCTCAAGTTATGAATATCGCTACCGACGGAGAAACCTACGGCCATCACCATAAATTCGGCGACATGGCGCTCGCGTATTGCCTGCATTATATTGAAAGTAATAAGTTGGCCCAATTGACCATCTACGGCGAATTTTTGAAGAAATTCCCTCCGACACAAGAGGTGGAGATTGTGGAAAACTCGTCTTGGAGTTGTATTCATGGCATTGAGCGTTGGCGCGCTGATTGCGGCTGCTCAACCGGCGGTCAATCAGGATGGAACCAAAGGTGGCGTGCTCCCCTGCGTCAGTCTTTAGACTGGCTGCGCGATCAGCTGGCACCTTTGTATGAAGTCCAAATGGCTGCCTTTACCAATGACCCATGGGGTGCTCGTGATAAATATATCGAAGTTATTTTGGACCGCAGCGAAGAGAAGATGGGGAAGTTTTTACAAAATATCGCGGGCCGCCCGCTCAAGGAAGATGAGAAAATAAAGATCCTTAAACTTTTGGAAATTCAGACGAATGCCATGCTGATGTACACGTCCTGCGGCTGGTTTTTTAACGAGGTCTCCGGTCTGGAGTCGGTGCAGATCCTTAAGTACGCGGCGCGCGCCATTCAATTGGCTAAGGATGTCGCTTCCATTGATTTGGAAGAAGGGTTTACCTATCGTCTGGCGAGCGTGATCAGCAATGTTCCTGAGTTTAAAGATGGCGCCCAAATTTACCGCACCATGGTCAAACCTTCTGTCGTCGATCTTTTACGCGTGGGCGCGCATTACGCGATGACGTCTTTATTTGAGCAATACGCGACCCAAACCAACATGTACAGTTATACCGTCAAAAGTGAACAGTACGACCTCAAAGAAGCAGGGCGTTTGAGGCTGGCCTTGGGCCGCGCGGTGGTGCGTTCCAAGGACACTTGGGAGCAGGCCACTGTTTGTTTCGCGGTATTGCATTTAGGCGACCATAATTTTATCGGCGGGGTTGATTGTTTAAGCGTTGACGAGTTTACTAAAATGCGTACTCTCATGACGAATGCTTTTTTAGAGAGTGATATTCCCAGTGTGATCGGGATCATTAAAGATTATTTTAAGTATCATAATTATTCTCTTTGGCACCTGTTTAAAGAGGAACAGCAAAAAATACTCAATCAGGTGTTAAGCTCGACGATGGATGATATTGAAACGAGTTTCCGCCAGATTTACGATCATCATTATCCTTTGATGCAGATCAAAAACGAAATCAGTTTGCCCCTGCCGCGCATGTTGATGACGGTGGTGGAATTTGTCCTTAACCGGGACATCTCTGCTGTTCTCGAAGCTGAGGATGTGGACATTAAGCGTTTTAAGCAATTAGTCGAAGAGATGAAACGCTGGTCTTTTAAGCGCGACCAGGCCAATTTTGCTTTCTTGGCCTCTGGGCGGATCAGCAGCCTGATGAAGCGTTTATCGGATTATCCTGATAATATCCATCTTTTGGACAAAATCATTATCATTTTGGAACTTTTGGGACAATTGAGTTTGGACCTGGATTTATGGAAGGCGCAGAATATTTATTTTGCCATGGGCCGCAAAATATATCCGGAGATCGCCTCGCAGGCAGGGGGGGATGAGCTGGCGGCCCGCTGGGTCAAGCTTTTTGAACAATTAGGTGAAAATCTTTTAGTCAAGATCACCTCCCCACTCTTAATAAGTAAGTCGTGAGGTTTTTTTATCCTTATGTATAAACGTCGCAGCGGTATTTTATTACATATCACTTCAATACCTTCCAGATACGGCATTGGGGATATGGGTTCTTTTGCCTATGCTTTTGTCGATTTTGCGGCGGGTTGTGGCCAAAAATATTGGCAGATATTACCGATTAATCCCACCGATGGCATTAATGGTAATTCACCTTACAGTTGTTCTTCAGCTTTTGGCGGCAATCCACTATTGATAAGTCCTGAGATGATGGTCATTGAAGGTTTTTTGCAGCCTTCAGACGTTAATATTACGGTGCCTTTTGCTGAAGGGAAGGTGGATTACGCGAGCGTTGGGGCATTTAAGGAAAAAATCTTTAATGCTGCTTTTCGCCGTTTTCAAAAAAAGACAGACCGTGAGGACTTTGATCGTTTTGTTAAAGCCCAGCAGTATTGGTTGGAAGATTTTGCTTTATTTACGGTTATAAAGTCTGTTTATGGCGGCCGCGGCTGGAATGAATGGCCACAATCTCTGAAAACCCGTAAGCCTCAAGCCCTGAGGGAATTTGCCCGTAAGAATTCGTTGGCTTTAGAGCGTGTCAAGTTCATCCAGTATTTATTTTTCCGTCAGTGGCATAAGCTCAAAGCCTATGCCAATAGTAAAAAGGTGTCCATCATCGGGGACATTCCTATCTATGTCAATTATGACAGTGTGGATGTCTGGTGCCACCCATCATTCTTTAAGATTGACGCGCAAGGCCATTTGAAATTTATCAGCGGATGCCCCCCGGATTATTTTTCCAGGACCGGTCAACGCTGGGGAAACCCGGTATATAACTGGGCGAATTTGAAGAGAGTTAAGTTTAGCTGGTGGGTTGAACGCGTGGCGCATGATTTAGAGATGTTTGATTATTTGCGCATCGACCATTTCAGGGGTTTCGCGGGTTTCTGGCAAATTCCGGCACACGAAAAATTAGCAGTTTTCGGGCGTTGGGTCAAAGGGCCTGGAGCATCTTTCTTTAAGGTCCTGGCCAAGCGTTTTAAGGCGCTTCCCATCATCGCCGAGGATTTGGGAGAAATCACCCCCGACGTCATTGAGCTCATGAAAAAGTTTGGTTTCCCTGGTATGAGGGTGTTATTGTTTGCTTTTAACGGAGACATGAATGATAATCCGCACGTGCCTGCTAATTATCCGGCGCATTGTGTCGCTTATAGCGGGACGCATGACAATAATACTATTCAAGGATGGTATCATCAAGAAGCTAAACCGCATGAAAAAGCTAATATTGCGCGGGTTTTGCAAAAGAAATTTACGCCCCGGGATCTGCATTGGACGATGATCGAAGTTTTGATGCAATCCCGTGCCGAAACCGTCATTATCCCTATGCCTGATTATTTAGGTTTAAGGGAAGAAGGGCGCATGAATACGCCGGCCACCAAGGTCAATAACTGGCAATGGCGGCTAAAGGCTAATGCTTTGAACAGTAGATTAAGTCAAAAAATTGCTCGTATGGTCAAAAAGACAGACAGGTCAAATCTATAACATAGGAGTGAAGCATGAATAAATTGCAATCAACCTTGGTGATTATTTTGGTTTTAGTCGGAGCTATAGTGGGCGCGAAACACTTTTTGGCTCCCAAGAAAGCTGAAATTAATTTACAAATGGCCCGTACCAAAGGCAATCCGCAGGCCCGTGTCAAGATCGTGGAATTTATTGATTTTCAATGCCCGGCTTGTGCCTTTGGAGTCACGTATTTAAAAACACTTTTTGAAAAACATCCAGATGACCTTTATATACAGGTGCGGTATTTTCCTTTGACGAATATGCACCGTCACGCCATGATCAGCGCCCTTTACAGCGAATGCGCCGCGCGTCAGGGAAAGTTTTGGGCATTGGATGATTTGATGATACCTCAGCAGCAGCAATGGGAGCAATTGATCTCTCCGGAACCTGTTTTTCAGGCGATGGCAACACAGGTGGGGATGAATACCGACCAGTTAAATACCTGCCTGGCCTCGGATGACGCGCGCAAAGTGATCAATGATGAGAAGTCCTTAGGTCAGTCGCTGGGAATCAGGTCTACGCCGACGTACTTTATCAATAGTAAAATGGTGGTGGGAACTAAATCCTTGCAGGATGAATTAAAAACCTATTTCCCCGGAAGTTAGTGAAGGATGAATAGCTATTATATGTTCGGCACGGAATATTTTTGCCGTCTGCTTCGGTTTACAATAATTTTGTTCTAAAGATTCTCTTCATTTGGAACAAAATTATTGTAACTCCTCGCAGACATTTGGCAAAAAATTCCTTATTGTGCCGAACATATAATAGCTATTCATCCTACGCGTAAATTGGGGCAGAAATTTTATGTACATTATTCTTCGCATAGCCATTGGTGCTATATTCTTAGTTTCCAGCCTAGGAAAGCTATTTTCCTCGTATCAGAATTTTTTGTATGTGGTCCAAGCCTATCAACTTTTGCCTTCCGGTGGTGAAGTTTTAATTGCCCAGATTTTCCCTTGGATAGAATTGCTGGTTGGAATTTTTGTATTATTAGGGCTGTGGACCCCTTGGGCTTTAAGAGGGGCTTTGGTTTTATTCGGTATTTTTGTGGTGGTGGTAGGACAGGCATTGATTAGAGGTTTGCCGCTTGAGAATTGCGGCTGCTTTGGTGAGTGGATCCATTTAAAACCGCAGACCGTTATCGCGTTAGACAGCCTAAGCCTATTGCTGAGTTTTGTGTTATTACGCAACCTTCCCCGTGTTAAAAAGTTCAGCCTGGATTCTCACTTTGACCAAGTATGAAGCAAATTATTTTTTTATTGATGGTGCTGATGGTTTTTTCCACTCAATCTTGGGGGGATATGATCAAGGAACCTAATGTGGCTGGCGGCTTTTACAGCGCGGACCCTAAAGAACTTTCGGATTCCATCGATTATTTCGAGCAGGCGACCGGGCCGGTTCCATCTGATCGGAAAGTCCTGATCGCCATTGCCCCGCATGCCGGGTATCCGTATTCCGGGCCGGTGGCGGCCTTTACTTACAAGGCCATTGTTCAAAATCATTACAAAACGATCGTGGTCATCGGCCCCAGTCATTTTTTTCCATTTGAAGGTATTTCCGTCTGGCCGCGCGGAGGTTTTAGAACACCGTTGGGGATTGTGCCTGTCGACGAAGATTTTGCTCAAGCGCTTTTGAAAGAAAATCCTAAATTTCAGAACCTCCCCCAAGTTTTTGAACGTGAGCATGCCGTTGAGGTTGAACTGCCATTTTTGCAGAAGACTTTTAATAACGTACGCATTGTCCCTATCCTGATGGGCGATGCTGATCCTCAAGTCTGCCGGGATTTGGCCGCGGCATTGGATCGTCTTATTGGTCAGCGTGATGATGTTTTGATTTTAATCTCTTCAGATATGTCGCATTATTTTACCTATGACGTGGCCAATAGTATGGACGCGCTGACACTTCAGGCCATTCAGGAGATTGATCCCAAGAAATTTTTTGAAGGATGCATGAGCCGTAAAATGGAAATGTGCGGATTTATGCCGGTGACAACCGCTTTGATTTATGCCCGGCTGCGCGGGATCAAGCATGTGGAAGTTTTAAAGCATGCTAATTCCGGGGATACTTCGGGGGATAAAAGCCGTGTGGTGGGATATTCGTCGGTGATTTTTTATAGCGATCTTTTGGGTACAAGTGAGTCTCAAGATGAGGGCGTTAAGGCATTAAGTTTAGCAGAAAAGAAAGAGCTTTTAAGAATCGCCCGCAGCAGCATCGAAACCTTTGTTAGGACCGGTAAGGCGCCGGATTTTACCGTCAAGGATGCGCGGCTTAATGAAATGGAAGGTGCTTTTGTCACCATCCATAGGAACGGGGATTTGCGTGGTTGTGTGGGGAGCATTATCGGTGAAGAACCTTTGTATGAAACCGTGCGTGACATGGCCGTGGCAGCCGCGTCCCAGGACCCGCGTTTTACGCCCCTGACGGTTGCGGAATTAAGCGGCATTGATCTAGAAATCTCAGTCCTGTCTCAACCACGCCGGATTAAAGATGCCTCAGAGATTCAATTGGGTAAACATGGCGTAATTGTGAGTTCAGGTAATCATCGGGGCGTTTTTCTGCCGCAAGTGGCGGATGAGACCAAATGGAGCAAGGAAGAATTTTTGTCCCAGCTATGCAGCCAAAAAGCAGGCCTACCACCGGACGCCTGGAAGGACCCAAACACTGCCCTATACGTCTTCACTGCTGATGTTTTTTCGGAAAAATAAAAATTCATGAACATCCAATTTCGAAACAAACTGATTTCCATCTTCGTCATCATCTGGCTAGCCATTTTTTATTACGAATCCACCTGCACGTACTATCTGCAGCCCTTATTTAAGTGTGAATTGCCCAGGATGAAGTTCCTGTTTCCACCGGCAGGATGGATCATGTTTTACAATATCGGAGATGATTTTAATTATGCGGAAGTTTACGGTGTTAAAAATGGTGTCCAGCAATTGATAGACCCTCATCAAATCCTGCAGACCCGCGCCATCGGCTATGATAATATAAACCGTAACGCCTTAATCACTGTTCTGTCACCCGGCATATCCGACACCTTTTGCCCATTTTTGAAGAGCAGATTTCCCTATTTTGACAAGTTCCTGGTGACTTACGTAGATTACCCGCATCTAACCGAACAACCGTTAGAGCGGACGCAGTCAGTTGTTTATACATGTGGGGAATAGATATATACTACAATATGTCATTCCCGAATGTTTTAGTCGGGAATCTGGGCACGCGTCTACGCATGGACGGCTAAACAGGTATTATATGTCCGGCACGGGATATTGCCGCCGTCTGCTACGGTTTACGGTAAAAATTTTCTAAAGATTCTCTTCATTTGGAAAATTTTTACCGTAAATCCTTGCAGACTTTTGCCGAAAAATCCCTTATTGTGCCGGACATATAATACCTGTTCAGCCTGCTAATTTATGTACATATCAATTTTTTTCTTTTTTATAAAGAGGGGTTAGGGGAGCTTAAAAATAGAGGATTTAATTTTTAGAATGAATAATAAAATTTGTCAAATTATAGAAGAGATCATAAAAGATAGGAAAGAATGGCTGATGTTGATAGGCGCCTTTATAATTTTTTTAATTACTGTAAAATTTTGACATAGGCATGACTAAAGACTTGGTAGACAGGATAAACAAAACACGTTAAGTTTATTCTAATTGAAGATGAAGAATGTAAAGCAGGAAAGACGATACAAACGGGAACGGGGGTAAAATGAACAAAGAATTCATATTAATGTGGGTGTCGATTACTAGCTTGATCAATTTTGGTGCTTTCTTTTATTTTCTTGGCTTATTAAAAAACAAAATTAACAAAATTATTGAACTTTTGAAATTGCGTTACCCCGAAAAGGTTAAAGAATTGGTGGGTAATAACGACGAAAGTGTTGACAAGAATCAAAAAAGGTATGCTCGCATAAAGTTAGCGCGCTTTATTCGCAACAATGATTTAGTGCAAGATATTGAATATGGTAATTTAAGAAAGGAATTCCTTTCTAGTTCTAAAAAGTTTCAACTCGCATTGCCTGGTATTTTTTTGATTGAATCACTAATTTTTTTAGTACCAATTCTCTTAATTAAACAGAGCCATCCCACTAATCAAGCGATAGCTCGCGAAGTCCCTCTAGTAGTATTTTATGGCTCATTTTCTTTAATCTGGTTTGTTTATCAACTTTATAGATGGAATAAGTCGCCCAATTCTAACCTTATGCCTGTTGGTAAAATAGATGGAGTAGAAGCAGATAACAAAAACGTAATCAAATTTGAAATAGCTAAATTCTCGAAGAATTTCTATAAGAATTACAATAAATGCGGCCTAATTGTGGTTATTTTGTTCTTTCTTCTTCTCTCAACTTTTACTGTATATCAACGTTTGAAGTTCCATATGAGTTTTATTAATGATATTGAAGGAATAGCAATCTTCTGTGGTGTTTTGTATCTTTTGGTTCTTGGGGGAGTATACAGGTCTTGGCAGTCAAGGTTTCTATATGAGCTAAGCATCGACATGGAACGAAAAGAATTCAGAGGCATTATAGGAGACCGACAGAAAGAAATTATATTTAAGGGAAGTGATATTAAAAAAATTGAAGAATCACCGAATTCGCAAGATTTTAGATTTTATCTGAATGATGGCACGTGGGTTACGTGGAGCTCAGCCGGTACCGACAAAGATCGTTTAGAGCAAATATTAAAATCTTTAGGATTAGATATTTCTGTTAAAGCATTTTGGTAAAAACATACTCAACTAAGACAACGCCGGGAAGAGGAATACGAAAGAAAGTATCATCGGAAATAAAGGATTTGCCAACGTCTTCCAGGCTGGCTTAGATTTAGTTGATAAATTACAGACTGCGATTGAACTTCTCTTTATAAAAAAGAGGGGGAAACGATATTTGGTATGGATGAATAGGTATTGTATTATGTGTTCGGCACAATATGGAATTTTTTGCCAAATGTCTGCGAGGAGTTACAATAATTTTGTTCCAAATGAAGAGAATCTTTAGAACAAAATTATTGTAAACCGAAGCAGACGGCAAAAATATTCCGTGCCGAATACATAATACAATACCTATTCATCCATGCACGAGGGCCTGGATTCCCGGAGCTGCTGCGAATGTCCGGCATGAGGACCTTTCGCGGGAATGACAAATGTAAAAAAGATTGCTTCGTCGCTTTGCTCCTCGCAATGACACTCGAAGAGAACTTTGCGATGTCGATGCAATTGGGCCTTTTGACACGGACTAAAAAGATTATGAGAAATATTTGGAATACATTGTTTTTGGAAGAACGGGCGTCTGTTGGGCTTTCGTTTTTTCGGGTTTTTGTGGCTTTGACGGTGGGGTTGCATGTGATTCCGTCGTTCTTTCATTTGGATGATAATTATCTGTCCACGGCATTTAAGACTTTTAATTATGATTTTTTTCCTTCCTCATTTATTGATTGGGTGCAGAAAAGTCCGGATGCTTTGGTTATTTTCTTTGTCGTGGCCTTTATCGTCACCTGGTTTTGCTTTTTTATCGGATTGTTTTCACAGCTCAGCTGTATTTTAATGACAGGGTGTTGTTATTATTTTTACGCGCTTAATTGTTTTCATATTGGGACTTTGTCGTGGGACATTCTGCTGGTGACCTTGTTTTTAATGTGCCTGACGCCGTATCATGGGGATTATTTTTCTGTTGATGCTTTGCGCCGCGGGGACATTGATTCCTGGCATCGCCCGCGTCCGTTTTTTATCCAGCGGCTACTGCAGCTGCAGATAGCTTCCATGTTTTTTTTCACCGGCCTTTATAAGATCACTGGTGAAGGTAATTGGATCACGGGAAATCCCATTTATTATTTGATGAGTTATCCGGCCCAGGGGGTGACCAAACATTTTCTTTTAAAGGAATGGATGGCCATGCATCCGCATTTTTGTTATGGGACCGGCCTCATGATTGTGGCGACGGAAATTTCCATGCCGTTTCTGCTTTTTATCCCCAAAACCAGGCGAACAGCAATTATCTTGGGATTTTTTTGGCATCTTCTTTTGATCCTCACGTTAGATGTACCGGCGATTTTTTTGTTTTTATTTCCCGCGCAGATGCTCTTGTTTATCCACCCGCAGAAAATTACAGATTGGATTGAATCTAAACGCCGTGTTAATGCCCAAAGCCCTCGCCCTAAACTTATGTATGATGGGGATTGTGGTTTTTGTCGCGCTAGTGTCCGGCTATTGGAGGTGATGGATCTATGGGGGAAAATTGAATGTGCTCCAGGCCACAAGGGCATGAGTGAAATGCGCCTTGATTTTCCGGATGGCAAAACGTATGGCGGATTTTTTGCTTTTCGGCAACTTGTTTGGTTGCTTCCCATGCTGTATCCAATGATCCCCGTTGCCTATTTTCCAGGGTCTGGGATCCTGGGGCCTGTTATTTACAGGTGGATTGCCCGCAACCGTCATTTATTCTCAAGGTTTCGTCCTTACCCAAAGGAATGGTGTAAGCTATGATTTCCGCGCGTCACATCCCCAGGGTCATTTGGATTCACACCCTTTTGATCATAGGCATCGGGCTTTTAGCGCTTTACAGCGCTTCTTTTAATAATGATGTGGTAAGTGTTTCCGTGTTTTACGATCAGCTTTATTGCGCTGGGCTTGGGATTTTGTTGATGATTTTATTGTCGCAGGGGGATTACCGGAAATTTTTTGATGTGGCCTACATTGTTTACGGGATCAGTGTGGTTTTTTTAATTTTGGTATTGGTCATGGGGCGCCAGGCCTTAGGTGCCACACGCTGGTTCTCGGTGGCGGGTGTAAGCTTTCAGCCTTCAGAGTTCAGCAAGCTGGCCGTCATCTTTTTTTTAGGCCGTTATTTTTCACAGCGACGACCAAGGCTGTCCTTTGATTTTTCGACCGCAATACGTGACATTTGGGGGGACTTGATTTGCCCTTTGTTATTGATAGGTGTCTCGATGCTCCTTATTTTTAAGCAACCGGATTTGGGGACCGCTATTTTAGTGATGGGTATTTTTTTGGTCATGCTTTATGCCAGTGGGGTAGCGCTTAGGTTTTTTTGGAGCTTGCTTGGAATAATGGCTTTGCTCACACCGCTCGCATGGGCGTTTTTAAAGCCTTACCAAAAAGACCGGTTGTTAGTCTTTCTTGATCCCAGCCTTGACCCTTTGGGCGCGGGGTATACGATCACCCAATCAAAGATCGCGGTGGGCTCCGGTGAGCTATTAGGCAAGGGGTGGCTTTCCGGCACGCAGAACCAATTAAACTTTCTGCCTGAGAGGCATACGGATTTTATTTTTTCCGTCATCGGTGAAGAATGGGGTCTTTTGGGCGGGATTTTTCTGGTCTATTGTTACGGCATTATCATTTACTGCGGTTTTAAAATTGCCCGGCACAATAAAGATCCTTTCGGGCAATTGGTGGCCATTGGTATCGTCAGTATTCTGGCCATGCAGGTGGTGATCAATATCGGCATGGTCATGGGGCTTTTGCCGGTGGTGGGTATTACCTTGCCGTTTATCAGTTATGGCCGCACGTCTTTTATGGTTTTTGCCCTGTTGATAGGATTTTTATTGAATTTGAGTAAAAAAAGAACTATTTTTTAAAACCAAATCTGGACTTTTTGAGCTGTAATCGGTATAGTAAAGATATGAAACATTTTCGTAAAACGGTTAATAAGCAATTAGGTGAAATTTTACTTGAGCGGGGTGTTATTTCGCGCGCTCAATTGGAAGCCATTTTGGTTTACCAAAAAGAAAAAGGCCTTTTATTTGGCGAAGCATTAGTCCAGATGAAGATAGGCACCGAAGAGGATGTGGTGCAGGCCCTGACCTGCCAATACGGGTTTCCTTATCTTCCTTTGGCTAATTACGAAATTGCCCCGGACGTGGTCGCAACCGTCCCGCTCAAAGTTTGTAAGCAATATTGCCTGGTCCCTATCGATAAAATCGGCCGTTCGTTGACCTTGGCCATGGCCAATCCTTTAAATGTTCAGGCCCTGGAGGATGTCGAAAAGCTTACCGACTGCTCCGTACAAGCATTTGTCAGTACCGCGATGGAAATTAACAATGCCATCAATCGTTATTACGAAACGCGCTGATGCTGCCAACCCAAGAATCTCTTAAAGAAATTCTTTTGCGGGATAAACTCGTAGCCCCCGAAGATCTCAATCGAGCCATTGAAGAACAGGAGAGGTCCGGCGGGGAATTAAGCCGCGTTCTTTTAAGGCTTAAATTGATAGCAGAAGATGAGTTAAGCGTCGTCTTAAGTGAAGCACTGCAATTGCCTTTGATCAATTTGAATTTATTCCGGATTGACCCTTCCCTTTTAAAATTAATCCCTAAAGAAACAGCTGAAAAATTCTTAATTATTCCCATCTCCAAGCTCAATGACCAACTGACCATTGCCATGGTTGATCCCATGGACATGCTGACTATTGATAATATCAAAGCCATGACATCCATGTCGGTGAGTGTTGTTTTGGCAAGGCCAAAAGAAATGCATGCCTCTCTTGAACGCTGTTACGCGCAAAACAACTCTTCTGACCTTGAGGAAATTTTTCAAGATATCAAAGATACTAAAGAAGCGGAGAGCCTCGAGCTCGTCAAAGACCACTCCCAGCCTGATAAGCGTTCAATTGAAAATCTTAGTGAAGAGGCACCCATCATCAAGTTGACAAATACGATTATCCAACAGGCGGTGGTGGCCAAGGCCAGCGACGTGTTCATTGAACCTATGGAAAAATGCCTGCGTATCCGTTATCGCGTCGACGGATTTATCAGGGAAGTCGACCGCATGTCCAAGGACCTGCATTTTCCTTTGATTTCCTGCATTAAAGTCATTTCAAGTCTGGATATAGCTGAACACCGCCTTCCGCAAGATGGGAGATTCCGGACCGTGACTAAAGAGAACAAAGAGGTGGATTTTCGGGTCAATGTGCTGCCCACCGCCATGGGGGAAAAAATTGTTTTGCGTGTTTTGGACAAGAACCAGGAGATGGCGGATATTGATAAGTTGGGCTTTGAAAGTGATTCCCTGGAGCGGTTAAAGGAATGCTGCCAAAGGCCCCATGGCATGATTTTGGCCTGCGGCCCGACGGGAAGCGGTAAAACTACGACCCTATACGCGATTCTAAAGCATATTGATTCTCCCGGGCGGAATATCGTGACCGTGGAAGACCCGGTGGAGTTTCAGATGAAAGGGTTTAATCAGGTCAATATACGCGCTGAATTCGGTTTGTCCTTTCCGTCAGCATTGCGTTCTATTTTGCGGCAAGACCCTGATGTGATCTTGATCGGTGAGATCCGGGATTCAGAAACCCTGGACATCGCGGTCAAGGCGGCTTTGACCGGGCATCTGGTGGTTTCTTCCCTGCACACCACGACCGGCCCCGGCTCGATTACCCGCATGATCAATATGGGCATTGAACCGTTCTTAATCACATCCTCGGTGGTGGCTATCGTGGCCCAGCGTCTGATCAGGAGGGTATGCCAGAAATGCCGCGAGCTTTATACGGTCACTGACGAGATTTCAAAAGAATTTCACCTTAAAGAATTATTACCCAATCATAACGGGCAATTTTATAGACCAAAGGGCTGTGATAAATGCTTGAATACCGGCTATAAAGGACGGGTGGGGATCACCGAGACGCTTGTATTGACCAATAAGGTCAAAGAATTAATTTTACTTTCAAGTTCAGAGGCGGAGATTAAAAATGCGGCGCGCTCCCAAGGGATGAAAACGATGCGTGAGGACGCTGTTTTCAAGGCCGCCAGCGGGTTGACGACTTTAGAAGAAGTGATCCGCCTAACGGCGCCTGACTAATGAATACTATGGATACAACCCAGGAACGGATTTTAAAAACGCTTAAAGAGCTGCCGAATATTAATCCGGCGGATATTGACGCGTTGATGGATGCCCAGCAGGATAAAAATATCAGCTTGGTCAAAGCGTTGATTAAGCAGGGGATTATCTCCGAGCATGATTTGCTGGCCCTCTTGATGCGTGAGCTTCATATACCCTCCATTGACCTGACCAAATACCGTTTCGACGACCGTCTTAAAAGTGTTCTTACCGAAAAGAGTGCCCGTCAGTACCTCGTTATGCCGCTTTCTTTGCTTGGACAGACATTGACGGTCGCGATCGCTGATCCGTTAAATGTATTCGCCCTGGATGATTTGCGCAATGTGACCGGCAAGGAAATTGAGATCGTCATTGCCTCTGAAAGTCAGATCACCCATGTCATCGATCAATTTTATAACTCAGCCGCTGCGGTTGTGGCTAACGCGACGATAAGCGCTGAGTCCAGGGATTTTGAAATTTTGCAGGACAAGGACAGCCCGCAAGACGTCCAGGCGGAACAAGAGGAAGTTTCGGCACTTCAAGAAGCTCCGGTTATCCGCATCGTTAATCTGGTCATCAAGGAAGCGCTGCGCCAGAGGGCTTCGGACATTCACATAGAACCTATGGAGCAGGGGATGCGCGTGCGGTTTCGCATTGACGGGATATTACAGGACATATTGACTATCCCTAAGGAAAGTAAAAATGCGGTGGGGGTGCGGGTTAAACTGATGGCGAATCTGGACATCACCAACACCCAGACTCCCCAGGACGGGCGTTTCAAAATGAAGGTGGGAAAGCAGGAAGTGGATTTTCGCGTATCAATGCTCCCGACGACCTTCGGTCAAAAAATAGTCATGCGGGTGCTTGATAAAAATAATCTCTCGGTGGGATTGTCTAAATTAGGGTTTTCAAAGAATGCCATGACTGTCTTGGAAGAATCTATTTATAAACCTTATGGAATGATCCTGGTGACGGGACCTACCGGCAGCGGGAAGTCCACGACTTTGTATTCTTTGATCAGCAAATTAAACACACCCGAGCGGAATATAATCACTATTGAAGAGCCGGTGGAATACCTGGTGGATGGCCTGACTCAAATTGAAGTTAAAGCGGATATAGGCTTGAGTTTTGCCACGGGGCTGCGTGCTGTTTTGCGCCAATCGCCGGATGTGGTGATGGTGGGAGAAATCCGGGACGCTGAGACAGCGGACATCGCGATTAAAGCTTCCCTTACAGGTCAGCTGGTCCTTTCGACCCTGCATACGAATAGCGCGGCAGGCGCCGTGACCCGTCTGGTGGATATGGGGCTTGAGCCTTTTCTGGTCGCTTCCAGCCTGGTTTTAGTCTGTGCCCAGCGCCTGTGCCGCCGTATTTGTGATTCTTGTAAAAGGCCAGTGAATATTACTCCGGAAATTTTAAAAAAGATCCAGCACCGTATTAAAGCCGATACTGTGTTATATGAAGGCAAGGGCTGCGAGCGCTGCCGGGGTACCGGGTACAAAGGCCGTGTGGGTGTGACGGAAGTTTTGCTGATTGATGACACTATCCGTGATATGTTGCTTGGGAAAAAAACGTCTACGGACATAACGCGCTATGCCCAAAAAAATCAAGGGATGAAATTGCTTTTTGACGATGTCGTTGATAAAATGATCGCGGGAGAAACTACGTTGACAGAAGTCTTTCGCGTTGCTTCAGAAGATGAATAGGCCCCGCCTGGCCAGTTGGCCAAGCGGCGGGGTCCTGTAAGGAGAGTTATGGACGCTTATAAAGTTTTGTTGGGAGAAATTTTGATTCAACGCAAAAGGATCACCCGTGAGCAGCTGGATAGCGCTTTGCAAATTCAGAAGGAAAAGGGTGGTTTCTTGGGTGAAATTCTTGTTAACTTGGGCCTTCTTGATGAGCGGGACATTGTGGTGGCATTAGTCATTCAGTGCGGCATGCCTTATATTGCCGTCAATAAATATACCATTGATCCGCAAATTTTACATTTGATCCCCAAAGAGGTGGCTCAAAAGGAAAAAGTGATTGCCTTGGACCGTATTGGCGAAATTTTAAGTGTGGTGATGGTCAATCCTCTGACTGATGATAAGAAAAGTTATTTAGAAACATTGACTAAATGCCGTGTTGCTACTTTTATTTCTACTAAAGCGGAAATCGAAGAAGCCATTGCGCGGAATTATTGAGGACATAACTTATGCCAACCTATAAATATACCGCCCGCGACCAAGAAGGCAAAAACGTCACCGGACGGATTTCAGCGGAAAACGAATCGGCGATCGTAACCGAGCTGCGTAAGCGTAATTTGATGATTTTGAATGTCGCGGAAGACAAGGAAGCGGCGGTTAAAAAATCCTCCAAGCCTAAGGGCGGTAAAAAAGTCAAACCGGAAGACCTTGTTATTTTTACCCGCCAGTTTGCCACCATGGTGGACGCAGGCATACCCATTTTGCAATCTTTGGAAGCATTGAGTGAACAAACCGCTAATCCTACGTTTAAAGTAGCACTTTCTACAATCCGTGAAGACATACAGATAGGCAGCAGCCTGTCCAACGCTTTTGAAAAGCATTCTAAGATCTTTGACCAGTTGTACGTAAATATGATCAGGGTCGGGGAAAGCGGCGGGATCCTCACTGCCATCCTTGAACGCGTGGCCATGTATTTGGAAAAAAGCGAGCGGCTCCGTCAAAAAGTGCAAGGGGCGATGATTTATCCGACGGTGGTCATAAGCATGGCGATTTTGATCACCATTGGCCTGCTTGTCAAGGTAGTCCCTACTTTTTCCCAGATTTACGCCTCCCTGGGCCAAAAATTACCGGCCATGACCCAATTGCTGATTGATATCAGCAATACGCTTCAACATGACATCCTATATCTGATTGCCGGCGGTTTTGTTGTCGTATTTCTTTTTAACAAGTACAAAAAAACACCTGCAGGCCACCTTCAGGTGGACACCCTGCTTTTAAAGTTGCCGGTATTTGGAGACTTGATTTGTAAGGTTTCAGTCAGCCGTTTTTGCAGGACCTTCGCCACTTTAAGTCAAAGCGGTGTGCCTATCCTGGAATCTTTGGATATTGTCGGCAAGACCTGCGGTAACAGGGTCATTGAAATTTTAGTCGATGAAATCAAGGTCAGCGTCAAGGAAGGAAACAGCATAGCGGATCCTTTGGCTAAAAGTTCTATTTTTCCGCTGATGGTCACCCGCATGATCGCCATCGGCGAGAAGTCCGGGCAATTAGAAAAAATGTTGTCCAAGGTAGCTGAGTTTTATGATGAGCAGGTGGATACAGCAGTTGAGGGGTTGACTAAATTGATTGAGCCATTGATCATAGGGTTCTTAGGGATTGTGGTTGGATTTATCGTCGTCGCTTTGTTTTTACCAATTTTAAACATGACACAGGCCATGAAATAATATTTTAGGGGCGATATGCGATTATTATTTGTTGCTATTTTAGGAGTGACTCTTTTTTCTTGCCGCGGCTTGGCTCAAGAGGATAAAGTCATGGAAGCCACCTCTGCCTTGGGGTCGGTATTGTCTAATTTAAAGCAAAGTGTCACCAAGTTGGCTGCGGACAATGATCAATTGGTTTCCCGGGACAATGTCATGAAAACCCAGGTTTCACAATTGCAGATGCAATTGGGGCGTTTAGAAGCCCAGGGGGATCTTTTAAATGAGGCATCAGACAAATTGAAGGAACAAAATAATAGCCGTGCCCAACGCATCGGGGATTTAGAAGAAGAGAATCTTGATTTGGACCATCGCGCCCAAAAAGCCCAAGATGCCATTAAATTGATCCAGCAGTCTTTGGATGCAAAGTATCAGGAAGATCAAAGATTGCTCTTGAAACTAAAGGACATGCAAAATGCACTGCCAGTCAATGTTCAATCCCCGGAATCCCAAGCCCAGCTCCATCGGCAAAAAGAAAAATTAAGATTGATGAAAATGATTTATGACAGTCAGCAGCGGCAAGAAGTGTCGCATCAATCCATCCTGGATTTTCAAAAAAACACACCCCTGTTGCCCGGGGCCAGTGCTTTGGCGCATCAACAGCTTTTAAAAGAACAGGTCAAAGATCTGGAAGCTCAAATAGCGGCGTATCCGCTAGAAAAACCCTCGGCGAAAGTTGGATCTGCCGATCAGTTGGATGATGCCCAGCTCGGTCAGTTGGAATTGGAGTTAAAATCCCTCGAACAAAATTACGCGCAGCTTAAAAATTTGATGGAAGAAATGAGCAAAAAAGCCCAAGGCTCCCGGATGGCGGGCAGTCAGCACCTCGTCGAAGGAGATAAATTACAGAGCAGTCTTGATGATTTAAACCATCAGGGCATTGGGCTAAGGGCCAATTTGGATGATTTACGTTCTCAAATGGTCGATTTAGACAAACGCAAGTCCCACCTGGAAGAGATGATCAAACAATTACCTTAAGTAGGGACAGACGCTACTTATTTGTCAGAACAATGACAACTTGTGCTTCCGAAAGCTTGGCCCCATTTTCCATTGGTGTTGCAAGTAGCCGTAGCAGTACCTCCGCCTACGCAAGTACCTGAAGCATTTGAGCCTGCAGTTGTTTGGGGGAAAGAAGCAGATGTTACGCAAAATCCTTCCGCTATCGTCAAGTTCTGCTTGGGGCATGTAATAGGGCCTGTCGTGGTGGTACCAGAGCAATCTGCGGGAGTAAATGCTGCATCCATGTAGTAATCCACAGTACCGGCCCACGCAAAGACTACTTTATAATTTTGATCCAATATTTGCCACTCGGAACAGTGTTGGTCTTGAGGAGTTTCATCTCCTATTTGAAGGTGTAATAGGGTAGAATCATTTTTAGATATGTCCTTATCACAAATATATTCATTTATCCCATTATGGGTTTCAAGCGCGCCACAGTGGTTGTCAGTACAGTCACCAGGTTCACCATTGGCACAACCTAAAGTACAATGACCAGGGTCAAGATTCTTCTGTTCCATACAAGCTTCGTCCCAGTTCTTTTGTCTACACCAATTAATATTAGCAGAGGATTGATCATATGCAACCATAGCTAGGTGATATGTCTGTCCAGGAGTGACAAATCCAGGAGTGAGTACTGTTTGTCCCTGGATTCCGTGAGAAGCAAAATTAAAAAAGTAGTAGTTTTGTCCCAGGGGTGGTGCGGTGGCTTCAGTATAGTTAGGGAGATTTGTAGGAAGCGGCCCTGCCGGGCAAATCAGTTTTACACAAGCTGTCCCCGTCGAATTAAGACTGTAGCCGTTAGCAGCATCACAATACATCTGGCAAGGGGCCGAGGAAGAACAATACGTGCAATGAGGGCTGGAGCCACAATCAGACTGTGTCGGATCATCGACATAGCTATAGGCATAATTTTGACCCAGATTGCTCACGGCACCCGGGCAAGCTAGCGCACCTGTGGAAAGTGTCCCTAAGCATTGGGGATTACAAGTGGGATCATTGACGCATTGAAAAGAAGAAGTGGAGCATGAAGTGGCCCAAATACGTTGGCCGAAATAACAATTATTAGGCGTGGAAGCGGGTGGCTTTAAGCAAGTACCGTTTAAGTCTGTCGGGCAGAGACTTCCCGGTGAAGGGGTGTTACAGGACATATTTGTCGGGCACGGGGCTTCTCCAGGAATGTTGTTAGGGTCATTATTTATGTCGGTGTCGCCCGCTGGGATGGGAATTGTCCCGCAACCTTGAGATGAATACTGCGCGCAACATTTAGGGTCAATCGCCGTTCCACAAATGGATAATGGCTGGCCGGAACATCCTTGCGGGCTGTTAGCGCTGCAAACCAGGTTTAAAATGTGGTAGCCGGAACCGCACTGGGTAGGGTTTCCACAACCGCCATCGACGTAGCTGCAATTACAAGTGGGGGGAGTAAATACAATTTCATTGACAGGGGCTTGAGTGATGTTCTCTGTAAAAGAATCCTGGGCAGAATCATCCCATAGTTTGAAATGGGCATCAATGGAGCGCAGGACATAAGGCCCCATGTAGACGATCCCTAAAAGGACAAGGATGGCAATTAAGGAATATTCAATAATGGATTGGCCGCGTTTATTCATAAATTCATACCTATAGTCAAAGTATACCCGAGAAATGCTGCGTATGCAAGTGGCTTTAGTGCCCTTTAGTGTCATTGCGAGGAGCGAAGCGACGTGGCAATCTTTTTGAAAGATTGCTTCGCTGCGCTCGCAATGACACACCAAAAAAAACATGATAATGCTTACACATTTTGGGGAAACTGCTAAAATACATTTATGGATTCAAAGCAATTATTTGATCAATATTTATTATTGGTCAACCGTTTAATACCCAAACCGCTACCTCTCCCTGTCATCGGCATTGATATCGGTACCTCATCGATTAAGGCGGTGGAGTTGGGGCAAACCGCCAACGGACTTGAAATACGCCATTGGGCCATTGAACCCTTAGTCGGCACAGACACCAAAACTGCATTAAAGAAAATAGGCGAACGCCTGCGTTTGAATAATCAAGTTTTAGTTTCCTCAGTTTTCGGCAAGGGGACATTGATCCGTTATGTCGACATGCCGCGCATGCCTCTGGAAGATTTGCGTAAAGCCTATATTTTTGACCTGGATAAATATTTTCCTTTTGACCCCAAAAGTATTTACACGGATTGTTCTGTCCTAGACCCCGAAGGTAAAGATAAAAAAATGCTGGTATTGCTGGCCGCTGTCAAACGGGAAATTGTGGATGAACGCATAAAATTATTTAAGGAATCGGGGCTTGAATTAAGCCGCGTGACGATCAATTCAATCGCGACGGCCAATGCTTTTAACCGCCTGGGACCTGAGGTGACGGCATCGGGAAAGGCCAAGGCTGTCCTGGATATCGGCGGGTCGGCGTCTTGCATTATGATTTTTAAAGACGCTACCCCGCGCTTTGCCCGGGATATTTTTGTCGGCAGCCAGGAGTTGACAAAGAAAATTGCCAATGCCCTGGGGGTTGATGCCGCACAGGCCGAGGTGATCAAGCGTCAGCCCGGCGATAAATTAGCCCAAGTCATCGAGGCCTGTGAGATGCCGATCAATAATTTGATCACCGAAATCCGTTTATCCATGGATTATTTTATGACGGAGAAGAATATCCAGGTCGACGAACTTTTTTTATCGGGAGGCGGTTCATTATTAAAGGGCGTGGAAGATGTTTTTGGGAAAAATTTAGGGGTGCCGGTCAAGATTTGGAACCCGTTGGTCAAGGCGCGTTTAAATGCCCCGAACGTGTCCGAGGACATTCAAACCTATGCAGCACAGCTTGGGGTGGCCTTAGGTTTAGGACTATAAACGATGATCGATATTAATTTAATTCCAGTTGCTCTGAGAAAAAGCGGCAAAGAAAATGCCTCTTTGGCGATCAATATCCCCCAGGAAATTATTTTAGGGGTGGGGGTTGGTTTGATTTTTGTAATGCTGACGGTCCATCTTTTGCTTGGGGCTGTTTGGTTTGTAGGTTTGGGGCGGTTACCGGGTTATAGGGCAAGTTGGCAGAAGGTAATGCCTGATAGAGCCGGGCTCGAGTCCATGAAAGCGGAGACCAGGATTTTAAGAAAGAGGATCAAGTTGATTTCCGGTATAACGACCAAAGAAATAGTGCTATGGGCCCCCAAATTTAATGCCATCAGCGATGATTTGCCCAGAGGGCTTTGGCTTAAAAAAATGACTTTAGAAAAAGGCGCCCTGACCATGGAAGGCAGTGTGGTTTCCAAAAGTCAGAACGAAATTAATAATGTGGGCCTGTTTTTAGCCACTTTAAAGAAAAATAATGATTTTATGAAAGATATCTCTTCGCTGGAAGTTAATTCTATCGAGCGGGGAAGGAATAATACCGTTGAGGTCACTGATTTTACGGTCATGGCAAAATTAATTGAAATCATAACCCCAAGTTCAAATGAAACTAGACATAAGTAAAATTATTGAATATTTTAATAATCTAAACGACCAGGCGCGTTATTGCGTGCTGGTGGGGGTGGTCTTTTTGATTGTTTTACTGGATGTGTTCCTGCTTCTTTTGCCTCAAATGAACAGCATTGCCGATATCAATGACCAAATAAAAAAGTTTTCTGAAGATACCCGGCAGGTTTTGACCGATAAGCGGCAGGTCAATCTGCTGCGGCGAAATCTCCAGCAGGCGCGTGTTCAGTTAAGTGACCTTAGCGTCAAGGTGCGCCCCATCCAGGAAGTCCCTGTGATCCTTTCTACCATTTCCAGCATCGCCAAAGAATACGGTGTCAAAATTGACCAGTTGGTCCCCGAATATAATCACCAGGAAGCATTGACATCGGCTGATGACGGTAAATATTACGCGCTTCCTGTC
>Ga0206802_1053_pt1 | contig 28996 bp, 23 predicted proteins | sample Alteio_BWOrgCont_63_FD_152902 | JGI IMG/M metagenome (GOLD analysis project Ga0206802, IMG submission 152902) | Enriched cells from forest soil in Barre Woods Harvard Forest LTER site, Petersham, Massachusetts, United States -... | ecosystem: Environmental > Terrestrial > Soil > Temperate forest >... | reverse complement strand
GAAGGGGACAGCGGATATGGCCATGGTTCAACCGGGGGGGAAAAGAACATCAATCATCCAGGGGACGTGGGAAGGGCGTAGTTCAATGATGCACTTAAGAAGAGCGATAGCGGTTGGAGGCTTAAAACGGTTATTTTCCATTTGGACCCAAGGGGAAGTAGCTAGAAATGAATTAATTTATGAGGGACGTAAACTTGGTTTTGAAGGTATATACATGGAAAATTACAAAAGCAAGTCTTTCCAAGGGGCTGAAGAATTAGATATAAGGCCGCCAGAGGCTAATTATATGAAATTTTTTAGTATTTTTTCTAATGGTCTTTGGCATAATGTTGGTCAACATGCTGGCAATGGAGTATATTTATGGCGAGAGAGCAGAGAAGGGTTTGAGTTTTTTGTTTTTGACTGGGGGTTAGGAGTTTTAGATAAGAATGGTCATCCAGTTATCAATCTTGATCAAATCTTTAATAATTATTCGTATAGACAAAAAGCAGGATCGCCAGATGGGATTTATAGAGGTGGTGGAGTGGGCATAGGTACTCGAAATTTTGCAGTAAATACTTATTTGACAAGGTTTATTTCATTAAATGCTGGGAATCTTGCAGTTGTTGATAAGGAAACTCCTGGGTTTTATGACGGCAAAGAAAATGATTATCCTATTAGGGTTATTCAAGAAAATATTAAAGCTGGGGAATTAGGGATTCGTTCAAATATGACAGGTGTAGTTGTTCATGGTTTTGTTCCAATTGATCGAGAGGCTTACGTTGGTCGCTTTTCTTCCATATCAAAGGATAATCCTTTAGGTGTATTAATAACAGAAAAATCGAATCCTGTTAGACGTGGTTCTTGGCAAGATTTACCTGCTGAAGGTCTTGAGAGATTAAAACATGGAGATAAAGTAAGGATTACTTATTACAAGGTTGGTGAGGGAGAGCAAGAAGTTACCGTACAAATTAAACTGCGCTCTATCCCGAATGGTGTATATTTGACCCTAGATGATGGCACAAAGATTATTAAGTCAGATATTAATTATATAGGGTCTTCCCGAGGAGGTAAAGTAATAGAAGATCGTGGTAACACTTTTGATGCATTTGCGGAGCTGGGTTTGAAGATAGGAGATGATGTAACAATAAAATATAATAGAGAGACCCTTATTGACAAAAGAATGGTAGATGATGTTCTTATTGAACAGATGCCATCAGTTAGTAATCAAGGTGTCTTTGTATTTAGGGATATGCATGGAGAGCTAGTGGTTTTGAGTATGACAAAAATAAAGAATTTTGTTTTATTAGAAACAAGGGACAGCGCTCAAGTGGTCTTAAGGGCTCAGAAAAATAGCAGAGAAAAAACAGGTGGTATTGATTTTACTGCCAACAAAACGCCTTTGGAGATTAAAAATGGATCCCCGACAAAAGCATTCGGGGATGACAAGGGGGGTATTCAATTTCACCTTGATCCTGCCATGCTCCGAGAACTTCAAAATGCTCCTGGTTTTGTGCCTGTGATTATTAATATCCAACCCATGACGGACTTGAAAAAATTCCTTTTGACGCCTTAAGCCTTGATGCTCTAAGAGTTCTTGACATATCCCATTCTTATATTAAAATCTGTGTATTAAAATTTTACTAATAGGGATTCTTCGGCCTACGGCCTCAGAATGACAGTAGCCTTGTCTCAGAATCACAGTATTCTTGTCTCAGAATCACAGTATTCTTGTTTCAGAATCACAGTATTCTTGTTTCAGAATGACGTATCTTTATGAATATTTACCAAATTTTAACTGATTCTGCGCGTCTTTTTAATCAAAAGCCTGCTATTATATTTAAAGATAAGAAAATTAGCTTTTCTGACTTAAAAGTTAGTGTTTTCGCTTTGGCCCGGGGTTTGCAGGCTTTAGGGTTGGCTCGTGGTAAGAAAATTGCTTTGTATTTGCCTAATTGCCCTGAGTATGTGTATAGCTATTTGTCATCGTTTCTTCTGGGAGCTGTGGTTATTCCTTTAGATTACATGCTTAAAACAGATGAATTGCTTGCCTGTTTATCTCATGCTGAAGCTGATTTGGTGATTGCTTTGCCTAAGGCAGAGATAGATTGGAATTCGATTCAGGAAAATATTCCTTCTTTAAAGAATGTTATTGCTTTAGGGCCTGATTTTGAGCGGTTGTTTGTTGCCCCCCCACCGAACCTCCCCCACGAGTGGGGAGGAATAATGGATTCCGACCCTGCGTTGATTATGTATACTTCTGGCACCACTGGTCAGCCTAAGGGGATTTTGTTGACCTATAAGCATTTGGAAGGCTCACCTCAGGCGATGAAGTATTTTGTGGATTTAAGTGAGCGTGATGTGAAATTATGCGCCATTCCTTTAAGTCATATCGGCGGGTTTATTTATATCCAGAATTGCATCATTTTTGGCATTACCTTGGTGCTGATGGACCGTTTTCATCCCCTTGAATTCTTAAAAGATGTCCAGCAGTACAAGGTCACGTGTTTTCATATTGTTCCACCGATGTATACGGCTATTTTGACGGTCAAGAATATCGACCAGTTTGATTTATCAAGTTTGCGCTGGGTGGTGGTTTTTGGAGCGCCTAATTCACCGGATATTTTAGAGCGCTTCCATAAATATTGCCCTAATGCCAAATTACTTAATGGCTGGGGCATGACAGAGACTTGTCCGCCTAATACGGTGACACCTTTAGATAATCCTAATATTGAAAGTGTAGGAAAACCGGCACCCAATTGTGAGATTCACATTGTTGATGAGGATGACAAGGTTTTACCGACGGGGTCAGTGGGTGAGATTGTCATCCGCGGCTGGGTGGTGATGCAGGAGTATTATAAAGACCCGCAAGCGACACTGGCGGCCAAACGTGGGGGTTGGTTTCACACCGGGGATTTAGGGCGTTTTGACAGCGAGGGGTTTTTATACATTGTTGGCCGTAAGAAAGAGATGATCAAGGTGGCTGGACAGATTGTTTATGCCCCTGAGGTGGAGGCAGCCTTGTGCAAACATGAGGCGGTGCTGGAGGCTGCGGTTATCGGTATTGCTGATGATATGCGCGGGGAGGCTGTGAAAGCATTTGTGGTTTTAAAGGAAGGTGTTAATATTGAAGCTTTGGAGATCAAGTATTTTGCCCGGGAACATTTGGCCAATTTTAAAGTGCCGCAGACCGTTGAAATCCGGTCGAGTTTGCCTAAGAATCGGACGGGGAAGATTGATAAAGAATTATTAAAAGTTGAGGTGAAAGTTTAATTAAGATTTTCACCCCCACCTAGCCTCCCCCATCGAGGGGGAGGAATTACCAAGTGAAAGGGAAAAAGTTATGTCTACTGCAACTGTTGATAGGATGACCAGGGATGTGCATTTAAGCGGTAAAGATTTGATGTCCATGGTGCAATTAAGGCCTAAAGATATTGGTTCTTATGCGATTGTTCCCGGCCCCAAGGAACGTTTGGATTCTTTGGTCAAGAAAATGGAGAATCCGGTCAAGAATTTTTCTTTCATGGAATACAATATGTTTACCGGAAATATCAATGGCATTCGTGTAACAGCCATCAATGGCGGACGCTTTGCAGCGGACACAGCCATTACGACGGAGATCTTATGCAGTGCCGAGGCCAAGGTCTTGATCCGCATCGGCAGTTGTGGGGCCCTGCGCAAAGACATTAAGATCGGTGATTTTATTCTAACTACAGGCTGTGTGCGTGGAGATGGGGTTTCTCCGTACTATGTGGATGATAAATTTGTCACCCTTCCGGATGCTGCGATGACGCAAAAGTTATTGGGAATTGCTAAGAATGTCGCGGGGACTGCTGGCTTGACTGTGCATGAAGGCAAGGTGTGGTCCACTGATGCGATCTTGCGTGAGACTAAGGAAATAGTCAATGGCGTTATCGATCAGGGTGCCATCGGTGTTGACATGGTCAGCGCTCCGTTTTTGACGATTGCTCAGACGTATAAAATTCCTGCAGTGTCTATTTTAGCTGTTTCAGATAACTTAATCACCGGGCAGATGGGGTTCATTAACCCAGATTACTACATGGCTGAAGGCATGTTAATTCAAATGGCTATGGAATTAGTAAAACAGTTAGAAGGGAAATAGTGAAACCCCTTTCGATGAGCAAGGAATAGGGCCTTTTGGAATTGGTTAAACAATTGGAAGCAAAATAGATTCCCGACAGAAGCATTCGGGAATGACAAATTTAGGAAAGTAAAATGTCGTTTGAATCACCTTTATTTTGGCCGGCGTACATTAAGGATAATGTTTTGTATGTTCTCGACGAAACCTTGGTTCCGTCGAAGCTCAAATACATTCCTGTTAAAAATGTTAAAGATGCGGTCCTTGTCATTCGTGATATGAAAACCCGCGCCTTCGGCCAGTTTTTGGTGGTCCTCAATGCGTTTTTATTAGAATTAAATCCTAAGGGGGATTTCCTTAAACATTTGCAGGATGTCGCCCATCAACTTAATAATTCCCGTCCGACTTTTCCTTTTGCCGAGGTGACAGGGATTGTGGTGGGTGCGGCAGAAAAGGCTTTTGCCAACGGGGTTGATGCGCGTGTGACTGTGACCAAGACGGTGCATGGCTTTCTTGCCGGCATCAGGGCCCGTCGATTGCAAAGGGTGCAGGAAATCGCTGATGCCATGGAGGATGGAGATTCCATTTTAACCCATTGCAACGTCAGCGGTGAATTGGCCATGGCCGCGAGCATCGCTGACTATGCCGGAAAGCATATCAAATTCTTTGCCACGGAAACCAGGCCCTATATGCAAGGCTCCAAGCTTACGGTCTGGGAATTGCAAGAGGCTGGTGCAAAAGTGACCTTGGTGGCGGATAATGCCATTGGTTCTTTAATGGCTGATGGGTTGGTTAATAAAGTGATCATAGGCTCTGACCGCTCGGCGGCAAATGGAGATATTGCCAATAAAATAGGCTCGTATCAAATTGCTGTTTTAGCCCGTGAGTTTGGTATCCCTTTGATTGTTTTGACCCAGCCTTCCAAGGGTGTGGCAAGCGGTCAGGATATGCCCATTGAACTGCGTGATGCGGATGAGCTATTAATTTTCGGTGGCAAGAAAATATTCGGTCCTAAGGTTAAAGGTTTTTATCCAGGATTTGATGTCGTGGGGCATGAATTGATAACGAAAGCGATTGCGATCAATGCAGGATTATAAAATTAAATCCATTACACTCCTTCAAGGTGTTTTTAGCGCTGATTCTTTGAAAAAAGTCAGGTTCGTGCAAGCTGAGCATTCTTTTGTTTGTGAAGGACGCCCAAGTTTAGAGGCAGGACGAAAAACGTCCAAGACCCTTTTAGAACAAGGAATTACACCGACGATGATCAGTGACAATATGGCAGGATTTTTGTTTTTTAAGGGATTGGTCAGGGAAGTGATCATTGCCTGTCAATACGCTGATGCTACAGGTGCTTTGTGCGACACAGGTGCTTTGATATTAGCTGTATTGGCCAATGAACATAAAGTCCCCATTAAATTGTTGGAAGCAGAACGTAAAATAAGATTTTTGGGGGACCCTAAGGCGATATTAAGTTTCGAAGGCCAACGGATCGCCCCTCAGGGCGCGCATGGATATGTGCCTTTAGTTGAGTGGGTTCCGGAGAAGTATTTGAAAAAACAAAATTAGTGTCTTTGCGAGGAATGAAATGACGAAGCAATCTCAATTAACTGATGAAATTATACGTATCGGCAAGCTGCTTTGGGACAAGGGGTTGGTGACTGGCTTTAATGGTAATATCAGTGCGCGTGTTGACGCTGATACTATTTTGATCACGGCTACAGGCACGTGTTTGGGCTATTTAAAATTAACAGATATTGTTACATTAAATTTGAAATCAGGTGACGTGGTTGGGGAAGGGAAAGCTTCGAGTGAGAGATTTATGCACACGGAAGTATATAAGAATTTCCCTGACATTAAAGCGGTGGTACACACGCATCCGACGTATACCAATGGGTTTTTCTTAAGCAATGAAATCTTGGAGCCTAAAACATTTGAAGCGAAATTTTATTTGGGTACTGTTAAGTCTGTTCCTCAATCAACGCCGTCAGTAACCGCAATGGAACCTGTGGTCAAGGAATTGAAAGTCAGCAATATTGTCGTATTGCGCAATCACGGTGTGGTGGCGATGGGCCCAGATCTCTTTTATGCTTTTGTGTTAATTCAGGAATTAGAAGAGCAGACAAAGGTGGAATTAGTGGATATTCATTTTTCCAAGAATTCTGTCATCCTGAACGAAGGCCCTCATGTCGGGCATTCGCTGGTTGCTCTGAAGGATCTCAACAAAATTAATTCTTTAAGAGATTCTTCGGCTGCGCCTCAGAATGACAATGCGATAAAGAAATACAAACTTTTCTCCAAAGACCAAATCGAAGAAATCGTCCGTTTAGTCAATGGCGACGCGCAGATGCAGGAATTGGGTAAAAAGACGGTCATGAATATGGATTTAGCTGTTTGCTTGCAGGAGACAGGAGCTATTTATAGTTTTAAATTTGAAAATGGCCGGATCACTAAGACAGGCCAGGACGCCCAAGCAGAGTTTTTGATCACTGCCAATGAACCCATTTGGCGCGCGGTTTTTAACCGTGAAATTGATCCCTTTGTGGCCACCACCCAAAAGAAAATGAACCTTCGGGGAGATTTCGCGCGTATTTCCAAATGGTACGCGCCGTGCAGCCGCATTTTTCAATTATGGACACAGGTGCCCGTTGAATAAAATGACGACCACAACGACACAACAATTTGATTTGCTGATGGAAGGCAAGTTAAGCCCGGCGCTGAGTGGTAAATATTTTGATGCCATTAATCCTTCTAATGGTGAGGTGTTTGCGCGGATAGCTGATGCTGATTCCATTGATGTGCAAATGGCTGTTTCCGCGGCGCGCTTAGGTTTCGATCATGGCCGCTGGCCGCAGATGAGTATTGCAGAGCGTGGAGTATATTTGCTTAAAGTAGCGGCACTTATCAGAGAGAATGCCAAAGAATTGGCAGATTTAGAATGTGCGTCCACTGGAAAGATCATTAAGCATACAACCTTTATTGATGTGCCGACAGCGGCGGATACATTTGAATATTTTGGTAATTTGTCAGGGAATTTGATTAATGAAAAAATGAAACATTCAGCGCCCGTACTTTCGGTCATTGAACGTGAGCCGGTGGGTGTGGTCGCTGCCATTATTCCTTGGAATTATCCTTTGATCATGACTGCCTGGAAATTAGCACCTGCTTTATTGGCAGGTAACACCGTGGTGTTTAAGCCTTCACCCATGGCCTGTGCTTCCGTGATGTTTTTGGCGAAGTTAATAGCTCAGGTCGGTTTGCCTAAGGGCGTGTTGAATATTATTGCCTCATCAAGGGCCCAGGCAGGGCAGGAATTAGTCGGTTCTCCTGAAGTGGATATGGTGTCTTTTACAGGGTCCACCAAAACTGGGGAAGCGGTGATGGTTTTGGCATCCAAGGGTGTTAAGAAGCTGACCCTTGAGTTGGGCGGTAAATCACCGAATATTGTTTTTGCTGATTGCGATATGGAGGCAGCTCTGGGCGGATCTTTGTCGGCGATATTTATGAACCAAGGGCAGATGTGCACCGCTGGCTCCCGGCTTTTAGTGGAAGATAAAATATACCAGGAGTTCGTTGAAAAGCTCGTGGCTCGCACCAAGAATTTAAAAATCGGCCCAGCGGATAATTTTGAAACAGAATTTGGTCCGCTTGTCAGTATTGAGCATCGCAACGCAGTGCTTAAAAGTATTGAAAAAGGCAAGCAAGAAGGGGCTAAGCTTGCCTGCGGCGGCGAGATTCCTGATATTAATCCTAAGGGAGCCTATTTAGAGCCGACGATTTTTATCAATGCGCGCAACACGATGAGCATTGCCCAGGAAGAAAATTTTGGGCCGGTTTTGTGTGTGATGCCTTTTACTTCAGCTGATGAAGCGATCAATATTGCTAATGACAGCAAATATGGTTTGGCAGCCATGATCTGGAGCCGTGATTTGGAAAAAGCCAACAAGGTGGCTCGTCGTTTACGTTGCGGGACCGTGTGGGTCAATACCTACGGTGTGTTTTTAAATGAAGTTCCTTTTGGAGGGGTTAAACAAAGCGGCTTCGGCCGCGAGTTGGGCTTGGCAGGTCTTTTGGAATACACCCAATTAAAACATATTGCCACTGACCAGACGCCGGGAGGCAGGTCTTTGGTGACTAACTGGTTTTAAAAATGAATATTACCATTAATACTGGCAAAGAATTAAATTGGATAGTCACCCTTATCATGTCCATTATTTTTGGTTATTTGGGGGTTGACCGTTTCATGATGGGGCATATTGGATTAGGATTGCTCAAACTCTGCACCATCGGAGGATTTGGTGTCTGGTGGCTGGTGGATGTGATTTTGATCGCCACCCGTTACCAGTATAAAAATGTCACGTGGATTTAAAATAAACTAAGGAGAGACAAGATGAGTCAGAAAATTCTTTTTTTAACCCCGCCGCTTAAGGCTTGGGATTCGCATGGTCTGCATAAGGCAGCTAATCAGATGCACGCGCAGGTGGCGGCCTATGTTCGTTCTAAAGGCATTGCATCCGTTGATGCTCTGGATTGCCGGGCCCTGGATTTAGATTGGGACGGCATGTTAGCCAAGATTGGTGAGAAAAATCCGACCATGGTTTTTTTGGGTGATCAACTTTTTTCAACCCTTGGTGCTGCGGTTATTTGGTATTTTAATGAAGCGATGAAATTGATTAAGGCCAAGTATCCCAATATCATCACTGTTGCTTCTGGTTTATGGTATTCCGCTGATTATGACCGTCAAATGCGCTTGAATCCCGCCATCGATTATATCCTGATCGGTGAAGGGGAGATAACCTTGGAAGATTTAGTCAATAATCTGAAAACTAAAACCAAGGATATGCGTGATATCCCGGGGCTTGTTTCCCGTCGGGATAAAAACACTATTATCGTTGGGCCTCACCGTGGATTGATCCCTGATTTAAATGTGCTTCCGATGCCGGCCTATGATTTATTCCCGATGACAACCTATATCGGTCATACCTATTGGAAGCCATTCGCGGAGTTGATGACTTCCCGCGGTTGCCCGGGCAAATGCCATTTTTGTTATGAATGGGCGTTGTATGACAGCCGTTCCGCCGCTAAAGACTTTACTTCCTGGCGCGGTCTTTCAGGCAAACGTATCGTTGATGAGCTTGATATCCTTGAAAAGCAATACGGGATCCAGACCGTTGTTATGCAGGATGATGCTTTTAACAGCGACACCAAGGCCATGATTGAGTTCTGTGAAGAGAAGATCAAACGCGGCAATAAGGTCGGCTGGGTGTGTTTGGGCCGGGCTGATCAATGGATTTCTCAGACGGATATATTACCTTTGATGCGCAAAGCAGGTTTGTTTATGGCTTTGACAGGCGTGGAAGTTGAAAGCGATTCACAGCTGGTGAAGACAGGTAAAGGGGTTACCATTGATCAAATTAAAAAGACCATTGAAATTTTACGTGCCCAGAACATTGGCACAGTTGGTACAGTTTTGATCGGTCTGCGTGAAGATACTGAAGAGAAGATTAAACAGCGCCTGGAAACAGCCAATGAAATTGATCCTGATGTTTTCGCGCTTGATTATTTAACGCCGGTACCCAATTCACCTGATTGGCGTTATGGCATCCAAAAAGGTTGGTTTGATCCGGAAACAATTAATTTAAAAGACTGGGACTTCCAGCATCCGGTCATCCCAACGGACTTTTTATCGATCGAAGATGTCGGTCGTCTGGGAGCCTGGTGCATGCGTGAATATTATTCCAAACCGGAGCGCATTCACCGCATCATGGAAAGCGATTATGACATGCGCGTGAAATTATGCGTCAAAGATTTCATGAATAATATTTCGAAATTCGAGGCCAATTCTCGCGTACAGGCAGAGAAAGTATAAATATGGTCAGTATTCAGACAAATATGCAATGGGATTCAATGGCGTTGAGCAAATACAATAAGATGCTTAATTTGATTCCTGTTTTCCATCGGAGATTGGCCCAAGAAGTGGTCAATAAAAAAGCAGAACAGGGTGCTGTGGCCCGTGGTTCTTCTCAGGTGGAGGAGATGGATATTGTTCAGGCATTTTTAACCGAAGTACCCAAAGCATTTTACAGTTTAATGATCCGTATCATGGATGAAGTCGGTTTTGATTATAAAAAGTATATATGAAAATCGCTATTATCGGTGCAGGTGCTATCGGCGGGGTTGTGGCAGCTTACCTGAAAAAAGCAGGTGAGGATGTTGTTCTCATCGGGCGTTCAGATCAGGTCGATGTGATCAATGTCAAGGGCCTCACTATTAAGGGCGTGCATGGGACAGAAACTATAAAAGTTCCAGCATTGACGCGTTTGGATCAGTCCTATGATCTGGTGATTTTTTCCGTCAAGACCCAGGATATTGAAGAAGCTTTTGCTCATAACAGCGAATTTTTAGAGCAGGGTGGTTTGATACTAACCACTCAAAATGGCGTTCAGGCAGATAATATTTTAAGCGGCCATTTTGAACGTGATCGTCAGCTTTCGAGCATTGTGATGTTTGGCGCCACCTATACCAAACCCGGTGAGATCACCTTCAATTTTGAAGGGGATTGGATCATAGGGCGTCCGCTGATGCCTTTGGATCCCACAGCGCATAAGGTTGCGGAAGTCTTAGGTAAGGCCTTTAAAATGGTGACGAGTACCAATATCATGGGGCAGAAATATTTAAAGCTCTTTGTGAATTTTAATAATTGTATCCCGGCACTCATTGGAAAAAGCATGCAGGAGACTTTTGCTGATATTGATTTGAGTCGTCTAAGTATCATGCTTCTTAAGGAAGGTGTTGATATAGTGGCACAGGCTAATATTGAGTTAGTTTCCTTGCCTAATTTTCCTAAAGAACGTATTGAAGGTCTCGTCAAAATGCCTATTGAACAGGCGGCTGGGATTATTAATAAAACATTAACGACTTTAAGTAAGGAGCCGTTATACGGATCTATTTTGCAAAGCATCATGCGTGGCAAAACCAGTGAGATTGATTTTATTAACGGTGAGATCGCTCATTTAGCGAATCATTTTAAAATGCCGCCGACACTCAATAGCAAAATTGTGGATATGGTGCATGAGGTGGAGCGCACGGGTAAATATTTTAGTGTGGAAGAAGTGAAGAAAACTTTTCATTTGGAAAATCCTGTCATCCTGAGCGAAGGCCCTCATGCCGGGCATTCGTAGTTACTCCGAAGGATCTTAAGGTGTCTTAAGATTCTTCGGCCTATGGCCTCAGAATGACGATCAAGAGAGGAATAATATGGCTTCAACAGCTAAGACAGCCCAAGAGCTTGGATTAAAACGTACCTCATGGATTCCTGAATGCTGGAATGAAACCCAGATTGAAGTATGGCGTTGCATTGATGAGCATTGGGATTTATTAATTAATAAAAAGGTGGATGAATTTATTAAATACATTCATCCGGACATGATGGGCTATGGCCATGAGAGCCCGATTCCCGTTGATCGTCCCTGGCTGCATAAATGGGTCGGGTTTTGGACCCAAACTACAAACATTGCTATCTGTGAATTACGTCCCACTCAAATCAAAATCCATGGGGACATTGCCATTTTGCAGTATTTAATCTTTACCGTTGAAATAAATGCCGAAGGCGGCAAGCGCGTCATCCGTCGCTATACGATGACCTGGAAAAAAGGCCAAGACCGCTGGCAGGTGATTGGAAGTCACAATAATTTAATGGATGAAACGCTGCGGCATTAATGCCGCAGCGTTCCCTCGAGCGAAGCGAGAGGCAACAAATATAAAGAGATAATTATGCATAAGAAACGCAGAGTAGTTGTCACCGGGGTCGGGATCGTATCTCCCAACGGCATTGGTAATGAAAATTGTTACCGTGCCATGATTAATGGGGTTTCCGCCGTGCGACGGGTAACCGAATTTGATGTGTCTATTTTTAATACCAAGATTGCAGCACAAGTAAATGATTTTGATCCTGTTAGCTTAGGGCTTAGTTTTTCTGATGCCATGCGCATGGATCGCTATGTGCAATTTGCCTGTGTGGCCGCACGGATGGCCTTGGATGATTCCCGATTAGAATTATCTAAAGTAGATCGCCAGCGCATGGGCGTATCTTTGGCCAATGCTATTTGCGGGACGAAATATATGGAAGAAGAGTTTGCGCTTGTGACCGATAGTGGGAAAAAACCCATTAATCCGCGCATTGTCCGTCCGGATCTTTATGATGCAGCCATGTTTAACACGCCTTCCAGCGAAATTTCCGCTAAATATGGACTGATGGGTGTTTGTAATACCATTTCAACGGGATGTACTGCCGGAACAGATTCTGTGGGATTTTCTTTTGAAGCTATTAGTGACGGAGATGTCGATATCATGATCACAGGTGCATCTGAAGCTCCCGTGACACCTATTACTTTCGGCGCTTTTGATACAGTTAACGTCTTGTCTGTTCATAATGATGAACCGCAAAAAGCCAGCAGGCCTTTTGATAATAAGCGTAATGGCTTTGTTATCTCTGAGGGCGCTGGTTTATTGGTGGTTGAAGAATTAGAGCACGCATTAAGACGTGGAGCGCGAATTTATTGCGAGATTACAGGGTTTGGGACAACTTGCAATGCGTATCATATGACGGATTTGCCGCCGGAAGGTGATGCCATGGCTGATTGTATCACCTTGGCGATGGAAGATGCAGGTATTAAGCCTGAGCGAATTGATTATCTTAATGCCCATGGTTCTTCCACCCGTCAGAATGATGTTTTTGAAACCAGTGCCTATAAAATGGCTTTAGGGAAGCATGCATATAATGTGCCGATATCGTCGGTAAAATCCATGATTGGACATCCTTTGGCTGGGGCCAATGGGATAGAGCTGGCATTAAGTTCAATGATCTTCGAACGCCATATTTTGCCGCCGACGATTAATCAGGAAGAACCGGATCCTGGTTGTGATTTGTATTACATCCCTAACAAGGCGATGGAGAAGAAAGTAAGCTGTATTTTAAAAACTTCTAGTGGCTTCTCAGGAATTCACTCAGCTATGATATTAGAACGATATAAGGGGTAGTTTTTGTTTCCCTCCCCCTTGTGGGGAGGGTTAGGGAGGGGGAGCGTTGGAAAAGATTGCAATAACAGGCCTAGGTGTCATTTCACCTAGTGGCATAGATAAACGGGTTTTCTGGTCAAATATCAAAGCCGGGCGCAGTGCTATTGAAAAAATTGAGCGCTTTGATGCATCGCTTTATTCCTCACGAATTGCCGGCCAGGTAAAAGAGCTAGAAGGCTATAGTAATGTCTCATCACGTCTTTTGAAGAAAATCGATTTATTTTCACATATGGCGTTGGTTGCCTCTGAGCTTTGCATCGAAGATGCCAAAATTAATTTAGCCGAAGAAAACCTTAAGCGTGTTGGAATTTTTATGGGCAATGCCATTGGCGGCTGGCTGTACGCGGAAACGGAACTGCGCGATATGTATCTGGAAGGCCGCGAGGGGGTCAGTCCATTCATGGCTTCAGCCTGGTTTCCAGCGGCGCCTCAAGGGCAAATTTCTATTAATTACGGAATCAAGGGATTTAGTAAAACTATTGTCGCAGATCGCGCCAGTTCTTTAATGGCCATCGGTTACGCGGCCCGCACCATCATCCGAGGAAAATGTGATTTTATTTTAGCCGGAGGGATGGAAGCGCCTGTTACGCCATATGCGTTATTGTGTTGTAATACTTCAGGGATGTTAACAGAAAATAATGATCAGCCGCATACCGCCTATCGCCCTTTTGATAAAAATCGTGATGGTTTGGCCATTGCTGAAGGTGCTGGTGTATTGACCTTGGAACCGCAATCAAGAGTGACTGCGCGCGGGGCGCATGTGTATGCCAATATTATTGGCTATGGAACGACGACAGATGCTGTTAACCGCATTGAACCTAGTGATGATGCTGTACAGTTAGGTCGTGCCATTAAAATCGCCTTGGATGATGCAGGTTTGTCACCAAAGGATATTGATTATATTTGTGCTGACGGTGCTGGAAGTAAAATAGGGGACGCGAGTGAAACTAAAGCTATCAAAAATGTTTTTGGTGATTATGCCAAGAAGGTAATAGTCTCTGCGCCCAAATCCATTTATGGCAATATGCTTGGGGCAAGCGGGGTTTTGGATGTGATCACAACAGTCTTGGCTATGGAACATAATATGATTCCACCGACCATCAATTATGAAACGCCTGATCCTGAATGTGATTTGAATTATTGCATCAACAAGCCACAAGAAAAAGTGATCAAAAATGCCATGATCATCAACCGCGGCCGAGGCGGCATCAATTGCGTTTTAATTTTACAGAAGCCGTAATTCTCGCGTGTCATTGCGAGGAGCGAAGCGACGAAGCAATCTTTTACAAGGAGCTAAAATGAACACCCAAACCGACATCGAAAGCAAACTTAAAAGCGTCTTTAAAAAAGTTTTGGATATCAAGGAAAGCGAAATCGTCCCTGGTGCCAAACTTGACGAATCTTTAGGGATCGATTCAACCGAAATGGTAGAAATCGCTGTTGTAATCAAAAAAGAATTTGGTGTTGCTATCAAAGATAATGAACTTAAGAAGACGCATTCATTTAATGATATCGTTGGTATTTTAAAAGCAAAATGAAGATTGTAGATTTATCCCTTCCCATAGATGACACTTTAGTTGAAACGCATGCGGCTACTATCGAGAGGATCTCGCATAAGGCCGGTGTTGAGCATTTTAATTGGGTGGTGATGTCCAAGCAACCCGGCGGCCAAGAGCGTTTTGATAAGGGCGAGCGGGTGGCCACGGCCGATGAAATTCCTGACGGTGAAATGCTCTCTCTAGAACTTGTCAATTCTTCCGTGCATATGGGCTCACATGTTGATGCGCCGTTTCATTATGGGTCGAGGTGCGAAGGCAAACCAGCCAAGCAGATCATGGATGTGCCTTTAGAGTGGTGCTACGGACCAGGAGTGGTCCTTGATTTTACCCATTTGAAATTCCCTGATGCGATCGGTAAGAAAGAAGTCGTTGCGGCGCTTGAGAAGATTAACTACAAATTAAAGCCCATGGATATTGTACTTTTATACACCGGCGGGGATAAACTTTTAGGAACCGATGATTACGTCAACAAATATGTCGGCTGTACACCTGATGCGATTGAATACCTGCTTGATTGCGGCATTAAGATGATGGGGATTGATACTATTGGTCTCGATCGACCATGTTTTTTAATGTTCAAAGAATTTCTAAGCACCAAGGATAAAAGCAAAATCTGGCCCTGCCACTTCCTGGGCCGTAAACGTGAATATTGCCATATGGAACGTTTGGGAAATCTGGGTGCTATTCCAAAACCTTTTGGTTTTACAGTTTCTTGTTTGCCGGTGAAGGTGAAAAATGCAGGGGCAGGTTGGAGCAGAGTTGTTGCTATCCTATAAATAGAAAGGCCGCGAGCTTTTCGCGGCCTGACGAAACTGGATAATGCTTTTCTCTCACTAAGATATTTTAAGTATACCAGAAGGTATTGTTCTTTTCAAGAAAAAGGCATTTTGATGAGTGAAGAACTTGAAGTATTGAGAATAGTTGCGCAGCGTTTAGATCAATCTAAAATCGTTTATATGATTTCTGGATCCATGGCTGCCAATTTATATTCGGTCCCCCGCATGACGAGGGATATTGACATTGTTGTGGAGTTAAAAAGTATTGGTATTGACGCCTTTGTAAAAATCTTTGAGAAAGATTTTTTTGTGGATAAAGATATGGTCCGCGAAGAAGTGGCGCGTGGCGGTGTTTTTAATCTGATTCATAAGGATTATGTCATTAAAATTGATTTTATCTTACGCCAATTGTCTGAATTTCAGGCCATGACTTTTACGCGTCGCCGGAATGTTATTATTGAAAATCAACTGATGTGGTTTATTGCTCCAGAAGATTTGGTTTTGGCGAAATTATGGTGGGCCAAAGACAGTTGTTCGGAAGTGCAGTTGAATGACGCGCGCAATATTTTGCGTACGGTGAAAAATCTGGATACAAATCACATTAAAGATTGGGTAGCACAGCTTGGGTTAAGTCACGTGGCCCAAAAAATTGGCTTATGAACGATACTTCGCTAAAAATGACCGCGTATTATGATCGCCTTATGATGGAACGTTCACCCCAAGAGCGTTTACGGATGGGGTGTGCCATGTTTGACACAGCCAAGCAAATGGTGCGCGATAGTATTATGAGCGATAATAATCAATTATTGCCTGATGAAATAAAAAGAGAAATATTTTTGAGGTTTTACGGTCAGGAATTAACTGTGGATCGTAGAAATAAAATATTGAAAAATTTGGCTGTAACATAGCTGTCTCTGTAAAAAAGGTCTTTGGATCGACCTAATCAATAGAAATGCCTATGGAACTATCATGGAAGGAGAACAATATGATCGGATATGTGACTCTTGGAACAAATAATAAGCCTAAGGCTGAGAAATTTTATGATGAGCTTCTCAAAGAAATCGGGGCCGGCCGCGTGATGGAAACCGAAAAATTTACAGCTTATGGAACGGATATGCGCTCTCCAGGGATTGGAATTACTATACCTTTTGATGGCAAACCAGCGACAGTAGGCAATGGGGTGATGGTTGCTTTGAATGTGGGATCAGTGGAAAAGGTCAATGCTGTTTACAACAAGGCAATTTCTCTCGGTGCCAAGGATGAAGGCAAGCCAGGCCCCAGAGGCGACCAAGGTTTTTACGCCGGGTATTTTCGTGATTTGGACGGCAATAAATTGAATGCCTTTTGTTTTGTGGCGAAGAAATAAGAAAGGCCGTATTCGGGGTGGCACGAATTCCAGGGATAAGTCCAACGAGAGAAGGGCACGGAATTAAGGTTGCGGTGGGTGGCGTCGGATTCCACGGAATTTAAGGTAAATTTATGGCTTTGGATGAAATACGGGAACAATTAAAGAATGCAAAAGACGCATTAAATCGATCGCCTTCTGATACTCATGCTCAACAAGGATACGTTAGAAATTTAATCGCATTGTTAGAAATTGATCTCAAAATCGCTGAAATAGAGAAAACTGATACAGCTATAGGGAAATTGGTTGAGATTGTTCAGGCTGTTGGTTCAACTTCAGATAATTTAAAAAAAGCAACTGAGAATATTGAAAAAACATCTAAAGCTCAAGAAAAACAAACTAACGCAATCATATTTTGGACAGCAGGGCTATTCTTTGCAACATTTGTTATGGCTGTAATAGGATATTTTCAAATGCAAGAAGCCCAAAAATTGACTAAAATTACACAAGAACAAATAAAGAATGCGCAAAATGCTACGTACATGGAATACATTTTTAAATTTAATGAACAGTTCTCTCAGCCAACAAATCAGGCGATAGCCTTAGCAATTGAGGATGGGCGTAAAGTTTTAAAAGTCAATGGTGGTGTGTTTAGTGATGACGATTTAGATTCTTACTTAGATATTTACGAAGATATTGCTAAGGCTTTACAAATGAATTTAATAAGCAAGGATTTGTTTTATAATGATTTTTCAGATAATTTGTCTATGGTCTATGACAATAGGAAGTCCACGATTATTTAACTAGGATCAGAAAAGAAAGTCCAGATTATTTTAGTGGTTTTGAAAGTTTGGCTAAAGAGTTTGAGAATTATCATCCTGTGGAGAAATAAATTAAATCATCGGGTGGATCGGAATTGATGTTGCCGAGCGCACGGCAAGCGTTCAAGTCATCTATAAAGGGAATCCCGCTTTCTGGCCGCTGATAGAGTGGCCATTCGCCAAGAGGAGCACGGCAGCAGCAAGGCCGAGACAGGACCCGATGGGGTTGCGTGACTGGATTCCCGCTTTCGCGGGAATGACAATATGTAACATTAAGATTCTTCGCTTCGCTCAGAATGACAGGAAAGTTAATAAAGGAGGTTTTTCATGGGTCATACGGTTAATTCGATTGTTATTAACGCACCATACGAATTGGTTTTTGATATTTCTAACAAGATTGAGCGCTGGACGGAGTTGTTTGGGGATGAGTATGCTAAGGCGGATGTGTTGGAACGTCGTGGGAATGAGATTACGTTTCGCTTAACCGACGAAGATGGGAAGTCTTGGGTGTCTAAGCGTTGGCTTTATAAGGATTTGAAATTTGCTTATGCTCAGCGTTGGGAGCCGTTGTTTCCGTTTAAATATATGAAAATTGTTTGGTTCTATACAGAAACTCCCGATGGTATTAAAATGTCTTGGATTCAGGATTTTGAAATGGATCCTGGTTTTACGAAATTTACAGCGGAACAAATTGAAGGCTTCATTAATAAGCATTCGCAGGATAATATGAAGATTTTTAAGAAGGTGATTGAGGCGGAGGCGTTGGTGAAGAAATAGTTGGATTAATACCCCCTCCCTGACCCTCCCCACAAGGGGGAGGGAAAAAGATTTTTAAAGGAAAGGAAATTTATGTCGCATGCAACAGTAGATTTAAAAGGAAAAACGGTTCTTATTACGGGTGCCTCTCGGGGTATTGGCAAGGCCATTGCGACACGCATGGCTTCTTATGATGCTAATCTTGTTTTAGCTGCCCGCTCTCAGGGGCCGCTGGATGAGGTGGTGAATCATCTTAAGGATAAATACGCTGTTGATGCGATTGGGGTTCCTGCTGATGTGAGTAAATTGGAAGATTTACAAAATTTAGTTCATAGGGCTAAAGCACATTTTGGTAAAATTGATATTTTAATTAATGTGGCCGGTGTTTCCAGTCAGCATCCTTTTCATCTGCAACCTATCGAAGATCTTGAAATGTTGGCCAATACAAATTATCTAGGGTATGTGCGTTTGATCCGGTTGGTTATTCCTGACATGGTTGAGCGCAAGAGTGGTCATCTCATCAATGTGGTCTCAGGATCGACGCTGGTAGACCCAATCCCGCGTGGATTCTTAGCGTATAGTTCGTTGAAGATGGGATTACGTGCTTTTCTTAAAGGTCTTTTTTGGGAAATGCGCGAGTATAATATTAAGGTGACTTCATTGTTGCCAGGGGTGGTGGCATCTGATTTGACAGATCATCTCAAGGATGTTGCCCAAACTCAACGCGATCGCCTGATGGATCCGGTGGCTGTAGCAGATATGGTGAGCTTCGCTTTGTCTGTGCCGGCTAACGCCTGTCCTTTAGAATTAGCTGTTATAAATCAGTTAACAACTTGGACTAAACCTATTATCGATTACCAGCAAACGCAGGCAAAGTGACCGCCTTAGGCGGTCATCCCCGAATGTTTTTATCGGGGATCTAGATTCCCGACTAAAGCGTTCGGGAATGACACGAGGGGTGGTGATGTTATGGATCAAACCGTTGCCGTATTTCCTAAAAATAAGTTTCAAGAGGTTCGTGTAGGTATCCGTGAGTTTAAAGGCAATGATTTGTTGGATATCCGTATTTGGACCAATGCGCAGGGGGTGGATCAGATGGTGCCAACTGCCAAAGGGGTGACGGTTAATATTCACCTTTTGCCACAACTCCTTAAAGCGCTGCAGGATGCAGAGAAAATCCTTAAAGAAAGTAAAATGTTAGAATGATGACCATAGATGCCCATAGTCACTATATGCCACCAGAAGTGGCCGCAAATACTGCCTTTTTTAAGGAACATTGGTCTGATGCTGCCAAGCAATTGCGTTTGATGGATGAGTATTATATTAATAAAGCAGTTCTTTTATATCCCACCAGCGATGCTCATTTAAAGATGGGTGGTTGGCAGGGGGTATGCAAAATTTATAATCAACGTATTGCGGATCTTGTAAAAGAGTTTCCTGATCGATTTATAGGAGCAGGTATTATACCCCCTGATTCTTCCCAGGCAATGGGGTCTGAATTAAAGCGGATCAAGGATTTAGGGCTAAGAATGTTGTCATTAGCGTCGAGCTATGAGGGAAAATATTTGGATGATCCCATTTTTGATGAGGTCTTTGAATTTGCGGCAAAAAATAAAATGCCCATCCATGTTCATCCTCAAATTATGAATCCAATTGGATCAGAACGGGTGCTTGATCCTTTATTAAGCCCTGTGTTGGAGTACGTTTTTGACGTTTCCATGTGTTTTGGTAAGATGATGATGTCCGGGGTATTTGTAAAGCACCCCGATGTTAAGTTTATTTTTGCTCATTTTGGCGGTGTTTTGCCAATTGTCAAAGAGCGTTTTGATACCACTTATAATATGCTGCGTCGACGGAATTTTGTTAAAGATTTAGGGAAAAATCCCAGTGATTACATAAGCCAACTGTATTTTGACATGAGCGGCACGCGTTCCGCGGGTTCTTTACAAACAGCTTTAGAAATGACAGACGTGAAGCATATATTATGGGGTAGTGATTTTCCAGCTAATCAAAATCTTAAAGACTCGTTAAGTGTTATATCGCAAGGTGTTTTATCTTTGGAACAGAGAAATTTTATTTTAGGCGAAAATCTCCGCAGTATGCTGCTTTAATTTCTCGACGGTAAGTTGAGCCTTTTCAGTATTTTGGGTGTTTTGAAAAATAGTTGAAATAATTTCTTGACATCATTAATTTATCTGATATTCTTATTGAACCTTTGAAGAAGCTTTCGGAGCAATTTTATTCGTTCTTTGACAATCTATTGTCCAAATCAATTTTTAAGTTTTGCCAAGTTTACAAAAAAGCCAAGTACTTTTGGAGAGTTTGATCCTGGCTCAGAGTGAACGCTGGCGGCGTGGATTAGGCATGCAAATCGAGCGATCTCGCAAGGGATAGCGGTAAACGGGTGAGGAACACGTAAATAATCTTCCCCTTATCCTGACATAGCTCTATGAAAATAGAGGTAATATCAGATGACACCATGAGTTCTCATGAACTTATGTTTAAAGACTGGGACCGCAAGGCCAGTCGATATGGGATGAGTTTGCGTAGCATCAGCTAGTTGGTAGGGTAATGGCCTACCAAGGCTTTGACGCTTAGCTGGTCTGAGAGGATGGTCAGCCACACTGGGACTGAGACACTGCCCAGACTCCTACGGGAGGCTGCAGTCGAGAATCTTTAGCAATGGGCGAAAGCCTGACTATGCGACGCCGCGTGAGGGATGAAGGATTTCGGTTCGTAAACCTCTTTTGGCAGGGAAGAAAATGTTTCAGTTAATAGCTGAAAAACTGACGGTACCTGCAGAATAAGCCACGGCTAACTCCGTGCCAGCAGCCGCGGTAATACGGAGGTGGCTAGCGTTACTCGGAATTATTGGGTGTAAAGGGCAAGTAGGCGGCTTAGCAAGTAGGGGGTGAAATACTCTGGCTCAACCGGAGAACTGCCTTCTAAACTGCTAGGCTTGAGTATGACAGAGGAATATGGAATTCTCGGTGTAAGGGTGAAATCTGTAGATATCGAGAAGAACACCAGCGGCGAAGGCGATATTCTGGGTCATTACTGACGCTAAATTGCGAAAGCTAGGGGAGCAAACAGAATTAGATACTCTGGTAGTCCTAGCCGTAAACGATGAGCACTAGATGTCGGTCCCTTTAGGGGTCGGTGTCGCAGCTAACGCATTAAGTGCTCCACCTGGGGACTACGGTCGCAAGGCTAAAACTCAAAGGAATTGACGGGGGCCCGCACAAGCGGTGGAACATGTGGTTTAATTCGAAGCTACGCGAAAAACCTCACCAGGGCTTGACATATTGGAAGTAGTGAAATGAAAGTGGAACGACCTGTCAAGTCAGGAACCATTACAGGTGCTGCATGGCTGTCGTCAGCTCGTGTCGTGAGATGTTGGGTTAAGTCCCGCAACGAGCGCAACCATTATCCTTTGTTGCCACTTCCTTGTCGAAAGACTAAGGAAAGCACTCTAAGGAGACTGCCTGGGATAACCAGGAGGAAGGTGGAGATGACGTCAAGTCAGTACGGCCTTTATGCCCTGGGCGACACACGTGTTACAATGGGTAAAACAGAGGGTTGCCAACCCGCGAGGGGGAGCTAATCTCTTAAATTTATCCTCAGTTCAGATTGGAGTCTGCAATTCGACTCCATGAAGCCGGAATCGCTAGTAATGGCAGATCAGCACGCTGCCGTGAATACGTTCCCGGGCCTTGTACACACCGCCCGTCAAGCGATGGGAGCGAGGAGTACCCGAAGTCCTGTGTAGGCAGGCCGAAGGTAAAACTCGTGACTGGCGCTAAGTCGTAACAAGGTAGCCGTACGGGAACGTGCGGCTGGATCACCTCCTTTCTATTTTTTACACGACGGAGAAATCAGTAATGAGATCAAAATTGTGTAGAATTCCTAAACGTACAAATTAGGAACTATAACAGAGTAGAGAAATCCAGTTGTAGAAGTAAATGTATCAAAGTCCTTCTTTGAGAGGATAAAATCAAGTTAGTTTCTTCTCTTCGAAGTGCTTGGCTTTTTTTATATATTTTTGTAAGGTAGAAGCTTAAAAATTGGGACATATTAAATTAGTAAGGAATTAAGAATTCCAAATTAATTCAATGTGCCCTAATTTTTAACTTCCTACCACTGACTTTGGGCCCGTAGCTCAGTTGGTTAGAGCGCGTCCCTGATAAGGACGAGGTCAGTGGTTCGATTCCCCTCGGGCCCACCAAATACTTTAAATTGATCGGTGCTATGAACCCAATGGGGCCGTAGCTCAGTTTGGTAGAGCGCCTGCTTTGCAAGCAGGAAGTCAGGAGTTCGATCCTCCTCGGCTCCACCAAAATATGTTATACTTAAATTTGGACAGAAGATGTTGACTATATATTTCTTGAACAAGCCCAAGTTAGCTTGTTTGAGTTTATAGCTCTTTGACAATTATGAAATATAGGGTAATACAAAATTGCCGAGTAGTTTTATCTTAATCGGGCTTCTCGCCCTGATTAAGGTGTAGTAATTTTTTGATCAAGCTACAAAGGGTTTATAATGAATGACTTGGCAGATAAAGGCGATGAAGGACGTGGAAAGCTGCGATAAGCCTCGGGTAGCCGCAATTGGCTTTGATCCGAGGATCTCCGAATGGGGCAACCCCATCAGGGTCATACCTGATGATCTTCTACTGAATACATAGGTAGCTGAAGCTATACCAGGTGAACTGAAACATCTAAGTAACCTGAGGAAAAGAAACCGAATGGGATTCTCTTAGTAGCGGCGAGCGAAGAGAGAACAGGCTAAACCGACAAGCTTGCTTGTCGGGGTTGCGGGACCTTAATGTGGGATTGTGATGGAATAGCAGAAGAGTTTGAAAAAACTCGCTATAAAGTGTGAGAGCCACGTATGCGAAATTCCAAAGCACCCTAGAGGAATCCCAAGTACTGCCGGGCACGGGAAATCTGGCAGGAATCTGGCCCGACCATGGGCTAAGCCTAAATACTCAATCTGACCGAAAGTGGACAAGTACCGTGAGGGAAAGTTGAAAAGAACCCCGGGAGGGGAGTGAAATAGAACCTGAAATTATAAACCTACAAGCGGTTGGAGGGCTATGCATATCTTCGGATATGAATGCCTGACAGCGTACCTTTTGCATAATGGACCAACGAGTTATTATCTGTTGCAAGCTTAAGCACCTTTGGTGTGTAGGCGTAGGGAAACCGAGTCTGAATAGGGCGAATGAGTAGCAGATAATAGACCCGAAACCACGTGATCTATCCATGGCCAGGTTGAAGCTTATCGAAAGATAAGTGGAGGACCGAACCCATTGTCGTTGAAAAGACTCGGGATGAGCTGTGGATCGGAGTGAAAGGCTAGTCAAACGTGGCAATTGCTGGTTCTCCCCGAAATAGTTCTAGGACTAGCTTCGAGGAAATACCGAACAGGGGTAGAGTTACTGAATAGACTAGGGGCCTTACCGGGCTGCCAAATCTAACCAAACTCCGAATACTGTTCGGCTTATCTCGGAAGTCAGAGCAAGAGGGCTAAGCTTCTTGCTCGAGAGGGAAACAGCCCAGACCATCAACTAAGGTCCCAAATATAAACTAAGTGGTAAAGGAAGTGAGATCACGTAGACAGCCAGGATGTTGGCTTAGAGGCAGCCATCATTTAAAGAGTGCGTAACAGCTCACTGGTCGAGTGATTTCGCGCCGAAAATGATCGGGGCTCAAGTTTATAACCGAAGTTATGGCTTTGATTATCTTCGGATAATCAAGGGGTAGGGGAGCGTAGTGCTATGCGTTGAAGCCATACTGAAAAGAATGGTGGAGTTGGCACTAGTGATACTGTTGGTATGAGTAGCGAAAACTATAGCGAGAAACTATAGCATCGAAAATCTAAGGTTTCCTGGGGAAGGTTAATCCGCCCAGGGTTAGTCGATCCTAAGCAGAGGCCGAAAGGCGTACGCGATGGATATCAGGTTAATATTCCTGAACTAATTACAAATCGTTAACAACTCAATGTGACGGGGTAGGTTACGCAAGCAGAGTGTTGGATGTCTCTGTCTAAGGCCGTAGCTGTCTCGCAAGAGATGGTGAGAACTGATGGGGAGCTCAATCGCAAGTGCGAGCGAAGTTGCAGATACCATGCTTCCAAGAAAAACCATTCGAGTGAGATTTGTAGTTAATCGTACCGGAATCCGACACAGGTAGATAGGCTGAATATGCCAAGATGCTCGAGAGAATCCTCCTTAAGGAACTAGGCAAAATCACCCCGTAACTTCGGGAGAAGGGGTGCCTGATTCGTGTAGAGCTCCGCGCTTGAAGCGATGATGGCCACAGTAAAGAGGCTCGGGTGACTGTTTAGTAAAAACACATCACTCTGCAAAGTCGTAAGACGACGTATAGGGTGTGACACCTGCCCGGTGCTGGAAGGTTAAGGGGAGAGGTGAGCCGCAAGGCGTAGCTTCGAACTGAAGCCCCAGTAAACGGCGGCCGTAACTATAACGGTCCTAAGGTAGCGAAATTCCTTGTGGGGTAAGTTCCCACGCGCACGAATGGTGTAACAACTTGAGCGCTGTCTCGAGGAGGAACTCGGCGAAATTGTAGCGGCGGTGAAGATGCCGTCTACCCGCACCAAGACGAAAAGACCCCAGAACCTTTACTGCATTCTGGTATTGAATTTGGTTATTGATTGTGTAGGATAGCTAGGAGGCTGTGAAGTTCCGGCGTTAGCCGGGATGGAGCCAACGGTGAAATACTAGCCTGTTGATGACTAGATTCTAACCTTGTCCTGTGAAACCAGGCAGGAAACAGTGCCAGATGGGCAGTTTGACTGGGGCGGTTCCCTTCTAAAGAATAACGAAGGGGTCCAAAGGTTCACTCAGGACGGTCGGCAATCGTCTGTAGAGTGCAAAAGCATAAGTGAGCCTGACTGCGAGTCCGACAGGACGAGCAGGCACGAAAGTGGGGTTTAGTGATCCGGTGGTTGAATGTGGGATTGCCATCGCTCAACGAACAATAGGTACTCTGGGGATAACAGGCTGATCGCGCTCGAGAGTTCATATCGACAGCGCGGATTGGCACCTCGATGTCGGCTCATCCTATCCTGGGGCTGTATAAGGTCCCAAGGGTCCGGCTGTTCGCCGGTTAAAAGGGTACGTGAGCTGGGTTTAGAACGTCGTGAGACAGTTCGGTCTCTATCTGGTGTGGGCGCACGATGATTGAAGTAAAGATCTCCTTAGTACGAGAGGACCGGGAGATACGAACCTCTGGTGTTCCAGTTATCCTGCCAAGGGTAATGGCTGGGTAGCCATGTTCGGAAGGGATAAGCGCTGAATGCATATAAGTGCGAAGCCCGTTACAAGATGAATCATCGATTGACTTCGGTCATGAAGGCACGTTGTAGACTACGACGTTGATAGGCAGCATGTGTAAGGCCCGTAAGGGTTTAAGCTAAGCTGTACTAATCTGCCAAATGCTTGATCATTTTTAATTTTGATCGGTAGTTTTTTATTACTCTATATTTCATAATTGTCTTTGATTTTTGCGGTAACTTTACTGATAGGGCTACACCCGTTCCCATTCCGAATACGGAAGTTAAGCCTATCGAGGTCGATGGTACTATGGTCACACGGCCATGGGAGAGTAGAACGTTACCGCTTTATATAATGCCCCGTGATCGAAAGATTACGGGGCATTTTTTTGTCCCTAATTGGCATTATCTATATACATATGTTAAACTTTCTTTAAATAATGAAAAAATTTGTATCTATATTCACTCTTGTGTGTTTTTTAATCTCAAGTGTGGCAGGAAATTATTATGCCTACGCCCAGGCTATTGTGTTGCCTGTGCCTGGGACCATGGTCAATTTAAGCCCTGCTTTTGAGCCTGTTTTAATCAAAGGCCTAAAAGTCCATCCTGAAAATCCTTTCCGTTTTGATTTCATTATAGACACTGGCAGCGATACATCCGTCCTTGCGAGCACAGCGAAGCAATCTCTCAAAAGTGAATCTGAAAAACTCATTAAATACTTCCTCGCCGCCATGACCGTCCCAGAGAAAGACTTGTGGGTGAATCTATCTCCCTATGAAAAAGACCGCATGATAGCGTCTAATTTAGGCCAGACAACCATGGGCCGTGACATGTTGGCCGAGGATTACATTCTCAAGCAACTGACAGCTTCATTGATTTATCCAGAAAGGAATTTAGGTAAAGCATTTTGGGATGAAGTTTATACGAAAGCCCGGCAGCTCTATGGGACAACGCAGATTCCGGTCAATACATTCAACAAGGTCTGGATCGTGCCCGATAAGGCAGATGTATTTGAGCACGGTAATGTAGCTTATGTTGTAGGCGCACATTTGAAGGTAATGCTTGAAGAAGACTATCTGTCTTTACAAAAGCATAGTACGGTATCGTTGCGAGGAGGCAAAGCCGACGCGGCAATCTCTTCGAATATCATCCGGCAAATCATCCTTCCTGAAATTGAAAAAGAAGTCAATAGAGCCAAGAACTTCGCACCCTTAAGGCAGATGTTCTATTCCATGATCCTTGCCAGCTGGTACAAGATGGCGCTTAAAGACGCTATACTGACACAGATTTATGGCAACAAGTCAAAGGTCAAGGTAGGAGTCAATCAAGCGGACGTCAAGGCCAACGGAGCAATTTTTGAGCGATATTTGCAAGCATACAAAAAGGGTGTATTTAACTACATCAAAGATGATGAGAATCAATCCATGCCAAGGAAGTATTTTTCCGGTGGTACTGATTTCGCCATGCTTGGGGATTCCTCATTACTTCACCGTCTGACCACGGTTCCCGACCCAAAGGTTTTTCCGGTGTTTAATCTTATAGCGGTAGTTAATGTAGAGCCCCAAGAATATATGGCCATGAATGCTAAAAAAAGGGCTAAGGTAAGGGCTGAAGCTTTAGCAAAAATGAAAGATAACGAGAAGTCCGTTCGGATCGCGAAGAATACTTATTTTTTGGCCAGGTATTTTTGTGAAAAAATCGCCCACATTCCTTTTGATATTGAACTTGACGATTTTATCCATGAAGCGTTGTTAGTGACGATTCCAGAGCAGGAGAAAAGGCAAGGGAAGCTTCTAGATGCCAAGAAGCGTAAATCTGTTTCAACGGACAAATACGAATCTATTGATAAACATCTCGCCAGATTGCTTCAAAATAGTTGGAATGTAGATTCATGGCAGTTGATTAATTTTACGTTAAAAAGACTTCGCAAAATTATAGAAGGAGAAACCCTGGATTTACATTTTGACAACGAGCACTTAGATAGGCAGGTCCTCAGAGAAATCGGAAAAAATAAGAAAATCATGGAGTTTGCAAAAAAAGTCCATGAGGCGAATGTAGCCAGATTGGGCCATATTGAACAGGTCGGAGAATACGATCCTTTTATGAGGTATCCTGACCTTGAAGAAAACAGGAGAATAATAGAAAAGTCCTTGGGCATATTAACCCAAAGAGAAAGAGATATTATTATTTTTCTATATGGTTTAAATGGAGAAGATGGGTATACGCAACCTGAATCTGCATCTCAATTTGGTGTAACCAAAGAGGCGGTTCATGATTTAAGAGATAGCGCGATTAAGAAATTACAAGAGTATTTTGGTGTAGGTGGTCCGGCTTTTTCAGAAAGCGAATATGATTCTGAAAAAATTGGTAAATTAAAAAGAATGATACAAGGTATATATTTTTTTATCTCAAAGAGTCATGAGAGTATCTATATATTCTCAGTTAAACATGCGGTTCGTTTGCTGAATAAAAGCATACTGCCTTACAAACTGTACTCCTGGGGTATTCCCAAATTCGATCAATTAAAAGATTTTCTAGAATCCGTTCCTGAAATTCAACAAATTATTCAAAATATTCGAAACACATACAATGTTTATTTCCTTTGGCGGTTAAGTGATGAGCAGTGGACGGAAGTGAATAAAACAAATGAAGGTCAAATATTAAAAAGGGCTATATTGCATTTCTATTATCCTGATTTGGTTTCTCTGGTAAAAGTAGAGAGCGGGCTATCGATTAATTCATCGTATTCTTTTGCCTATCAATTGCGTCAAACGGATGAAAGGGATGAAGATATATTTCCTGCAAGGGATTACGATCGCCGCCGACCGCTATCTAATAAAGATAAGCGCCAGTTAAAGGCATCAATTCTAAGACCGTCTGATGTGAAGAGTGGATTGCGAGGCACATTTTCAATGCCCCAATGGAAAATATTGCCCTATGTGCTTCAAGATTTCACTCCTCAGCAAATAGCAGAGCTCACGGGTTTTGGTATTGGCTTTGTGGCAAAACAACGAGAAAGCATCTTAAAAAGCCTGAACTTTATTTTCACCTTAGGCACTTTGCAGGAATACGGTTCCAATAAACAAGTTCTGCAGGAAATGCTGAGTTTATCCAATGAAGCCATGATTGCCAACGGAAGTAGTAATGCTGATAACATAGCCACGTTTACTAGGACAGGAACAAATTTATACTACCTGACCAGGTATTTCTGTGAAAAAATTGCCAAGATTCCCGTTGAATTCACATTGGATGAATTTATTGCTGAGGCTATCAAGGCAGGGGGGCAAGCA
>Ga0206802_1052_pt1 | contig 29263 bp, 34 predicted proteins | sample Alteio_BWOrgCont_63_FD_152902 | JGI IMG/M metagenome (GOLD analysis project Ga0206802, IMG submission 152902) | Enriched cells from forest soil in Barre Woods Harvard Forest LTER site, Petersham, Massachusetts, United States -... | ecosystem: Environmental > Terrestrial > Soil > Temperate forest >... | reverse complement strand
TCAATCGCCGTGCGTAGAGCACGTTGCGACTCGGGCAAGTCATTTAAGGCAACGGCGATTTTGGAAAACATGAGAACAACTCCGCTCTATCGTAGAGAGCGTGAGAAACGTTCGCCATTACATATTTCTGGTATCTACTGTTGAACTGTTTGGGTGCCACATCTCAAGGTTTGCGCAATTTGGCGAATCGAACTAGGTACCTGTCGGATTCATTTCGCGGCAAGGGCGCTATTTCACGGACGATCTCATTCGCCGCAGGCTGATAATGCGGATGAGGACGAGCGAATTACAGGTGAGCAAGACCGATGTCTCAGCCGGCGTCCTGTTGGAAAAGCGAGTTCGCATCTGCGGCTTTAAAAATGGAAGTTCGTAGGCATATTCTCGGACTTCGGATCACGGTGCGAAAACAGATGGTTTCACTTGCCCGATTCATTAGCTATAGCAGAGATCCAACCTGTTGACGGCCCCCATCGAATGCGACGCTTGCCACTCAGGATTTCAGCCTGCATCAGCGGCATTAAGAACTCGCGAATGGGGGTCATAACGCTCTCAAGGGTTGACGGCTGGACGTAGAGCTTGTTTTTTGAAACGAAGGCGTTCCATTGGGCCATTTTCGCTGTATCCCCGTAGAACTCCGCTGTAAGAGCTGTGGGCGGTTCGTCTAGCGGAAGAACTGTTTTGCTGCGCTCGAATGTACGCTGAATCGCATCGACGAGGGACCTACTGTCGAATTGGAACAGCTCAGACAGAGTTTTCAGATCGTGGAAATCCTTCATACGCGTGTTTGCTATTCCGAGCTTGACCATGGCTTCAAACTTCTCGGCAATGACTGTCTCCCGCGGATAGGAAAGCAGCCGTGGTGCTTGGCCTTGCAGCAATGTTGGAAAGTCCGTTTCTAAGGGTTCTGGCGTCACGGCATCACCAAACCCAAGATCTATCTGCACCGGTAGCCGAGCCGCTTCCATAAAGCCCGTAAAGGTGACTCGTAGGCCTTCGTAATCCTGATCTTCTTTGATCTTCTCGACCTTGACGGTACTTCGATCAAAGCGAACACCATCGTCCTCTACAATCAGGTCGCAAATCTCTTCGAATATCTGCTTATATCGTTCGGGATTGCTGTCGCCTTTCGACAGGAAATCAGCATCTCTTGTCGGGCGATATCGCTGTTCGGTCCAGAGTTCGAATAGCAGCGCTCCCTTGAGCACAAAGGAGTCCTTGTACGTCGATTGGCCGATCCTGTACAGGATCCGCTCCAGGCCGTATTTGGTAAGGAGAAGATTGAAGTCTTGCTTCTGCTCTCGGGCGCGGTTGAGGAGTCGTTGTTTGACTGATGCTGCTACATTGGTTGGCGCGGCTTGGCTCACGTTAGCGACTCCATGTAAGGGCGGATAATGTTGCTCACGCGACAGACCTTTGCGGCCTTCCAGAGTTCATCCATCGTGGCCTTCTTTTCTCGATAGGCGGCTCTAAGAGCCTGGATAGCCGTCTCGGTACCCATTTTGGATCGGAACTTGAAGCAGTCCGCTATGGTTTTCGCTGGACTGTAGACACGAAGCTGCACTCCGCCTTGTTGGTGAGTCTCGATACCAAAGTCAAAGGCCGGCTTCGAAAAGTGGGCGATTCGGACGGGGGGGAAATCTATTTTAGGGGCCCAAGCGCCCCGCTTGATCGCAAGCCAGATTTCGGATGGATTCTCGGTGGTCAGTTCGTGATAACGAAGTGCGGAGGAGAGACATAGAACGCCTTCAGGAACGCGCATTGCGAGCTCGACGTAGACCTCGTTGTCAGAAATAGGCGACTCCTTGTCTCGGTAGAGACCACGGCCTATTCGGTCAATCTTGCCCGACCTGGCGAGGTTCCAGAGATGGGAGCGCGAACCCGCAAGGGAAGAGAGATCTTTTGGACGCACGATCTTCCGTTGCCGAACTTCTCCTGCGATGCGATCTGCCTTCGTCTCCATAAGGCAATCATTGTCAAAACCTTTACAGTTGTCAATATATGTATAGGTTTCGCTAGCGATGTGATTTCTGAAGAGATGTGAGCTGGCCCGCCACGACCCAGCCCACGGCCCGAAAAGTTTGTGTCAAAGACCGCCGATTGAGCCGGTTTTGCCGGTTTTCCGTCTTCTAACCACTTTACCGTCAACAACTTAGCTTTTTGACATTTCATGGCATGGAAGAGGTCATCGGTTCGATCCCGATCAGGTCCACCAAATAACTCAACAACTTAGCGGACCCCCTCCCAAACGTTTGGCAGCAAATTGGCAGCAAATTTCAAACTGCCGTACAGCCAAGACATGTCAGTCGTCTCCGTCTCCTCTCTGAAGCGCCACGCTTCGGCTGATTTTCTTCCTGCTCAGTGCACCGTTGCGGAGCCACCTGCTAGCTTTGCCATCGTCGTGTGCAGCTCGTTATGAATGGAGTCCACGGTGGCGCGTACTCCCTCCGGCAAAGCGAACGCCATCATCCTCGACCTTCATGTCGCACATCTCTTCAAAGATCTGCTGATATCGCTCTGGATTGTTATCGCCTTTCGAGAGAAAGTCGGCGTCTCTTGTGGGACGGTATTGCTGCTCCGTCCAAAGCTCAAAAAGCAGCGCTCCCTTGAGCACGAAAGAGTCCTTGTACTTTGAATGGCCGATCCTAACCACTGGCAAAGATGTCAGAGTCACGGCCCGTGAGTTTGCCCCCACCTGGACGGATCGTGCCTGTCGGGCGACCGCCTGCCGTAACTGCCGGGTTCTGCTAGCAGGCGATGCTGCGCACATCCATTCCCTACTTAGCGGCCACTGACTGAACCTAGGCCTGACGCGATGAACCATGGATGGAAGCTGGCCGCTACCATCCACGGCAGGTCCAAAGCATCCAACGAAAACGAAGGCCACTCTAACCCAGCAAAAGCTCCCCTCCTGACATGGGCCACTCGTTCTGGCTGAGAAGAAAGCAGTCTTGTATTCGATGGCGTTGAAACCTCTGCTCGCGCTTCCGGTCTTTCAAACGTGAACTCCCTAGCTCTATTGATAACTACTCAATCGCCAAGGCTGCAGTTTCCAGTACGTCAACGACCGCCAGAGCCATTCCATTGGGCCAAACGCGAAGGCGTGTAACCAAGAGGCACTGAGGCACAGGTTCAACGCCCAGACTGCCACAACAATGCACGCCCATTGATAGAATTCGAGTTCGCCATAGAGCTTCCACGGACCCCAGGAGAACACTGTCTTCAAGAGGACACTGGTAAGAATGTAGTTACTGAACGCAGTGCGCCCGACTGCCGCAACCCATCCAAAAAGGTGCTTGAATCGTCCGCTCCGAAGTAGCAAAAGGATCACCGATGTATTTGCGAGGGTTCCAGCGGCGACCGTCGTGGAGTATGGAAGCGCCATCCAGGTGTCGAATGAAGCGACGCGAAAGTCGGCGTGGAAGACATGCCAGAGCCCGGTCAGAGTTATCGGCACAGAGACGGCGTAACAGACCAGCGCGAGCCACGCATATTCTCGTCGGGGTCTTTGATTGGTGAGAAATCCTGACTTGTAAAGGCCCATTCCCGTAACCATGGCGCCAAGCCATTCTAGAATCCAAAGCGACCCGAACTTGAGTCGAAGGAGAAAGCATTCGCCCGCAATGCGCGCCTTCCACCCCTTCAAGTAGTCCTGTTTACCCTCGACCATCTCACTGACGACATTTGCCTCGTATTCTTCCTGTTGCAACGCCCTTTCAGCTATTGGTAAAGAGTCGAGGTTGCGGCCCGGAGGAGTGAGTTGCGCCGGAGCCGCGACGAGCATGTTCATAGTATGCATGGCATGCGTGCTACCGAAGGTTCCACCTGCCAACCAAAGTGCCATGCCCACCATGAGTAGTGTGCGCGCGTGCAGGCGCCTCAGGGGATAGAGGAGCGTAAGCGCAATCACGGCGTAGTCAACCAGAATATCTCCCCACCAGATCAGAAATCCGTGGCATAGACCGAAGAAGAGTAACCAAAGGTTGCGGCGGTAGTAGATGTCCGCTGAGGACTTGCCGGGCCGGCGATGTTCCAGTCTCACTGTAAGTAGCACCACTCCCGCACCAAAGAGTATGGAGAAGAGGCTGCGCATTCTTCCTTCCCCAAGTAGCCATCGTAAGATCACAAGAGCAATATCGAGGTGAGCATGCCAACCCGTGAAGGCAGCTTTGGGCATGTCGACTGGAATGTCCCACATCCCCTCGGGGCCCGCGAAGTCATCAATATTCATCATAAGGATGCCGAGAAGCGCGAAGCCGCGTAGGTAGTCGAGCGCAGGTAGCCGCCGGTTAAGCCGAAGAGGCGCCGCGGGAAGACCTGCTAGCTCCTCTAAGGCGCCGGAAGTAAGGACATTTGCAGCTTCGGCTGTTGCACCATTTTTCACTTAGGCTAAATCTCCTCATAGTGGTGTTGAGCCCCCCGACGAAATAACCAAGCGTGCTTCATCAGCACTTGCAAAAAACGCCATCGGAGTGTCGTGCAGAAATCGTTGGGCGAAAACATAGAGGTGCGTCCGGTTCGAACGATTGGAGTTGCGATCTTAATCGACAGTACAACGCTTCCAAGGAGCCTTCTTCTTTCAAAGGCGGCGAACTCTGAGCTGCAACACCTCGGTCAAGTACTTCTAAAGAAATTCACTCATAAAATCTTCACTCCCCTACATGGTTTAAGGCCTCCGGACTTTCATTTTTCGAAGTGAACTCCGGCCACACTGTCGAACCGCATTCCCAGCCCCCAGCCGTAGCGGTTTAGTTTCGTGGGATCATCGTGAATACTGTTGAACGCTGATATCACGATCTCGTTCGTTCCGTGTCGGAGGGGGAGGTCGAAGGAGCCATTCTCGAAAGAAAGCCTGCCATCAGGGTTACGACGTTCCGCACTCGGGTAGTAAAAGTTTTTAGCGGAAGAGACGAATTGGCCATTGACGAAAATCCACGCCTGCCCAAGCCACGCCAAGGAGACATGCGCGACCTGATCGCGATCCGACGTGACTGTTGTCTGCATCCATGTAATCAGAGGCGGCCGCTGGGACAGGGTGAATTCGCGATTCAAATTCACAACGCCAAACCGCTCTGCCATGACGACCTTCCACGCGAGGGAAGAAGACGGCTTATCCGAATACTTCACATCGCGACGGTTCCAGTTAGTTAAGGGCCCAAGACGCCACTTGCGCACAATGTTGAGATCTTTCCGTACCGGATCCGGAAGGGGCTGCGCGCTGAGGCCGCCCGTGTCGCGGGGCCTCACTGTGAAATTCGCGAAATAAGCGGGGCCCTGCAATTCGATACCGCCGGCTCGCGATTTTCCTTCCAGCTCACCTACAGCAAGTGCCGGCTCCAATTGCTGGTTGAGATAGACATTCATCCGTTGCCCGGAGATCACCAGCTTAATGTGGTTCCATCCATCAAGAACAAACGCCCGGGTCTGATATTGAGGATAGAAATTCCAAAGCATAAACCCATTAATCACGGGCGCATATTGCACGCAATCATCCGAGGCGCGGCAGTCAACAGAACTGCGGATGTAAAACTCTTCGGCATTGCGCAATTCCGGAGGGCCTTGGGTCCGGAACTGGATCCCAGACATATCCTCAGCAATCGGTTTCATGTCGAACTCAATGACGCCATCGGCGAAAGAAAGGTTATCCAACACAACGCTGCCCTGCTTCAAAATGAGCAGGCCATCGGGGAAGCCTTCTTTCGTGACAAATTGACTGTCGGAAGGTTCCACAGTGCTTGAAGCATGCCATCGTTGAGCAGTGAAGGCGATATGAACGACGTTGCCATGTTGCTGGGCACTCAGCCGGGCTGGGATCGCCACCGTGGCAGTCAATAAAAAGAGGGAGATAGAGAGAAGCGACGGCGTAATGCCTGACTTCATCTCTAAAGCAGTACCGTTTGCCCGGTACCTTTGATTAGTCTTGTTATCCGTCATATAGAACAGCTCCTGCCACTTTCCTGCCGATTCTGCGGATGGTCATATCGTGTGTGCTGACTTCGCGAGCAGTGTTTCGACGGCTGCAACAATGCTGGCTGGATCATCCCGTTGTACGAAATGGCCGCTCTTGTCCACATAGACCATATGGCGATTTTCAGAAAGATGGCTGAAATCGGTCTGTATTTCGTTCCATAGTTGCTGCATTCTCTGTCTCCCTTCCGTGTCCGTGATAAATGGCATGTTCAGGAAGCCCCCGGCGGAGATGACAAAGAGCGGCAGATTGGCTAGTGAGCTCACGGCTCTGTCCTGCGCGAATGAGCGTTCGAAGTCTATGCGCTCGGCAGTTGAGTCTAGAGCTCTCCAACCTCCATTCCAGAAGTCGCGCATTCGCGCCAAAGCAGGGACATCAGACGGCAAAGGAGTCGGGAATGCAGGACCAATCACGTCAAACTGACGAGAATGAATCGATTCCACCAGAACCAACCCGCATACATCGGCCCTCCTCGCATTGGCAAAAATGCGCATCAAGAGACCACCAAAAGAGTGCCCGACAAGGAGATAGGGTCCGCGTGCCTTCGTGGCCTCGAGCAGTGCGTTCAGTTCATCAACCATAGTCTGGGCGTCTCGCTTGCCTTGTCCTGGGTCGCTATCACCTCGGCCCGCCCTGTCATAGCGAAACACGGTATTTGATCTCGCGATAGTTGTTGCAACTGATCCCCACTCGTTGCTTTCGGCGCCGATTCCTGTCTCAAGCACAATAGTCGGAGAACCTGTGCCTTCAATTTCGTAGGCGAACTGCAATCTGTTAATGAAAATCTTTTTCATCCGGTAACCTCTGTTCAATGCAATGAATCTGTTCTTGACCTCGCTAGTTGATGGCCGTGCTCGCCCTTTGGGACAGCACATGCGAAAATCATTCGTGCTGTCTCCGTCAAACCTCCATGACTGCATGACCATTAGGTTGAAAATCCTGCCTGTAGACACGGATTATGCTCCCCGCCGGAGCGCACCACGTCGCCGTGCTAAGAGTGTTCATTCGTAAGAATCTAACTTCATTTCTGGATCGGACAAGATAGCCCGCTCACGTGGGTCCGGAAATAACCAACAGCTATCTCTTTCGGACGGTGTTCAAGCGGGGCTCGATTTAAGCTGAGAAAGTAGGGCAACATCACAACTTTGGAACCCCTCCAACATCTGGAATCACTGACACAGATGTGGTAGGTTCGATCTTGGATTCAAATTTCTTTAGCGTTCATTCCAGAAATGTTGTGGTGTAGGTCTTAGAATGGTCTCGATGGAATCAGAGGTACGGCGCTCGAGGCTCTGCTTGGCCATCGGACAGCCTTCGAGCTTGATGAACGTTGCGACATGAAGCACTACACAGAGGAAACGATGATTCACCCGGTTAATCTTCAAGCGGCGCTTCCCAAGCCTCAATGATCGGGTGACAGTCCACTCATCGCAATGAACGCGATGAGCGGGCACTTGGAACGCATTTGCTAATCTTTGACCGTATACGTACTAATAGGTACAAGGCATGAACTCTCGTCAAAGTCTAGTACAAAGCGCGTAGGAACTTCTTTGGGAGCGGGGCCATGTGGGCATGAGCCCGAAAGCAATTCAGGAGCGGTTGGGCGCTGCCCAGGGGAGCATGTACCACCATTTCAAGGGGAAAGATGATTTGGCGGCGCAAGCAATCCAACAGAGTGCGACCTCGTTTCGGGATGGAGCTGACAAGTGGCTAAGTGCATCGGGTACGGCGCTTGAACGGATGCGCGGTTATATGCTCCGTTCCCGTGATGTTTTGAAAGGCTGCCAAATCGGTAAGCTCGCCCAAGACCCCGAGATCGCGGCGGATCCGGACTTGCGTCGCCCGATTCACGAGACGTTCGAATGGCTTCAATTCAGACTCAAGTCCATCTTGAAGTAGGGGCAAAAGAACGGGAGATTTCGGCGGAGCTAGACGCGGCCGAAGTGGCCGCAACGCTAACTTCCGTGATCCAGGGCGGCTACGTCCTGGCGAGCGCTGCTGCCTCTCCTAGGCCATTCCACCGCGCGATCCGTGGTGTTCTCAGCTTGTTATGATGAAGCGTTGCACTGCTGGCTATTTGCTCATTGGCTGCAGAATTTCAGCGATCCGATCCGGGGGTATTCGGGATACGCTCCAGCACGGGATGCCTTTGCCCATCATGATAGTCAAGATGCAGGTCTGAGATCACGCCAGTATTGTCAACCATAAAGTCTATGGGTGTCATAGTGGTTTTCGCGGCATCCATTGCCTGTTGCAGAGTTGTGCGCGCAAAGGGTTGACCGTTGACCGCAAGTATCTTCATCCTGGGACCGAAACCTGCTTGATAGACAATTTCTCCCATCAAGACATCTCGCAGGTCCACGGAAAGACTTAGTGGCATTTGTGCACGCAACTGGCAGGCACTCAATAGAAGCAATGTTAGACACATCGGCTTATGACGCGCATGAAGCATACAACACCTCAACACGAGTGAAATTGGTATGATCTTTTTGAAAATGCGGCCGCCGAGAATCTCGAAGGGGAGTGTTAAGAACTTGAGGGACGGACCTACTCCGTTCGTCTGCAGATACTCTGAAAGCTAGCGCAATTCGCACCTGCGATTTCTCCGCCCAGAGCACCAAGGAATACAAGATCGGTCACCCTATCTTCGTCCACAAGATGTCACTGTTTTCATACCGCACAACAAAGCCGGTCACTTTCCCTGCAGCGTCTCGCAGAAAGACCTTGCGCACGCGAGGATTACCCGGCGAAAATAGTATGTCGCGTGTCTCAGCCTTCTGTTCACCTTCTGGACTATCTACACGCTTCGCGAGGATATGATCACCATCTCGGCGGACAGTATAGGTGCCCGAACCTGAACGATAGACGCCCGCTAGTTCGTCAATTTGGGCTCGTGAGAGCTGGATAGCAGGCGGATCAGAAAGTACATTGCTGATATGGAGCACGCGTAGCTTCCAACCGCCGTTCAATCGCTGCCATGTCTCTGTAAAGATGTATCGAACCTTGTTCTCGTCAGTATCTTCGTGGAGGACGACAGCGGTATTACCAGCACGGGTCAGCGTGTAAGTCTGTATTTGCAGAGGCCTAGATGTCATTGGCTCTAACTTTAGAAGAAAGGCATCTAGGTATGTAACTCCACCTTCTTCGTCGAGATAGAAGAAATCGGGCGCCGCAAATGTTTGCCAAGCGGCACGATTTGCGGTGTGAACCGCCTGGAGCAAAATCTCATCCTTCTTACGCAGTTCCGTCGCCAGGCAGAGGGCATGTCTCGTCGTCTGTGCGGCATATGAGCTTGCTGGCACAACTGAAACAGTCGCGGACACGATGGCCAACAAGGTCGAGCGAAGCCAGGGCATATCAGATATCTTTACACGAAGTGAAATCTGCACACTCGTGTCTCCTCCGTTGAAGTGATCTGGTGCCACGCGCCTCGACTCACGGTCCGTGGTAATTCAAGTGACTAAGGACAAGAAACGATCTATGCCAATAGTCCTAACTGTTAGCGAGATCGTCCAGCTTGACAGTAACTCACCGCACTTCTGTCAAAATATCGTCGAGAAAATGAGGCGCTCCATCGATACTCTCGATACTGACAAGACAACGGGCATGGTAGGTCATTTCAACGGCCGCTGCGGTAGTTTCTTGATGTGTCGAAGTTCCTCGTCCGTCTGCTTGATACCGGGTCCGGCGAAATCAAAGAATGCCCACTTACCGTAGCTCTCGCTCACCTGAGGCAATACCACTTTCAAAACATCGGCACCGCTTGCACCATCTGCCTGCGCACGGGAAACCGCTTGACGAAGAAACAGCAGGTAGTCGCGAAAAGCGCGAACATCCGATGCATCCCCTACTTTTTCGCCATGGCCCGGAACGAACTTTGCCGTAGGGTAGTCTTGGAGTAGCACGTTCAACGTTTCGACCCACTCTTTGGTTGACGCATCGATCAAATTTGGTAACGCGTGATTCCAGAAAAGGTCGCCACAGAAAACGACATTTGCCTGAGCATCGTAGATGATCGTATCCCCTCCGGTGTGACCAGGCATGAATCGCAGTACTTCGTTACGATTGATTCCAACATATACTGTCGCGCCTCGAGCGTATGTCACATCTGGAAGGTAGAGACTATCCACCCACTCCCGCTGCTTAGGCGTGATCTTTTCGCCAAAAAACTTCAAGTTTTCTGTTCGCATCCAAAAACGCACATTGTCGTGGGCCATAACAGTAGCGCCAGATTTTGCAAAGACTTCGTTCCCGGCCACATGGTCAAGATGATAATGAGTGTTCACGACATACCGCACGGGCAGGTTTGTCTTGTCTCTGATCGCTTCCAACATTTTCTGCGCGGCTGCCGAACTCACAAATGTATCCGCCACTAGGACAGCATCTGGGCCGATCACAAAGCCCGCGTTTGAACCTGCCAGATCTGGCTTGGTGGCTGAGTTATCGATCGCCGCCCAAGCTCCGGACCCCAGGTCCCGCAATGAAAAAGGCGTCGGGCTTTGGCACGCTGCATTCAGGCACAGAGATGCGTACATAACGAATGCAACAGGCACAATGGAATTCTTCATAGATGTCCTTCGTGGTGTACGAATCAAACCGAGTCCCAAGGATGTACTCATTAGTTTCTTGCTTGATCTTCAAATGCAAATGTACAGGCTAGCAGGGACAATGATCACCCTTCATCAGATCAGGCTTTATCCAGGAAAGCCTGTTGATCTCTCTGGAGTCAAAAGGTGCGAGCGACAGATGTCCAGACTCCACGCACCCGCGCCATCGAAGAACAATTTGCCTAGAATTAGCGCCAGCGCAGATGGGCGTGGCAATACTCACCCATGGAGTCGCAACATGGTTCAACAAGGGTCCGATTGATTTGGGTGAGCATATCGTCAAGGCCTTCCAGGAGGCATGCGATTTCTCCTCGTCCAACACAGAGCCGCGAATTACGCCAAGCGATTGAATGGTTACTTTAGCTGACATAGCCCTCGGTATGTCCTCCGAATCCAGTGTCTGTGAGCTCATCGCTTCCCATCTGTGGATGAGCCGAACGATCGGACGTTTCGGGAGCAAGCCATCGGTATAGATCCCAAGGCCTCGATCTCTATTGCTGCACGGGCGGCCCAGATGAGTAAATGATGGACGCAATGCGCCAGCCATCGGCTGCTTTGACCAATTGCCAGGTTTCGTTGCCACGGTTGTTGGCCTTCCCATCAACGTTGAAAACAAAATTGAAATAGACAGCCGCAATAGTGCCATCCGTGTGGATCACAACGTTGCTGGATTCCGGGTCAAAATTCTTCGTTGTCGAAGATACCAGCTTCGCGAAGTCACGATAGTTACCGACACGGACCTTCAGGGTCTTTGCCGACTTTGCTTGCTCCTGACCATACGCCGCGTCTGTCAGAACGTTCAGCCAGAGATTCGCATCGGGTAAAAACAAACTTGAGAGTGCGGTTCCGTCATGAGCAAGGATCGCGACATGATACTGCTTCATTACCTGTTCGATTTCAGCTGTGTAATGATTGCCTGTCTCGGTTTGCGCCGATAGCGGTGTCTGCGTCTGAGCAGTAGCTGCTATTGGCAGAAGTGCAAGGGCGCAGATTGCAAGGGTGTTCAGTTTCAGCATGATTTGTCCTCCGATTGAGAGAGCGTCTTTGACGTCTCAGTTGTATTGTGAATAAGGGCGAAGGGCCGGTGGCGGAACCACCACGAGTTCAAGTGTCGATTGTTGCTGCCATCAGAGCTTCAGAATGCGCCTGGCATTGCCGGACGAGACCTTTTCCCTCGCCGCAGCGTCAATCGGTGCAGCATCCAGCCACCTGCTGGCCTCTTTCATGTCTTCGAATGGATGGTCGACCGAGAACATAACTGAGTCCTCCCCCAATGCCTTAAGCGCACAGATGAGCGGATCATCCGAAAATGTACCGGCGGTTGTGATGGCGATATTGCGACGGAGAATTGTTGACGGCTTAACGGTGTCCTGGCCGGCGAAAGCCTGAGACCGCTTGTCGAGCCGCCAAAGAAGATACGGGAGAGTCTCGCCCATGTGGCCGAGAATCAACCGAGCTTTTGGGAAACGAGTAAACACACCTCCGAAAATGATGCGAAGGGCGTGCGCGGCAGTCTCAGCCGTCCAGCTCCACGTCGCTCCCTCGAGCTCCGGTCGGCCAGCATAGGTGGCCGGATGAACGCTGGCGTCAGCGGCATGTAGATAAATGGGCGCATCCAGCGCTTGGGCTATCTCCCAGAACGGTGTGAAGCGGTCCTCGTCAAGATAAGCACCGTCAGTCTGGCCGATAATCAGCGCTCCCTTCATACCAAGGTCGCGCACAGCGCGCTCGAATTCTGCCGCACCAGCACTGGCATCTTGCAACGGCACGGTGGCAAAGCCCGCAAAGTGCCTTGGGTGGGCTTGGACCGCCTTGGCCAGGTGGTCGTTGGCCTCACGCGCCATCTTCATCGCAATTCGAGCATTCAACTGGCCCTGAACGGTTGCAACATTCGACAGTACCGCAAAGTCAATGCCCGCTTGAGCCATGGCCGCGATACGCTCCTCGCCCACATCCGACAGAGGCTGCTTGATCTTGCTGATCTGGTTCTCTGGTATCCAAGGGACCAGAGTTCGCCAACGTTCCACATGGGCCGGATCATCAATGACAAAATGTTCTTCCAGAGCAATACGCATCTACAGCTCCTTTGATTTAAGCGAGTGCAATGCTCGCGAGATTGTTTCTTGATCGAAGCAAGAGCAGGACACCCCGATGTACACGTCAGACAAAGGTGGGAAATCGGCAGGCAGCTTAGCCATGAGCTTTGCCGCCTGATCCCGATTGGAGGAGCGCATTCTGTTTTCGGCAGAGTGCCATCCTATCGCTTCCAATGCTCAGTTACTAGAACAGCAGGACTCTTCAAGAGCCGGATAGTCGACGTATCCTTCAGCGCCTCCGCCGTAAAAGGTGTCGGGATTTGGTGCGTTCAAAGGTGCATCCGCGCGCATCCGAGACGGCAGGTCTGGGTTGGCAAGAAACGCCTTACCGAAGGCAACTGCGTCGGCCCAACCGGAGTCAAGGGAGGCTTGGGCGCTCTGCCGGGTGAAGCCTTCATTGGCGATGTAGGCTCCGCCAAATGCGACTTTCAACCGGGGGCCGAGGCTGTCCGGCCCAACCTTTTCGCGGACACAGATGAAGCCGATATTTCTCCGCCCCAGTTCGCGCGTCACGTACCCGAACGTGGCCTCCGGATTGCTGTCGCCCATCGAGTTGGCATCGCCACGCGGCGCCAGATGCACGCCGACGCGCGTTGGTCCCCATACCGATGCTGCTGCATCGGTGACTTCAAACAGCAGGCGTGCACGGTTCTCGGCCGAGCCGCCATAACCATCGCCGCGGGTGTTGGAGTGATCCTGCAGGAATTGATCGAGCAGATATCCGTTAGCCGCCATCACCTCAACGCCGTCGAAGCCCGCGGCCTCCGCCTGCTGCGCGCCCTGGCGGAAACTCTCGACGATTTTCGGAATCTCATTGGCGGTTAGCGCGCGTGGCGTCACGAACGGCCGCTGCGGTCGCAATAGTTTGACATGACCCTCGGGCGCGATCGCGCTCGGCGCGACCGGCAATGCACCGTCCAGCAGGAGAGGGTCGGAAACGCGGCCCGCATGGAAGATTTGCATGAAGATACGCCCTCCGGCGCGCCGCACCGCCCTAGTGACCCGCTTCCAACCCTCGACTTGGTCCTTTGACCAGACGCCTGGCGCGGCGTCGTAACCCACACCCTGCGGGGAGACCTGCACGCCTTCGGAAATGATCAAGCCGGCGGAGGCGCGCTGCGCATAGTAATCGGCCATCAGGGGTGTGGGAATCTTGTTTGTTCCGGCCCGGAGGCGGCTAAGGGGCGCCATAACTACGCGGTTGGGCAATGTCATGTCGCCGATGGACAGGGGATCAAACAGGGATGGCATAATCAATCTTCTCCTGGTGCAATTCACATGCCCGTTCGGAGGGCTTGCGGTAGAGGTTGCGCATGCTTGTATCTCGCGTCGAGATGACGCGAAGCATCCAGATGCAATCCATCCAACATCTGGAATTATTGGCATAGATGTGGTAGGTTCCGTCTTGGATTCAAATTTCTTTAGCGTTCATTCCAGAAATGCTGTAGTGTAGATCTCAGAATGGTCTCGATGGAATCAGAGGTACGGCGCTCGAGGCTCTGCTTGGCCATCGGACAGCCTTCGAGCTTAAGGAATGTTGCGACATGAAGCACTACACAGAGGAAACGATGATCCACCCGGTTAATCTTCAAGCGGCGCTTGCGAGCGTCACAGAATACTGGTCGCCTAAAGTTGTTCAACGTGTGAACGACCAATATGTGAAGGTCGCCAAACTCAAAGGCAATCTTGCATGGCACATGCACGACCATGAAGACGAACTCTTCCAGGTAATCTACGGCAGTTTACGCATCGAGTTTAAGAACGATGCTGAGGTGATTCTGAAACCCGGCGAAGTTTGTGTAGTTCCGAAGGGCGTCTTGCATAATCCAGTTGCGGATGAAGAATGCGGAATTGTTCTGATCGAAACAATTTCAACGAAGCACACAGGCGATGTAATTACTCCTCACACCAAGTCAATCGCAGAACAGTTGAAGTAATTCGCGGCATACGAAGCGTGAAGCCATCGTGATGCTAGCGATATCCAGAGGCAATTGATGAATACTACTCGTTGTACGATGGCAATCAATGTCCAGAACTCACTTTCGGCTCTGCCAGCGATTGAAATTTGATCGCTCACGCCAGGCGATGACACTACAGCATTCCGGACGCTGGGCCGTACGGCCTACTTTGATAATCCTGATTTCGTGGCCACGGTCATCCCGAAGTATCGCCATCGATAAGCAAACGCCCCGGTCGGCCCGCTTTTGCAGAACTGGAAGCTCGACTCGCCGAACAATCTGCCATTACGGTACCAACGATCGTCGTGTGGGCGAGAACGAGAAGGTCGAACCGCATCCGGCAATCGATGGTCAGCACGACCGATTTATAGGCCCCTGCGAATAGCGGATCGTGCCCGTGGCCGGCAATTGCGTTCCCGGTGGCGCGCACCAAGCGAACGTCATGGCGCATGAGTATATGCAAACCACGAGTGCAACCATCCCATCATCGCAGCGCCGGAATCTCATTGGCGCGTGCCTCGCGCACGTGTTGCACGACGGCTACACCGACCAGCTCTATGCGCTGCTGCCGGTGTGGCAAACTCAGTTTGGCCTCTCATACGCAGGCCTTGCGTTGGTTCGAGCCTTTTACTACGGCACGATGGGCGGCCTGCAGATACCGGCCGACAAGCTCGTCGCCAAACTCAGTCCGCGCTCGTCTCTGACCTTGGCAACCTTGGTTGCCGCGGCGGGATATCTGGTAGTTGCCCTTTCCGGCGGATTTCCCATGCTCTGCGCCGGACTGATCCTTGCTGGCATCGGATCAAGCGTTCAGCACCCACGCGCCTCGTTCCTGGTGACCAACACCTACAGACGCGACGCTCGCGGCCCGCTTGGCATCTACAATTTCGCCGGCGATCTCGGAAAGGCCGCATTTCCATCTGTGGTAGCACTACTGTTGACCGTGCTAGCCTGGCGCTCCGTCGTAGGCATCATGGCGTCTGTGGACTTGCGGTGGCAATCGCGTTATTAGCCCTCATCCCGTATCAAGCGTCCATCGCACCAGTCAAGCATCCATCCACAGTCAACACAACTACTGCCAGAGGGTTCGGCCTGCTCCTGGCTATTGGCGCGCTCGATACCGCGACCAGGATGGGTTATCTGCTATTCCTGCCGTTTCTGCTTCATACCCGTGGCGGAACTCAGGCAGTCGTCGGCCTCGGCCTTGCATTACTCTTTATCGGAGGAGCGCTCGGCAAGGCAACATGTGGCTGGCTGGGCCAGCGGCTCGGCGTCGTGTGGGGCGTCATCCTCACCGAAGCTGCCACCGCATTGCTGATGGCGGCGACACTGATGCTCCCCCTCCTGCCCATGTTCGCGGTCCTTCCGCTTCTCGGCATCGTCCTCAATGGCACTTCGTCGATTCTGTATGGCACCGTACCCTCGCTCGCGCCCCGCGGCGACATCGGCCATGGATTCGCTGTGTTCTATACGGGTGTCATCGGCGCAGGCGGTCTCGCGCCAATCGCATATGGCGCCATTGCCGATCATTCGAGTCGGGCCATCGGCATTCTAACTGCTGCTCTGACTGCTGTCTTGATCGTACCTTTGGCTCTCGCGCTACGGCCCGTTCTTAAAGGCGAGCGCGGCGTACTCGTAAAGCAGAATTGACCAGCAAGGAATATGCGAACGTGTGATAAGACAATCAAACAACTACCTCAATGCGCATCGGCATAGAAGCCTTCGTGTGATTTGCGACTCCCCGCTACTATATTTGGCACCCACGTCGATGCTCCGTGTTCATTCAGAGACTGCTGGAAGGAGCGATTAATGAACGTCTCGTCACAGTCCGCGTTCACAAATCGTCACGCAACTCCTATGGCTTATCTTTTGATGCCCAGGTGTCTGAGAGCGACCTCTGCCGTGCGCTTGAGTTCAGCTCTCGTTGATCCGTTTGCGGCCTGAATGGCGAGACCGCTAAGGAGCGAAGAGAGATACCTCATATAGTCATCTACATTCTCTTCCTGAGGAAACTCTCCAACCCTTCGGGCCTTGAGCAGGCGAGCTTTGATAGCGGCCTCGTTTTGCAGACGCATCTCTCTCATTAAGACCTTTGCAGGTTCCTCATCGATACCACAGGAAATGGCGCCAGTTAGTGTGAAGCAGCTCGAAGGATGCTCTTTCGAGCCCAGGAACTCGACCGTATTATCGAATGCCGCGAGAATAAAGCTCTTGAATGTGGGCTGCTCCAGCGCCCGCACCATGTATTGGGCTGGCACGTCGATGTACCGCTGAGCGGCAAGCGCAAACAGCTCCTGTTTGTCTCCGAAAGCCGCATAGATGCTGGAAGGGTGGACTCCCATCGCCTGCGAGAGGTCAGCCATGGATGTGCCTTCGTAACCACGCTCCCAGAACAGCAGCATTGCGACATCCAAGGCAGCATCTTTATCAAATCCGGTTGGTCTTCCAAGTTTGGCCGGGCTCTTCATAATATTCCTCCATTTTAGATTCAAAATTCTTGAATCCGATGCGGATTTCATTACATCAGTAATGACTGTTAGACATTCTGTAGTGATCGTTCGCGAATGCAGCAGCTGAGAGGTTCGCCGTCAGAAAGAGAGGACATTATGGGTGCACTTGAAGGTAAGGTAGCCGTCATCACAGGCGGCAATAGCGGAATCGGCTTGGCCACAGCAAAACGGTTTGTCGAAGAAGGCGCGTACGTCTTCATCACAGCGCGACGGCAGGCGGAACTGGACAAAGCAGTGTCCGTGATTGGTAGGAATGTCACGGCCATCGCCGGAGATCTTTCCAGGCTCGACGATATTGAACGCATCGCGGCGGTGATTAAGGCCGAAAAAGGTGTTGTCGACATCGTCGTATCCAATGCCGGTTTGACGGAACAGGGTTCGATCGACAGTCTCACGCTGGCGCACTTCGACAAAGTATTCAATCTAAATGCCAAGGCTCCCGTTTTCCTGGTGCAGAGGCTATTGCCGATGATCACTCGCGCAGGATCGATCATTCTAGTCAGTTCGGCGATGCACCTCATGGGAATTCCTGGACACACTGCATACGCAGCGACCAAAGCGGCTCTGCGTTCCTACGCGCGTACGTGGGCCGCAGAGTTCAAGGATCGTGGCATCCGCGTGAACACGCTCAGTCCCGGCGTGACTGACACTCCAATGCTCGATTCTCAATCGGCGGGAATGGGAATGCGCGAGTCTGTGGTGGACGTATATCTCAGCATGATCCCCATCGGCCGCCTCGCAGAGGCCGTGGAAATCGCGAATGCGGCTGTCTTTCTTGGATCCGACCAAAGTTCTTATGTGACTGGCGGGGATCTGATGGCAGATGGCGGCATCGGCCAGGTATGAGGCTTGATGCTTGACGGCCACGTGAGCGCCTTTTTTCGCGCTTGGCTCCCAAAAACCAGCAGCAATGCTCAGCACGCGCTGAGTGACAGGAGAATTCCATGAAGTACACCATTATTGGTTCTGGGAAGATCGGTTCTGCGTTGGCACGCGCCTTCGCCCGGCAGAATATCAAGGTCGGAATCACGAACACTCGCGGGCCTGAGTCGCTTGCGGCATTGGCAAAAGAACTCGGCGCGAACGTTGTTCCGCAATCCTCTCGCGAGGCTCTTGAGGCCGAGGTGATCTTCCTTGCTGTTCCCTATTCTGCATACGAGGATGTTGCCCGACAGAGGGAGCAGTGGAACGGCAAGATCATCGTTGACACGATGAACACGTTTCACACCCGTCCGGAAGAACTGAGAGGCCGACTCTCTTCCGAATTAGTATCCGAGGCGTTTGTTGGATCGCATGTCGTGAAGGGTTTCAATCATTTGCCTGCAGAACAGCTTGGGACAAGTCTGTCGTTGCCATCTCAGCGACAAGCCATATTCCTGTCCAGCAATGAATCTGACGCCAGCAAGACCGTAGCTGCATTAGCCAGAGAGCTGGGATTCGCTCCGGTCGAGTTGGGGCGCCTTGATCAGGGAGGCGTGCCACTCCACATTGTTGGGGGACAGCCTGGAGGTCTCTTGTTTCAGAATCTCGCGAATAACGGCTGATTGCGTCGGAGAGCCGCCCGTTCTTGGCAGGAAGTCAGTTGCTGTTCGTCAACGGGTCGCACAGATGGATCGGCGTAGTCGCGATTTTCGTTCGTATCAAACTCAAGGTAACAAAGGGCCTAGCGGGAGAAGAGAATGAAGATTCTTGTGATCGGTGCAACGGGCAGGGTGGGCATTGAGGTAGTCAGGGCGCTTCTTCAGCGCGGAGCAGAAGTGCGGGCTTTGACCCGCAAACCGCCCAAATCAGGGGCGTTTCCCGACGCGGTAGAGATCACTCTCGGCGACCTGAACGATCCGGTCTCGATAGCAGAAGCGATGAGGGGTGTCGACAAATTGTTCCTGCTGATTGGCAGTGAGAGCGTCCCAGTTGAGTTAATGCAAGCCCTTATTGCTTTTGGCCTGGCAAAGAGGGCCGGTATCAAACATGTTACGTACGTCTCGGTTTACAGGGCGGATCAGTTTATCGAAGTGCCGCATTTCGCTAACAAGTATGCCGTCGAAGAAGCGATTCGTGCAGGCGGGATGCCTTATACGATTCTGCGGCCAGCATATTTCGCTCAGAATGAGCGCTCGCTCAGGCTGGCCTTAACCAGACTCGGCGTATATCCGACCCCAGCGGGACACGAGGGCCTGGCAGTGGTAGATGTTCGCGATCTTGCGGAGGCAGCCGTGATATCGCTTACAGAAGAAGGCCACAACGGAAAGACCTACGATCTGGTTTCGTCAGAGATGTTACGTGGTCCGGAGGCGGCAGCCACCTGGTCGAGGTTGCTGCACAAAAACATCACTTACGGCGGACACGCAGATTTCGACGGCTTTGAAGCGCAGCTGCGGGAAATGGGGAGTCCGAACTGGCGGGCCTGGGATCTTCGGATCACATTCGAGGGTTTCGTCGAGCGGGGATTCACCAACACCGAGGACCAGGTGGCCCGCTTTGCTGCCCTGCTTGGACAACAGCCGAGATCATACAGCAGCTTTGCTGAAGAATTAGCAAGGGAGTGGACTGCGGCCTAGGCCGCAGCCAGGAATCGCATGAGTCAAGAGGAGTTACACTAATGGATTTCCTGGTACGTATCGACACGACCGCTGTTTATCGGCTCCCGGATCGAGAGCGAAAAGAATTAATTGAGCGAGAAAGGATGCGGGGTCGGGAGTTGCACGCTGGCGGTTTCCTAAGGAAGGCCTGGAGTCTGCCTGGCCAGAAAGCGAACGTCGGTATCTGGTCGGCGCGCGACGCCGATCAGCTCACTGAAGCATTGCAGAGCCTACCGATCTGGCCGCTGATTACGCTTGAGATCACCCCTCTGGCGACTCATCCGCTCTTTGCTGAGATTGCTCGCGAAGGGATGGAGATGTGCTGTTCATTGGCGATCCGGTGAAGTTATCGGGCAACGATGTCATTTCAACGAACATGGACGGCGGCTGAATCGGGCCGATGGAGTTCTATGAATCACCCAATATTGTTCACTACGATACAAGTCGGTAACCTGGAATTAGTCAATCGCATTGTGATCGCCCCGATGCAACAGTACTCGACTGAAGACGGACAGCTGACCGATTGTCACCTGGTGCATCTCGTTCAGATGGCAAGTTCGGGTGCAGCGGCGTTAACAATCGAGGGGCAGCGGTTAGCCACGAAAGTCGCACTATCTACGGTGACGGCGGACTGTATTCGGATGTCACCCAAGCTTCCATGGCTCGAGGGCTGCGCGGCGTTCGACGGTGGTCGGACGTACCAATTGTTTGTTGATCCGTGAACCGTCGAGTTGAAGAGTACGTGCGAAAAGGTGAAAGCCAATCTTCAGAATAGAGACCTAATGATCGACCTCAGATGCCTCACCGCCACTAGCCAAGAGGGAGAAGAGGTATTGCTCCAACTGCTCAGCGAAGCAGTCAAGTTCCACGCCTCGGGGGCATTCACGAAACTTGTCATGAAGCAGCTTTCTCAAAAACAACGCAACGTCTCGCAGGAGAAAAAGAGATGACTCGTGCCTGGGTATCCGAAGTCGGACCTTCAGTTTGTGATGCCGAATGCGGAGTCTGCGAGGTCCCTTTCGCAGAGTCATCAAAAGCTGGCATTCGTATCAAGCGACTACCTGCGAGGTAATTGCTGCGCCTTGCAATCCATTCAACACTAAACCAGTAGCCAAACAGGCTCCCTGCGAGGCTGCAGATCCAAAAGGAGAATCACGTGCCAGTCGCAAAAGAGAATTCCGTGTCGAACTATCCGATTCATACGATCGCGTCCGCACCGGGGAAGTCCAAACCGGCGCTCGAACAGTTGCAGAAGGCGTTTGGTGTTCTGCCGAACCTTCCCGCAGTCATTGCCAATTCACCGAAACTGATCAACGCTCTCGTTGGGCTGTTTGCGCAAGTGCATAGCCCGGGTCTCAGCGAGGCGGAAAACCAGATTGTTCTGCTGACCGATGCGGTCACCAACTCCAGCGCATATGCGGTAGCGTTTCACACGACGCTGGCTCTCCAGCAAGGAATCGATTCTCAAGAGACAAGCGCGATTCGAGAGGGACGCCTGCCCAAGGACAAGCGATTTGCTGCGCTTTCCAGCCTGGCGAAGACGCTCATCGAGAAGCGCGGACACATAAGTGAACAGGAACTCAATTCATTCATCAGTGCCGGCTTTACAAAGGAACATGTCCTGGAAGTGATCGCCATCGTGGCGGCATCGACTATCACCAACTACACCGGAACCATCGCCAATCCTCCGCTGGAGGATGTGTTCCAGCAGCACGCATGGCAGGGTCAATGTTGAAGACTGCACGCTGGCGAATCCGCCACTCATGCTGCTTTGTCGGACCCCTTGTCTGATAGGAGGCGATCAAAATGGGAACGCAGTCTGCTCTAGCAGTACCTCAACTTGGTGAATTGTTGCGCTTCTGGCGACAGGAGCGGGGCAAAAAGCCAGCTCGACCTCTCGATGGATACTGGCATCTCGCAACGCCATCTGAGCTTTGTAGAAAGCGGGCAGAGCGCTACCGGCCGGGATTTTCTTTCTGTTGCCTCCGATGCCTTGAATATCCCTCTGCGCGAGCTAAACGATCTGTTGCTGGCGTCGGGATTCGCTCCACAATACAACGAGCAAAGCATCGATGCCGAGCAGATGATGGCCGAATGGGAAGCGTGGGAGAACGTGTCGAATGCAGCGATGGGCAAGCCAAAGAAAACAGTGGCGGCTTGGATCGAGCAGCTGATTCATGGGACTTCAGACTAGGCATAATGCTGCAGATGAGTCATTTTCGCTGTGAGCGGGACGGATTTGTTTGCAGTTCGTCGAAACGGCGGTCGCCCGATACTAATTGGTCACTAACTCGACATGGAATTGAGCCGGGGAGACCGGGCAGGCTATCCAAAACGTGTCGCAGGGAGAGCAAATGAAAATTCGAGGTCTCTCGATCCACCTAGAGCAGCATGGCGAAGGGAATCCGGCCATTGTCTTTCTGCATTATTGGGGCGGGACTTCGCGAACTTGGAGGCGCGTCGCTGCCGGGCTGCAAGATAAGTTCCGGACCGTAGCTTACGACGCACGAGGATGGGGGCAGTCGGACAAGACATCGGCCGGTTATGCACTGAATGATCTGGCTGATGAAGTATTGGGGCTCGTCCGCGAAGTGGGGATCAATGAGTATGTGCTGGTGGGACATTCGTTGGGAGGAAAAATTGCGCAGCTCGCTGCGTCCCACCGCCCCGAGGGTCTACTTGGCCTAGTGCTGGTCGCTCCTGCTCCGCCCACGCCTCTGCGGTTCCCCGAGGAAATGCGGGAAGCCCAGATACACGCGTATGACAAACGCGAGAACGTGCTCGAAACCATTCGCCTTCTATGCGCGCGTATGCCACCTCCGGAAATTGTGGAGCAGATCGTAGAGGACAGCATGTCGGGCTCTCAAGCGGCGACCCTGGCATATCCTACGTCTTCAATTCTTGAAGACATTTCGTCCGAGGTGCTGGAGATTGCGGTTCCGACTCTCGTCTTGGCCGGCGAATTCGACCGGCTCGATTCGATCGAACAGCACAAGCGCGAGGTCGTAGGTCGGATTGCGGATGCGCGATTTGAAATCATTCCGCGAAGCGGGCATCTCATTCCGATTGATGAACCCCAAGAGTTGGCTAAGCATATCGAGAAGTTTGTGTCGGCTCTGAAACAGTAAACAGCTAAGATCTTCTCTTTTTGAGAGTAAACAGTAGGCGATTTTGATGGATCGCACAGCAACGAGTTGCAGGAGGTTCCATGGCAGCTAACAGGACCTTGATTGAGCAGGCGTACTCCGCCTTCAATAGGCGGGGCATCGATGGCGCATTGGCACTAATGACGGAAAACGTTAGCTGGCCTAAAGCCTCGGAGGGCGGCAGAGCCTTTGGCAAGGAAGTGATCCGCGCCTATTGGACTCGGCAATGGGGCGAATTCGATGGCCATGTCGAACCGCTGGAAATCAACGAGGGGGACGGAGGCAAGGTTCGCGTCAAGGTCCATCAACTCGTCAAGAACCTTCAAGGAGAGGTCCTATGCGACGGCGAAGTTCTTCACGTATTCAGGGTGAACTCAGGTCTTATCGCAGCCATGGACCTTAGGGATGAAGCCGATTCTACCGGTGGACCGCATTCGTACGTCGAACCTAACTGGCAACTCACCATGGACCTGCAGTACGGATATAGCTGCTGGCCCCTTTTCCCACTCAAGGGAGCCCTGAATGACTCATATTGCCCGTCGTGAATTCTTATCCTCACTACTGCTTGCATCGGTGCCCTGCATCGTGCCTGCCTCGATGCAGGGCACGAGTGGCAAAAAGTCTTCAGTCCCAGCTCTCGGCGAACGCGATTTCGAGCATGTGCGTCGCAGAATTCTTGAAGAATTCGAGAGCGGAGCAGCCACTGGGGTAGCTGTCGCTGTCGCACACAACGGAAAGATCGTTTGGGAAGAAGGTTTCGGATGGGCTAATCGCGAGACAGCCTTAAAGGCGACCTCTCGTACGCCGTTCAACCTGGCATCGCTCACGAAACCCTTCACCACTACGACGCTCATGACCCTGGTTGCACAGGGCAAACTTACTTTGAACGATCCTGCAAATAACTACCTTGCCAAAAGCAAGATCGTTGGCACGAACGGAAGCGCGGATGCCGCAACAGTGCGGCAGCTAGGGGCCCACGTGAGCGGACTCCCCACGATGTTTGCAATGTACGATCGCAACGAAGCTAATCTCGCCCTCAGTTCCGAAACGCTCCTCACAGAATATGGGACCCTCGCCTACCCGCCAGGGTCCTGTTATGAGTACAGCAATATTGGCTTTGCGGCGCTCAGCGCCATCGCGTCGAATCTGACGGGAGTGGAGATCGGAACCTTAATGACGCAGAGGGTCCTGAAACCACTGGGCCTCGACGATAGCTTCTTCGGTACAAGTGTCGCGCGGTATGTAGCGAGCGCGGTGCGATACGATTCCTCGGGCAATCCGATCCCGGACTACACGACAGCGACGCCGGCTTCGGGAGAGTTGTACGCGAGTGCCCACGACGTTGCTCGGTTCGCGATGTTAAACATGAAACACCGTGATCTTGCCCGGGTCCTTGGTGCTCGTTGGATTGAAGAACTTCACAAGCAGGTTTTCGTTGGCCCTTCCGGCGTTGCAACCACATTCGGCTGGTTTACCACACATCTGAAGTCCGGCGAACAAGTGATCTTCAAAGGCGGTGGACAGCCAGGCGTTGCGACTGCTCTCTATATGATCCCGTCGGAAGACCTTGCATGCCTGGTTTTGACGAATCGAACAGATGGGAGAGAGCTATGTCTCAGCGTGTGCAACGAAATACTCTCCAGTTATTTGCCCCAATGGCGTCAACCGGACGAGACGAGTGGATCGTCGCCCTCGCCATTCGTAATCACATCCAGCTTGGGCGGCCATTGGCAGGGAACCCTCACAAACGACGGTTTGAAGATGCAGGTACGGCTGAAGATCGAATCCTCCAACTCGGCCACGCTGCAACTCGACGACAAACCCGCAGAAAAGATTACGGAGTTGAACTTGGAAGGCGTAGGGTTCACAGGAGCATCCACCGGTTTAATCGAATCTCCGGATGTACTACGCACCGGAGCGAAGACGCTGAGCCTCAAACTGATTCCGCACGAAGGAATGCTGGTAGGCAGGATTCTCGCAACAGACTCCAAAACCGTTACGCTGCCATACGTTCTCAGCTTGAATCGATCGCCCGCTTGAACACCGTCCGAAAAGAGATAGCTCTTCGTTCTTTCCGGTCTTTTAGTGGGCTGGAACGAAGAGTGGATCACGCAGTATTTCACTCTTGAAGCCAAAGACCGGGAAACTCTCAATGACCCCATTAATTCTGTTCTCTTGAAAGGCGGTCACATCTTCATGGCATACGCCGGAGTCGAAGCCATCGGGTGCGTTGCATTGATCCCTATGAAAGACGGTGTGTACGAGCTTTCTAGAATGGCGGTTTCTTCGCATCTGCGCGGCAGAGGAATCGGTGGCCGCTTGCTCCAACACGCCATTGAACAAGCCAGAAGCCTCGGCGCTAAGTCTCTGTTCCTTGGCAGCAATACGCGCCTTAGGGATGCTGTTCACTTATACGAATCGGTCGGGTTTCGTCACGTAAAACCTGAGTCCCTTTCGCCAATGCCTTATAGTCGCGCTCATGTCTTCATGGAAATGTCGCTGGAGTGAGGACCGCAAAGATGGCTATAACTTCATCCCAAGAGCAAGATTAGGGAGTCAAGTCTGAGTTGAGGTTCTGTTCTACTTCTCTCTCATTTTCGCAAAGAGTAATGTGTTCGTACTTTAATTTGGAGTGTTCTTCTCATGAAGTCATTGTTCTTATCTGCGGTTCAGTTAGCGACATTTTTTGTCGGCATTTCAGTCGGATGTGTCGCCGCATATGGTCAGGAACCGATCAAGTTGTTGGTCGATCTTCGAGATGCGCCCCGAAAGCTTCTTCATGCTACCGAAATCATTCCAGTCCGTCCCGGTGCGATGACGCTCGCTTATCCCAAATGGATCGGAAACGAACATGAATTGGGACCCATCGGACAGCAAGCGGGCCTGTTCATTAGTGCTCATCAGAATGGTCTTCCGACAGCCATACGGGTGTGGTGGGAACGCGACCCGATCGCCCTTTACCTTTACCACATCACCGTTCCGCGCGGAGTTACTTCCATTGAAGTGAAAACGGATTTCATCACCTCAGCCATCGACGCGGCCGGGGCGGGATCGACCGATGCAAACATCGCGGTGCTGAACTGGAATACAGTATTGCTCTATCCATACGTAGGTCCGTCTACTAAAGTGGCTTCAATTGAAGTTACCCCTACGATCATTCTTCCGGAGGACTGGCGTTTTGCCACCGCGCTTTTGCCAAATACACCGTCGGCAACAACAGTATTAGACAGCCCTATCTCCTTCCACACTGTGTCACTTGAGCAACTGGTGGATTCCCCCCTTCTTTCCGGGCGCTACTTCCGCGAAGTCGCGTTAGCTCCTGAGATCACTCCAAAGCACTATCTCGATATGGTGGCCGACAAACCCGAGAACCTGGAGATAAGCCAAACCAACATCGATCAATTTAGCAACCTCATCCGTCAGTCCGGCTCTCTCTTTCATAGCCGGCACTACGATTCGTTTCGGATGCTTGTCACGCTGTCCGACCACATTTCCGGCGCCGCCTTCGATCATCATCAATCTCTCGACAACCGCCGGCCAGCCAACTTCCTCACAAACGAAAGATCTCTTACGCTGTACGGCAATTACATTGCGCACGATTTTGCTCATAGCTGGAACGGCCAGTACCGCCGCCCGGTGGGCCTCATTACCCCCAACTATCAAGTGCCCATCGACACTTCCGGGCTTTGGGTTTATGAAGGGCTTACGGATTATCTTTCAGCCGTACTCGCGGTGCGCTCGGGAATCTGGACGCGAGAGCAGTTTCTGGATCAATTTGCCGAGATTGCAGCGGAATTTGATCATCGTCCTGGAAAGACGTGGCGCGATCTCCAGGATACGGCAACCATGGCTGCCATCCTCTGGTCCGTAGATAGCAGCCCTGCTTATGAAAGCTGGCGGCTCGGCGGCTTCGACTTCTATGGTGAGGGCGAACTGGTCTGGCTGGAGGTTGATGCGATCATTCGCAACAAGACCGGTGATAAAAAATCGCTCGATGACTTCCTAGCCCTGTTCTATGGCGAGAGAGGTAATACGGGGCCCAAGGTCGTGCCGTTTACCTCTGAGCAACTCGTCAAGGCGCTGAATACCATTGCTCCAAATGATTGGGCAGCCTTCTTCGCGCAGCGTCTCCATGAACTAACGCCAACGGCTCCACTAGGAGGCATCACAGGTAGTGGCTATCGAGTTGCCTACAGGGACACTCCTAGCGCCTGGACAGCGCTGAAAGGCGACAAGGATTTTGCCTATTCAATTGGCATGGTCATTCGCCCCGATGGAACGATTTCGGACGTTCACTTGGGAAGTCCCGCGCAAACTGCTGGGTTCGGTCCCGGGATGAAACTCCTCACAATCAACCAGCAGCCTTTTTCAATCGATGGATTGCAACAAGCTATTGGCGCTGCAAAAAACACAACAGCTCCGATTGTCTGCACAGTAGACAACACCGGCGTCGTTACTACGCTTGCTCTCTCTTATCACAGCGGCCAACAGTATCCGGTCCTAGAACGGATTCCAGGAACAGAGGACCGGCTCTTGGAGATTGCCGCGCCACGGTAGGCATGCAAAAGGCCGGATGAAAATTGCGCCGGAACATATCTTGCAAGCACCGTACCATTGTGTTCGAGATGCGCGCTTATCCTTCGCACGAGATGTCTGGCATTCAGCGGCGCGACTCAGAGCGTACTCATGACGATGACACAAAAGTAGCGCAACAATCTCCCCTTGTGCTTCGACAGCACAAAGGAGTACCCTTGTCGTGTCGAAGTGACAGGGGAGAAACATTTCATGCTGGAAGAACGAATCGAACTTCCTCAAGGAACGTTGGACTTGCTCATTCTGAAAGCGCTGGCGTTGGAGTCGATGCACGGCTGGGCAATCTCCGAGCGGCTGCAACAGATCTCCCGCGAGGCGCTGCAGGTGCAGCAGGGGTCGCTGTATCCTGCGCTGCATCGACTGGAGCGTCGCGGATGGATCAAGGCGCACTGGGCTACAAGCGAGAATAATCGCCGTGCCAAGTACTACAAGCTGACTCTTCAGGGTCAGAAACAACTGGAAGTTGAAACTGCCGCCTGGCGCAAGCTCACCTCTGCTGTGGGCCACGTTCTGGACATGGCATAAGGAGAATCCTGTGCTGAATGACCTGTTCTACCGCCTGCGCGCTCTCATCCACTACCGGGAGATGGATGCCGAAGTGGACGACGAACTACGCGATCATATCGAGCGCGAAGCGGAGAAGTATCGCCGCGTAGGCTTCACTCCCAAGGAGGCGGCACGCCGGGCGCATCTGGCGTTGGGCGGACGAGAGCAGATCAAGCAGCAGTCTCGCGATTCGCGCGGCACGAAATTTGTCGAAGACCTATTGCAGGATCTTCGCTATGCAATGCGGTCGTTTGCGAAGGCGCCGGGCCTCACCGCACTGATTGTGCTCTCGCTGGCAATCGGCATCGGCGCCAACACTGCCATCTTCAGTGTCACCAGCACGCTGCTGCTCAAGCCGCTGCCTTATCCACAGCCGGACCGGATCGCTATCCTGTGGCTTCGGTCGCCGGGCATCGGTATCCCCCAAGACTGGCCTTCGCCGGGACAGTATCACGACATCGTTACACAGAATCATGTCTTCCAGGACGCAGCTCTCGTTTTCGGAGACAACTTCACGTTCACCGACCGCTCGAAAGCAATGAAGGTGGATGGCATCCACGCAACATCGAACTTGTTGCCAATGCTGGGCGCAAAGCCAATGCTGGGCCGCATCTTTTTGCCGGAGGAAGACCAGCGAGGAAAACCGCAAACGGTGGTGCTTACGTATGGCTTCTGGCAGCGTGAGTTCGCAAGCGACCCAAGTATTGTGGGGCGCGTAATCATGCTCGACGGTATGCCGCATACCGTTGTCGGTGTTCTCTCGCCAGGTTTTCGCCTGAATCACGAGGTTATTCCTACCATCGCCGGCATCGATAAACCTGATTTTTTTATGCCGCCGCTTGAGGAGGCCAAGGACCCCACCAACTACGGCTCGGAAAACTACAACATCGTGGCGCGGCTTAAGCCCGGCGTCACGATGCAACAGGCGCAGTCCGATATCGATGTGATTGCCGCGCGGCTTCGCGAGGAGAAGCACCGTGACCGTTCGTTCACCATCAGCGTGGTTCCACTCATGGAGCAGGTTGTCGGCAGCATACGCACTGCGGCGTTGATCCTTTTTGGCGCAGTCTCACTGGTGCTGCTGATCGCATGCACCAATGTGGCAAATCTGCTGCTATCGCGGGCCGCTGTACGGAAGCGCGAGATCGCCATCCGCGCAGCGCTCGGAGCAGGGCGCGCGCGGGTGGTGCGCCAGCTTTTGACTGAGAGCATTTCGCTGAGCCTGTTGGGCGGTGTAGCTGGACTGGCCATTTGTGCACTGAG
>Ga0206802_1047_pt1 | contig 30030 bp, 22 predicted proteins | sample Alteio_BWOrgCont_63_FD_152902 | JGI IMG/M metagenome (GOLD analysis project Ga0206802, IMG submission 152902) | Enriched cells from forest soil in Barre Woods Harvard Forest LTER site, Petersham, Massachusetts, United States -... | ecosystem: Environmental > Terrestrial > Soil > Temperate forest >... | reverse complement strand
CTACAATGACGGGAAGTGCCATAGGAACTACAGCAATTGACTCCCGTTCTTTGGCTGCTGCATCATCTTCACTGGTGTGGCTGACAGGGCTTTTACCAGCGTTACATTAATCTAAAGGAATGAGATGCATTTCACCATTTTTGAAATGATTCTAAGCGTATTTTTCATTGCACTTTTGGTGACGGTTATCTTTCGTCAGCTACGCTTACCTGTCATTTTGGGTTACCTCTTGGTAGGCGCCCTCATGGGCCCACATGCAATGGGACTAGTTCCTGATTCACCCTATATTGATGAACTTGCTGAATTTGGTATTGTGTTACTCATGTTCACGGTTGGTTTGGAGTTTTCTTTACCCAAATTATTTGCTCTACGCTTCCCGGTTTTCGTGATTGGTGGTTTACAAGTTTTATTCAGTATCCTCATCACGACATTCGCAGGAAAATGGTTTGGCATTCCTACACTGAGTGCCATTGTCATTGGCAGTATTGCCGCCATGTCATCTACAGCCATTGTCATTAAACAAATGCAAGATCAACTTGAACTTTATACCCCCTATGGGTTGAATGCAATTGGCGTATTATTATTTCAAGATTTAGCCGTTATCCCCTTTATTATTTTAATTCCCAGCCTTGCAACAGGAGCAGAAGAACAAAATCTGGTGCTGATTCTTGCTTTAGCTCTCTTGAATGGCCTTGTAGCGATTGCCTTGATTTTTACAGTAGGTAGATGGCTGCTTAGACCTTTATTTCATTTGATTGCAAAAACACGCGCAATTGAATTATTTACACTGACAGTCTTGATGGTAACACTGACCTCCGCATGGTTAACACATACACTAGGATTATCTTTTGCCTTAGGTGCATTTCTTGCCGGTATCATGTTAGCTGAAACAGAATTCCGCCATCAAATTGAAGTTGAAATACGTCCTTTCCGCGATATTTTATTAGGGTTATTTTTTATTACCATTGGCATGTTAACCAATATGAGCACTTGGCATCAGACTTGGGTGTGGATTTTATTAATGTTAACAGCCATCGTGGTCGGCAAAATGCTTTTAATTACCGTAGTCAGCCGCATCGTTGGCAACGATACTTCTACCTCATTACGTACTGGCTTAATTCTGGCGCAAGGAGGTGAATTTGGTTTTGCTCTTTTAACTTTAGCCATCAGCCATCATGTTTTGCCGCCTGATTATGGACAAGTGATTCTTGCAGCATTAATCATCAGTATTGCCATCTCACCAATCTTGATTTATTTCAATAAACAAATTGCATCAGTCTTTTTACCAAAAATGATTCGCAAACGCGATAAACTGGCACAGCAAGAAGTTTCAGAAACAGCAAAAAACTTCCGCCATCATGTCATTATTTGTGGTTACGGCCGTGTAGGACAGCATATTGCACGATTGCTTGATAGAGTGAAATTTCCCTACGTTGGAATCGATCTGGATTCGCAATTAGTACAAAACGCAACCCTGGCAGGTGACAATGTGATTTATGGTGATCCTACTCATCCTGCTTTATTAAAAAAAGCAGGTGTGGATCATGCACAAGTATTGGTGATTAGCTTTAATGACCTTCGATCCACAATCAAAATTTTAAGTATGGTGAAACACTCTCATCCGCATATCCCTACTTTGGTGCGTTGCCGTGATGAAGCTGAATTAAAACAATTAAAAGAATACGGCGCGACTGAAATCATTGCGGAACTGTTTGAAGAAAGCCTGACTCTTTCCCATCACTTACTCCATCTGATTAATATTCCAACCAATAAAGTGACTGCGTTAATTCAAGAAGTGAGACGTCAAGATTATGATCTTTTGCATAAGGTATTTGCAAGCTCCTACGATGAATCAAATATTGGATCAGCATTGCTCGAAGAAATGATTCCGATATTAATTCCTGACGGTGCTTATGCTGTTGATCACACTATTAGTGATTTACACTTAGATGATGCAGGCATAGAAGTAGTTGCTCTACGCCGCGGACAAGAAAAATATGTGAAACCACATGGAAATCTCAAAATACTTGCCAATGATATCATCATCATGCATGGCACTAGCTCAAGCCTTGAAAATGCAGAGCGGAAGATTCTAGAAGGTACATAAGTACATTTAGAGTTTCACCATCTCTTTGATTTTATTAAAAAAACAAATCTTCGCGTGCCGACTATACTTAAGCAATATAGCTCTTTAATCTGCGCGAGGATTGCCAATATGAAAAGCGGAAAAGAACGAAAGCCTTACGGATACAAACTGGCCATGGCTTTAATTGGCGGTATATTAACTTCAATGGCAGGTTATTACGCAGGAGTTTGTATCGCTATATCAGAAGGATACAGAGAAGAAGGTTTATTTGGAGCTGCAGTAGGTGCAGCTCTGGGTGTGTTTTTAATCGGGCCCTTTGTTGCCAGCACGGGTTTTGTGATTGGTGGCTGGTGGGGTTACACACGAGGCCTAGACACATTAAATAATATTTGGAAAACATCTACTGACTGGCTAATGTCTATCAGTTCACAAGTGAAAGGTTCACTTCCTTCTGTGCCAGCAACGGGCAGTACTTGGAATAAGTTAACATCGGTAGTTGCAAGTGCTACTAATTGGATTTTTAGTAAAAAATCTTTACCTGAAAGTGTATCGAAAATCGGGGTCACTGCATCAGCCGCTGCAGCTGCAAGCCAAACTTTTGATACAGATGATCTATTTTCTATTCCACATAAAAGAGCCACTCAATCACCGCCTAAAGCTACTGCTGCCGCTTATGATTTTGATATTGATCCTGAAACTGGAGCATCACTTGCAGGGCAAAAAAAAGTACGTGCGCAAGATATTAAAAGTCGTGAAGCAGCCACTAAAAAGCAATCGCCGCAATCAACCCACAAACAACTCTTTGATACGTTATTTGAAGGTGATCCAGCTTCTTCTAGAGCTTCTATCAATTCTCGCGCCACACCACCAGGGGGGTTAGATCTACCATCACCCAAAAGAGAGTCGGCAAAAGTCAGCGAAGCCAGTATCTTGAGCACTAATGGTAGCAAAACAAAACAACCTAAAAAAGCTGAGACACCTTCATGGACGGACACAATTAAATCAGTTTTTAGAGGAAGAAGATAATCTGGCAATCGCGAGCTCCCATTTAAACAATAAATGTATTAGAATACATGGCATTCCTTGAACTCGATTAGTAGCTTGGAGTGTTATGATTACCTTTGATGTCGTGCAACTCTCTCGTATCCAATTTGCGTTAACCGCTCTCTATCATTTCTTATTTATACCCTTAACTCTTGGTATGTCCATTTTGCTAGGCATCATGGAAACAATCTATGTCATGACAGGACGTGAAATTTGGCGTGAAATGACTAAATTTTGGGGAACCTTGTTTGGAATCAATTTTGCCATGGGTGTTGCAACCGGCATCACCATGGAATTTCAATTTGGTACTAACTGGGCTTATTACTCACATTATGTTGGTGACATCTTTGGTGTGCCTTTAGCAATTGAAGGATTAATGGCTTTCTTTTTGGAAGGTACGTTTATCGGTTTGTTTTTCTTTGGTTGGGATCGGTTATCGAAACATGGACATTTGGTGGTGACTTGGTTAGTCGCATTAGGATCTAATCTTTCTGCTTTGTGGATATTAATTGCAAATGGCTGGATGCAGCACCCGGTAGGATCATTTTTTGATTTTCATACCATGCGGATGGAAGTTTCTGATTTTTATGCCGTGCTTTTTAATCCGGTGGCACAAGCAAAATTTGTGCATACGGTGAGTGCTGGCTATGTAACTGGTTCTATTTTTGTATTATCAATTAGTGCTTATTATCTGTTACGTAAAAAACATGTGGCACTTGCGAAGCGCTCAATCACAATTGCAGCAGCGTTTGGGCTTGCCTCAGCTCTCTCAGTGGTAGTTCTCGGAGATGAAAGCGGTTATCTTGCTGATCTTAACCAACAAATGAAAATCGCTTCGATTGAAGGTATGTGGAATACTGAACCCGCTCCTGCCAGTTTCAATCTCATTGGATTTCCTGACCAAAAAGAACATGTGACACGAGGCACAATTCAAGTGCCTTATCTATTAGGTTTGATTGCAACTCGCTCACTGTCTACACCCGTTCTTGGAATTAATGACTTAGTAAAAATAGCTAAAAATCGAATTGGTCACGGCGTGGTTGCCTATGGTGCATTGCAAAAATTAATAAAAAATCCTGACGATACGCTGGCACAAAAAAATCTCGATACTAATTCGAATGACTTAGGCTACGCTTTATTGCTCAAGCGCTACACAGACAAAGTAACTGATGCTTCTCCACAACAAATTGAATCAGCTGCGTGGGATACAGTTCCTGCTGTTGCAACACTTTTTTGGAGTTTTCGCATCATGGTAGCGTGTGGCATGTTTTTCATTGCTTTGTTTTTTACTGCATTTTTTCTTAGTTATAAACGTAAATTAGAACAACCCTGGTTTTTATGGATTGCATTTTTAAGTTTACCACTACCTTGGCTTGCAGCTGAATTAGGCTGGGTGGTTGCTGAAGTAGGACGCCAACCTTGGGTCATTGAGGGAGTGCTGCCCACTTTCCTAGGAAATTCTTCACACACCGCTAATGCACTTTATGCCAGTATTGCAGGTTTTGTCATTCTATATACCCTGCTTGCCTGTGTAGAAATTTATTTGATGGTGAAATATATACGACTAGGACCACCGGAGACACTATGACTATTCCTTTAGATTATCCTACGCTGCGCATCATCTGGTGGATTTTAATCGGTCTATTACTCATCGGTTTTGCTGTCATGGGTGGTGCTGATTTAGGTGTTGGAATGTTATTGCACCGTGTAGCTAAAACAGATGAAGAACGCCGAGTTGTCTTAAATACAGTGGCACCCGTTTGGGAAGGTAATCAAGTTTGGTTTATTGTGGGTGCAGGTTCCATTTTTGCAGCATGGCCAGAGATTTATGCTATCGCATTTTCCAGTTTTTATTTTGCCATGTTGTTAATTTTATTTTCACTCATCCTGCGTCCAGTTGGATTTAAATACCGTAGTAAAATTTCTAATGCTACGTGGCGAACAACATGGGATTTTTGTCTATTCATTGGCGGCTTTGTCCCAGCACTTTTATTTGGTGTTGCCATCGGTAATATATTGCAAGGCATTCCTTTTTACTATGATGAAAATTTACGATCATTTTATACTGGTACGTTATTACAACTATTGAATCCTTTCGGATTATTGTGCGGCATTGTTAGCATCGCCATGCTAATCATGCATGGTGGCATTTATTTAACGATGAAAACCAATGGATACATTCAAAAACGAGCGATTATCTATGTTTATCTAGGAGCATTGCTAACAATTATTTCATTTGCTATCGGTGGCTGGTGGATTTGGAATAACATTTCTGGCTATGTTTTAGTAAATGCCGTGCCATTAGATGGACTTTCTAATCCATTACATAAAAAAGTCGCATTGCAACTTGGTGCTTGGATAACAAATTATTATGCTCATCCACGTTTTATTATTGCGCCCCTCTTCGGATTAGCAGGCCCCGTATTGGTTTTACTGTTAGTAAAATTACAATCCTACCGTCTTGCCTGGATTGCAAGCGCACTCAGTGTTTCAGGAATTATTGCAACCGTTGGCTTAAGCATGTTTCCTTTTATCTTACCCTCCTCGATTAATCCAGATATGAGTTTATTAATTTGGGATGCTTCATCAAGTCATACAACTTTATTTGTTATGTTGATTGCGACAGCGATCTTTATACCACTCATTATCATCTACACCAGCTGGGTCTTTTACATATTACGCGGTAAAGTGACGGCAGAATATGTAAAAAATACAAAAGGCAGTTATTAAGAGGAACAACATTATGTGGTATTTTTCATGGATTTTGGGAACCGCGTTTGCTTGCACGATTGGGATATTATTTGGGATTTGGTATGAGTTGAAGTATTCGGATGAGCCAGAGAAATAGCTTGTAAAAACATAAACATAGAATAATTCAGCTGATAGCCTATAATTAATATAGATCCGAATAATAAAACTAAGGGCTAACGAGGAAACATGAAAGCTAGAAAATTAATAACTGAATTATATAATCATGAAGAAATATTATCAGCCATTGAAAAAGGTGACTGCCAAATACTGCTATTTCATCTACAGTCACTTGAAGCTTTAGATCATGTTGATGCTAAGGGAAAATCACTATTAGCTATTATTCAAGAATCTTCTATCGATATTAATGAAAGCATTCCAGTTGAATATGCTAATGGCGTAATTATTCCACAAACTCCATTACAGGGCTTATTTCTTATTAGATCTCAGAATCCGGTAGAGAAGCTACAGTTACTACTAACATTAGGTGCCAATGTCAATAATGTGCTGAATAGCAAAGGGAATAGTTTGCTACATACCTATGTGCAACGTGAAAATGTACACCCTACTATTTTAAAAATGTTTTTATCTGCTGGTGGTGATTTTTTAAAGAAAAATGCAGAAGGCAAAACGCCTATAGATTTAGCACCGAAAGGAATTGCTATTTATATAAAAAAATTATTAGCGGGACAAGATAAAAAACAGCAAGATGCCATTAAAATTCAACGTCAATGGCGGTTACATTCAGCAAAAAAAACAGAAATAAAATCTCACTCACCTGTTGAGCTGAAACACCCACTTTTAAATAGAACAGCTGAAGAACCTAAAGAAAACCCACCCGATGAAGAAAAAATGCAGCAATGGGTTGATGCACATGATGAGGAACATAAAGAAACTGCGAGAAAGGTTGCGAAAGCCGTACGATACATTTCACCTAAGCATTTTCTATTCGGATTAAAAATGGCTACAAAAAAGTTTAATAAATATCTCTCATCACTTCCTGAAGCAGATAGAAACTACGTTTTAGTCATTGATCGCCGTGAGGATAAAAGTGGTTGGTGGGCCACGAAGTTAGCGGAAAAACACTTGGCTTTTCCACCTAAAAATATTATCACTACCGAAGAAATATTTAGCTTTACGCCGAGTGAGGATTGCCGTCACATGGTATTAATTGATGATGCTAGTTATTCAGGTAATTTTTTCGTTGATTTTTTAACTAAATTTCGTGAAAAAGCAGTTATTGAAAATAAATCTCTTATCAATCTGCAATTGCATCTCGTGCTCCCTTTTGTGGGAGAAGAAGCACAAGAACGTTTTAAACAGTTTAGTGTCATGATACATTGCCAAGAAACAATACCTAATTTTAACGTACCTGGCACTATATTTACTGCAAAAACTGCCACCTATCCTGCTCACAAAAATCCTGAATCTACGCTTTCTACAATTGAAGCTATCGACAAGGGAACATCAGTTGATGGTAAAGAAACGGGGATCCAATTTGTTGCGCACGTTGAACCGCCTTATAAAAAGAAAAAATTATAAAATAAGCTCAGTGATTCACTCTAAATTTTGGAAAACTCTCAGGATAATTTTGCCGAATAAACTCAAGCAACTTTTCACGAATTTCATTACTAAGCGTACCCAAATTATCAGAATTATTTGAGCTCGCCTTAATCGTTAACTCAACCGTATTTTCTTTAAAACCAGACACCGCTAAGCTATTGACTCTTTTATTCCAAAATGAAGACTCAGTTAATATTTTAGATAGCTCATTGCGAACAGGTTCAATTGGCAATGTATAATCAACATAAAGCTTAATCGCACCAGCAATACCCTGCTCGTCACGAGAAAGATTGGTAAAAGGTTTTTCAATAAAATAACTAATCGGCAAAATTACCCGACGGGCATCCCAAATTTTGATAACGACATAGCTTAGTGTTAATTCTTCGACGGTGCCTATTTCATTTTCAACGATGATTGAATCACCAATTCCAAAAGGCTGGGAAAAAGCTAGCTGGATGCCTGCAAACATGGAACCCAATGTTTTTTGTGCTGCTAACCCAACTATCGCGGTTAAGAAACCAGCTGATGCTAAAATACTGATACCGATGTTTCTCACACTATCAAACACCATTAAAGCAGTAGCAATTGAGATGATCATAATCACGACTACCGCCACGTTACGCAGCTGGTGGATTTTAGTATATGAATTAGTGGCCGATCGAAGATCAGAACCTTGCTCAAGTGAGGAATATTTATGATAAAAATAAACTTCCCAAATCGAAAGAATTTGTAAAACAATCCAGGCAATGCTGCCGATAAAAAATACTGAAATAATTTTATGCGCAACATCAAGAGATTGATGTCTGATTTCAAAGATGGAAATAATCGTGTAAATAGCAATGAAGGCAAAAATAATTCTCAATCCTTTTCTTATCACAGATAATACATGAGAAGTTGTTCGATAATGTGTTGCTGATAAAACTTGTTCGTATTCAGCTGATATAGCAACAATAACCAGATAAAAGAATAAAACAAATGATAATGCGATAAGTGCATTAGCTACATCTTTAGTGATATAGCTAATAGTTATCCCTAGCACATTGTTTTGCAAAGATGGAATCAAATCCAGAGCAGACAAAATCAACCCAGCAATTAAGATAATAATGGGAAGCCTAAGCGACTTCTTAACAAGCTTAAAAATTGGAGCATGATAGGGATGCAGTCTCATCCATTTATCCTTGTGGTTCAGTCATTTTTTCTGGACGCACTAGTTCCTTAAATTCATTTTCAGATAAATATCCAAGATCAAGAGTTGCTTGTAGCAAGGTGGTGCCATCATGCCAAGCTTTATGCGCAATTTCAGCAGCTTTATCATAGCCAATTTTAGGCGCTAAAGCTGTGACCAACATTAATGAATTATCAACATGTTCGCGGATATGTTTTTCATCTGCTTGCAAATCTTTAACTAAATAAAGCGTAAACATGTGCATTGAGTCAGTTAATAATCTTACTGAACGCAAGAAGTTATGAATGATCAATGGCTTGAAAACATTCAACTCAAAATTACCTTGTGATCCAGCAATAGTGATTGCCGTGTCATTACCCATGACTTGCACACAAACCATAGTCATCGCTTCGCACTGTGTTGGATTGACTTTACCAGGCATGATAGAAGATCCTGGCTCATTTGCAGGCAATATTAATTCTCCTAATCCAGCGCGTGGGCCCGACCCTAGCCATCGAAGATCATTGGCAATTTTCATTAATGCACAAGCTAATGTTTTGACCGCGCCACTTGAAAATACTAAGGCATCATGTGCTGCTAAAGCAGCAAATTTATTGGGTGCAGAGACAAAGGGTAATCCTGTCAATTCAGCAATTTTCGCCGCCCCTTTCTGGGCAAACTGTGGGTGGGTGTTAATGCCAGTTCCAACAGCGGTTCCACCCAAGGCTAATTCATATAGACCCGGCAAAGTTGATTCAATATAACCAATGGCAGCATCCAACTGTGCAACATAGCCTGAAAATTCCTGACCTAAGGTAAGAGGCACTGCATCCTGAAGATGAGTTCGCCCTATTTTGACAATATGCGCAAACTGTTGTTGCTTTTCTGCTAATGCATCACGTAATTCTTTGATGCCTGGAATAAGCTGATGAACCAACCCTTGCACTGCAGAAATATGCATAGCTGTTGGATAAGTGTCATTAGATGATTGAGAACGGTTCACGTGATCATTTGGATGAATAGGATTTTTACTGCCTAATCTGCCACCTGCCATTTCAATGGCTCGATTGGAAATGACTTCATTTACATTCATATTGGTTTGAGTACCGCTGCCTGTTTGCCAAACGCTGAGAGGAAATTGATCCTTCAACTTGCCAGCAATCACCTCATCCGCAGCCGCAATAATTAACTTCATTTTATCTTCCGGCAAAAGACCTAATTCAAAATTAGTAATGGCTGCCGCTTTCTTTAAAATCCCAAATGCATGGATTAATTCTTTTGGTTTTTTATCCGTGCCAATGGCAAAATGATGAAGTGAACGTTCAGTTTGTGCACCCCAATAAGCATGTTCTGGTACTTCAATAGTTCCCATACTGTCAGATTCAATGCGTTTATGTTTTTTATCAATCATACTAAACTCCTTATTACAGACTCTTTTTCACTAATTCGTAGACATCTTCTGAAAGCTTTTTACTTTGCAGAATACGCTCTAATTGTGCCTTCATTAATTGCTGCCGATTTTGATCGTATCGCTTCCACGCCGTCAATGGTTTCACCATGCGTGCAGCTACTTGTGGGTTGATTGAATTTAGCTGTATCACCATATCGGCTAAAAAACGATATCCTTCACCACTCGCAACATGAAAGCAAATCGCATTTTGTTGACTAAATGCCCCAAGCAGCGCATAAACCTTATTTGGATTTTTAAAATCAAAGGCTGGATGATGAATTAACTTTTTCACTTGCTCCAGTGTGTCTGGTAATTTTGATGCTGCTTGAGCAGCAAACCATTTATCGACAACCAATGCTTCACCTTGCCATTTCTTATAAAATTCATCCAATGCTTGCTGACGCAAAGGAGTGTCCAGCTGTGTCAAACAACTTAATGCGGTTAATGTATCTGTCATATTGGATGATAATGCACTTTCAAATTGCATCAGACAGTAATCTTTCCAAATAGCTTTATCAGATAATTGCATTAAATAAGACAAGCAGAGATTTTTGATTTTTCGCTTGGCAACATCTCGCATGTTAAAATGGAAATCACTGTCATTAACATGATTTTCTTGATAAAGAGTAGTGAATATTTCTTTTAGGTTTTTTGCAATTTCAGTGATAACAAATTCGCGAACTATATGGATAGCCTCTACATCAATCACTGCCATTTGCTCAGCCAAGTATTTTTCAGCAGGCAGCACAAGATACTCTGCCAGCAACAACTTATCATTCTGGCCTTTATTAATAATATTTTTTAATGCAGTAAAGTATTCCACAGGAATGGATAGCTTGTTTTGCGCTTTATGATTATCGATTAATCGCAGTATCAAGCGCGTTGCATATTTTTGCCCTGCTTCCCAACGATTAAATTCATCTGTGTCATGCTGGAACAAAAACAATAATGCTGCATCGGTATAGTCAAAATTAACTTTAACTGGCGCAGAAAAACTTCTTAATAAAGAAGGGATCGGCTTGGCAGAAATATTTTTAAATTCAAATTGATTTATCGTTTTCGTCACACGCAATAATTCTTGCAGGATTTCTTTGCCATTTGCATCCAGCAACCCAAATTCAAATGGAATATCCATAGGTAATTTTTCTGGTTGGCCTGGCGTGGGTGGGCAAACTTGCTTGATGGTCAAAGTATATTTTTTCTCGGTTGCATCATAGTTTTCTGACACATCTAAAACAGGCGTGCCCGCTTGTGAATACCATAATCTAAATTGCTTGAGATCAATCTTTGATGCATCTTCCATCGCTTTAACAAAATCTTCAATCGTAACTGCATTTCCATCATGGCGATCAAAATATAAATCCATCCCTTTGCGAAACAATTTGTCACCCAAAATGGTTCGTATCATCCGAATCACCTGGGCTCCTTTTTCATAAATAGTCGCCGTATAAAAATTACCAATTTCAATATAGGATTCGGGACGGATAGGATGTGCCAACGGACCACCATCTTCTGGAAATTGTATATTTCTCAATCCGGTCACATCTTGAATATGTGCGACAGTTTTTGAAGTTGTGTCTTCAGTAAAACTTTGATCACGAAAAATCGTCAAACCTTCTTTCAAACTCAGTTGAAACCAATCACGGCAAGTAATTCTATCCCCTGTCCAGTTATGAAAATATTCATGGGCAATGACTGATTCGACATTAATAAAATCCTGGTCTGTTGCTGTTGCTGGGTTAGCCAAAATATATTTGGTATTAAAAATATTTAAACCTTTATTTTCCATCGCTCCAAAATTAAAATCACTCACTGCTACAATCATATAAATATCTAAATCATATTCCCGACCAAATTTTTCTTCATCCCAGCGCATGGCACGTTTAACAGCTTGCATAGCAAAGTTACATTTATCCGAATCGCCTTTTTCGACATAAATACGCAACGCCACTTTGCGGCCCGACATCGTCACAAATTCATCCTCTAGGCATTCAAAGTCACCCCCCACTAGCGCAAATAAATAACTAGGTTTTTTAAAGGGATCTTCCCATTTTACCCAATGACGTCCATCATTTAACTTTCCAGATGCAACTGGGTTGCCATTCGACAATAACATTGGATAGCGTTTTTCATCAGCGATAATTGTCGTTGTATAACGCGCCATGACATCGGGGCGATCTAAAAAATACGTAATTCTTCGGAAACCTTCCGATTCGCATTGCGTACAGAAATTATGTCGCGATACATACAGACCACTTAAAGCTGTATTATTGATTGGAGAAATTTCATTCTCAATTTCCAACTCGAATTGATCTGGAACATGAGAGACAGTCATCAGCTTGTTGGTTATCGTATAGTTTTTATCCTCAACTGGCTGGCCATTCAATTTGACCGAAATCAACTTTAATTCTTCACCATTTAAAACCAAGTGCTGATTATTTTTTTCACTTGCGGGGTTTCGCTTAATGGCTAGTTTTGATTTGACCAGGGTACGCTCTTCATTCAACTCAAATTGCAAATCAACAGTCTCAATTAAAAAATCCGGGACTTGATAATCTCGAAGGAAAATCGGCTGAGGCGTTTCTTTGGTGATGATTTCGCTGGTTTCCATAAAAAATCTCTTTTCAATTTAATCAAGCAATGATAATGATATATCGTTATCACATCAATAACTGCTTTCTCATTCAATAGGTTGCCTTAATGAAAACAGACAATATCGACCCTTCTGAGATTTCAAAATTCTCTGCTCACGCCTCTCATTGGTGGGATGTGGAAGGTGATTTAAGGACTTTGCACCAACTAAATCCACTGCGACTTAACTATATCAATCAAAAAAGCGCATTGAATGGTAAAAAAGTGATCGATATCGGCTGTGGTGGCGGCATACTTTCCGAAAGCATGGCCAAGCTTGGCGCCCATGTTACCGGAGTTGATATGAGCGAGCCTGCATTGACTGTTGCCAAGTTACATCAACACGAAAGCGGCGTTAAAGTCGAATACTTACATACCATGGCAGAAAAGATGGCAACAGAACGCCCCGCTCAATATGACGTTGTGACCTGTCTTGAAATGCTAGAACACGTCCCTGACCCAATCAGTGTGATTCAAGCTTGTGCGACCTTGGTCAAACCAGGCGGTCAACTCTTCTTTTCTACTTTGAATAGGAATCTTAAATCTTATCTACAAGCCATTATTGGTGCAGAATATATTTTAAAATTATTACCTAGAAGTACTCATGATTATGCCAAATTTATTCGTCCAAGCGAACTTGCAACCTGGGCAAGAAAATCTGGATTAAGTGTTCGCGATATCACTGGAATTCATTACAATCCATTCAGTAAAGAATTTAGCTTAACTGCAGATGTTTCAGTGAACTATCTTATGTGGTTACAAAAGTGATTGAATGATATCCATCGACTGAACTACTTTCACGCCTTCATCCTGCATTTCTTGATAAGCTGCAGCAATATCACCTGGCTTTAATTCAACTCCACGACAACCATCTTCGATGACACTGACATCAAATCCAAGCTTCACAGCATCTCGGCAGGAATATTTCACGCAATAATCTGTTGCAAGCCCCATAATATAAATCTTTTTAATCCCTTGATTTCGCAAATAATCAGCAAGCCCAGTTGAGCGTCGATGTTCATTATCAAAAAACGCACTATAGCTATCGATTGTCTTATCAGTCCCTTTGAGAACAATTTGGTGAATGCGACTGGCATCAAATTGCGGATGAAATTCAGAACCTTTCATCTCTTGTAAGCAATGGTCAGGCCATAAAACTTGTTGAAGACCATGCACTACGACAATATCCCCGATTTTATGCCCCGGATGATTGGAGGCAAAACTCATATGATCTTCGGGATGCCAATCTTTAGTGGCGATTAGCACATCAAAATAAGCTTGCAATCGATTTGCTAGAGGAATCACTGCATCACCGCCTGGAACTTCCAGACTGCCACCACTGCAAAAATCATTTTGCAAATCTACCATAATAAGTGCTGTTTTTTCTTTCATTGCTTATCCTTTACCTTCTTACGCCGCGCAATTATACTCTCCTTTTATCCAGATCCTACTCAATTATGCAGAAAAATACAGATTTATCAGCCAGTATCATTGTCAACCTAACCTCTCAAGGGTTTCTCAAGGTTTCAGGAAGCGATGCGAAAAAATTATTACAAGGCCAATTAACTTGCGACCTTGAAAAAATCACACCCACACAAAGCAGCTTTGGCGCTCATTGCAACCCCAAAGGCCGGATCATTAGTTTTTTTCGCCTTTTGATGATAGACAATGACTATTATCTGCAAATGCCGAAAAATTTATTACCTCTTGCTTTAGCAGCCCTACAAAAATACGCTGTTTTTTATAAAGTCACTTTAACTGATGCCAGCACTGCGCTACAAAAAATAGGTTACAAACATAATCTATTCGATAAAAATTCACCTTTATTTCAAGACATCACTATGGTCGAACTATCCAGTGATCGTTATGAAATCATTGGACAACCTACTTCCATCAAAAAAATATGGGATTCACTCGCAGAATTCACAGCAATAGCAACAGAAGATATTTGGAAATATCACGATATCTGCGCAAAAATTCCTAGTATTTATCCAGAAACGAGCGAGCAATTTCTACCGCATGAACTGCAGCTGCCTTTTTTAAATGCCGTCAGTTTCGAAAAAGGCTGTTACACCGGTCAAGAAATTGTCGCTCGTATGCACTACCTTGGAAAATCAAAAAATCACTTGTATCGAACCCATATCAAATTAGACTCCCCTCCCAAACTAGGCGGGACATTTCTCACCGAATCTGGAAACAGTGGTCATATCGTAGATTACTGTCAAATAGACTATAATACTTTTGAAATATTATTCATTGCTCCAGAACCCACGCAGAAAAACTAGGATATATAAAAAATGGCAAAAAAATTACGTGTTGTATTAGCCCAATTAAACTTTAAAGTAGGTGATATTGAGGGCAATCTTCAAAAACACATCGAGGCTGCCAAGGCAGCACGTGACACACATCAAGCTGATATTATCGTATTCCCTGAATTGAGTATTACTGGCTACCCCCCCGAAGATTTACTGCTGCGACCATCGTTTATTCAGGCTGCCAATGAAGGTGTTAACAGCTTTAAATCTCAAATTGAAGGAATCCATTGCGTGGTTGGACATCCCTACCCTAATTCACAAGGGTTATTCAATTCTTGTTCTCTGATCTACAATGGCACGATTTTAGGACGTTATAACAAACAAGCATTACCAAATTACAGCGTTTTCGATGAATATCGCTACTTCACACCTGGCACTTTACCTTGCGTTGTTCCTATTCATGGTGTCCCTGTCGGTTTATTAATTTGCGAAGACTTATGGCGCCCAGGTCCCACTCATCAAGCAGCGATTCAAGGCGCACGCTTGATTTTATCACCCAATGCATCTCCTTTTGAGACTGACAAACAGGAACGTCGTTTCAATACTCTAGTCAAACGCACTAAAACAGCCAATGCCCCTATTGTTTATGTAAATTGTGTTGGTGGACAAGATGAGCTCGTATTTGATGGTGGCTCAATGGTAGTCGATCAAACAGGTAAGCTTTGCCATCACGCAGGTTTTTGCAATGAAACACTTTCTGTACTGGACATTGAAATTTCGAGCACAGAGGCCAAGATCGCTCTAGACTCTTTCTCGTTACCAGATATAGAAAAACGCACTTATGATTGCATCGTGATGAGTGTGCGTGATTATATTCATAAGAATAACTTTAAAGGTGCCATTGTTGGTGTATCGGGAGGCATTGATTCTGCGTTAACTCTTGCGATTGCCGTAGATGCTCTAGGCAAAGAAAATGTGACCGCTGTTTATATGCCCTCTCATTTCAACGCTCCTATCAGTGGGGAAGATGCCAAACAACTTGCCAGCAATCTAGGTGTAGAATATCAAGTCATTTCCATTGAACCTTCTTATACCACTTTCCTGCAAAGCCTAGCACCCAGCTTTGCTGGTAAAAAACCAGATGTAACAGAAGAAAATATTCAATCACGCTGTCGCGGATTAATCTTAATGGCCTTGTCTAATAAATCAGGACGTATCGTTTTAATCACAGGAAATCGCAGTGAATTAGCCGTGGGTTATACGACTATTTATGGCGATATGGCGGGCGGTTTTGCAGTACTGAAAGATGTCCCAAAGACTTTTGTTTATCGTTTAGCACGTTACCGCAATCAAATCAATCCCGTCATTCCTGAACGCACTATTCAACGCCCACCTACTGCTGAACTTGCTCCAGATCAAAAAGATGAAGATACTCTGCCGCCTTATTCTACTTTAGACAACATTTTGGAACTTTATCTCAATCAACAACAGGGAACTGATGAAATTATTGCTCAAGGTTATGACCCCGCTACTGTAGAAAAAATTGTTCACTTGATTAAAAAAAGTGAGTACAAACGCCGGCAAGCTCCGGTGGGACCCCGCATCAATCATGAGAATTTTGGCCATGGTTGGCGCTATCCTATTACTTCGGGTTTTAAGGGGTGATACATAATTTGCTTTTATTTTATTTCTTGATTAAAATTTAATCTATTTGATTAGCTGGCAGGTTTCTGCTATAAATAGCCCGCACCTAAACTTAGGTATCAATAAAAATTGAAAATCGTATATATAACAGGCTCTTATAATAGTTAATAAACCACTTCTCAAAATTGAAGTGCAGGATTAAAAGAGCTGTTTATTGTATTAACTTTTTATTAGGAAAACATGCATGAATACAAAAAATAATGGAGCAGCTGTTAATTCCTTTAATAGACTGATTCCATGGCTGATTTGCCTAGTTGGAATGTTATTTTATTGTTATAACTACTTCCTTCGAGTTTCACCCAGCGTCATGCACGATGATTTACTTCAGAGTTTCCATATTACAGCTTATCAATTTGGCGCCCTTGCCGCATTTTACTATTATGCTTATACCCCGATGCAACTTCCAGCAGGTATGATTTACGATAAATTTGGTGCTCGCGCCGTATTAGTCTTCGCCTGTTTAACAGCGGTTCTTGGTTTATCCATCTTTGTTTCAGCCGATAATTATGCATTAGCTGCATTAGGACGCTTCTTAATTGGTTTGGGCTGCGCATTTGCTTATATTGGGGTATTAAAACTGGCTTCTCTTTGGCTCCCAGCCAATCGATTTGCTACTGTAGCAGGACTTACCACAGCGCTCGGAATGACATCAGCTGCGCTTTCACAAAGATATCTTGGCAAAGCAGTAGAATTTTTTGGTTACAAACAAGCGCTGCATTTCGCCATTTTTGGTGGCATTGTGTTGAGTGTTATTATTTTTCTTCTTATCAGAAGCAAACCGAAAAAAACTGCCAGTGCTAATAATCAAATTCAAGAACCTATTAATCTCAAGCAATTATTCAGCGCTGTACGTCTGATTGCTACCAATCCGCAAATGTGGCTAATAGGTATGATTGGCTGTCTTCTTTATCTACCAGCCTCGGTATTTTTGGATCTGTGGGGAATTCCCTATTTAAAATCAGTCTATCAATTAACACCAGATCAAGCTGTCAGCATATCAGGCCTTACCTTCTTTGGCTGGATCATTGCAGGCCCAATCATTGGTGCAATCTCTGATAGAATCAAACTTCGCCGTCTACCGCTAATATCAACGGGTGGTTTTGCAGCTATCTTATTGTGCGCAGTATTTTATTTACCTGGCATTAATTATTTTTGGCTCAATATCATGTTTTTCTTTATTGGTTTTTGTTGCGGTGCACATCCATTGTGTTTTGCATTAGGCAAAGAAAACAACCCATTACAAATATCAGGCACAGCGGTTGCAGTCACCAACATGCTGATCATGGCAGGTGGTGCTGTATTCCAACCCGTAGTAGGAAAATTACTGGATTTGCATACCACAAGCCCGCTCGGTCCAAATGGTTTGCCTGTATATACTGCTAGTGATTATACATTTGCTCTTAGTGTGATTCCGATTGGGGTTTCAATAGGAATTCTTCTGTCCTTCTTCCTAAAAGAAACACATTGCAGATCAGTGGCTAAAGAATCGCAAGAGCGGATATTTGCACCTAAATCTATTATATTAAAACCTGAAGCAGAAGGTGCGACCTAGAATCAATCGTCCCTGAATCATCCCTGTGAAAACGGGGATGATGTCTAAAATCAAATCCAATCTTTCTTAACTAAAAACTCCTGGTACAATTTTTCCTCTTCACTTCCCTTTTCTGGCTGCCAATCATATTTCCAAGTAACACTAGGCGGCAATGACACTAATATGGATTCTGTACGCCCACCCGATTGAATTCCAAATAAGGTACCGCGATCATATAGCAAATTAAACTCCACATAACGCCCACGCCGATAAGCCTGAAATTCTCGTTGTTTTTCATTAAATGGATGCGATTTACGTTTTACAACAATAGGCTGATAAGCTTTTATAAAATGATCACCCACACTACGCATGAAAGCAAAACACGGCTCAAATCCCCATTCATTTAAATCATCATAAAAAATTCCGCCAATCCCGCGCGGTTCATTACGATGCTTCAAATAAAAGTAATCATCACACGCTTGTTTGAAGCGCGGATAAACTGTTTCACCAAAAGGATCACACGCATTCTTTGCCATCAAGTGCCAGTGTTGCGCATCTTCTATAAATCCATAATAAGGTGTCATATCAAACCCACCGCCAAACCACCATAATGGGCCTTGTTTTGTTTCAACCATGATAAAACGAACATTCAGATGACAAGTTGGAATATAAGGATTTAAGGGATGAACAACCACAGAAACACCCAATGCCTGAAACCCAGCATCCGCTAACTCAGGACGTTTTTGTGTGGCAGCTTGAGGAAGGCTAGCGCCAAAAACATGAGAGAAATTGACCCCTGCTTTCTCAATGACTTTGCCATCAGCTAATACACGTGTAATTCCTCCACCACCGCTTTTATGTTCCCAAGAATCTTTTAAAAATTTTACCTTCCCCTCTTCAAATTCTAGAAATCCAACAATACGGTTTTGCAAATCCAATAAGTATTTTTTAACTTCTTGAACAGCCATTTCTGTATTAATTTTCTGATCTGTCATTTTCTTAAAATCCTATATTTTTAATTATCCTACTATATAATACGCGCATTCTTATATTCCTATTTCGAGGATAATATTTGTGACCACTCATGACTCATTAAAATCACGCCGCACTTTGACCGTTAATAATACAGAATATGATTATTACAGCTTACCTGCCGCTGAACTTGCTGGTTTAAAAGGGCTGTCTAAGCTGCCGATTTCACTAAAGATTTTATTGGAAAATTTACTCCGCCATGAAGATGGGCAAAGTGTAACCCAGGAAGATATTAAAGCGGTTGTCACTTGGCTTGAACATAAAACATCAGACCGAGAAATTGCCTATCGACCTGCTCGCGTTTTAATGCAAGATTTTACCGGTGTTCCAGCTGTAGTTGATTTAGCAGCCATGCGCACTGCGATTAAAAAAATGGGCGGCAACCCCGAAAAAATCAATCCCCTCTCCCCTGTAGATTTAGTCATCGATCACTCAGTACAAGTGGATGCATTTGCCACCCAAGATGCTTTCAAAATCAATGCAAAATTAGAAATGGAACGCAATCGTGAGCGTTATGAGTTTTTACGCTGGGGACAACAAGCATTCCAAGATTTTCGTGTGGTCCCGCCAGACACTGGCATCTGCCATCAAGTCAATTTAGAATTTTTAGCTAAAACTATTTGGTCACAGAAAATTAATGGCAAACTAGTTGCCTACCCAGATACCTTAGTTGGCACAGACAGCCATACAACCATGATTAATGGCTTGGGAGTATTAGGTTGGGGTGTCGGTGGCATCGAAGCAGAAGCTGCCATGTTAGGCCAACCCATTTCCATGCTGATTCCTGAAGTGATCGGGGTCAAACTCACAGGAAAATTACGCGAGGGCTTAACTGCTACTGATTTGGTGCTAACACTCACTCACCTACTTCGCAAAAAAGGTGTCGTTGGAAAATTTGTTGAGTACTTCGGTCCAGGTTTACAGTATTTGCCACTAGCAGATCGTGCAACTATTGCCAATATGGCACCTGAATACGGTGCAACCTGTGGTTTCTTCCCCATTGATGACGCAACCTTAAGTTATTTACGCCTAAGTGGCCGCGATGACCAAACCATTGCTCTTGTTGAAGCTTATGCAAAAGAACAAGGCTTATGGCACAACCCGCAACTAGATCCGATCTTTACCGATATAGTAGAGCTGGATCTAGCCTCGATTGAACCTTGCCTTGCAGGTCCTAAACGTCCACAAGATAAAGTGCCATTACAAAATATCACTAAAGCATTTGCACAACTGCTGAGTGAAACGAACCGCGAAAATTCACCACGCGGAAGTTCAAATCTCAATCAAGGCGATGTTGTTATTGCAGCCATTACCAGCTGTACCAACACTTCCAATCCTAGTGTCTTAATGGCTGCAGGATTAGTCGCTAAAAAAGCCGTAGAAAAAGGCATCACTAGCAAACCATGGGTAAAAACTTCTCTTGCTCCTGGCTCGCAAGTAGTAACACGTTACTTAGAAGAAGCTGGCTTACAACAACACCTAGATGCCATTGGTTTTTCCCTAGTAGGCTATGGTTGCACAACTTGCATTGGAAATTCTGGTCCTCTTCCTGAATCAGTTGCCCATGCCATCACCCAAAATGATTTAATCGTTTCCGCCGTTTTATCAGGCAATCGAAATTTTGAAGGCCGCGTTCATCCACAAGTAAAAGCAAACTGGCTTGCATCACCACCCCTGGTTGTCGCATTTGCATTAGCAGGCACAACTCAGATTGATTTAACTAAAGATAAAATTGCTGAAGATAAACATGGCAATCCTGTTTATCTAAAAGATCTCTGGCCAACAAATGCTGAAGTCGCACATGAAGTAGCAAAAGTTTCCAGAAAAATGTTTCGCGAACAATACGCTGATGTATTTTCAGGAACTGCCGCTTGGCGTGAGATGAAAATTTCCGATGCAAAAACTTATACATGGCAAACTGATTCAACTTATATTCAACATCCACCCTTTTTTGACAATATGCAAATTACGCCAGAAAAAATTCACGACATTAAAGGCGCGCGTATTTTAGCTTTACTCGGTGACAGTATCACCACCGATCATATTTCTCCCGCCGGTTCAATCAAAGCTGATAGCCCTGCCGGAAAATACCTTTTATCCAAAGGAGTGGCTGCAACAGATTTTAATTCCTTAGGTGCACGCCGCGGCAATCACGAGGTAATGATGCGCGGCACTTTTGCCAATATCCGAATCAAAAATGAAATGGTCCCTGGTGTTGAAGGTGGTTTCACAAACTATATTCCAACAAGCGAAACCTTACCCATCTACGATGCAGCAATGCGTTATAAACAAGATAAAACACCTTTAGTCGTCATCGCAGGTAAGGAATATGGCACAGGTTCATCTCGAGACTGGGCTGCTAAAGGACCCAAACTACTCGGCATCGTCGCCGTCGTAGCAGAAAGTTTTGAACGCATTCACCGTTCAAATTTAATCGGCATGGGAATTTTACCCTTAGAATTTCCCAAAGAAGTGACACGCAAAACTTTAAATTTAACCGGTTCAGAAATCATCGATATTGTTGGATTAACTCATGAGATTAAACCGCGGATGACCATTAAAGCAATCATTCATCGTGAAAATGGCAACCAAGAAGAAATTAATCTCATCTGCCGTATCGACACATTAAATGAGGTTGAATATTATTGTCATGGTGGCATTTTACAATATGTATTAAGGAGCTTACTCTCAGCTTAATCTATTTTTTGCAATCTCATGGGAAAACGTTGGAAGCATAATGCGTTTTTCCTGAGACAGCTTCCACCCATCAAATAATTTATTATAAATCAATAACTTGAATCTTCCCCTGCTTTGCTTAGCTCAAAAAAGCAAATTGCCCAACTAGGTCTATAATTAAGTTACTAAAATGATTCCCATCATGAGGAAACAACTATGCCCACCTCACAAGAATTCAACGAGCAATTTGATTTATCCCTACAAGCTTTTGACAAGCGAATAGCAGATTTATTAGCAAATTTAAATGCGCTTGCCACCGTCAAAGGCGCGAGTAAATCGAAAATAAAAGCTCTTCAGTTAGATGATTTGGTAAATGAAATAAGAATTTATCAAGGGCTCATACAAGATCTGGCAAAAAAATATGAAATTTACAAAAAAGGTCCCAATGATATGTTAGCTGATACTCATTTCCAAGATGATCTTACCAAAGGACTCAGTGACATTAGAGGAAAATTTGATGTTATTCTTGGTAGCAAAGCAATCCCCATTAGCAGCAAACCGGAAGAGAAGCGATCAAACGAAGAACATACTCTATTAACACTCTTAAGAAATGCGATTAGCAGACAAGATTTAAAAGTAACTCCAGATATGAAAATGGCACGTGAAAATAGATCCCAAAGTGTCATGAGTGATGAATACAAAGCTTATCTAGAAGCAACTAGAGTTGCCCTTGGAGCGCCAAAACAACCTTCTGCTAGACCTAGCGTCGTAGCCCCAGCAGGAAAATTTGAAGGTACAATTAAGATTGATCCAAGACGGGATCCCGCCATCATTGATGATTTCGAAAAAAGAATGGCCAGTGAAGCGAGTTATCTCAGTATCGTTTTAGAGCGCCTTAAAACTTACTGTGAACATAATCCAAAGGATAAAGTGGCTGCTACCCTAAATTCTCAATGTATCGGCATCGCCAAAAAATTCAATGGCTTGTTAACTGGACTTGATGCTGAGAAAAAAGATCAAAAATCAGGATTTATGGATACACCTATACAAAGTTTTTCAAGCTCATTGAATTCTGGCATAAAAAAATCAATAGATACTTTAGTGGATGAAAATTCAAAAATACCTAAAAAAACTCAAGGTTTATTTAGCAAAGGTAATGCAGCATTTGTAGAAATGATGACTGAAATAAAAAATAGCCGAGATGAGCTTCGAGCCACTGGTCTAAGCTCTTCCTTAAAAGCTATTGAGGTTGCAAAATTTGAACCAAGCAGTGCTCCCAGAAAAGGCAATAACTAATCAAAAATTAACTGCCTTTTGGAAAAATCTGACTGAAAATTTGTCTGCCAGCCTTCGCTGGCAGACGATAGTTGAGAGAGTAGAAAATGTTGCTCTACGGAGCTTATTTTAAAACTCTCCACCCCGTCCCCTCAGAATTATCTTCTAGCGTAATAGACATTGCAGCAAGCTCATCACGAATACGATCAGCCTCAGACCAATTTTTATTAGCACGCGCCGCATTACGTTCTGCAATTAATTTTTCTATTTTTTCAACATCCGTCGCCGCCGTTCCAGCACGTAAAAAACTCTCTGGGTTATCTTGCAAAATCCCAAACACACCACCTAATTTTTTTAACAATGCAGCATGTTGCGCCGCGGCTTGCATATCTTTGTCTCGCAATCGCTGAATTTCATGCGCAAGCTCAAATAAAACAGCTAAGGCAACCGGCACATTAAAATCATCATTCATTGCATCTATAATTTTCTGTTCAAACGCAGTATCTTCCGGGATCTTCGCATCAGGTAAATTACGCAAAGCAGTATAGAATCGCTCTAACGAACTATGCGATTGCTGCAACAAATCTTCTGAATAATGCAAAGAACTACGATAATGACTGGCAATTAAAAAGTATCGAATCACCTCAGGAAGATGCTTAGGCAACAAATCACGAATAGTGAAAAAATTCCCTAATGATTTGGACATTTTTTCTTTTTCAATTTGCAAATAACCTACATGCATCCATAGATTGGCAAATTTTTTCTGAGTCACTGCTTCTGATTGGGCAATTTCATTTTCATGATGTGGGAAAATTAAATCTTTGCCGCCGCCATGAATGTCAAAATGCTCACCTAACATTTCCATGGACATAGCAGAACATTCGATATGCCAGCCAGGTCTTCCAATGCCCCAAGGTGACTCCCAGAAAGGTTCACTTGGCTTGGCAAGCTTCCAAAGTACAAAATCTAGTGGATCACGTTTAACATCATTAATTTCAACTCTTGCACCGCTTTCCAATTTTTCAATATCACGATGCGCCAAATCACCATAGTGTTTGAATTTCCTCACTTCATAATACACATCACCATTTTCAGCTACATAGGCATAGCCTTTTGCAAGCAGCTTCTCAATCAAGGAAATCATTTGTGAAATATATTCGGTAGCACAAGGTTCACGAGTCGGCGGCAATAAATTCAATGCGCCAATATCTTCATTCATTGCTTGAATAAAACGTCCTGTTACCTGGCGAAAATCTTCATTATTTTCATTCGCGCGTTTAATGATTTTATCATCAATATCAGTAATATTACGGGCATAAAATACATCATAGCCACGCCATTGCAAGTAGCGAACGATCACATCAAATGAAGATAGCATGCGTGCATGTCCAAGATGACAATAATCATAAACTGTCATGCCACAGACATACATTTTTACTTTACCTGGTTCTATCGGTTTAAATTCTTCTTTTTGTTGGGTCAGACTATTATAAATCTTTAACATGCACTACCTTCCTAATCAAGATGAAACATTCATCGCGTTTTTTATTCTATTCTCAATTTTTTCCTTGCCTAGCAAAGTCACAATTTGCGCCAATTCAGGGCCATGTTGTTCACCTGTTAATGCAATACGAATTGGCATAAATAATTGTTTTCCAGAAATATTTAATTTACTTTTCAATTGATCGAGCATTTTCTTCAAATCATCACTATATTGACTGGCTGCAGACTGCCATTCAGTAAAAAACTGTGTTCCTGCTTGCTGCAAAACTGTTTTATTTTCATCGGTATAAGACAAATTATTATCAAAAAAGATATCAGCCCATTTTTTTGCTTCACTTGGGAAAATAACATTTTGTCTAACTACTTCTAAAAATAATTTTCGTTTATCACTTGGAATTCTTTGATTAAATTCTTCTCCTAGCCAATTTAACAAAGCATTATCATCTAATGATAAAACCATTTGTTTTTGCCAAAAATGCAATTGATTCAAATCAAAACGCGCTGATGAGCGACTTAATCGTTCTAACTGAAAATCATTGGCTAACTCTGAAAATGATAATAGATTTTGTGAATCATACGTATGGCTCAGACGAGCAAGATAATTCATAGCAGCTTTCGGCAAATAACCTTCTTCGCGTAAATCATGCAAACTAAAACTGCCATGACGCTTTGAAAGCTTGCCGCCATCTTCACCCATAATCAAAGATAGATGCCCATATTCTGGTGTACGCAATTTCAATGCTGACAAAATCATTAATTGTCGTGGCGTATTTGCCAAGTGATCTTCCCCGCGTAATACATGGGTCACTTCCATCAGTGAATCATCAATCGCATTACAAAACATAAATGATGCTGTGCCTTCCGCGCGACGGATGATGAAATCACCGATATCATCACTATTAAATCGTTGTGTCCCTTTGACCAAATCAACAAACTCAATCAGGGTATTGGCTGGGATTTGAAAACGTAATGCAGGCTTTAACCCCTGCTCTAATTTTTTTTGAACTTCTGCTTGCGTCAACTTGCGACAGGTACCTGGATAGCGCGGTGCATGTCCTCGTGACAACTGCAGCTTTCGATTCATTGCTAGTTCTTGATCGGAACAAAAGCAAGGATAGGCAAGCTTCTGGGTTTCTAATTGCTTATAGTAATCTTCATAAACACGATGCCGCTGTGATTGAAAATAAGGCCCATGTGGTCCACCCACTTCTGGGCCCTCTTGCCACTGAATGCCTAACCAATGCAAATCTTCTTGAAGCATAACCGTATATTTATGATCTGAGCGAGCCACATCAGTATCTTCAATACGTAATATAAATGCGCCTTGATGCTTTGTTGCATATAACGCACTAAATAAAGCAGCGCGCACATTACCTAAATGTAACATGCCAGTTGGACTTGGCGAAAATCGAGTTCGGATCACTTTTTTGCCTCACACATATAATGTTTCATATAAATAATTCTCTGCTTTTTAATTCTTTGCCAATTAGCAAAGGTTTAAATGCCAAACGCATTAAGCGTTTCACATCTTTTAATACAGACTCTTCTTCCAATTTTTCTTCTGCCAATGCGATTAAACTTTTTCCTGGAAAAACCATCACCGGATTTTCTTCAAAATTTTCACACTGCTTGAATCCCTTTTCAGGATAGAACTGATAATAGGCTTCAGCATTAAATTCATCTTCTAAGTGCAAACCATACCCTAATTCTTCGAGTAATCTTTTTTCAAACACCCGCAATACTCGCTCCTCTAGGGGCTGGGCTTGTAATTCTATCAAGGTATGATGATAAATTGTATAAAGCTTTGGGTGAGGATCGTACTTGTGCAATAAATACATCAATAATTCGTTCAAATAAAAAGCAGCTAGCAAGGAATTGCCTTTGAGAACCATGGGCACTCCATTAGCTTCAGTTGAAATCAGCGTCATTAGCTCAGTTTTTCCTTGCCAGGAAACAAAGATGGGTACAAATGGCTGTAGTATAGCGCGGGTAGTCGAACGGTTAGTTCTGACCCCTTTAGCAATCAATGAAATGCGGCCGTGTTCCTCGGTCAGTACATCTAGCAATAGGCTTGTTTCGCGGTAAGGACGGCGATGGAGGATGAATCCAGGTTGTAGTGAAATGCGCATCTGTAGGGTCCCTCTATTTCGGTAACGAGAATGACTCGCTCACTCATAACCCAAGCTTTTCAAAGCCCGATCATCATCAGTCCACTTGTCTTTTACTTTGACCCATAAGCGTAAAAAAACCTTTTGATCGAACAAAACTTCCATTTCTTTTCTAGCAAGCGTACCTACTTTTTTTAAAAGCGCGCCACCTGCGCCAATCACAATAGCTTTTTGTCCCGCGCGTTCCACCCAAATAATTGCTCCAATTTTAATGATCTTTTCTTCACGATCAAATGATTCAATTTCAACTGCTGTGCTATAAGGAATTTCTTGCTCAGTCTCTTTCATTAATTTCTCACGAATCACTTCAGCAGCACGGAAGCGTTCAGTTTTATCAGTGATTTGATCATCAGGAAATAAATGCGGCCCTTCTGGCAGCAACTTCGCAATTTCCTGCTCTAAGGCATCCACATTTTCTGCACGCAATGCAGCAATCGGGATCATTTGGATAAAATCATATTTTCTCTTTAATTCATCCATTAAAGGCAATAATTGTTTTTTATCTTTCATCTTATCAATTTTATTAATCACTAAAATAACAGGAGCTTTAGTTTCCGATTGTTTTAATTTTTCTAATACCAATTCATCTTCTGTATGCCAGCGTGAGTCAATCATCAATACAATCACATCTGCATCAATCATCACACTGCTTGCTAAACGGTTTAAATAACGACTCATCGCACCTTGTTCAGATTGATGAATCCCAGGTGTGTCGATATAAACTGTCTGCACAGGACCTACCGTATTGATACCCAAAATTTGATAGCGTGTTGTTTGTGGCTTAGCGGATGTGATACTGATTTTTTTCTTTAATATGCAATTTAGTAGCGTTGACTTCCCAACATTAGGACGACCGATAATGGCAACATACCCGCATTTTTCTTTTTGATTCATTTTCTTGTCATCTCCAACATGTTTTCCGCTGCTTCTTGCTCAGCACGGCGGCGACTGCTACCTTTGCCGATCATTTTATCTTTGACGCCTTCCACTGAACAGCTAACAACAAAAATTTGTTGGTGTGCTTCGCCTTCCACTGATTCAACCGTATAAATAGGTAAAGGCATACGACGGCTTTGTAAATATTCTTGAAGAAGTGTCTTAGGATCTTTGTGGCTTGCTACTGATGTTAATGTATCCAATAAAGGTTGATACCATCGCAAAATACATTCGCGCACAGTCAAAAAACCACCATCTAAATAAATCGCCCCAATAATCGCTTCCATTGCACACGATAAAATAGAGGTACGTTCACCTCCTCCACTTTTTAATTCGCCGGGTCCTAAAATCAAATAACGTCCCAGTTGAAATTGCCGAGCAACATTGCCCAATGCCTCGCGATTAACCAAGGTCGCACGCCAACGGCTTAATTCACCTTCTTGCGCACGTGGGTATTGCTGGTAAAGCACTTCAGCAATAACAGTACTAACAATCGCATCGCCTAAAAATTCTAGGCGTTCATTATTTTCATCACTGCTACTACGATGGGTCAATGACATTTTCAATAAGCGTGGGTTTTTAAACTGATAGCCTAGCAGGCGAGACAATTCCTCACTCACAGTAAATTTCCTTTAATTAATGATTGTCCCAAGCCTTCCCCATCTGACGTTATAGTCAGATGAGTTCCAACTCATCCAGACAAGCGATGCCTTACCAACAATATTTTTCTCTGGCACAAATCCCCAAAAACGGCTATCCCAACTATCATCACGATTATCACCCATCACAAAATACATCCCTTGCGGCACAACAATATCACGATAGTCATAGCTTAAGCGGCCAGATCTTTGATAAATGTCATGCTTAATTCCAAGTAAATTTTCTTGCTTCTCGACAATATTAGATCCACTGCTTTCTTCATCTTGGGTAAGTGCATTTCGTTCAAACTCTTGCTGAATTTTTTCACCATTCACATAAATTATTTTATCAATGTAGCTTATTTTATCGCCCGGCAAACCAATCACACGTTTAATAAAATCAACGGATGGGTTCGGTGGAAAACGAAAAACCATAATATCGCCACGCTTAGGTTGATGGACATCATGAATTTTTTTATGGAGGACGGGAATACGAATACCGTAATCAAATTTATTCACCAAAATGAAATCACCAATTAACAACGTAGGCTCGAGTGACCCGGATGGAATTCTGAAAGGCTCAAATAAAAATGAACGCAATAAAAAGACAATGAGTAATACGGGAAAAAAAGCATAAGCATAATCAATGGCAATCGGGAGTTTAGTTTTAGCTTTCCGTTTTCTAGCACGAGCAAGGAAAATAATATCAAATAATGCAATCAACCCAGCAACGAGAGTCGTATAAAATAATATTAGTTCAAAGTTTAAGTTCATTTCTTGTCTACCTTTAGTATTGCCAAAAACGCTTCCTGAGGAATCTCTACATTACCCACTTGCTTCATTCGCTTCTTACCTTCTTTTTGTTTTTCAAGCAATTTACGTTTACGGGAAATATCACCACCATAACATTTTGCCAAGACGTTTTTGCGCATGGCTTTTACGGTTGATCTTGCAATGATATGCGCTCCAATTGTTGCTTGAATGGCAACATCAAACATTTGCCGAGGAATTAACTCTTGCATCTTTTCGGTAATTTGGCGGCCTTTATAAACAGCTTGGTCTTTATGCACAATTAAAGCCAATGCATCTACTTTATCACCATTAATTAATAAGTCTAACTTAACAAGATCAGCCGTTTGAAAATGTTCGAAATGATAATCCAAAGAGGCATATCCGCGACTGACTGACTTTAGTCGATCAAAAAAATCTAATACGATTTCACCCATGGGTATTTCATAATTTAAGGAAACTTGATTACCCAGATATTGCATATTTTTTTGCACGCCGCGTCGTTCAATACAAAGCGTTATCACATTGCCTAAGTATTGTTGTGGTACAAGAATATTCACTTTGGCAATCGGTTCACGAATTTCTTGGATATAATTGACTGCAGGCAATTTAGACGGGTTATCAACATGCAAAACCTCCCCTTTGGTCGTCACGACTTCATACACTACGGTGGGTGCTGTCGTAATCAAATCCATATTGTATTCACGTTCCAAGCGTTCTTGAACAATTTCCATGTGGAGCATGCCCAAAAAGCCGCAGCGGAATCCAAAGCCTAATGCTTCTGAAGACTCTGGTTCATAAAACAATGCTGCATCATTCAATCTTAATTTACTTAA
>Ga0206802_1050_pt1 | contig 30210 bp, 33 predicted proteins | sample Alteio_BWOrgCont_63_FD_152902 | JGI IMG/M metagenome (GOLD analysis project Ga0206802, IMG submission 152902) | Enriched cells from forest soil in Barre Woods Harvard Forest LTER site, Petersham, Massachusetts, United States -... | ecosystem: Environmental > Terrestrial > Soil > Temperate forest >... | reverse complement strand
AGAGCGTGGCCAGCAGGACGCCGAGCGCGATGCCGGCGAGGAGGATGCCGAGGCGTCCGGGGCGCTTGGCGATGGCGGAGTGGCCTGGAGATTCGTCCATGCCCGGTTCGGTGCGGGGAATGCGGTTGTGGTTGCTTGGCTGGACAGCGGGAATCCTGAAACCCAGGAGAGGGGAACAGAGGGCGAACGGGACCCCAGGGGGGGTATTATTTTTTTTTACGGACCGGGGACATTCCTGACAGATCAGACCGGGGAGATATCTGACACTGCATCTTGGCATTGTGGCGCATTCCGTCGGTGCCGCTGATCGACTCGTTCAGCCGCATTACTTGATGTAGTACACAGTTCCCGATGGGCTAAATATGAAGATGGGGTTGCCGGACGATCCGTCATATGCCTTGTCGGCGGACAAGACAATTGTGCCAAGATTGTTCTGAGCCCAGACCTTATATCCGCCACGGCATCTTTCACAGGGCGCCAGACTCTGGTGCACCAAAATATGGGTGCCTGCTGGATGGGAACCTGCCGCCCTGCTAAAGAAAACCGCATCTTCGAAGCACACCGCCGCGCTTTTGCGTGTATTTTCGACGCCTTTAAAGAGTCGCGTCGTTGTTACATCGCTTCGGTTCATAGAACCAATGACTATGTGGAACGCGATGCCGGAGTACGTATCGTCTAGCTTCAGACCCTGAGCCTTGTCCACAAATTTTGCGAGCGTCGTAGCTGCCGGAAGTCCCGCTCTCGTGATTAAAGCAGGATCTGGAGTAGGCCCACAGAGTTGAGCAAGTTGGACTTCTGTACCAGTTGTCAGGCCGCCCCTGGCGCACAAATCTGCCCACGGCATAGCATTCCCCTCCTTTTGTTGTTGACTCGTTTCTTCGATTGCGCTGAGTTCAACGCACGGGAGATAGCGTATCGAAAAAGGTGCGGGTTATCTACTGGAATCGAATGCGGGGGAGTAGGATCGCCCGTCCTGGGGTGGGCTGCTGAGTTTATGTGAAGGAAATTTTGTTAGCTATGGGGTCAGGCCGAATGAGTATGCGGCTTGGTGGGAGGTTTGGCGGGTGAGGCTGTGAGAGCGGCGGATAGGCGCTGCGGAGACCCAGGTCTCAGAGGCGAGACCTGGGCCACCCTCGTTTTGGCTGATCAGACCTGGGCCACCCGCCACGGAATATATAGCTTTCCCATTGGCGCTTACCGTAACCATCGCCATGCTCACAATTCGAAAACTCACTTTGCATCTAATGACATTCAGCCAACTTGTGAGTTACAATACGCTCGATAATTCCTCGTAACAATTGTCCGTGGAGTTGCGCGTTACCTCGGCTTATTTAGGCTCCAGAGCTGAAATATCTATTCCGCTGACGCCAAATAACGGATCACGAATTCAAAAGGAGTATAGTCATGTATTCGCAATTCTCAATTAGTTGCATCAAGATAGGAGAACAGGGCTCTCTTCGGCTTCCGGTAGTAGCTGCCGCATCCTTGCATCGCGCGACGCTCTGGTTTGTAATCTTGTTTTTGGCGTGTGCTGTCAGCATACCCACCTTTGCTCAAGGTCCGGCGTTTACTGTGACAACTCTTTCAGATGACGCAACTGGCGCCACTGGCCATTGCAATCAAACTCAGAGCGGAGCGTCGCCTGATTCAAATTGCAGCTTGCGTGATGCGTTGGCTGCCGCTGGCGCCGCGAACAGCATGGGTACGCCGATCGTAAACTTCGCTTCAGACTTGGCGACCGCGAGCCATCCCGGGACGTACACGCTCAGTTCGGGCGGCAGTCTAGTCATAAACACGAGTGTCAATATCGTGGGCCCAGGACCGGCCGCGCTCACAATTTCCGGTGGGAATCAGAATCAGGTCTTCGTCTTCGTCGATGGAACGATCTCGATTTCAGGGCTGACAATCACCAAAGGGAAGGCTGGAAATGGCGGCGCGATCCAGAGCTATGCCACAGCGACGGTAGATAACTGCGTCATTAGTGGGAATTCAGCCACTGATAGCGGTGGTGGAATCGAGAACCAAGGGCCGGCAATGACGGTCCGTAACAGCGTTATTGCCAGCAACACTGCGCAGAAGTCGGGTGGCATTGACAACTCCGCCGCAACACTGACCCTCGATAACAGTACGGTTGTCGACAATACTGCATACGATGGCGGCGGTATTGAGAGCGATGGCGACAGCTCACTGACAGTGACAAATGGCGTTTTCAGCGGAAACTCCGCAACTCTGGATGATGGAGGTGCAATCAACAACTACGGCGGCTCGCTCTCAATTTCGGATAGCGTTTTTCTCAGCAATTCGGCTGCTGGCAGAGGCGGCGGCATCCTGACAGGGGGTGGGCCGACGTCCATAGATAACACTTTGATAAGCGGAAATAGAGCACCTGTAAATCAGGGGAGTGGCATTAACAATGCTGCCGGCACAATGACATTGACCAATGACATTATTCCGGACAGCATTCAAGGCGGATATTCAGGCACCGTAAGTGCGGGGCCCGTGCCAGCGATGACCTTTTCGCTCCAGGGCACTGCAGTGAGTATCGCCGCCGGCGCGACAACAGGAAACACATCTGCGATCACCGTTGCGCCCAGCGGAGGATTGACGGGCAGTGTTGCGTTGACGGCCAGTATCACCTCAAGCCCATCCGGCGCTTCGGACCCACCGACATTGAGCTTTGGCTCCTCCAGTCCGGTGAGCCTTACCGGCACCAAGTCTGGCATAGCTACAATGACCATTGTTAGCTCCCCGTCCACACGTGCTTCCGTGACCTATCCCAAACGGACCGGTTCATCCTTGTATGTTGCTGGAGGCGCGTCGTTGACGTGCCTGCTTCTTTGCGGCCTTCCCTGGAAAAGGGGCAACCGGAGGGCTCTGTTTGGGTTGTTCTTGCTGCTTTTCACATTTTCGTATGGCGCGTCGGCCTGTGGACATGGTTCGACTGGCGGTGGGGGTAGTCAAGGAGGTCAAGGCACGACCTCAGGAAATTACGTTGTCTTGGTTACCGGAAAATCAGGCTCAACTATAGTGACGACCACAGTCAATCTCACGGTGCAGTAGACGGACATTTGCATCTGGGCGATATATGCCCAGAGTTTTGTCTCCAGGATCGGGTACCCCAGGTCTCGATCTTCACTTCGAGAGGCACCCGAAGATGATGGACACCCACGAATTTGGTTGGGTTCAGTCGGCGCTGCGGTTGGTGATTTGGACTCGGAAGTAGGGTTCTTTCTTTTCTGCTGGGTCCTGGACGTAAGTCTCTTCGGTTTTATCGGGTGAGTAGCCTCGCCAGAGCCAGGTCATGGCTGCTGGGAATTGGGCGGCGCCTTGGCTGCCGTTGTGGGTGCCTTGGCCGAAGCTTAGGTGGAAGTCGTAGTCGCGGGTTTTCAGGGCGTTGGCCATGCGGATGTTGGCGAGTGGCCAGGAGCCCCAGTTGGGGTTTTCCATGTCGTTGGAGCCGTCCTGAAGCCAGACGTGGATGTTGCGGTGGGGTTCGCGGAGGACTTTGTCGGGGTAGTCCTGGCCGCCGTCTGGAATGCCTGGTTGTTCTTTCCACTGGATGTTGGTGAAGCTGCCGATCATGGAATAGACGCGGCTGAATTGGGCTTCGGGTCCGGTGAGCTGCCAGGCGGCGTTGAAGGCGCAGATGCCTCCGGAGGATGCTCCTGCGATGGCGCGGCTGTAGGCGTCTTTGCGCAGGTTGTAGCGGGTGGCGACTTCGGCGAGGATTTCGTCGCGGAGGAAGCGGACGTAACGGTCGCTTACGGTGTCGTAGAGGGTGGAGCGCATGGCGTCGTCGAGGGTGCGATGGAAGCGGCCGGCGTGGGCGGAGACCTGGGTGTAGGTGGGCGTGCCAGGGGCGTCCTGGATGCTGCCGGGGTTGATGAAGACGCAGATCATTACGGGGATTTGCTTTTGCGCGATGAGGTTGTCGATGGCGTCGAGGAAGCGGGCGTCGCGGTTTTTGTAGCCTCCGCCGTCCTGGAAGACCATGAGCGCGGCTGGGGTCTTGGGATCGTACTGGGCGGGGACGTAGATCCAGTAGTTGGACTTCATGCCGTCGTAGATTTTGCTGGTGTGGGTTAGCTTTTCGCTGATCTGGCCTGAGGGGACGCCGGGTTGGAGGTAGGAGAGCGGGCCGAAGGCGGGCAGGTCGAGGATGCCGCCGTAGCTGCCGCCGGGGACCTGGTAGTGGAAGGCGTGGAGGCGGCCGAGGGCGGTGTCTGGGTCGAGGCGCGCGACGGCGTACCAGAGATTGGTTTCAGGGCCGGGGACTTGCTTCAAGGGGATGGGGTCGTTTTTGTCGATGACGAGCGCGGGCTGGGTGGCGTATTGGATGGCGAAGAAGAAGTCGGGGCCGTGGCCGGACCAGGCGGTGCCGGCGATGAGGTCCTTGGGATCGAAGGCGGCGAAGATGGCGGCGCGGAGGCCGGAGTTGTTGGATTGGGCCAGGGCGATGAGCTGTGGGGTGGTGAGCTTTTCGGCGGCGAGGGCGGGAAGAGTTAGCAGGAGGCAGAGGAGGGCTAGTTTCTTCATAGATTGCCCAATATACAGGAATGTGGTTGTTCGATTGCGGACAGATGTACTGCGTTTTCGGACAGGAATGGTTTGCCTGTGGCTTTGGGCGATGCTGTAAGCGATTGAGATGGCGTGGTTTGGTGGGGTGGGGCGATGTGGGCCTTGGAATGCAGATCCGGACAGAGTTGGAGGGAGGGTTTATGCGGGCTGTGTTTCAGGATCTTCGCTATGCGCTGCGGCAGTTGCAGAAGTCGCCGGGGTTTACGTTTACGGCGATTGTTTCGCTGGCGCTGGGGATTGGCGCGACTACGGCGGTTTTCAGCGTGATTTATGGGATTCTGATGGACCCTTATCCCTATGCCAATTCGGACCGGATGATGCATGTGAACCTGCTGAACTCGGCGGGGCAACGGAATGGCTTTGGAGTGACGGCGGGGCAGTGGCAGGAACTGCGGAAGTCGCCGGTGATCGAGGACTCGTTTATCTCGGATGGGTGGAGTTTGACGGTTACGGGCAAGGATGTGCCGGAGGATGTGGAGGCGGGATTCTTCTCTTCGAATTCGTTTAACTTCTTTGGTGTGCCGGCGTATCTGGGACGGGGATTGCAGCCTTCGGATGCGATGGATGGGCAAGATCCGCAGCCGGTGGTGGTGCTGAGTTACAAGTTCTGGCGGCGGTACTACAACGGCGACCCTACGGTGGTGGGCAAGACGATCCAGATGGTGCGGAAAAACTACACGATAGTGGGCGTGGCGGCGCCACGGTTTACATGGGCTGACTCCGATGTTTACGTGCCGCTGAAGGTGGCGCAGGACCCCAATCATGGCTTCGATGTCGAGGTGCGGCTGAGGCCTGGGGTGACGAAGGCGGCCGCGGATGCGGCGCTGTTGCCGCTCTTGATGCAGTTTCAGAAGGAGTCGCCGAATCATTTTCCGCAGGGCTCGTTCAAGGTGCAGGTGCTGGGGCTGAATGACGAATTTCTGGAGCAGTTGGGCGGAACGCTTACGCTGCTGTTCTGCGCGGTGGCGCTGCTGTTGGCGATTGGGTGCGGGAATGTTTCGATATTGCTACTGGCGCGGGGGACGGCGCGGCAGCATGAGTTTGCGATACGGTCGGCGATTGGGGCGACTCGGCGAAGGATGATTGGGCAACTGCTTAACGAGTCGCTTTTGCTTTCGCTTTCAGGAGCGGCGCTGGGGGTGGGGTTTGCTTACGCTTCGCTGGCCAAGATTGTGGCGTGGCTGCCGGAGAACTCGTATCCGCACGAGGCGGCGATTCATATCAACGTGGCTGTGCTTTGCTTCAGCGTGGGCGTGGCGATCTTTACGGGTGTTCTGTTTGGGCTTTGGCCGGCGCTGCAGATTTCGAAGCCCGATGTGAGTCAGGTGATGCAGTCGGGCACGCGCAAGGTGGCAGGGAGCGTACGCGGGCGGCGGACGCTGCATGCGCTGATTGCCGGGCAGATTGCGTTGACGCTGCTGATGCTGGCGGGAGCCGGTGCGGCGCTCGAAGGCTTTCTGAAGATGATGAACACGAAGCTGGGATATGACCCGCATAACATCATGTCGGTGGGGATTCCGGTGCACGAGAACACGTTCAAGACTTGGGCGGAGCGGTCGACGTATTTTGAGCAGCTCAGGGCCAAGGTGGCAGCGGTGCCGGGAGTGGAGATTGCGGGGATTTCTACGAATGCTACGCCGCCGTCGAATGGCAATCAGACCAAGTTCGAGATTCTGGGCAAGCCTTCGACGGAAGAGCGGCCGGGACGGCTGAATTTTGTGAGCCCGGAGTATTTTCCCGCGCTCAAGGTGGGCCTGGAGCAGGGACGGATCTGGAACAGCGATGAGAACCGCAATGCGGCGCATGTGATTGTGATCAATCAGACGTTTGCGAAGAAGTATTTTCCGGAAGGGAATCCGCTTGGGCATTTTGTGAAGGCGCCAATGACGAGTTCGCCTCCATTTAACCTACTGGCGCCGAATCTGGAAGGCGTGGGAGCGAACCAGTCGCTGCAGGTGATTGGGGTGATCGAAGACAAGCGCGACGATGGACTGCGCAGGCCGATTCTGCCGGAGGCGTTTATTCCGTACACGCTGTCGATGCGGATGTGGACGCAGATCCTGGTGAAGTCGAATGTGCCGCCGACTACGCTGCTTCATGCGATTCAATTGCAGATTGTATCGGTGAATGCGGACCAGCAGATCGCAGGGAGCAATGAAGACCTAGAGCATTGGATCATGCATGAGCCGGAGTACGAACAGGGCAACCTGATCAGCTGGCTGTTTGGATCGTTTGCGGTGCTGGCTCTCTCTTTGGCCGCCGTGGGACTCTACAGCGTTGTGTCTTATTCAGTGGCGCAGCGAACGAATGAGTTTGGGATCCGGATGGCGCTGGGAGCGCAGCGCGGGCATGTGCTGCATATTGTTTTCACTTCGATCCTGGCCGCGGTGGGCGGGGGCGTGATGGTGGGGCTGGTGCTGGCGCTGGCGATGAACAAGGTGGTGGCGCAATGGGCTGAGGGAAGTTCGCGCGATCCGTTGCTGCTGGCGGGGGCGACGGTGCTGCTTGGCGCGGTGGCGGCTTTGGCTTGCCTGATTCCTGCGCGGCGAGCGAGCCGGGTCGATCCGATGGAGGCGCTGCGGTATGAGTGAGGCAGGGACCCGAGACCAGGGAATAGGGACTAGGGAATAAGATGGCTGCTTACTTGTGATGGGCGGCTAATTCGAGCAATTTTTCAACGGTGAGTTTGTCGGCGTCGGTGTCGATGTGGAACAACAGACCTGCCTCACGAATGTCGACACGAACGACACGAGCTTTGATGTTGAATGGCTGGTGTTCGATGAGGAAGGTTAGTTCGCCTTCGAGCCAAAAGTCGATGGGCCGCTCAAACACTACGAGCATGCCTGTCTCGCTTACATTCACGCAGTGTCCGGTTGCCAATCCATCGGTGGAGAAGAAACGAATGGGCAAATGCAGATCGAATCGTGGTGAGCGCGGTTGATGATCCTTCATAGCTCCCGGTCTGTGTCCAAGGCTGCTGCCTTGAGTTGCGCGAAGAGGTGTCTTCTTCAAAAGCTCATGATCCGAGCGGTAGCTCAGGGTGAACTGATATGTAAGATGCAATCCCGGTGTATAAGTCACTGAGGGTGCTACGGCCGGCGATCATTTACAGCGGGTTCTTCATTTTCAACCATTTAGTCCAGATTTTGGGATGCGGTCGGGAGTTAGAGGCCGTGATTCGATTCTTAGATGGCATCGGCGAGGCGGCGGATGCCTTCGCGGATTTCCTGCTCGTTTAGGCGGGCGTAGCCGAGGATGAGGCCGGTTTGCGACGGTTGCTTGAGGAAAAACTGGGAGACTCCGTAGACGTTGACACCTTGGGCTGCGGCGTGGGCGATGAGGGTTTCTTCGGAGACGTGTTTTCGGGGCCAGAGAACGATGTGCGCGCCGGAGCCTCCGCCGGTGACTTCGACTCGTTTGCCCAAATACTCTTCGATGGCTTCGAGCAGTGCATCGCGGCGGGCAGTGTTTCTGCGGCGAAGACGGCGCAGGTGGCGCTCATACATGCCGGTCTGGATGAATTCGGCGAGGGTCAGTTGTTCGAGCGTGGCGGAGTGAAGATCGCTGAGCCATTTCGCGGCGGTGAAGGCTGGGGCAAGCGACCTGGGGACGATGAGGTAGCCGATGCGCAGGGCGGGGAAAATGGTGCGCGAGAAGGTGCCGAGATAGGCGATCCGGCCTTCGGTGTCGAGGCCTTGCAGGGACTCGAGCGGGCGGCCTTCGTAGTGGAATTCGCCATCGTAGTCGTCTTCGACGATGACGGCGTTTTTGCGGCGGGCCCATTCGAGCAGAGCGAGGCGGCGGGCGAGGGGAAGAATGGCGCCGGTGGGGAACTGGTGCGATGGGGTTACGAAGACCAGGCTGGCTTGCTCGGGGAGTTTGGCGGGATTGAGGCCGTCGCGATCGACCGGAACCGGGATTAATTTGGCTCCGGCGGCGAGCAGGACTTCGCGGGCTCCGGGATACTGGGGATCTTCGATGGCTACGCGGTCGCCGCGCTCCACGAGGACGCGGGCGATGAGATCGAGGGATTGTTGCGAGCCGTTGACGATAATGACTTCGGAGGGATCGCAGACGGCGGCGCGGGAGCGGCGCAGATGGGCGCATATGGCCTGGCGCAAGGCGAGACTGCCGACGGGCGGCCCGTAGTCGAGCTCGCGCATGCGGGCTTCGCGGGCATGACGCAGGAGAATGCGCTGCCATGCCGCGTAAGGAAAGATTGCGGTGTCGGTGCGTCCGAAGGCGAAGTTGTAGCGGAGAGCAGGCGGTTGGCGGCTGGGAAATTCTACGGCTGGAGTGGCTGCTGCGGCGGCGTGGCCGAAGCGCGAGAGCTGAAGACTGGCGGATTTCTCCTGCTTTCGGGTTCCAGTGGCGGTGAGGCTCTGCGAGACGAAGGTCCCGGAGCCGCGGTGACCTTCGACGAAGCCCTCGGCGAGCAACTGGTCGTATGCGGCGAGCGCGACGGTGCGGGAAACACCGAGTTGCTCGGCGAGATCGCGCGAGGATGGGAGGCGTTCGCCGGCCGAGAAGCTGCCCGCGAGGATGGCCTGGCGCAGGCCGAGGTAGACCTGGCGAAAGAGAGGCTCGCCTGTTTTCGAAAGTGGTATCGCTAGTTCCATCGTGATTGGCTATTTGAAAATACCACAGGATGGGCGATCTTTGAACCAGTGAAGGCGCGTTGCCGAGTTTGCAGGCCGGCGCGCATGAACAGCCCAGGGGTTGCAGCGCTCGTTGAACCTGGGTACACGAAGAAATCCGGAGGAGAGAATGAACCTGCTGTTCCATGGAGCTGTTGTCCTGATGTGTGTGTTTGGTGTTCCGTGGCGGCCGTGCCCGGGGTGTTCCCCGATTGCTGCGCCCGAATCCCAAGCGGGAGGGCAGCAAGCGGCTCCGGCGCGGGATGGGCAGCACGATTTCGATTTTGAGATTGGCTCCTGGAAGATTCATTTGTCACGGCTCAAGGACCGGTTGGTCGGGTCCAAGGAGTGGGTGCAGTTCGATGGCACTTCGATGACACGCAAGGTCTGGGGCGGGCGGTCGAACCTGGAAGAGTTTGAGACCGATAGCCCGACGGGCCATATCGAGGGGCTGACGCTGCGTGTTTACAACTCGCAGACACATCAGTGGAGCATTTACTGGGCGAACAGCAAGGATCCCGATCTTGGCCAGCCAATGGTGCCGATGGTCGGCGAGTTCAAAGATGGGCGCGGCGAATTTTACGACCAGGAGACGTGGAAGGGCAGAAGTGTCTATGTCCGATTTATCTGGTCGAAGATCACGCCGAATTCGGCGCACTTTGAGCAGGCGTATTCGGCCGATGGGGGCAAGACGTGGGAGGTGAACTGGATCACCGACCAGACGCGGGTTGGCACTGCGGCTGGCGCAGCGCACTGAGCTATTTCCATGGAGAAGGCGATGAAGCTGATTCGGCATTTGGGGCCGCATTTCTTGTTGTGCGCGCTGGTTCTTCTTTCGAGGCCCTTCTCGATGTTTTCGCAAGCTGCGGCTGCGCCCTCAGAAAGCGACGGACCACAGGCAGGTGCGGAACGGGATGGGCAACACGACTTCGACTTTGAGCTGGGCTCGTGGAAGATTCACCTGAAGCGCCTTGTGCATCCGCTGACGGGTTCTACGAAGTGGGTTGAATTTGACGGAACTTCTTTGACTCGCAAAGTTTGGGATGGCAAGGCGGAGTTGGAGCAATTCGAGACGGATGGCGTGGCGGGCCATATCGAGGGTTTGACGCTGCGCCTCTACAATCCTCAATCGCACCAGTGGAGTTTGTATTGGGCCAACAGCAAGACGGGCGTGGTCGAACTTCCGGCTTGTATTGGGGAGTTCAAGGATGGACGCGGGGAGTTTCTGGATCAGGAGCCCTACAACGGCAGGGCGATCCTGGTGCGCATGGTGTGGTCGCAGATCACGCCAACCTCGGCTCACTCGGAACAGTCGTTCTCCGACGACGGCGGGAGAACGTGGGAAGTGAACTGGATTACGGATCAGACACGGGTTAACGATGCAGTTGGCGCGATTGGCGCGGCGCATCGAGGAGAGGACGGGAGCGAATGAGGCATTCCTTGAGGCGTATTGGGGTTCTTTTCTTGTTCTGCCTGGCGGGTTACTGGATGCCAGCGAGCACGGCATTTACGCAAATGGCGACGGCACCTGTAGCGGAAAAGGCGCGGGATGGGCAGCATGATTTCGATTTCAACTTTGGAAGCTGGAAGACACACATCCAGCGGTTGCAGAATCCGCTGACGGGATCGAAGACGTGGGTGGAGATGAATGGGACGGTGGTGGTGCGGAAGGTGTGGGATGGGCGAGGGCAGTTGGAGGAGATCGAGGCGGATAGCTCCAAGGGTCATTTTGAGGGACTGACGCTGTTTCTCTACAATCCGGAATCACACCAGTGGAGTCAGGACTTTGCCAGCAGCGAGGATGGAAGCCTGGGCACGCCGATGATTGGGGAGTTCAAGGATGGGCGTGGGGAATTGATCTCGCAGGAACAGTTCAAGGGAAGGACTATTCTGGTGCGCGGGGTGTGGTCGGAGATCAAGGCGGATTCGCACCGGTTCGAGCAGGCGTTTTCCGACGATGGCGGGAAGACGTGGGAGCCGAACTTTGTGGCTACGTTGACGCGGTTGGCGAAATGAGATGAAGAATCGGGAATCGATCCTGAATGCGGAATCGGATCTGGAATGTGAGTAGGGCTGCGGCTTGACGGGCTAAGGCGCGATGGACGCTCGCGAGCGGCCCCTGTTAGACTGATAAGGTTCGACTGGCTGTGCCTGCAACACAATCTGCCGTGTGCTCGCCCTGCAAGATCACATCCCGAAAATCGATGAAGGACTCACGTGGATTCCCAAACGCGTCACGCGCTTAAACAAGACAAATTCGTACAAACTACGCAATCCGGCGTGAGCTGGGTGGGCGACCATCGCTCTGCTGTGATTCGCTACTCCGTTGCGGTTGTGGTGGTGCTGGCGCTGCTGATTGCCGGAGCGATTTATTACAATCAGCGCACCGATGCGGCTGAGGCCGCGCTGGGATCGGCTTTGGACGCTTACAGCTCGCAGTTGGCTCAGCCGGGGCAGCCGGCGACCAAGGGTGTGTTTGCGACGGCCGCGGACCGGGCCAAGGCGGCGAATCAGCAGTTTGTCGCGGTTGCGAACCAGTATGGATGGCTTTCGGAAGGCGCGAAGGCGCATTACTTTGCCGGGATTACCTATGAGGAGCTTGGGCAGAATGGGCCGGGGGAGACGGAATTGAAGGCCGCGGCTAGCGCGTGGGATGGGAATCTTTCCAGCCTGGCTAAGTTCGCGCTGGCTGGTTTCTATCACCAGACGGGGCGCGATGGGCAGGCGATAGACCTCTACAACGGATTGATTGCCAAGCCGACGACCACGGTTCCGGCTTATACCTCGCAGCTGGCGCTGGCCGATCTTTACTCGGCGGCGGGGAAGACGGATCAGGCCAAGCAGATTTGGGCCAAGGTGAAGGATGCCGACAAGACTGGTTCTGCAGGGTCGATTGCGGCGGAGAAGCTGACAGCGAAGAAATAACGATCCGCTGGATTGGAATTGGGAATGGTCTGCGTTTTGCGCAGGCCATTTTCCTTTTGTGGAACGTCCAAGTTGAGCGGAGCGACTTCCGGCTGCGTCCGTTAGGCTATGAGCACCAGTTCCGCAGTATGCGCAGATTGGATGGAGATACCGGCTACGTCCGAAAAGAAACCGCTGGGCCATTTCGACGGAGGTGTGGGCTCGATGAGCGAAGCCTCGGCGACGGCGATTGCGGCGCTGGTGGACGAGTACGCCGGGACGTTGTACCGCGTGGCGTATTCGGTGCTACGCAATGCGGCCGACGCTGAGGATGCGGTGCAGGAGACGTACCTACGCGTTTTGAGGCATCGCGATGGATTGACGGAGATTCGCGATCCCAGAGTTTGGCTGGTGCGGATTGTCTGGAATGTGGTGCTGGACCGGAAGCGGCGCGCCAAGACCAGGCCGGAGACGGACGACATTGCCGACCTGGCGCGGATGCTGCCGGCTTCGGGGATGACGGCTGAGGAGCGGGTGGCTTCAGCGCAGCATCACGAAAATGTGCTGCGGGCAGTGAGCCAGTTGCCGGAGAAGGAGCAGCGAGTGCTGATTCTTTCGGCGTTTGAGGAACTATCGAGCGTGGAGATTGCGCAGGTACTGGGGACGACGGAATCGACGATCCGGTCCAGACTTTACCGGGCCCGCAACTTGCTGTCTACATTATTGAGCCATTCGAGGAATGCGCGATGAGCGAGAAATTTTACAATCCGACGCACGAAACGCACGAGCCGGGGCATGAGGTGGATGAGACGCTTCGGCTGCTGGCTGCGTTGCCTGAGCCCGATGGGCTGACGGACCGCGTACATCAGCGACTGGCTCATGCTCAGGTAACGCCTGAGCGGCGCGGCTTTTGGTCGCTGTGGATGCCGGCGCAGAGATTTCAGTTTGCTGCGGCTGGCGTGCTGGCGGTGGCTGTGGCGGGCTCGATGTGGGGCTTGCATCGCTCGCATCCGCCGGCGGCTGGGGCTCAGAATGCTCCGGCTGCGACGCATGCTGCGCAGGGTGGTTCGCCGGCGGATGCGGGCGGGTTCCACAGTGCGGGAGCGGAGCGGGTCCCGCCGACGCTGCATCCGATCAAGGTGCCTCCGGCTCCGAAGAAGAAGCCGGGCGCGGGTCATGCGGCTAAGCCCTCCCCCAAGGTGCTGGCTAATCAGACTCCAGGAACGCAGGCTGACGTAAAACCGGCGACCAATCCATAGGGCGCGGGTCAACGGCGGAGCCGGGGCAGGGAAATGCTTCGCCGAATCGCCGATACAGATTTGTGTTGATTGAGTCGATGGAATTCCGGGAGTTCCTCTCAGGAATCGGGGAAGGTGTGACTTGGCCGGGTGTTCTGGAATCAACGCGACGTTTCGCGATCGAAATATGCTTGTGGTTGCACAGATGGTCATCGCTGCCGTGACCGCATTCGGTCAGGGGAATGCAGCTTTACCGGCACAGCCGCAAGGGGCGGCTCAGCAACCGGCTGCGGCCGCGGGCAAGCTGGTGGAGGGCAGGCTGGAGTTTGAGGTCGCTTCTGTCAGGCAGAATAAATCCAACGACGATGGATCCATGAACGTCGACCCGACTCTGACAGACGGCCCAGTTTCCACCGGTGGTTTGTATCTGGCGCGGAACATCAAACTCATCCAATTCATCGCATTTGCTTACAGGCTTACGCAAATTCAGCTTGCGTCCGTGGTGTCGCAGGCGCCATGGGTCGCTGACGATCGATTCGACATTGAGGCGCGCGCCGCGGGTGACCCTGGCAAGGCTCAATACCGCTTGATGATGCAGTCTCTGCTCGCGGATCGCTTCAAGCTGGCGGTTCACTACGAGACGCGGCAGGTTCCGCTGTATGCGTTGGTGCTGGCGAGGCCAGGAAAGCTGGGGCCGCAGTTGCGACTGCACCGTGCGGACGATCCGGTGTGTACGGCGCAGGCTACGCAGGCGCCGGGCTCAGGGTTGGACCCGGAAGGCGTGGATACCGAAGGATTTCCGACGGCCTGTGGCAGTCCACTGCGTTTGAAGGCGAGTGTGCCTGGCCGCATGAAAGTTGGCGGACGGGATGTTTCCATGGCCCGGTTCGCAGCGATTGAAACGGGTGTAGGGCAGGTCGACCGGCCCATGATCGATCAAACGGGTCTCCAAGGGAACGTCGATTACAGTCTGGAGTGGCGGCAGGTTCAAGCTAACGCGGGATTTGGCGCCAAATTCGAAGCGGATGATTCGGCGCTGAACTTCGAAGAAGCGCTGAAAGATCAGCTTGGGATCAAAATGGTCTCCCGAAAAGGCCCGGCGGAGCTCTTTTTCGTGGACCACATCGAGCATCCTTCGCCGAACTGACGGTTAGTCTACTTCTCTCACCAGAAAGCGGAAGAGCATTTGGATCAGCGCTAGTACGGCTGCGCCCCAGAAGGCTGCTCCGAAGGTGCGGATGTGGAAGCCGCGGACGAAGCCGGAGGCGAGCTCGAGGATGAAGGCGTTGACGACGAGCAGGAATAGGCCCAGGGTGAGGATGGTGAGCGGGAGCGTCACCAGCTTGAGGAGCAGGCCCAGGGTTGCGTTGAGCAGGCCGAAGATGAGCGCGGCTATGAGCGCTGTGCCGAGCGTATCCACATGAAAACCGGGCACTACGCGGGAAACGATGAGCAGGGCTATTGCGCTTAGCAGCCAGCTTGCGAGCAGTCGAATCATTTCTTGATCTCCATAGCGTTATGTATTTGCGGAATGCGGGGGCAATCCTTCTCCGCCATAGTAACGTTTTCGGCGCATCGTTCGTGGCGGGAAATGCGTCCAAGGGAAGGATGAGGATTCTTGCCGACCTTTCTGTGCTGGGATTTACTGTTGCAGCCGTTTGGCTGGCTCCGATGGCTGCTGGGCAGGCCAAGGCTGACGCTGCGCCTATTCCAAGCGTGCGCGAGTTGATGATCGATGTGGCGGCGCACCAGAGAGAGTTGGAGAAGGTGCGGGAGAACTATACGTTTCACACCTCTACTGTCATTCAGGATCTGGATTCGAATGGGAAGGTTACGAAGACGGAGTCGGAGGATAGCGAGGTCTTTTATGTGAATACGCACCGGATCGAGCGGACGGTGAAGAAGGATGGCAAGCCGCTCAGCGACCACGATCAGCAGAAGGAGACGGAACGGATTACGAAGCTGGTTGAAAAGGCGCAGACTGTGCCGCGTGGAGAGCCGCTGGAAGGGCCGAAGATGACGGTCAGCATCGGCAAGCTGCTCGATATCATGGATGTTTTGAATCCGCGGCGGGAGGTTTTTCGCGGGCGGAGCACGATTGTCTTCGATTTTGCAGGGCGGCATGAGGCGAAGACGCATGGATTTGCCGAGGATGCCTCGAAAAAGATTGCCGGGACGCTTTGGGTGGATGAGAAGGACCGGCAGGTGGCTCGGATGGAGGCCCATTTTACCGACAACTTTCACGTTGCCGGAGGGCTGGTGGCGAATGTGCAGAAGGGGTCGAGTTTCTATTTCGATCAGGCTCCGGTGAATGGGGAGATATGGTTTCCTACGGCTGGGGAGGGGAATGTTCAGGCGCGGGTGCTGCTGGTGAAGGGTGTGCGGCAGCATGTGGTGGAGCGCGACTGGGATTATGAGAAGTTTACGGTGGATGCGGAGACTAGCAAGACGGCGACGGTGGTGACGGATTCGAAGGGCGAGACGAAGAAGTAGATTTGCATATATAACTTCTGGGTAACGCTTTATCCATGGGATATTTTCATTGCCGGAAAAATAGAAGACATCTGCGCACAAAGACGGATTCGAGGTGAAATTGCCTGAGAGCAAGAACGATTTACTGACGGTAGCGGCGGTGGGCGTTCAGGCCATGTGCGTGGTGACCTTCGATCATGAGGCGCTTGGCCACGGGAGCGCTTGCGTTCTGCTGCATGGGCGCATCCTTCTTTTGAATTCGTCTATGTTTCGCTGCGATGTTCGATCGGGATGGATCGATTCTGCGGGCCCTGCGGTCAACCTTCTCATGGGAACTTTGGCGCTGGCCTGTGTTCGCCTGGTTCCAGTTCGACGATTGCCTCTTCAGGTGTTCCTGATTCTTGTCGCGGCGTTCAGTTATTTCTGGGAATGGGGTTATCTGATTCGCGCGATGCACAGGCGCGATGGCGATCTCTATTACTTTGCCGAGTTCCTGTTGGGACATGTCACTCTTTGGGAGCGCTGGATAGCTGCAGGCGTCGGGCTTGCGCTCTATGCTTTTACGATGCGCATCGTTTCAATAGAATTGGGCAAACTCTGGCCACAAGCACGAGTGGCTCGTATTGTGGCTCGTACCGCGTGGGTCAGCACAACTGTGGCCGCGGCTTTGGCAGCGCTGGCCTACACGGGGCATGGCTGGGGCGATTTCAGAGATGCCGTGCTGGAGTTTGGCGGAGGTTCTTTCCCGTTGTTATTTCTTCCGTTGGGTAATCGGCAGATCGAGGAAAGAGGGCCCTCTTCGTTCCTTGCGCGCAGCCCAATTACTATCGTTCTCGCCGCGATCGTCTATGCGGTCTTTGTTGCGCGCCTTGGACGCGGTATCACTTCGTAGATGACGGGAAACTGATTTATTACGCTACGAGGGCCGCCGGTCTGGAGGAGACTGGCGGCCCTTTGTGTTATTTAGGTTGAGGCTTAGGGTTAGATTGCGCCTGGTCCGGTGCTGCCTGGAGCGGGAGGGGGATTGCCTTCGTGGCGGGCCATGGCGGCTTTGCGGCGCGCGATCATGTCGGCGAAGGTCTTTTTCTGGGTGTCGTCGAGCAGGGCGGAGATCTTGGTGTTGGTCTCGTCGCGAATCTGATCCATCTGCGTGATGCCTGCCTGGCGGGTTTCGGCGGTTTCGGTACTGCCGGCCGCTTCGGTCTGGGGCTGGGTCCGGGTTTGGGCGCGCAGGGCTTTCATCTGCGTGGATTGCTGTTCAAGCAGAGCCTTGACTCCGGTCTGCTGGTCGGCGGTGAGGGTGAGCGCGTGGGTCAGATGCTCCAACTCGCGCTCGGGACCGAAGCCGCCGCGCCGCCAGTTGTTGTGCGGTGTGGTGGTTGCGTCGGTGGCCGGAGGGGTTGACTGGGCATACGCGGCGAAGGAACACAGCCCCAGCAGGGCAGCTCCCATAGCTACCTTCCATTGCATTCGATTCATGATCCTGATACTCCTTGCGTCCCTTTCGGGGCCGTTCTGCGGAACGCGTGCTGGCGCGCCGTTCATGAGGAGAGACGGGGGTTGCTCGGCAAAGGTTGACGCGGGGTTGGATTTACGGAATTGGGCTGGAATTGGACTGGGACTTCTGAGGGCCTGGAGTAGAGGCATGTTTGTGTGGCGGAGTCTGCTTGCATGATTCGGTGGATCGATAACTTTGCCATGCGAAACTTTACCAACGATGCGGTCTTTGACGACACGCCACCGGCGGGGGATGGGCTGATGGAGGCTGGGCACTGCGTGCCGCTGGAGCGGCTCGGCGATGGAGGATTGGTTCCGGTGGAAGAGGTATTTTGAAGGGGGACGAGCGGCTCCGTGTTACTGGGCTCGCTCGTCCTGATGGCTACTCGTCGTAGTGGAGGAGACTGAAGACGTCGTGTTCTTTGAAGCGCTCGCGGCCACGGAGGAAGTCTAGTTCGACGGCGAAGGCGAGGCCGGCGATTTCACCGCCTAGTTGTTTGACTAGCTTGAGCGTGGCTTCCATGGTGCCGCCGGTGGCGAGCAGGTCGTCTACGAGGAGGACGCGCTGGCCGGGCTCGATGGCGTCGAGGTGAATTTCCAGCGAGTCGGAGCCGTATTCGAGGTCGTAGGTGACGCGGGCTACGGGTGCGGGGAGCTTGCGCGGCTTGCGCACGGGGACGAAGCCGGCGTTGAGGCGATAGGCGAGCGCGGGGCCGAAGATGAAGCCGCGGGCTTCGATGCCGAGGACCAGGTCGATCTTCTGCTCGAGGTAATGCGCTGCCAGGGCGTCGATGAGCAGGGCGAAGCCGGTGCGGTCTTTGAGCAGGGTGGTGATGTCGTAGAAGAGGATGCCCGGCTTGGGGAAGTCCGGTACGGTGCGCACCAGGGCCTTGAGCGCGGCTACGTTGATGGGGTCCGGCATGATGGGTGTTGCTCCTGAATGTCTTTGGGATTGGGCGCGACTCGCGAGGTTTATTTCGGCGGAGCCATTTGCGCTCAAGAAGATCGTCTTCTCAATTATAAAGTGACAGAGTGTGGATCGGGTCCGGCGATGGATGACCTAGTTACCAGGCTCCTTCGATCTTGAAGGCGCTTAGCGGCTCGCCTTCGCTCTCGGCCAGGGCGTGTTCGATGACTTTGTCGACGCGGCTGCCGCGGGGGCCTTTCTGGAGTGATGTGCGAAGCTCGGCGAGGGCTTCGATGTCGCCGGCGACGACTACTTCGACGTCGCCATCTTCGGTGTTGCGCACCCAGCCTTTGAGCTCGAGCTCGCTGGCCTCGCGGTGGACGAACCAGCGGAAGCCTACGCCCTGGACGCGGCCTCGGACTAGGAAATGAAGGACCATGACACTCCCGAGTGTGTCAGATGGAGATGGAGGAGTGCAACGTGCGATTCGCCATAAGAAACACCTTGACATGTTGTGCAATTCAAGTTACTTTGCATTGTAAAGTGATTCGGTATGGATGATCTAAGCAAAGCGTTGGGCGATATCGGCAGCATACGCAGGCAGATGGCCCGCAGTACGGAGTTTCGCGGCTATGGGCCTGCGACGCTGGCTGCTACAGGAGGCATTGCTCTGGCTGCGGCTTGCGCGCAGGCGGTCTGGCTGACCGATGCAGCACTTCATCCACTGGCGTATCTGAGTATCTGGGGCGTGGTTGCGGTTGTGTCGGGCGCGACTATTGGGGCGCAGATGATCTCGCGTTCGCATCGTATGCACTCCGGGATGGCGAATGAGATGATCCGCATGGCGGTCGAGCAATTTTTTCCTGCGATTGGTACTGGGATGGTGCTGACGGCGGTGATCGCGTCCTATGCGACCTCGGCTCTGTGGATGATGCCTGGGCTGTGGCAGATACTCTCGGGCCTGGGCATTTTTTCGTCCTGCCGTTTTCTTCCGCGAGCGATGACATTTGCCGGTGCGTGGTATCTGATGACCGGGCTCTTCTCGATTGCGCTCGCGGATGACCGTGCGTTTTCGCCATGGGTAATGGGCGTTCCTTACGGAGTGGGTCAGTTCCTGGTTGCTGGCGTTCTCTACTGCAATGCACATGAGGTATCCGATGAAGGCTAAGGCGGCGGGATCAAAGCAGGAGACGAGCGCGCCATTTGCCTATGAGGGGCTGGATCGCGTGATTCATGAGCGTGCGCGTCTGGGCATCCTGACTTCGCTCATCACGCACCCGGGAGGACTTTCTTTTGGGGATTTGAAGCAGCTTTGCGCGCTGACAGATGGCAATCTGAGCCGCCATCTGAGCGTGCTGGAGGAAGAGAAAATCGTAGAGATCATGAAGGGGACAGAGCGCAATCGTTCTTTGACAATTTGCCGGATTACGGCTGCCGGCCGCAAACGTTACCTCGATTACCTTTCGACGTTGGAGAGCGTAGTCCACGATGCCGCCGCGGCAGCAAGCAAGGATGCGTCACCTGCCGGAAAACTGCATCGGCTGGCGCCGTCGCGGGCATAAATTTTTTTTACCGTTCAACTTTGCAATACAAAGTTAATGAGAGAGAGAGAGGACTGAGATATGAGCAATTCTTCGGGTATGAACATTGGCGTCCATATGCGTTCGATGGGCGTGAAGCTGATGGTGGTATGCGTACTGGCAATTTTGATGAATATTCCTGGGCTTTTCGTTCAGGGACTTGTCAGTGAGCGGATGAGCAATGTAACGCAGTATGCCCCGAATGGCAATGTAATTGTCGATGAAGTAGCTGTCGCGCCGTACCGTTCGGTTGACCGGTCATTGAAATACATTCTGCTTTTTGAGGGTCTAGTATTTCTTTCCTATTTCACCTTTGAGGTGACGAGCGGGAAGCGCATGCATCCGGCACAGTACGTTCTTGTAGGAATTGCGCAGGTGATCTTTTATCTGCTGCTTTTGTCGCTTGCGGAGAAGATTGGCTTCGATCTTGCGTTTCTGATTGCGGGTGCAGCCACTGTCGGGTTGCTGTCGACCAATGCGGGATGGATTTTTGAGAACGGGGTACAGGGAATGCGGGCTCTCGCCGTTTTCGCTCCGCTTTACGGGCTGATTTATGTTTTGCTGCGGATGAAAGATTATGCGCTGCTGGTGGGCGCGGTTGCCAGCTTTGCCGCAGTAGCCACAGTGATGTACTTTACACGGTCTATGGATTGGTATAGTTCGCTGCCCTTTCACACCAATCCTGCCATGCCGGAGCGGATTGCAGGATTCGATGTAAGACAGACAGCGGAGGAAGGCGCAAATTCTAACGAATTGCGCCTTCGCTGGTGATACTCAAGCGCGGCTTAGGTAGGTGCCTTCGCTGGTGTCTACGCGGATTTTTTCGCCTTCGTTGATGAAGGGCGGGACCTGGACTACGAGGCCGGTTTCGAGCTTGGCCGGCTTGGTGACGCTGGAGGCCGTAGCGGACTTGATGCCGGGCTCGGTCTCGACTACGGTGAGCTCGACGGTGCCTGGAGGCTCGACGCCAACGGCTTTGCCGTCGAAGTAGCTGACGGTGATCTTGAGGTTGGGCGTGAGGTATTCGACGACGTCGCCGAGGGTCGAGGCCTTGAGCACGATCTGCTCGTAGTCGTCGGGGTTCATGAAGTAGTAGTCGTCGCCGTCGTTGTAGAGGAACTCCATTGCGACTTCTTCGACGACCACGCGCTCGATGGCGTCGCCGGAGCGGAAGCGGTGCTCGAACATGGCGTTGGTGCGGATGTTGCGCAGCTTGGCCTGGATGAAGGCGCGCAGGTTGCCCGGCGTGCGGTGTTCGACGTGGAAGACGAGATGGAGCTGATCGTTGTGCTTGATGATCATGCCGGGACGCATTTGGGTGGCGGGAATCGCCATAGAAAACTCCTAACAGTTGTGACTGGATTGCTGAATTGGCGGGGTTTGGCCCTCGTTCCATTGTAGCTTAGCGGCTGTGGGATGGTTCCTTCTGTGCAGAGTCGGCAGGCGCTCTCTGTGGCGTAAGCGGCTGCGCCGGGATGCCGGCAGCGGCAGTTTATTTTCATGCGATGCGGGAATGCCGTGTTACCGTGGGAGGATCGAATATGCCCCTTCCTGCTGGGAATTTGACATTCAATGATCTGGATCGCTGGCGTGAGCTGCGGATTGCGCCGAGCAGGGCTGCGGCCTGCGCCGCTTGGCTTTTGGTGGCCTTGTGTTGGTGTGCGCTGACGGGTTCGGTTCAAGCTCAGGGGAGGCAATCCAATCCGGCTCCGGTGGTGCAGCCGGGTGCGCCGGGAATGCCGAGCAAGAGGCTACCGGATGCGACGACCGGGCAGGCGCCGCCGCGGTCGCAGGCGGATATCGATTTCATGCAGGGCATGATCATGCATCACGCGCAGGCGGTGGAGATGACCGCGCTGATTGCTTCGCATACCGAGAACAAGGATGTTCGCGCTTTGGGGGCGCGGATCAGTCTGTCGCAGTCGGAAGAGATGAAGTTCATGAAGCGTTGGCTGCTGGCGCGCGGGGAGTCTACTTCAATGGCGATGCCGGGAATGCCAGAGATGGATACGAGCGGCAATGCGATGCATGCCATGCCGGGGATGCTGACGCCTGAGCAGATGACTGCCCTGCGGGCAGCGCGAGGCGCGGAATTTGACCGGTTGTTTCTGACAGGGATGATTCAGCATCATGGCGGAGCGCTGACGATGGTGAAGGATCTGTTCGATACGGCCGGCGCGGGGCAGGATGCCGATCTGTTTGATTTTGCGACCGATGCGGATAATACGCAGCGGGCTGAGATTCGAATTATGCAGGATATGTTGAAGGAGAAACGATGACTCGTAAGCAGGCTCTTACTTTTCGTTTGAGTGGTGTGGCTTTTGCCGCGACTTTTGTGTTCTGCGGAGTGCATGGGCTGTACGCACAGGCTCCGGCTACTCCTTCAACTCCCGCGCCGGCTGCTACTCCTGCTCAGGATGCGAAGCCGGCTGCCGATGCTAAGAAGGATGAGGAGAGCGATCCGTTTGCTCCGCAGCCTGCGCCGGTGCTGCCGCCGGGGATGACCGGATCGACGATGGACGATCCGCGGGTTGGGTTGAAGCCAGGGCTGTATGACGCAGGCGAGGCGGCGATGGGCATGAAGCGCGTGGCTTTCTTGAAAAAGCCTGCCGCGTTTCAACTGGGGTCCGATAACGCCGACGATCCGTCGGTGCAGAAGACATTGGGGCAGCTAGGCATAGGTAATGTAGCCAAGATGCCGAAGCCGATGCAACTGGTGGTCGCGCAGTTGGCTTTTGCGAATTCGGATTTTGCCTTTGAAGGGACGCACCTGTTTCAGGGCAACTTTTATGGCGTGAACTTCTACGACATTTCCAATCCGGCGAAGGTATCGCTGATTACTTCGCTGGTGTGTCCGGGCGGACAGGGGGATGTGTCGGTGTATGGGAAGCTGCTGTTTATGTCGGTAGAGATGCCCAATGGGCGGCTGGATTGCGGGACGCAGGGCTTTCCGCCGCTGCCTCCGCCGGAGCCGGGACACGAGAAGGAGCGCAGGCTGCCGGTGGCGAGCCCGGATCGTTTTCGCGGGGTGAGGATTTTCGATATTTCGGATATCAAGAATCCGAAGCAGGTGGCCGCGGTACAGACCTGCCGTGGATCGCATACGCATACGCTGGTGGTTGATCCGAACGACAAGGACAATGTCTACATTTACGTTTCGGGCACGTCGTTTGTGCGGCAGAAAGAGGAGCTAGCTGGCTGCTCGGGAGCAGATCCGGATAAAGATCCAGACACTTCACTGTTCCGCATCGATGTGATCAAGGTTCCAGTGGCCGCGCCGCAGGACGCGAAGATTGTTTCGAGCCCTCGGGTGTTTATCGATGCGCGAACCGGCGCTCTGAATGGCCTGAACAATGGCGGTAGCCACGACAAGGGCGCGGAGAAGCCCAAGGACACCAACCAATGCCATGACATTACGGTGTATTCGGCGATTGGGCTGGCGGCGGGCGCGTGTTCGGGCAATGGATTGCTGCTGGATATTCGTGACCCCATTCACCCTAAGAGGGTGGATGCGGTGAACGATACGAATTACTCGTATTGGCACTCGGCTTCGTTTTCGAACGATGGGACGAAGGTGGTGTTTACGGATGAGTGGGGCGGCGGGCTGGGGGCGCGCTGCCGTGCGACGGACCCCAATAAATGGGGCGCGGACGCAATCTTCAATTTGAATGACAACAAGCTTTCGTTGGCCAGCTATTACAAAATGCCGGCGGCGCAGACGGATACTGAAAACTGCGTGGCGCATAACGGGTCGCTGGTGCCGGTGCCGGGGCGCGATATCGAAGTTCAATCGTGGTACCAAGGCGGTGTTTCAGTGATGGACTTTACGGATGCTTCGCATCCTTTTGAGATCGCCTACTTCGATCGTGGGCCGATCGATCCGAAGAAGGTGATTCTGGGCGGGGAGTGGTCGGCGTATTGGTACAACGGCTATATCTATGGGTCGGAGATTGCGCGTGGACTGGATGTTTTCAAGCTGGTGCCGAGCAAATTTCTGACGCAGAACGAGATCGAGGCGGCCAACCAGGCGCGTGTGAACGAACTCAATGTGCAGAACCAACAGCCGATTGTGTGGTCGTCGCAAGTGGCGGTTTCGAAGGCTTATCTGGACCAGCTACAGCGCTCGCAGGCTCTAGCGCCGGAGCGGATTGCGGCGCTCAGGAAGGCGGTCGAGAAGATGAAGAAGACGAACCTCAGTGCTAAGGATTCGGCGAAGCTGCAGACTTTGGCTGCGTCGGTGGAGACGGATGCGGCTGCGGCGAAAGATCCTGCGGATGCCAAGCGGCTTCATGCGCTGGCGAAGGTGCTGGAGCATCCGGCGGCGTGATACTGGGTTAGTCTTAGTCAAGCGTAGGCTGGAAGAAAGCGCCGGATGCCCGGCGCTTTCTTGCGTTTGTGAAAGTTGTCCGGAAGAGATTTAGTGGGCGGCTGATTCTGCGATGACGGAGGCGATTACGCCGGTGGCTACGGCTGCGAGAACGAAGTTGCCATCGACTTCGCGCCATTCGTAGCCGCTGGGCGGGGCGTTCAGATGGTACTGACGGTAGTCGATGTGGTCGCCGCGTTTCCAGTCTTCGTCACGAATGTGGGCGCCTTTCTTCCACTCGCTATGACGGACGTAGTGATGATTGTCGGGGTGATCTTCCGCGAAGGCGAGCGGGCCTGAAAGAGAGGCCGCGAGGATAGAGAGGGCTAAAGCGTTGCAAATCTGTTTCATGATCGCTCCTGAAAAGAGGGATTCGGACCTCAACGCATCACGTTGTCTAGCTTGGCCTCGTAATCGGACGCACGGCAGGACTGGGAAGTTGCCTGATGGTTGTGACGGGTGGGGCTCGGAATTGAGCTGTTTTGAGCAGGAGTGCGTCTGATTTCTGATTCTTGCTGCCATGTGCGCGGGAGATGACTCCAGGCTGTTGGCTTCAAGCGAGATAGGGATTTTGAACGGCTGGCCGTGAATTTCGCGCGAAGATAGGCCGGAAGCAGGGCGCGTTACACTCAGAGGAGCCATGATCTTCGTTCTGGACAACTACGATTCGTTTACTTACAACCTGGTGCAGTATCTGGGTGAGTTGGGCGCCGAGGGTGGATTGGAAATCGTGGTGCGTCGCAACGACGAGCTTTCCGTGGATGAGGTTGAGGCGCTGAAGCCGGAGCGGATTTTGCTTTCGCCGGGGCCTTGCACGCCGCAGGATGCTGGGATACTGGTGCCGTTGATTCAGCGCATGGCTGGGAAGGCGCCAATTCTGGGGGTTTGCCTGGGACATCAGGCGATCGGGGCGGCGTTTGGCGGGCAGGTGGTGCGCGCCGCCAAGTTGATGCATGGCAAGACGAGCGCGGTGGAGCATGACGGCAAAGGGGTTTTTGCTGGTTTGCCGACTCCGCTGACGTGCACGCGGTACCACTCGCTGATTGTGGCTGAGGATGGGCTGCCGGAAGAGCTGGAGATCACGGCGAGGTCGGGCGCGGGCAGTGATGAGTCAATCATCATGGGATTGCGCCATCGCTCGCTGCCGGTCGAAGGGGTACAGTTCCATCCTGAGAGTGTGCTGACTGAGGGCGGGCGGCAGATGATCCGCAATTTCATGGAGATGTAGCCGCTGATGCGAATGGGATTGCGGGCTGGATTGCGAGCAATGCCGTTGGGTTGGCGGTGGAATGCGCCGGTTTTGCTCTGTTGCGCGTTTTGTTTGGCCGGACTTCGCCCGGCGCTGGGGCAGACTGTGCCGATCGCCATCGTGCCTGTGGAGGGCGTTGAGCTTACGGGCGGGATGAATGTTGCTCAGGGCAAGGCGATGATTACTAGCAGCGGTTCGGTGACGGCGGGAGAGCATCCTGCAACGATCACGCTGCCACATCGCGGCAATCTGCGCATTTGCTCGACTACGACAGTGCATTTGACAGCGGACTCGAGCGTGGACGCTGCGCAGCCTGCAACAGCGACGGGCGGCGGGACGACTTCGACGGCTTCGGCGCAACGCGAGGCTCCGGGGTTGATGATGGCGTTGGGGCGAGGAGCGTTAGAGGCCAACTTTGCGACCGGGGCCAATTCGGATGTGATTCTGACGCCGGATTTTCGCATCTTGATCAGCGGGCCGGGAACGGCGCAGGTGCAGGTGAGGCTTGGGGTCAAGGGCGATACCTGCGTGGACAATCGCGGGCCTCATGCGCCCTATGTCACGGTTACCAGCATTTTTGACGGTGGGGCGTACCGGGTGCAGCCGGAGCAGCGGGTGATGTTCCAACATGGGAGCCTGCGCGAAGTTGTCGATAACGAGAAGGAATCTTGCGGCTGCCCGCCGGAGACGCCGAAGACGCTCTTGGGAAACGAGTTTCCGCTGGCGCAGAGCGAGGGTTTGGCGCCCTTGTCCACGCCGCTGCCGAATGCCGTGCCTCCGGGGGCGCAGGCTGCGCAAGCAACTGTCCAGTTGGAGTATGACGGGACGCATGCGGCTGCTGCGACGGCTGCGACAGCTCCTCCGGCGTCTGCGAAACTTCCCGCGGAGGCGGAGCCGCTGGCGGCTGCGCCTACCGATCGCGCTGTCAAGAAAGGGTTCTTCCACAACTTCGCGCATTTCTTCAAGAAGCTATTTGGGGGATAGGGCTGTCGCTGCCGAGACTGGCTGCGGTGTTTCCCTAGACTTCGCGGGCTCGCTCGATGGCGCGGAGGACGGCCTGCGCCTTGTTGAGGCATTCTTGATATTCGGCTTCGGGGATGGAGTCGGCTACGATGCCGGCGCCGGCCTGGATGTGTCCCTGGCCGTCTTGCGCGACCATGGAGCGGATGGTGATGCAGGAGTCGAGATTGCCGGAGAAGTCGGCGTAGAGGACGCAGCCGCCGTAGATGCCGCGACGGGCGGGCTCAAGCTCTTCGATGATCTCCATGGCGCGGACTTTGGGCGCTCCGGAGAGCGTGCCGGCGGGGAAGCAGGCACGGAGCGCGTCGACGGCGCTGAGGCCGGCGCGGAGCTTGCCCTGGATGGTGCTGACCAGGTGCATGACGTGGCTGTAGCGCTCGACGAACATGAGGCGGTCAACTTTGACGGTGCCGTATTCGCTGACGCGGCCTACATCGTTGCGGCCCAAGTCGACGAGCATCACGTGCTCGGCGCGCTCCTTCTCGTCGGAGAGCATTTCGGCTTCAAGGGCGAGGTCGATGGCTTCGTCCTGGCTGCGCTTGCGGGTGCCGGCGATGGGGCGGTATTCGACTTTGCTGCCGTCTTTGGTCTGGCTGACGCGGACTAGCATTTCGGGTGAGGAGCCGGCGACTTCCAGGCGGCCTGATTTGGCTGGTTTCTTTTTGCCTTTGGTGGCTGCTACGCCTTCGGGGGTTACGCGCAGGTAGAACATGTACGGCGAGGGGTTGACGATGCGCAGGGCGCGGTAGACGGCAAAGGGGTCTACCCCTGGCTCGACGTCGAGGCGCTGGGAGATGACGGCCTGGAAGATATCTCCGGCGCGGATGTACTCTCGGGTGCGCTCGACGGCGGCGAGATAGTCCTTTTTTCGGGTGCGGTGTGCGATCTTCAGCTTGGATTTCGAGGTTGGTTTAGGGAGCTTGGGCAGCGGCTGGGAGAGGCGTTTTTCGAGGCGGGCGAGGCGCTTAACTGCGTCGGCGTGGGCTTCGGCTGGGGGCCTGAGGGTCACGTCGGCGGTGACCACTAGGTGGATTTCTTTGCGCACGTGGTCGAAGGCCAGGACTTCATCGAAGAAGAGCAGGCAAGCGTCGGGAACGTGGAGCTCGTCGGCTGCGGTGGAGGGCAGCTTCTCGATCTGGCGGACGACATCGTAGCTGAGGAAGCCTACGGCTCCGGCGGTAAATGGAGGCAGGCCGGGAACGCGGGCGGGTGTGTGACCGCTGAGGGCTTCGCGAAGGATGGCGAAGACGTCGCCCTGGAGCTGGACGGTCTTCTTGCCTTCGGAGATGACGATGGAGCGGCCTCGGGCGACGATGCGTTTGTAGGGATTGAGGCCGATGAAGGTGTAGCGGCCGACTTTTTCTCCGTTTTCTACGCTTTCGAGGAGGAAGCATTCGGGGGATTCCCAGGCGGCGCGGAGAAAGGCCGAGACGGGGGTTTCGAGGTCGGCGGTGAGGGTGCGGAAGACGGGGACGAGGGTGTGGCTCTTGGCTAGCGCCAGGAATTCTTTGCGAGTGGGCTGGATGAGGTCGGCTTGGGGCATACCAACCTAAGTGTATTATCTTGCAATGCTAACCCGATATGCATTTTGCCTCGCACTGTTAATTTGTACGCTTTCAGGCCTGGCGCAAGAGCCTCAAAACAACGATTCGTTGAACCTCGTTATGCCGGAAGCCCGAGGGCGAATTGTTGTGCCCCATGATCTCTCGGAGTCGCTGCAATTACTGGCGGTTTATGACAACGGTCATCGGCCTGTGGCGCAGTTTACCGATAAGAAAAGCGGAGTGGAAATCTCTTATATTCTCTTTCCGAACTTCTCGGGCAAGCCGAACGGCGACGGTTGCCGTGAGGATGTGATCGAGCCGCTGCTCAATCGATTCAAGGGCTCGATTTCAAATGTAAAGCGGTCTTCTGAGTCGAGTTCAGAGAATGGAACGGTTTCGACGGCTTCGTATTTCATCGCGTATATGGAAGGCGCCAAAGTCGACCAGCAAAGTGTCTTTGGTTTTTTGGGAGATGCGAAGGTCTGCGCAGAAGCTCATCTGTCCAAGTCGGGTTATAAGCCGGCAGACGAGGTGGCACTACAAGCTCGGCTCTCTATGTTCCAGGCGGAGCTTAGTTACACTCCCACCTTGAAGGATTACTTCATGCTGGCGACGATGCTTTTCAAGAACAGCCCAGGTTCGGCGGCTCCGTATTACAAGAGTGCTCTTGCGTTGTTGCCCGCTGGAGAGAATACGCTTCGACCCCGTCGCATTCTCACCGATCAATTGGCTATGTCGCTGGGCATGAGCGGCAAGCTGCCGGAAAGCCGCGCGGTACTTGAGGCTGCGATTGTGAGCGACCCGAATTATCCGCTCAATTACTACAACCTGGCATGTGCCGATGCAGAGCAAGGCGACGCGGCACAGGCGAAGGTTCATCTTCAGCAAGCCTTTGACCGCAAGGAAAATGTGATCCAGGGTGAGTCTCTTCCTGATCCAACGAAAGACGAATCCCTTTTGAAGCTGAAAGGGAACGCATCATTCTGGGCTTTGGCTAAGTCGCTTTCGCCTGAGAGCCGGTAGCCATTGCAGATGGTTTCACGTTACCCTTGGCCATGCTTCGTTTTGGTTCGAGAGCCGTTGCTTCTTCTCCGTTCTTTGCAGGATTGCTTATCGCACTGAGTTCTCACAGTCTCGTAGCGCAGAACCGTACGCTTAATTCCCTCACTGCCACAGAAACGATTGACCGCATCGTGAAGGCGACGGGGGCGGCCCTACCGCCGAATACCGTGGACACGATCAAAGAGGGCGATCCGAATACTGTGGTGACTGGGATTGTGACGACCTTTTCTCCGACGATGGAGGTTTTGCGGAAGGCTGTGGCCGCGGGCGACAACCTGATCGTGAGCCATGAGCCTACCTTCTATAACCATCTCGACGAACGGACGCTGTTTGTGGACGATCCGGTGTACAAGGAGAAGCTGGCTTACATTCAAGAGCATCATCTGGTGATCTGGCGGTTTCATGACACCTGGCATTTGCGGCGGCCGGATGGGATCGCTGAGGGATTTGTGGCTCGGGCGGGATGGAAGCAGTTTGAGAATGCCGGGCCAGACGGGGAAAAAGGATTTCTGTTCACGCTGCCGCCGACGACAGTTGGTGCGCTGGCCAAGGAACTGAAGCGGAAGTTTCATGCGCGGGTGATTCGCATCGTCGGCGATCCGAATCTGAAGGTGACCAAGGTGGCGTATGCGCCGGGCGCGGCTGGTGAGGCTACGCAGGTGAAGGTGCTCGAGCGGGACGATGTCGAAGTGCTGCTGGTGGGTGAGATTCCGGAATGGGAGACGATCCTGTATGTGCGCGACGCGGCGCAGCAGGGACGAAAGAAGGCGTTGATTCTGCTGGGGCATGTGACCTCGGAAGAAGCGGGGATGGAGAACTGCGCGACTTGGCTTCGAGGATTGTTTCCTGAGATGAAGGTGGAGTTTATTGCGGCGGGAGAGCCGTATGTGGAAGCAAGGGATTAGGGAATAGGGATTACGGAATAGAGTTTGGAGCTTATTTGATATTTGAAGCTAAATCAGAAAGGGCGGCCTGGGCGGCGTGGTGGCCGCACATGCCGTGGACTCCGCCGCCGGGTGGGGTGCTGGCGCTACATAAATAGAGGCCTTTCTTTGGCGTGCGGTAGAGCGAGCTGGTGGGGCGGAAGAGGAGCTGCTTAAGGGTCATCGCTCCGCCGGAGAGGTCGCCGCCTACGAGGTTGGGGTTCCAGGCTTCG
>Ga0206802_1049_pt1 | contig 30328 bp, 27 predicted proteins | sample Alteio_BWOrgCont_63_FD_152902 | JGI IMG/M metagenome (GOLD analysis project Ga0206802, IMG submission 152902) | Enriched cells from forest soil in Barre Woods Harvard Forest LTER site, Petersham, Massachusetts, United States -... | ecosystem: Environmental > Terrestrial > Soil > Temperate forest >... | reverse complement strand
CGTATGAAGTTAGGCTGGGGACATTTTAACGTAGCTGCCCGGACCATTGTCTACTTTACTTCGTTCATTATTGGGAATAAAGAAGCGTGAATACATAGCATTAAAAGCTGGTTTAGCTACAGTTCTATAACCATACATCATCGCTCCAACTCCTAGAAAGATAAGGGGAGCATAAGGTTGCCAAGCGGCAGAGACGATGAGTACTTTCAGTAATAGCAATCCTATCAAAGTAGCTGATCTGGCAATGAAATTGAATACGCTGTCATTGAATGTATTCTCAAGCTGTTTTTTTATTTCATTTTCTTTGTTTTCTTCATATTGATTGAGTGGAGATGTAATATCAATGTTATTAAATAAGGAGTCATCGGATGTTAGCTTATCTTTGTATTCTGCTATTGCAATACCTATTTTCACTTTGTCGGGGCTAGCACTATAATTAGCTCTATAACGCTCTTTTATGACTAATTTTAAAGAGTCACTTTTTTTAGTTAGTCCTAATCCTTCAAGAATAGAAAGTTCTTCCAGGCTATCTTCTAGCCAGCCTACAAAATTCTTTTTTTCATAAGCACAAGACATGCCATGAAGTGCAGAGCTAAAATCAGCCAAGGCACAAAAAATAAAACTGGGAAGGGCTAAGGTGCCAGGGGCATAGGTTGAAAGGACAGCGCATTGAGCACCAGCAAGTGCAAATAATTTTGTTTTAATGCGGTTTTCTCCGCGAGCATATTTTTCTTTATCCAAATAAAGCGACAATGCAACACTAAGATAGCAAATGGATCCTAGCCATGAAGTACTGATGGTGACAGTATTATTGAATTGATCAGTTTGTGGGAAGACTACATTGGCGGCTTGGCAGATACGTTTTGTAACAGAAAACACATTGATGGCATCACCTATGCCATCTGCCACAGCTGCGGCATTAGCTTTAAGTTTCTCTTCGGCAGATGATAGACAAGTATCTTTTGAGGTTACATCAGTCATGGAAGTGAGAGTTATTCTTTAGCCGGTTCTTTTTCTTCTCCAGTGGTTCCTGGGCCAGTGCCGCCGCCAGCAGGGCCACCTTCACGGTTTCTGAAGATGATACGGCCTTTGGTTAAGTCATAAGGGGTTAATTGGACGGTAACTCGATCCCCTTTTAGGATGCGGATGTAGTTTTTGCGCATTTTCCCGGAAATATGGGCCATGACGATATGTCCGTTTTCCAGCTGGACTCTAAACATAGTGTTGGGGAGGGCATCAATTACTACGCCTTCCATTTCAATTTGGTCTTCTTTTGCCATAAATAGCCTAATACCTATATAAATCAACAGGTCACATAATGCCTTAAAAGTTGGAAAAATTAAAGGGTTTTTAAGGTTGCCTTAAGGGTGGGAAGTGTATAGTAATAAATCTATTAATAAAATTATCATGGTGGCACTGATGAGTGGCTCAAGGTTAATGGTTCAGCTCAGCCCTTCTGGCATGTTCAAGTATGCTTTTCATAAAATTGCCCAAGCACTTGAATCTAAAGATACTGCTATTAGTGTTTTGGAACCAGCAGATAGTAATGATGTAGTAGCCGCTAGATTCGATCTTAAAGATAGAAGCATTGTTTTGCTGTCACCTGCTCCAGATACTAAGGAAATCGATATTGGGGCGAATGTAGGTTCTAAGCCATTGCCACGTGTATTGGCTCGTATTCGGTCGTTGCAGCAAGAAGATATAGAGCAAAAAAGAGTTGATGTTACTTACATCATTCCGTTGGCGGAATCACATAATAGGCAACATTGGACAACGTTGATAATTAAAGGTCATCGCTGTGAATTTTATGATCCACGATCGCATATTAGCGAATATTCTCAGTTTGGCCGAGTTGCTATAGCAGGTGCTTCATACATTGCTGGTAAGTCTACAGAATATTCTCTAGAGCCATTAAAGAAAATTTTGAGGAGTGCTAACCCGCCATTTATATTTGCTGAATTAGGTAAGAATAGCTTTTTAAAAATCCAGGCAATTTTCGATCATAATTCTTGTGGGTATTATATTGGATGGTTTATTGGTAAGTTGGCCGCGGCTATCAAAGTACGCGAATCTATTTTGACGATGTTAGCGCGTGAGCAAAAGTATGTGCCTGAAGTTGCTGAATTAGGGCGAGATTATCAGGCAAGTGACAACGCACCTGAATTTCAGCAGCATATTAAAGGTAATGCTAAGATTTGTAGTGCTTTAGGGTTTTCTACTAAAGCAGATGAACTTTCTGATAAGCAATTGGCTGATGCTGAATTTGAAGAGGGTGAAGTTGTAGGCGATCCTAATGATGTTACAGATGGAGATCGGTTAATACATAGAAGCGAATCTCTTCCAACACTTAAACAACCTTCACCGGGTGAGGATGGAGTTGTAGATGACAGCCAATTTCAACCGTCATCACCTGACGCAACACCTCCAAGACAGCGACCAAGACGAAAATCACCACCCGCACCAGTTGGCTTTTGGGCTCGAAATGCGCAAACCATTTTCTGGAGTGCGGTAGCAGGAGCAATCGTAGGTCTGTTTCTTTTGTCAGTAATTTTTCCTCCTGCTGGGGGGATATCAGGGCTTCTTTATTCTGCTGCTGCAGCTAGTGGGGTATTTGCAGGTGGTGGTGTCGCTGCGGCGGGTACTGCGATTAATGAAACTTGTTATGTAGGTGATTCTGCGGCTGTTGAAAAAAAACCATCTCGTTCTACGGTTGCAAAGCTAGCTCAGAAAGGTGTTGCTAAGCTTGATCCAGATGCTCATGCTCCTGCTCCTGCTAAAGATCAGCCAGATAGAAGGTCTTGTACACGCAGCAGGTCAGTGCCAGACCTGACTGCTTTTCATATGTCACCTCGCCGTAGCATGCATATTAAGCACTAATTGCTTAGGCGAAAAATCACTATAATTCATATTTTATTGTAGGGGCGACCGGGTTGGTCGCCCTCCTGATCGCTCTGCTAATTAGCCAATTGGAATACATTCTGACGGTGCTAGGTAATTAATAACAAATTGAAAGACCTGCTGCAAAATCAGGGCGACCAACCGGTCGCCCCTACGATAGAGTTTCTAGATATTTATCAGCATCCAATGCAGCCATACAGCCTGTTCCAGCTGAAGTAATAGCCTGACGATAGACATAATCACCTACATCTCCAGCAGCAAAAACACCCGGGACGCTAGTCGCAGTTGCATTACCATTGGAACCGGAGCGGACTTTAATATAACCATTTTCCATGTCTAATTGATCAATGAAAAGGTCGGTATTAGGTTTATGACCAATGGCAATAAAAACCCCAGTAACATCGATAATTTTGTTTTCACCAGTGGAAGCATTGCTGACACGAATACCGGTAACGCCAGTTTCGTTGCCCACGATTTCTTCAGTCACATAATTCCAAGCAATTTGTACATGCTTATCGTTTTCAGCCTTTTTAGCCAATTGATCCACCAGAATTTTTTCTGCGCGGAATTTATCACGGCGGTGGATGACAGTGACGTGTGAGGCAATATTGGAAAGATATAAAGCTTCCTCAACGGCAGTATTACCGCCGCCTACGACGGCGACTCTTTGGTTGCGATAAAAGAAACCATCACAAGTGGCACAGGCCGATACACCTTTTCCCATAAAAGTCTGTTCAGAAGGTAAGCCTAAATATTTGGCAGTAGCGCCGGTTGCAATAATTAAAGCATCGCAAGTGTAGGTTTTTTCACCGTGAAGTACGAATGGACGTTGTTTTAAATCCACAGAATTGATGTGGTCAAAAAGAATTTCAGTGTTAAACCGTTCAGCATGACGTTTCATGCGCTCCATGAGTACCGGGCCTTGTAGGCCTTCGACATCACCTGGCCAATTATCCACATCGGTGGTTGTCATCAATTGACCACCTGGCTGTAAACCAGAAATCATCACGGGCTTTAAATTAGCTCGTGCTGCATAAACGGCCGCGGTATAGCCTGCGGGACCCGATCCTAAAATAATTAAACGATGATGTTGTTTCATGTTGCTTTCACTTTTCTCCTATTTGCTAAGGATGGTATAGTACGAGAAGTGTTGGAATACGTCTAGGGAGTCAGTGTTGAAGCAAGCATCCTCAAATAAAATTGAAAGAAAGGTCATTGCACATAAAATGGCATCTCGGCTGCGAGAAGGGTTATTTATCGTAACTATTGCACTCGCTGTTTTTTTACTCATTTCATTTGTTTCCTACCATGGTACCGATCCTGCTTGGCTAAGCTCATCAGATGATAAAGCGCAGAATTGGGGAGGGCGAGTCGGGGCATTTTTAGCGGATGTTTTTTTATCCTTGTTTGGTTATATCGCTTATTTATTTTTGCCTTTGATTATTCTTGCCGCATGGTTAGGGGTGAAACCAGCACAAGAGGACAAGCCTACTTCTCTCGATCTTCTGTTTAAAACTATCGGGTTTTTGCTGGTTCTTCTTTGTGGTTGTGGATTAATTACTTTTTATATTTATTCGGATACACCACTGCCATCGCATGCGGGCGGTATTGTGGGTGAAATCATCCGGACAAGTTTCATCAATTCTTTTAATCGAAATGGCAGTATCTTGCTATTGGTCACTTTTTTATTGGCAGGATTTACTTTGTTTTGTGGTGTTTCCTGGTTGGGGATGATCGATGCGACAGGAAAATATATATCAAAGCTATATGAAACTTTCAAACAAAAACGTGCAGCATTGTTAGTTGCCAGCAAAAATGAAATTGTCAAAAGTGAAAAAAAACAGCCTGTTATACATACTGTTAATGAAGTTAAACCCGCGGTAAAACCAGTTATTCCTCCGCGAGTTGAGGTCAAGGTTTCAGCACCTGTGGCCCCTAAAGTAAAAGTGGTTAATAAAGATATTGATAATTCTGTTTTTTTAAAACCAGGGACTTTGCCACCTTATACTCTTTTGAACCCAGCGCAACCGGTCGAAGGGAAAGCATTTTCTAATATGTCTTTTGAAGATTTGTCACATCTAGTCGAGCAGAGATTGTCAGACTTTGGTGTCGAAGTGAAAGTAGTTGCTGTTTTACCTGGACCTATTATTACTCGTTTTGAAATTGAATTAGCCCCAGGAATTAAGGTCAGCAAGATTAGCGGTTTGGCGAAAGATATTGCGCGTTCACTCTCAGTAACCAGTGTTCGTGTCGTTGAAGTTATTCCAGGAAAATCAGTGATTGGTTTAGAAATACCAAATGAAAATCGTGAAGTGGTTTGTCTTAGAGATATTTTAGAATCACAGCGGTATCAACAATCAAAATCACCAGTCAGTTTAGCATTAGGTAAAGATATTGCTGGGCATCCAGTGGTTGTTGATTTGGCTAAAATGCCGCATTTATTAGTGGCAGGCACGACTGGTTCTGGCAAATCTGTGAATATTAATGCCATGCTACTCAGTATGCTGTTTAAGGCAACACCAGAACAGTTGCGATTAATTATGATCGATCCCAAAATGTTGGAATTATCGGTTTACGAAGGTATCCCACATTTATTAACACCAGTCATTACTGACATGAAAGATGCAGCCAATGCATTGCGTTGGTGTGTGGCTGAAATGGATAAACGTTATCGTTTAATGGCATCGCTAGGAGTGAGAAATCTTGCTGGTTATAACCAGAAGATTACTGATTCAATTAAACAAGGTAATCCACTGCCAGCACCGCCATGGTTAGTGTCTGAAGGTGGTCAACCTATGCAACTAGAACCATTGCCTGTCATCGTTGTGATCGCTGATGAATTTGCTGACATGATGATGGTAGTTGGCAAGAAAGTTGAAGATTTGGTGACCCGTATTGCACAAAAAGCACGAGCGGCCGGTATTCATTTGATTATGGCAACGCAACGTCCGTCTGTGGATGTGATTACAGGATTAATTAAGGCAAATATTCCTACTCGAATTGCTTTTCAGGTCTCATCGCGGATTGATTCACGCACTATTTTGGATCAGTCAGGTGCAGAACAATTATTAGGGAATGGCGATATGCTCTATTTGCCGCCTGGCACAGGTTTGCCAGTGCGGGTACATGGTGCTTATGTAGCTGATGAAGAAGTACATCGGGTAGTGGCTGCATGGCAAACATATGGTAAACCCACTTATCTTGATGAAATTCTTGAAGGCGGCAGTGAAGCAGCAGGTGGTCGTGAAGGCACAGGCGAACTGGATGCTTTATATGATGAAGCATTACGTGTTGTCACTGAATCACGTCGCGCTTCGATTTCGTTGGTTCAGCGCCGTTTGAAGATAGGCTATAATCGTGCGGCTAGTATTATGGAAAGCATGGAAGCAGCAGGTGTAGTGAGTGTCATGGATGGAAGTGGTTCTAGAGAAGTGATCGCGCCGCCGCCAGTTGAATTATAAAAGGAAGCTAGCATGAAGAAAAAGATTTTCACATCCATGATTCTCTGTTTTTTATTTTCTTTGGCGCACGCTGCTGCTCCTGCCAGCGAAAATCTAACCGCATTGCTTCGTAACATCCACACGATGAAAGCAGATTTTACACAAAATATTTTAAATAAATCCTCTCAATTAGTCAGAAACACGGAAGGGACGATGGCGCTACAGCGCCCCGGCATGTTTCGCTGGAATGTGATTAAACCAGTTTCACAACTCATCGTTGCAAATGGAAAAAAACTTTGGATTTACGATAAAGACTTAGAACAATTGACGATCCGCACACTTTCAAGTGGGGCAGGTGAAACACCAGCTTTATTGTTAAGTGATTCGACCCTGACATTTGAAAAAGAATTTGATGTGAGACAAAGCACACCATCTTCACCTGGTAAGCAAACGTTTTCTTTGTTGCCCAAAGATAAAAGCAGTTTATTTGCATCAGTCATGATTACTTTCATCAATCAAACACTAGATGAAATGCAGTTAAAAGATCATTTAGGGCAAACTATTGTCATCAAATTCAAAAATATCCAAACTAATATTAACTTATCTAGCTCGCTATTCCATGTAACGGTACCTTCTAATGTTGATGTGATCGATGAAACCAAGCAACATGCCATCAGAAAATAAAGATACTTATCAACCACTCGCAGCGAGACTGCGGCCTAGAAATTTAGATGAATATATCGGGCAAACACATATTTTGGGTTCCGGTAAACCTTTGCGTAAAGCAATCGAGCAAGGTCTTTTGCACTCTATGATTTTTTGGGGACCGCCAGGTACAGGAAAGACAACTCTGGCGCGTCTTATGGCTGAACATGCCAATGCACGTTTTGAAAAATTATCGGCTGTTTTTTCTGGGGTTAAAGATATTCGTGCTGTGGTGGATGAAGCCAAGCGTGCACGTGAAAAAGATGGCCAACCTACTATTTTATTTGTCGATGAAGTCCATCGTTTCAACAAATCTCAGCAAGATGCATTTTTACCTTATGTGGAAGATGGCACTTTAATTTTAATTGGTGCTACTACTGAAAACCCATCATTTGAATTAAACAATGCATTGCTTTCACGTACGCGTGTGTATGTTTTAAAGCGCTTAACCGATGAAGAAATTATTCAAGTGATAGATCGAGCATTGCAAGATCAGGAAAATGGATTTGGCAAAGTAAAATTTGATTTTCCATTGGAGTTAAAAAATGTATTAGCGCAAGCCGCGGATGGCGATGCGCGACAAGTATTAAATATGCTGGAAATTTTAGCTGATTTTGCTGCACAAAAAGATGGAACTTATGCTGTTACTAAAGAATTGCTTGCTGAAGTTGTGCAACAAGGCTGGCGACGTTTTGATAAGGGTGGTGAAGTATTCTATGACCAAATTTCTGCATTACATAAAGCAGTGCGTGGGTCATCACCAGATGCAGCTTTATATTGGTTTTGTAGAATGATTGATGGTGGCTGCGATCCGCTTTACATTGCTCGCCGAATTATTCGTATGGCCAGTGAAGATATTGGCAATGCAGATCCTCGCGCATTGCAATTAGCAGTGAATGCTTGTGATGTCTATGAGCGTCTTGGTAGTCCTGAAGGTGAGTTGACGCTTGCACAAGCTGTTATCTACATGGCAGTAGCAGCTAAAAGTAATGCAGTCTATGTTGCGTTTAATGAGGCGATGCGTGATGTAAAAGAATCAGGTTCACTGGAAGTGCCGCTGCATTTACGCAATGCACCAACAAAGTTAATGAAGCAATTGGATTACGGAAAAAATTACCGTTATGCGCATGATGAACCCAATGCTTACGCTGCGGGTGAAAGTTATTTTCCTGATGAAATCAAGCCTAGGACTTATTATCGCCCTGTGGCGCGTGGGCTGGAGGCGAAAATTGCTGAGAAGTTGGCGCAGTTAAAAGTATTGGATACAAAGAAAAAATGATGACAGGTTTGGTGCCATTTGATTGACGCCCATTTGGCCACATCGATTAGTCCTTTTATTTTAAAGAAAGCAGAGTAACTAAGATCCACCATGCAGCTGCTCCTACCATCCCTGCTGCCGGTATCGTCAACACCCAAGCCCACACAATATTACGAGCAATCCCCCAACGCACTGCAGCAGCACCATTGAGAGACCCCACACCCACAATTGCGCCAGCGATAGTATGAGTCGTTGAAACAGGAATACCCAGAATGGTTGCCAGAAAAAGTACTAGTGCACTAGCGGTTTCAGCACAAAAGCCACTAAATGGTTTAAGCTTGGTAATCCGCATCCCCATCGTTTTGACAATCCGCCATCCTCCAAAGAGAGTACCTAGCGAAATGACGAAATAACATGAAATCACGACCCAAAGCGGAATGTAGAAATGATCTCCACTTAACCCGGCAGAATAAAGCAGAATAGCAATGATACCCATAGTTTTTTGTGCATCATTTCCGCCATGTCCTAAGCTAATACAAGCTGATGAAAGTAATTGAAGTTTACGAAACCAATGATCAACAGAAGAAGGTGTTGAATAAAAACATAAACGTGCGATAAAAAGAATCAATATACTGGCCATGATAGCGCCTAGCAGTGGTGAGATGACAATCGCCAATAACACTTTTGAAATACCGATTAAATTAAGTGGGGCAAATCCCGCTTTAGCAATGCCAGCACCTAATAATCCGCCAATTAATGCGTGCGATGAACTTGAGGGTATTCCAAAAAACCAGGTAAAAATATTCCAAAAAATAGCGCCTATTAATGCTGCAAGAATCATAGGGACAGTAATAATACTTGGATCAATCAAGCCCACGCCAATCATAGTTGCGACTTTGACCCCGAAAAAAACAAAAGCAATGAAGTTAAAAGAGGCTGCCCACAATACTGCAAAATGCGGTTTTAGTACGCGTGTCGAAACAATCGTAGCAATAGCATTAGCGGCATCATGAAATCCATTTAAGAAGTCAAAAATTAAGGCAAGTGCAATCGTAATGATAACCAGCGTCAGAGTGAGATCCATGTTAAGAATACTCAAGTACTATCCCTTTGATAATATTGCCAACATCCTGGCAGCCATCAATGACTAGTTTAGTTCGCGCATAAACATCTTTTAATTTGAAGAAATGTTTAAAATCTTTTTCATGCAAGAAAAGATCTTTTTCACCGGCAAGCACTACTTGATGCGCTTCTGATTCAACTTGGTCAATGCTTTCGCAAAGTTTGAAAATCTCTTCAGATTTTTTGAGGGAGTTAAGGCGATAAAGTGCATCTTTCAGCAATAAACTAGCTTGTGAAGATAACTGAGACAGCCGAATTATTTCTTCTGGGACTGTCTTCAATTGATAAAAAGGAAAGCGCTGTGCGCATCGATTAATTTGATCGAGAATATCATCTAGTTTGCTGGTCAATTGATGAATGTCATGACGATCGAAAGGCGTAATAAATGTCTTATGCAGCATCTCAAATGTGGCATGTGCAATCTTGTCAGCATCTTCTTCATATGCTTCGATGGCATTGACATAAGTTTGTTGGTTATTTAAATCTAGCATCATGTCATGAAAGCGTAATGAAGCAGTTGCTAAAATATCGGCTGTTCTACGAAAATAATCGAAAAAAGTTTCTTGTTTAGGCAAGAGACGTTTTAACATACAGCGAGCTCCTTCTGTCTTTTATTGACAAGTATCAATGCAGCCAGGATTAACAGCACTGCAGCAGCAGTCCATTCGTTCAATTGTTCATGGAAAATAATATATCCCCACATCAATCCTGTTAATGCAACGATAGTATCAACCAGACTGTAATACACGGACCCAGCAATTTTAATTAGTCGGAAAACTAAAATATAACCGATGCTAGATAATAAAATTTCTAGCAAAATAATTTTATCAGGTAGGGTAAGAGGAAAATGCAGGCTATAAAAATGATGACCGAAAAATACAAAAGGTGCCAGTAATAAACTGGAAGCGAGCAAAGTCCCAGCGGCTGATTGGAAAGAGCCCATTTGTGCAGGGCGAAAGCGAGAGATATAAACAGCACAAAATGCAAAACTTAAAGGTGTAATAAGGGAACTCAAAACCCAAGGGCTAAGTCCTGGAGATGGCAAGCTGGTTTTAGGTAAAACGATTAACATTAGTCCAAGAAACGCGGCAAGCACACCTGATAATCGTATAGCACTAAATGATTCCCTGCCCGCTAATATAGCCATTGGATAAGTTATGATTGGCACTGTATTAACAATGACTGCAAGTAATCCTGCAGGCAAGTGTGGGGCTGCAAAATACATATTGGTGTTGGGAATAACGATGCCAGTTAAACCGCAAATAAAATAATATCGCAAATCTGAAATAGAAATTTTAGATTGCACCGGTTTTTGCCATAGCATTAATGCGGTTAGTAAGACGGCAGGCCCTACCGATTGCCAAAAGCTATAGCCTAATGGTGAAACATCATGAGTCATGGCGAATCGAGCGATAGAATAGCCTGTTCCCCAGATGAAGCCGAGGAGTAATAGGAGGCTGAATGAGAGTGCTTGGCGGTTGAGTGGCATATGGGTATCTGAAACAGTCATTAGGTGATGTATTTTAGCACAATAAAAGGGTTTTGTAAGAGTAGAATCAATCTGGGGCAACCGCCACTCATCAGCGTCAATTTAAGAGAAAAAAGCCCTTCCTCTCGATTATTGTCAAGCCTTCGCTGGCATGACAAAAGTCTATAGACCGCGGGTTGCCCTTGCATCTGATTTATGGTGTCGCCCACTTAAACGTCTCAACCGATTGCGCAGGCACCGTCGCCAAAATCTGGTATTGAGTATTATGACCCTGAAAAATAATCCTAATATCATTCGGTTTATCTTCCGCATTCACTACCACCGTCACCACTGAATGATCAGGGTTTTCAAAACTAAGTTGACTGACCTTAGGTAAATTTTCTGGCTTAGCCTGGAGAAAATCAGTAGGAGTATAAGAACCTTCAAAGGCAGTATCGTAAAATTGGTTATAGCCATCTTTATCAGCGAGCACATAGGCATTTTTTGTGGCATCTGTATTGCCACCTGGTGTAACAAATTTGGCAATAGCTCCTAGCGCATAATCCATAAAATCATATGAGTAACTGATACCATCTTTGGTAAACACAGAGTTAGGCGAGTACCAGGAATCAGCGCCAAGCTTGCCGTTTTCATCAATCAATGCGCCACTAATCAAGCCCATTCTTTCATCTCTAAGCGTGACCCAATTGATATAACTGCTAGAGCCTTGATGAAAATATTCAAGTAATCTTGTCGCATCAAAAATCCTGGGGACATTGTGTAATTCCATACCTTTCCAAAACCATCCCGTCATAAATTCAGACATATAAACACCTTTATACTCAGTGTTTCCTTGCGAATTAGGTTGGTTGCCACCCATGTAATTTTTTTCAAGCATGGCTTTCATTGCATCTGTTCTGCCGTAATAACTGTGATAAGCGATACCATCAAAAGCAACAGCTGCTTCACTATCATGATCGAGTATATTCACAATGCCAGATTCATTGCCAAAATTGAAATCATTTAGCCAAACCTTAGTATCAATCTGGTTATTTTTAAAGTTCGTTTTCATCGCAAGTAGCAATGCTTTTGCATCATCAGGTAAAATACAAGTGTTAGGATAATTGACATAAGTGAAGTCGCCTACGCATGGTTCATTCATCTCAGACATGGCATAAAAAATAATTCCATTGCTTCTGTAAGCAAGCAATGTTTTCAAATAGTATTTTGCCAATGCGTCAATGTATTGTGTATCTAGCATCCCACCGATTAATTTGCTATCAACAATCTTTTGCGTGATAGGGTCGATAATTTTTTTGTTTGTGCTTTCATATTTATTGTTGGGATCGGTTTTTTTCATCCACGCTGGAGGACTCCAGGCAGAAGCGTAGAGTATAAGATTGGATTTTTGAAATGTTTTAATGCCAAACACTTGTTGAATGAGTCCAATTTTATTAGGTTCCAGGCCAATATTTAAATTGAAATGATCTAGATTAGGATCAGGATTTCCGTCGTTATCATCATAAGTATAATAGTGCGGATTGTTATTAACACGAGGTGTGAAATCTGAAGTACCCAAAGTCACCCTAATCAGATTCCAATTAAAACTTTGCTCAGCATTGCTAAATAATTTTTTTAAAATGGCAGTACGTTGTTCTGGAGATGTCAAGATCGTGAAGTTATAAACGCTAGCTTCTTCAAAAGAAGAGCCGACACCAAGATACGGTTGTGCATGCTTGCTGGGATCAATCAAGAAGGTGCGGCGGTCTGGTATGGAATTGCTAGAATAAGCAGATACCTGAATATCAGCTTTGTCGGCTTCATGATATGCCAGTGTTGCCTCATTGGCTTTGACATAATAAGCAGTGACATTGAGAGGTTCCTTCGAGAGTGCGTTTGCTATCGATATGGGGATCATTAAACCTAGAAAGGCAATCACTTTGTTTGCAGTAGTCAGCATCTTTTTTAATTTCCTCAAAATTATTGTTTATTTCTATCTTGATTGAACATGATTTGTTTTCAACAACATTGATTCAAGCGTCAATCCTGGTCCAAAAGCACAGCTAAAAACATTTTTTTGGTGGTCATTATAACTTATATCATTCAAGATTTCTTTCAAAACAAATAAAATAGTTGCTGAAGACATATTCCCGTATTGACGAAGTATCTGATAAGCATATCTATTCTGATCTTTGCTGATATTCAATGCTGCTTCACAAGCTTGTAAAATCTTAAGTCCACCTGGATGGATGGCATAAAAATCTATATCAGTTAATTTTATAGCGTATTTGTTTAATAAATTATGTGCAAATGTGGCAATACCTGATTGAATGATCTGAGGTACATAAGTACTTAACACAATATCAAAACCATAATCGCCAATTTGCCAGGCCATCTCTTGTTGAGTTTGGGGTAGTAAATCATTATGAAAATTTTCTAGTGAAAAATATTTTTTTTGTTTTGGTTTTGATTGAATCAGAGCGGCAGCAGCCCCATCAGCAAAAATTGAATTGGCAATAATATTATCAATGTCCATGCTTTTTTGAAAATGAATCGTGCAAAGTTCAATACATACAATTAACACAGTTGCCTGTGTATCTGATTTGCAAATAGCATCAGCCACTTTGAGTGCATTGAATGCGCCATAACAACCCATGAAATTAATAGTAGTGCGTTTAGTAGCGGAATTTAAAGATAATTGTTGAACAATTTCAATATCAATTCCGGGTGCATACATGCCTGTGCAGCTCACTGTAATGAGGTGAGTGATTTCCTCTGCGCTAAAATTATCGAGGCTAGATAAGCAATTTTTTATTGCTGATAATGCTAAATCAAGTGCATTATCTTTATAAATTTTCATTCGTGCCGCAGTTCCAGGAAATGGCGCATCTGCTTGATTAGGAAAAAATTCAAATTCACCTGGTGATTTGCAATAATCACTTAATACGCTATATCTTTGCTCGATACCCGTTGCTCTATAAACAGATTTAAGTAATCTTTTTTCAGCAGATTTTAAATTTAATGCGGCAGTGATTAATTCAGCTGTTTCTGCTTGAGATTGTTTATATTTAGGATTGGCTGTTCCAATTGAAGTAATGGCAATCTGTTTATTTTCATTCATTTGTTGAGCTACATTAATAATTTCAATACTTCTTCAACCAATTGGATTCTGGCAGAAGGCTCATGAACCTCCAACGTAAATTTTAAGCGGCTTGGTCCATCCAATCGAAAACGCTTAGATTGCTTTTGAATTAAGTGAATAATTTTCATCGGTTCAATGGGTGGATTTTCAATAAATTCAATGCGACCGCCTTTGTTAGTTGCTTCAATTTTGATAATGCCTAATTTTTCTGCTTTCATTCGTAAGACAGCTACAGCCATCAGTGTTTTTGCAGAATCTGGCAGTAATCCAAAGCGGTCAATCATTTCAACTTGAATATCATCAAGATCTGCTTCCGATTTGGCGGTTGAAATTTTGCGATAATATTGCAAACGTAATTGAACATCAGATAAATAAACATCAGGGATTAATGCAGAAATTTGCAAATCAATTTCGGTGCTACGGATAGATGCTTTTTCCAGATTTTCAAGGCTAGGGTCTTTTCCTGCTTTTAAGGCATCAACCGCACGTGAGAGCAAATCCAGATATAAGGTAAAGCCAATCTCATGCATATTGCCACTTTGCCCTTCACCTAATAACTCACCTGCACCACGAATTTCAAGATCATGCGTTGCTAAAGCAAAGCCGACGCCTAAATCTTCATAGGTTGCAATCGCATCCAGACGTTTAATCGCATCGCTGGATAAAGTTTTTCGTGAAGGAATCACTAAATAAGCATAAGCCTGGTGATGCGATCGACCCACACGGCCGCGCAACTGATGCAATTGTGCTAAGCCAAATTTGTCTGCACGATTAATAATAATAGTATTCGCTGAAGGAATATCAATGCCGCTTTCAATGATGGTAGAGCAGACCAGCACATTAAAACGCCGATGATAAAAATCAGACATGACTTGCTCAAGTTCACGTTCATGCATTTGTCCATGTGCAAAGGCGATTCTGGCTTCAGGAATTAATTTTTCAAGTTCTCTGGTAGTGCGGTCTATGGTTGCCACATCATTATGTAAAAAGAATACCTGGCCGCCGCGCATGATTTCACGAGAAACGGCTTCTTTTATGATAGAGGCTTGATACTCGTGGATAAATGTTTTAACTGCTAAGCGGCGTGCGGGTGGTGTTGCGATGATTGATAAGTCACGGATGCCTGCAAATGCCATGTTCAGTGTTCGTGGAATCGGAGTAGCAGTCATGGTTAAGATATCCACGGAGGCGCGCAAAGATTTTAATTGTTCTTTTTGTCGTACGCCAAATAAATGTTCTTCATCAATCACTACTAAACCGAGAGATTTAAATTTAGTTTCTCCCTGCAGTAGTTTGTGTGTGCCAATCATTATATCAATTTTACCTTCGGCTAATTGATTGCCGGCAGTTTTTAATTCTTTTTGTGTTTTAAAGCGTGACATGAGGCCAATCCGTACTGGCCAATCTGCGAAGCGATCACAAAAAGATTGAAAATGCTGCTGTGCTAATAGTGTTGTTGGGACTAGTATCGCAACCTGTTTGTTATTTTGTACTGCAATGAATGCGGCGCGCATTGCCACTTCAGTTTTACCAAATCCAACATCGCCGCAAACCAGACGATCCATGGGTTTATCTGACCCCATATCTGTAATGACTTCATTGATTGCGCGTAATTGATCTGGCGTTTCTTCAAAAGGAAATGCAGCAGAAAAAGCCTCATACTGTCCATCCAATACTTTGCAGGCAAGTCCTGGGTGAGCGGCACGTTCTGCATAGAGTTCCAATAATTCAGCGGCGACATCACGAATTTTTTCAGCTGCTTTTCGCTTGGCGCGTTGCCATTGTTCGGTGCCCAGTTTATGCAATGGTGAATTTTCAAGGTCGGTTCCTGTATAACGACCAATCAAATGTAGCGAGGATACTGGCACATATAATTTATCACCACCTGAATATTCAAGAGTTAAAAATTCAGACATGATGTCGCCTAGTTGCAAGGTTTGTAATCCTAGGTAACGCCCAACACCGTGATCAATATGTACAATAGGTGCACCGATTTGCAATTCCGTTAAATCTTTCACAACAGATTCAATCGTTTGTGCTGATTCTTTGCGCCGCCGCCGTTGTAAGATACGGTTACCAAATAATTGTGATTCAGTAATTAAGGCAATATCAGGATTTTTTAGCATTAATCCTTCATCTAAAGCCGCAACAGTAATCCCTTGTGGTGCATCATCAGCCAAAAATTCTTGCCATGAATGGTATTGTTTTGGAAAGACACTGATATCACGAAAAAGTTGTAATAAAACTTCGCGTCTACCGGTTGTTTCCGCGCAATATAAAACTCGGCCGGTATATTCTTTTAAAAAAATAGCCAGTGCCTGCAGTGGCTGCGTTGCTTTATGCTCGATATTCAGCGAGGGTGGCGCTTGGGTTGCAAAATTAACTTGGTTTAAGCGTTCTTCAACAGAGGCGGTCTGAATTTTAATTTGCTGAAATTGATTAATCTGATGAAAAAGATCAGCAGTCGGTATGAATACCTCCTGTGGCTTTAAAATAGGGCGTTGAATATCATGGCTATGCTGATTGTAGCGCGATTTAATTTCTCCCCAGAATTCTTCTGCTTTGGGGTGAGTGTCGCCAATGCTGATGATCAAGGTATTTTTCGGCAGATAATCAAACAATGTGGCAGTTTGTTGAAAAAACAGGGGTAAATAATATTCAATCCCCGGTGGACAAATTCCTTCACTAATATCTTGATAAAGCGAACAGTTTAGTGGGTTGCCACTGAACTCGCTGCGAAATTTTTGCCGAAAAAGCTCAATGGCTTCTTCCGTCAAAGGAAATTCTTTTGCAGGAAGTAATTCAATTCTTTTAACGGTATCAATCGAGCGCTGCGAATCCGGTGAAAAAGTGCGAATAGAGTCAATTTCATCATCAAATAAGTCAATTCGATAGGGAAGGGTGCTTCCCATTGGGAATAAATCAATAATGGAGCCACGTACTGCAAATTCACCATGTTCCCGCACTTGGCTTGTGCAACGATAGCCTGCATTTTCAAGGCGTCTTCGAGTTGATTCAATATTAAGCGGGTCACCTTGGGTTAGTAAGAAAATATTGGCATCCAGATATTCTTTTGGGGCAATACGGTTCATCATGGTTGAAATAGGCGTGATAATTGCGCCTTTGGTTAAATTGGGAATTTTATAGAGAGAAGACAAGCGCCTGGAAATAATGTCTTGATGGGGCGAAAATTGATCATATGGCAAAGTTTCCCAGTCAGGCAACTCTAATAACCATTCTTTATGGTCATTATCCAAAAAAAACGGTAATTCATTGATTAATCGGTAAGCGGTAGGTGTATCAGGCGTAATGATGAGCAGTGGCTGTTTGCAAGATGAGATTAAAGTACTCAATGCTAGGCTAATGCTTGAGCCATATAAGTTTCCCCAGATTTGCACTGATTGATTTTGCTTAATAATGGGTATTTGTAAAAGATTTGCGGTTGTCATGGGCTTTCAATACAATGTGAATCCGTGTATTTTAACAGCAAACGAAAGAAAGGAAAGCGTCAGTTTTTGATACGATAGGGAGTTAGATCATGGTTTTAACTGTTTCTTATTTACTTATGGCAATTGTGCTTGAAGTCGCAGGCACTACTTCAATGAAACTCTCAAATGGGTTTTCAAATCTGATCCCCTCTATTTGTATTTTTATTTTTTATTTTTTTTCATTTTTTTTCCTGACACTGTCATTAAAAAAATTGGAAGTGAGTTTAGCCTATGCTGTTTGGGCTGGCCTTGGAACTTTGTTAATTGTGGTGGTGGGCGTATTGTATTTTCATGAGCCAATGAATGCTGTGAAATTTCTTTCGCTGTTACTGATTATTGTGGGTGTCGTTGGTTTAAAGATGAGTTAGCAAAATATGGTATTTGCAAAGTGTTGGTTATATTTAATAATGGCAATTATTTTTGGTGTGCTAGGGACAACAGCATTAAAGTTATCGCATGGCTTGCGAAAATGGAAACCTTCTCTGTGCTTATTAATTTTTTATTTGATTTCATTTATAGCGCTCACTCTGGCAATTAAAGGGATAGACGTTAGTATTGTCTATGCCATTTGGTCAGGTGTTGGCACTATTTTAGTGGCGATCATTGGCGTTGTTATTTTTGATGAGTCTGTTTCTTTAAGGAAAATTCTATCATTATTTTTGATTGTAATTGGTGTTTTGGGAATTCATTTAACTAATGCCTATTTCTCCTCTAGATTTTAAAATAATTCCGCCAGTGATTGGGCATCGTGGTGCATGTGCCTATGCACCAGAAAATACTCTAGCGTCATTCTTCAAAGCCAAACAGTTAGGTGTAAAGTGGGTCGAGCTTGATATACAAATGACCGCTGATCAAGAATTAGTGGTTTTCCACGATGATGAAATAAGCCGAACAACCAATGGCCATGGCCGAATTCAAGATCATCCATTGAGTTACTTAAAGTCGCTGGATGCTGGTAGTTGGTTTCATCCTAAATTTTCTGGTGAGAAAATTCCAACTTTGCAGGAAGTCATTGCATTTTTTCAAGAACAAGATCTTGCAGTCAATATTGAAATCAAAGCGCAATCTACTGATCCTAAGATAATGGCAGACAAAATAGTAGGAATGATTAGCGAGAACTTAAAGAAAAAAATTTTTCCATTTTTTATTTCAAGTTTTGATACTGCTATTTTAAAACAAGTAAAAAAAGCTAATCCTGCTTTGCCAATTGCCCATTTAGCAGATCAATGGTCTGATGATTGGCAAGAAATTTGTGATGAATTAGATTGTATTGCATTTGATTTGAATTATAAAACTGTTACGGAAGAAAAAGTGCAGGAAGTGCTTGCGACGAATCGGTTAGTACTAGCCTATACCGTTAATGACCCAGCGATAGCGGCGCGGCTTTTTTCTTGGGGTGTGAGTGGAGTGTTTAGTGATTGTCCTGATAAAATAATTGCTGTTTTATCATCGTAGATGCTATGCTTTCACCAAAGATAACGTTAACTACTAGCCTGGGAGAGCAGCCAGACCATGTTTAACCTAAACTCTGTCGATACCGCCATTTTATTAGTATTCTTTGTCTCTATTCTCGTCGGCTTAATGCGTGGTTTTATTCGCGAAATTATCTCACTGTTCACTTGGATCGCCGCATTTGTTATCTCTATATTATTCTCAGGTACTTTAGCAAATACATTCGCCGGTTCATCTTCAAGTACAAGCTCGCTTGGGGCAGGGTCAGTGCACATGCTGGCTCTTAGTAGCTGCTTCATTGGATTATTCGTCGCGACCCTCATTATTGGCTCATTTGTGGGGCGCTTCATATCACAGATGGTGGAAAGCCAAGGGGTTAGCTTGGCTAATCGCTTCTTAGGCGCCTTATTCGGTTTTATTCGTGGGCTATTGGTAGTACTGCTGGCAATCTTTTTGGGACAATTAACCCCTATGTCTTCGCAGCCAGCTTGGGCGCAGTCGCAGTTTGTGGCAGCCTATCAACCAGCTGTAAAATGGCTTGATGATCTGGTGCAGCCAGGTCTTTCAAGCTTGAAGTCGCAAGTGGGCAATTCAATGAGAAATGTGAGTCCAGGGCAATACATCGATCAGCTTAAACAAAATTATCAGGATACTGGAGCGTCGCAGATGTTTCAGGGGAAATAAAACATTCCCATGAATTCATTTACGGGCATGGTCTCTAATTTTTTCTGATCTGCAAATAGTTCCTGAAACCGCGCAACTTTTTCTGCTGAAAATACGGTAGCAGCATTTCCAGCAAATTTGTTAATCAACAAGGGAATTCCTTCTTCCCGACGACGTTGATGACCAATAGGATATTCAATCTGAATTTTTTCAGTTTTCGTTCCATCGTTAAAATATACTTGAACAGAATTCCCAATCGAGCGTTTTTCAGGATCAAGATAATCTTTAGTAAATTGTGCATCTTCCCGTGTTTCCATTTTCTGACGTAAAAAATCAATACGCGGATCTTTGGCAAATTCATTTTCATAATGATCTGCTTTTAAATTTCCAAACAGTAAACCAATCGCAACCATGTACTGTAAGCAATGATCACGATCCGCAGGATTATGCAGTGGTCCAGTTTTATTAATGATTCGAATTGCTGATTCTTGGGTGGTTAAAACAATTTTCTCAACTTGATCTAATTTAGTGATAATTTTTGGATGCAGAGTGATCGCGCATTCAACCGCAGTTTGTGCATGAAATTCTGCAGGATAAGAAATTTTAAATAAAATGTTTTCCATAACGTAAGCATCAAATGAACGCGGTAAACGTAATGGCTTTCCATCCAGCATTACATCGTAGAATCCCCAGGTTTTTGCAGTTAGCGCGCTAGGGTAACCCATTTCACCTTGTAAGGTAAGCCATGCTAAACGTACAGCGCGACTGGTCGCATCACCTGCTGCCCAGGATTTTCTGGAGCCAGTGTTTGGAGCATGACGATAAGTTCGTAAGCTTTGTCCATCAACCCAGGCTTGCGACAATGCATTCATGACTTGTTGCTTGTTGCCGCCTAAAAGTTGAGTCGCAACGGCAGTTCCGGCAACTTTCACTAATACAACATGATCTAATCCGATTCGGTTAAAGCTATTTTCAAGTGCGAGTATGCCTTGTATTTCGTAGGCTTTAATCATGGCGGTTAATACATCACGCATTAATAAAGGAGATTTTTTATTTTTTTGGCTTTGATAATCGGCTACTGCCAAAATTGCTCCAAGATTGTCTGAAGGATGCCCCCATTCTGCTGCAAGCCACGTATCATTAAAATCTAACCAGCGAATCATCGTACCAATATTAAATGCAGCAAGAATAGGATCAAGTTCAAACGAAGTGCCTGGCACCCGAGAACCAAAAGGAATGTTAGTTCCTGCAATAATAGGGCCCAGTAATTTTGTACATTCAGGATATTTCAATGCTAAAAAAGCACACCCTAATGCATCCATTAAGCAATATCGTGCAGTAGAGTAAGCCAGATCACTTTTGATTTTATGATCTAGCGTATAATCTGCAATGGCTACCAATTCTTTGTCAGATGACGGGCGAATATTGATATCAGCTATGGTATTGGACGCCATGTCATTCTGATCCTCGTTGACTTAATGGTATATAGGAATGTGCTTCAGGACCTATATAGGTAGCTTCGGGGCGAATCAGACGATTGTTTTTCCGCTGTTCAAGAATGTGTGCACTCCAACCCGATAATCGTGACATGACGAAAATAGGTGTAAACATTGGAGTAGGAATACCACAAAAATGGTAAGTCGTTGCACTGTAAAAATCTAAATTGGGGAAAAGCTTTTTTTCATCCATCAATAGTTTTTCAATAATTTCTGAAATGCCGTAGAAATAGCCATCTTTTGCATGTTTGGATAATTTCCTTGACCATTCTTTAATGATGTCAGAGCGAGGATCTGAAATTTTATAGACGCGATGCCCAAATCCCATGATTTTTGCTTTTTCTGCTAATAATTTTTTGACGCCAGCTTCAGCATCATTTGGGGTTTTGAAGCGCTGAATTAATTCCATCGCTGCTTCATTCGCGCCACCATGTAATGGGCCGCGCAAGGTGCCAATACCAGAAACAATAGCAGAATAAAAATCTGATTCAGTAGATGTAGTGACGCGTGCTGCAAAAGTAGATGCATTAAATTCATGTTCAGCATATAGAATTAATGAAACATCCACTGCGCGTGCATGTTCTTTATCAGGCTTTTTCCCATGCAGTAAATGCAGGAAATGTGCGGCAGTATTTTCACTGTCAGTTTTGGTGGTAATTTTTTTATTATTTTTGTGAAAGTGATACCAGTACAATAGCATGCCAGGCACGCTAGCGATTAATCTGTCCGCAACTTGATATGGATCCATTTCTTTGGATTCAGGCTCTAAGGTACCTAGCATGGAACAGCCTGTGCGTAACACATCCATCGGATGCGTCGTTCCTGGAATAGTTTCAAGCACTAGACGCAGTGGTTCTGGTAATTCGCGAAGGCTGATTAATTTTTTTTGATAACTCTTAAGTTCAAGTTGGCTGGGTAATTCACCATAAATCAGCAGATAAGCTACTTCTTCAAAAGAAGAGTGCTTTGCCAAATCATGAATGTCATAGCCGCGATAAGTCAGTCCAACACCTTCTTTACCGACTGTGCTGATCGCTGTATCACCTACGATAATACCTTCTAGACCACCTTTTTTCTGGCTCATTTGTCTTTTCCTTTCCCGTATAACTCATCCAATGTCTTTTCATAACGATAGTAATCTAAAACTTTATATAATTCTTCACGAGTTTGCATTTGTGGAACTACATTTTTTTGTGAACCTTGCAAGCGGATCGTTTGATAAACATTCGCGCACGCTGCACTCATGGCACGGAATGCACTTAAAGGGTAGAGCACTAGACTTACGCCTGATCTTGCTAGTTCTTCTACGGTAAACAAGGGTGTAACACCAAATTCAGTGATATTGGCTAATATTGGCTTGTTACAAGTTTTGCTGAGAGCATGATATTGCGCAAGGTCAGTTGCACCTTCAAAAAAAATCATATCAGCACCTGCCTCTATATAACATGAAATTCTTTCTAGCGTTGCATCTAAGCCTTCATTTGCCAGCGCATCTGTACGTGCCATGATGACAAAATCTTTGTTGTATTTGGCATTAACAGCGGCTTTAAGGCGATCCACCATTTCCGATGTGTCAACGATGGATTTGTTGGGGCGATGACCGCAACGTTTCGATGAAGCTTGATCTTCAATATGGATGCCTGCGGCACCGGCTTTGATCATTTCTTTTATTGTGCGTTCTATATTGAATGCGCTACCCCAGCCCGTATCAATATCAACCAGTAGAGGTAAATCGACAGTACTAGTAATACGTCGAACATCTTCTAATACATTGCTTAAGTTAGTTATGCCAATATCGGGCAAGCCGTATGATGCATTCGCAACCCCTGCACCTGATAAATAAATAGCGTGAAACCCAGCTTGTTTGGCCAAAAGGGCGGAGTATGCATTAATCGTTCCTGCCACTTGCAAAGGGCGCTCTTGTTTGAGGGCAGTATAGAGATTCATGATTCTTTCCTTAGAAACAGATGTGACTTTAAAAGATTCTGCGGAGACTGAGCCTGTTTGTCAATAATGGATTGCTGTGCAAATCATATAGATACGTTATTTTTACGAGCTGCATAAGTAATTTGAGCATGATACTATTCGATTCAGGATTTTGCTGGCATCAGACCTTTGTTAATGCATTGGGAAATTTTATGCATAACGGCTATTCGGGGCTTGGACATGGCTAGGTAAAGTTTGTATTATTGTCGCGTTGATTAAATAGTGCCGTGGCTGTTAGTTGTTAAATTTTCATGAGGGAGTTTTATGAATAAGAAGTTATACGTAGGTTCTTTACCTTACAGTGTCGGCACAAATGAGCTTGAAAAAATGTTCGGCGAAATTGGGACAGTCGTATCAGTAAAAATAATTATTGATAAAGATACAGGGCAAAGTAAAGGTTTTGGCTTTGTAGAAATGTCTACTGAAGAAGAAGCAACTAATGCGATCAGTAAATTGAATGGAATACCCCAAGGCGCACGTAAGATGCTCGTTTCTGAAGCTAAATCAGAAAATAAAGGTGGTGGTAAAAGTGGTGGCAGGCCAGGTGGCGGTAGATCAGGTGGTGGCGGCAGAATGGGTGGCAGAGGCGGTCCTGGTGGAAATCGTGGACGCGGTGGCCGTAGCAATAATACCCCTAGTGATGGCGGCTGGAACCGCTAAAAATCACTTCCAGAGGCTCTGTAACATTCCTCTCCCACAACACATTGCGGGAGAGGTCAACGCACGGGTCTTATGGCTTATTAATGCTGATCAAATTGACTTTAAAAATCAATGTTTCATTAGGTCCAATAGCAGGAGCTGAGCCTTGTTCGCCATAGGCAAGTGATGAAGGAATATAAAGTTCCCAAGTCGAGCCGACTCTCATTAATTTAAGCGCTTCTGTCCAACCCGGGATAACACCTGACACAGGGAAGCTCGCTGGTTCACCGCGCTTATACGAACTATCAAACTCAGTCCCATCAATTAATTTGCCAGCATAATCGACGGTAACGGTATCAGTGTCAGCTGGTTTTGGACCTTTACCGCTAGTGATGACTTTATATTGCAAACCATCAGGTAGAGTAACAACACCTTTCGCTAATTTATTTTTCGCTAAAAACTTTTTACCCAGCAATTTATTGGTAACATCGGGGGTTTGTTCTTGTGTTTTATCTGTTGCAGCTGGCGTATTTTGACTATCGTCAGCATAGACATTAGCGCATAAAAAGCCAAGGCTCAAAATAGCTACCGCAGATGATTTGATCGCAACTCCATACTTCATAATAACTTGCTCCTTCAGTGGTTATCGCAGAATTAATTTTTTGCGTTATTTAGATTATTCTGCATTATCAGTAGGGTCAAGTCTTTAAGTGGGTCATTTCTAATGATGAAAAAGCTAGATAAAACAAAAAGTTATGAGAAAGCTGAATAGCTAGCAGTATTTTATCAATATGCTAATATATGACGTTATTATAATCAAAAAAAACCAATAAATATGTTTACCCGGCTAACACGCAAAGCAGTTTCATTCATATCAATTCCATTCGCATGGTCACTAAAGTGTGCCCGCCGATCATGCGATCGCCTGAAAAATCGAATTGAAATCGCCAATCAGCATTTCAAAATCGCAGAGTATAAACTAGCGGTTGGAATTTACACTGAATTACATCAAAACGGTAACTCTGAAGCGACAGGTAAGCTAGGTAGATGTTATGTTGAAGGATTGGGTGTAGCAAAGGAAATTGATAAAGGCATTGCTTTTTTAAAAGAGGCTATTACAAGAGGTGATACTTTTTCGCATTTCTATCTAGGAATACATTTACTACATAGTGAAAGCCAAACAGAACAATTAGCAGGTATTGAATATCTCGAAAAAACTCCGTGGGGAAAAAATATTTATTCCATTTATGCGATGCTCGCCTTAGGAATTGAATATCTTGAGGGAAGTGTCGTTGTGAAAAACATGGGCAAAGCATCGAAATTATTTGAAAGCGTAGCTAGTCGTGATTTTTTTCCTGATAATGGTTATCGACAAGCTATCTATTCATTTCTAATCTATGACGAAGCATTGAAAACACCTGATGCAATTAAAATTGATATCAATGAACTTGAAGATAAAGCAATTAAAAATCTAGCTAATGCATCTAAGGAAAGTATCAATGCCAGCGTTCTTTTAGGAATTATTTATTTGTATGGTAGTAAATATGGCACTACAAAACCAAATTTAAAAATGGCGCGTGATTTATTTGAACAAGCTGCTAATAAAAATAAATTAGCAAGATTTTATTTAAGCTATTTACTCGATTTTAATAATGAAAAATCGCGCGCAAGAGAATTGTTAATTGCATTAAATAAAAAAAAATATGGTAATCCTATTGGCGAGGATGGTCTCCCGCTTTCAGTAGCACAAGTATGGGTCAATGTTCATTACAACAAATTTGCTAAAATACCTGATAAACAAACTTTATTGAGACTGAGTAAATACGGAGCTAGATTGCGAAGTCAAAGAAGCCAATGTGAAGATGTTCTAGACAGTAAAGAATCTGAAAAATCCGAGATTGAGACAAAGTCTCCTGGGAAAACGCATGCGAAAAGTGAATCAAGAAATTTTAAGTCAGTTTTTTCAGGAGGAAAAAAATCTGTAGCACATTCTGCTGAACAAGCACCATCCGGAAGAGTCTCTAGTCACAGTATTAGACGACGATTGAAACAGGCGCCAAAAAGGGATATTTCTCCGGTAAAGCTACCACCTTTAAAACAGTTGCATGATCTAGTCAGTGACATAAAAGATTTCGTGCAGCAAGAGCAAAAAGAATTTAATTTGGCTAGAATTAACATCCGTATTAACTTATTAGCAGAGCAAGTTAGTGATGGTTTTCTGAGAGAGTTACTTAATTCAGATGACAGTAAAGATCAAAAAGAAGTAATGCTAATTTTTAATTGTATTCGGCAATTATTTACAATTGCACCCTATAAAAGTTTTCAAATATTTTGTCAGGCAAAAAATTATTTGCTTGAATTATTTTTTCCAGATTTGGCAGAACTTTTATCGTCAAAAACCAAACAAAGAGGCCAGATCCGAATTGAGTATTTGGCTGAGCAATTACGAGATATCGAAAACAAGCCAATTGAACAACGCCTTGTCAGAGTCTGGGAATGCATTCTGCCTATTTTTGGTCATGCAATGCCTGAAAAACCGCTTTCTAAAATGCAAGCAGAAAATCCCACTGCAATTACTTTAGGTATGAATAATTTTAATCCGACAGTGATGTATTATGTAGCGGAGTACACTGAAAAATTTGTAAAAACAAAAATTATATCACCGCAAGTAAGTGCGATAAGTATGAGTTTGGTGGATGATCAAGCTGCGCTTAGTGCGTTAAGGTTGGTAATTTAAATGGAAGGAGGATTATTTGTTGATAACTTAATACTTTTTTTAGAGAAGCACAGGCAAAAGCAAGTGTAAAACAGAGTTCAGTGCTTGTGGCTGAAGTAAAAATACAGAAGAGGGCTTTCAGCGAGGCTATCTATTTCAGGATAACATAGCAATGTTGTACCTATTTTCAAGCTTTGCCTTGGATCCCGCAGAAAGAATCCCGGATCAAGTCCGGGATTCTTTCCGCGGGATCCAAGGCAAAGCCAAGCTTCTGTTGGGTGTCAGTAATTTTTTTATTTTTTCCGTCATGATCTGTTTCTTTTTCTCTTGAAGTTTTATTTCATCTTCAGATGTTAGTTCATTATTATTCTAAGGGTTCTTACTCATCATCAGAAACCGCAGCAATTTCAATAGTGATTGCACCAGGTTTTCCTTTAGTGCAATTTCCTCGGTAAATATCTTTAAATGAAATTTTGTAGCTCATGGCATTTGTTGAATGACGAAGAAGATTGGCGCTGGCACTATTTCCGTAATGATAATAATTGGTGGTGGATTGTGAAGGGTCATCTATTACAATGGGGCCTGCAGTACCTGTTGAGCTGTGATATTTGCCTATTTTTGTATAACTTACTACATCATCAGATAAAAAATTTTCTGAAGGCCATGCTGCATTTTTAAGCGAAGATGTCATTACTCTCAAAGAGATGGAACTATGGCTACCCTTGTTGCTTATTGTTAATGGTTCCAAAGTGCCACCATGGCTGCTAAGTAAAATGTTGGCGGCTACTTTTTGCTTATTATCAAATGTAGCGTATAAATCTGTATTGCTAGTATTCTTGACATTGACTATCAAGTCATCGCATCCATCTGCGAAACAAAAATCTCCAAAGCCAACAGAAAATAAAAGTGGTAATAATAAGAATTTGATTTTCATACATACATCCTTTGATTAAGATTATTTACAATATTTTATTCGAAATAAAGGTAATAACTATGATTAGGATGCAATGATTCAAGAAAACCGTTTGCATCTTTATCATCATTACGCGTGTATTTAATATTACCTGTACATTGAGAATTGATTATACGACCGTATGAATAAGCGCCATCTGTAACAGTCAAAATGCAGTAGCGATTGTTGGCATCGGTACCAATTTTTACTGTGAATGTTCGATCTCCTTGAGCTTGATCATTCGGACACTCAAGCGTGCTTTCAGTCAGCAAGAAAGAGGGGGAATAAAACCAGCTGCCCACCCAACTTGGTTTATAGCTGCCACCGGTGGTAACACGGGGATTGCCACCAGCTGGGGTGATGTCGATCACTCCTACGCCGGTGCCGCCACCACTAATATAAAAAGTATCAGAAAAAGGACAGATGGCTTGTGCTATATTGTTGAAAGCGAATGCAAGAATACAACTAATTAATTGTTTGTTCATGTTGTTACCTCTTTAATAAAGATAAATTTTTTGGAAATTTTAATTAATTCACTTATTTATTTCATTACTTCCAAAAGAAACAACTCTCTTTCATATGGCTGTTTTTCTTTTACCATAGATTTAACTGTACCAAGCGCTTCTTTTGCATCATTCGAACCATCACCATCAAGATCATAATTGCCATTTACATTTCTAACAAATGAATATCGATTCACTTTTGCAGCAATTTTTTCATTCAATGGATCTATTTTAATATGCAAGGCTAATATTCGTTGACCAATCACTTCACCGCGATGATATTCTGACGCAAATGCGGCATAAATCTCAGGTGAGCAGATGGCTGGATAAGATTTTAATGATTTACCCAGTGCAAATCCATTTTTAGGATGATTGCATAATTGTTCTCTGCCAGTTGCCCAGCCCGAGCTAAAATTGGCATTTAATTGCGGTGGGCAGACTTCTGGTAGCAATGCACCTTGTCTTGCAAAATTCGCACCATTTTCAAATGTACAAAATGTTTTAAGACCAGTTTGTCGTCCAGCATTATAAGTGGCTAGGTTTAATTTGATTCCAGCTTGCTGACAAATAGGCATTCGATTGTAAATTTCTACCACTGGTTTTCCAGCAGCACCATCTACATAACCTACCTTGGCATCAGGAGAACAATATTGTTTAGCTCCTTGGATCCAACCCGTGTGATAACGTTGGTTATTCACGGCAATATTGAATTTAGCACAGTCTTTTGTTTCTGCCGATAAATCACTGGCGGGTTTTCCTGCGGCGCCATCTTGGAATCCTACATCTTGCCAATTCATCGTCAAACATTGTTGCTGTGTCAGGTGTGCTACACAGCCTGCTGTTAACGTCACTATCAATGACAGTAAAATTAAATGTTTCATAAATTTTTTAATCCTCACTGCAGAGTTCATTTTGTTCAAAAATATTGTAATTGTATCAGGATGGTAATGAGGGTAACAGGGCCAAATGCAAGTTTTGTAGCCTATTATAGGCTGTGTGATAAGCCTATATTATTTTGAACTCGACTCCTTGGCCTTTGGCTAGATTTTATTCAGATCCCCGAGATCTAGGGCTGCGGGAGGGTACTCGAGCAGACTGAGGGGTTAATGGAGTCTGAGATAAAGGGACAGGAGTAAATGGGACAGGAGTAACCGGGGAAGCGAGAGAAGTCGTAATAATTCCTGTCAGTGGAGGTCGTCTATCTGTCGGCGTCTTAAAAGTAAATTTTTTCGGAGTCGATGAGGGAGGTGTATCAGTGCCCGGTAAATGACTAGGTGTATCTGAGCCCGATGAGGTTGATGATGGGGAGGGGAGGCGCAACAACGAGCTCGTAGTTCCTCCTCCTGGCATAGTTCGATGAGCTGAACCTAAACCCGATGACGGTGACGATGACGGAGGGGGGGAGCGGAGTGTCCCTCCGGGAGAAGGTGGCGTCGCTCCTCTATGAGTAGGTGGATGACGAACGGGTGACGACTGCTTTGATCTCAATGCTGCTATTAAATCATTTTTGTGTTTTAAATTTGCTTTGAGTGTATCTACCTCAGCTTCTAGTCTCTCAAGTTCTATTTTCATCGCAGGCATATTTTTTGTACGTTCTTTCTCTAACTTTAGCCTTTCTTCCGCTTCCTTCACTCTTTCCTGTAAATTTTGAATTCGCTGACACTGCTCATCAGAGGCTAGTCTATGAGATAATGCAACCTCGTTTAGAAGTTCAGCGAGAGACCCTTCTATACCTTCATCCTCAGCTACTAGAAGTGGCATTAATCCCTCCCCAAGACGAGATCTGTTTCGTAGTCCATTTTTTCTGATTAATACAATTCGAGCAAGTCTATCAAGAATAGCCTCTGGCACTTGATAGACAAAACCTAAATGCACAAACAACTTTGCTGTCTCAACTAGGTCTGTTTTTCGTTTCTCAATAATCTGTTCTTCAAACATTATCCAAGCATATAATCCAAACCATTTTTGCTTATGCCATTCATCTTCTATAAGAGATCGATTCTCAGCAGCATATTTCGCAATCACACTTCTTGCTTTTTCTGTTTGCGGAGCCAATGTTTTTAGATTCTCATATTCACATTCTACTAAAACCAATCTGGCAAATCATGTTCTGTACGATAGGTGCCTGGATCTTTTTTTGCTTCCATATTGGCGAATTGAAAAGCATTTATAATTTTTTGATCATCCACAATGTTCTGATTTTGGGTTGTAGTGCTCTTCGTTGCTCAGCTGAGCGACTTCTATAAAAAACCATGGCATGTTGCATGAAAGTGAGATTGTTTTTGTCTTTCATGCGTTCTAATGCATCAGCTCTCATTTGAGCTAGATAGGTGGTAAATGCATGAGCAAGGTTGTGTCTTGTACTTTCACTCATTATTGCGTTGTCATCTATTGAATAAT